>FWPV01001376.1_pt1 | contig 68124 bp, 61 predicted proteins | sample 2228371 | NCBI WGS metagenome assembly FWPV01 (sample SAMEA103939776, study PRJEB20133) | metagenome
GGCGGGGGTGCGGGCGCCGCGCAGGCGATCGCGAACAGAACGAACACCCCGACCGCCAAGCGGCCTCGTGCGAGGTTCGTCGCGGTCATGCGCGTCTCCTTTCACCTCCCCGGGGGAGGGGAGGACGGCGGGGCGGGGGCGGGGGCTCCCGTGAGCGCCTCTTCCTTGCGGGTCGTGAAATCGATCACGAACGCGTCGTCCAGGCGTTCGAGATCCTGCAAAAAGCCCGAAAAGCCCGCTTCCCGGAGGGCCCGGCAGCTCGCCGCGTACTCGCCGGGTTCGAGGCGGCGGGCGATTTCGGGATACTCGGCGGCGCGGTGGAGGGGCCGGTACTGCGCCATCCAGCTCACGGTCAAATCCTCGGGGTCGAAGGTGGCCGCGAGGAAGGAGAGCACCGCGCGGGTCGCCGCGGCGTCGCCGGGCAGGACGAGATGGCGGAGGATCAGCCCGCGCCGGGCGATGCCTTCCTCGTCGCAGCGCAGCGGGCCGACCTGCCGGAACATCCGCCGCACGGCGGCGCGGTTCACGGCGACGTAGTCGGGCGCCCGGGAGTAGCGCGCGGCCGCCCGGTCGTCGCCGTACTTCATGTCCGGCAGCCACACGTCGACGACCCCCGCGAGGAGATCGATCACCTCCTCGCGCTCGTAGCCGCCGCAGTTGTAGACGACGGGGAGGCGCAGGCCTTGATCCGCCGCCTGCCGCAGCGTCGGCAGCACCCAGGGCAAGAAATGGGTGGCCGTGACCAGATTCACGTTATGGCAGCCCCGCGCCTGCAGGTGAAGGAGCTTGCGGGCGAGCTCCTCCGGGCCGTAGCGGCGCCCCTCGCCCGCGTGCGAGAGCTGCCAGTTTTGGCAGAAGGCGCACCGGAGCGTGCAGTGGGTGAAGAAGACCGTTCCCGAGCCCCCGCGGCCCGAGATCGGCGGTTCCTCGCCGTGGTGGGGAAAGAGGCTCGAGACGACGAGCCCGCCGGGGGCGCCGCAGAAACCGCGCTCGCCCGCCGTGCGGTCGACGCCGCAGCGGCGCGGGCAAAGCGCGCAACGGCGGGCCAGGGCCTCGAGGGCGGCCTGCCGGGCGGCCCAGTCGGCGTCGCTCAGGTACGTGTAGGAGGGATCCGTCCGCATCGGGGAGACGCGTTCCTCACGGCGTGATCAGGGCGGGGTCGGTGACGACGCCCCGGTGGCGGAAGCGCCCTCCGCGGACCTCTTGAATCTGGACCTCCTTCACCACCTCGCCGCGCCGGAACCCGCGGATCACCCCCGTCAGGCCGTCGTAGTTCTGCGTCGCCGCGATCGCTTCGCGCACGGCGGGCCCCGCGGTCGTCTTCGCCCGGCGGATGCCGTCGGCGAGGATCATGAAGGCGTCGTAGGCCGAGGCGCCGACCATGTCGGGTTGGATCTTGAAGCGGCGCTCGTACTCCTGCAGAAACTCCTGCACGAAGGGGCGCGGGTCGTCGCGGTTCAGGTTGGTGACGATGATGAAGCCCTCCGCCGCCGCGCCGGCGATCTCGAGCGTTTTGGGGGAATCGGCGCCCTCCTCGCCGATGATCTGGAGGGTCATGCCGAGCTCGCGGGCCTGCTTGAGGACCGGCCCGGTCTGGAAGTAGTAGCCGCTCGCGAAGAGGACGTCGGGCCGCGCTTCCTTGATCTTGGTGAGGTAGGGTTTGAAGTCCTTTTCCTGCATCGGGTAGGAGAGGGCGATCACGATCTCGGCCTTGGCCGGGGTGCTGCGCGCGAGGTACTCGCGGAAGCCCTCGGCCAGGGTGCGGCCGAAGTCGTTGTCGCTGGTCAGGAGGGCGATCCGCTTGGCCTGCAGCAGCTCGACGGCGGTGTAGGCGGCCGCGCGCCCCTCGACGGCGCCGAGAAAGCCGTTGCGGAAGACGAATTCGCCGGCTTGGGTCACCTCCGGGTGGATCGCGTAGGCGGCGACGAGCGGGATTTTCTCGTCCTGGAAGATCGGGGCGATCGCGCGCGTGGGCATGCTGTAGGAGCCGCCGACCGCGCCGACGACCCGGTCTTGCTGGATGAGCTTGCGCGCCAGGGCGACCGCCTCCTTGGCGTCCGCCCGGTCATCGTAGACGACCAGGCGCACCTTGCGGCCGAGGAGCCCGCCGGCGCCGTTCACCTTTTCGACGGCGAGCTCGACGGAGTTCTTGACGCTCGCCCCGTCGGCGGCGGCGAAGCCGGTGAGCGGGGCGAGGAGCCCGATGGGGATCTCCTCCGCGGCGGGGGCAGGGCAAGGAAGCCACAGCAGGCACAGCCAGGGGATCAGCAGGGCGAGGCGCTTCATGGTCGCTCTCCTTTCGCGGTGCGGTTCGCTCCGGGCGGGGGTCACGCCCCCAGGTAGGCCGCCTTGAGGCGGGGGTCTTCGCGCAGCCGGGAAGCGCTCCCCGCAAAAACGCAGGTGCCGGTTTCGAGGACGTAGGCGCGCTGCGAGATGGCGAGCGAGGCGGCCGCGTTCTGTTCGACGAGAAGGATACTCAGTCCTTCTTCGCGGTTCAAGCGGGCGAGGACCTCGAAGACCTCGTCGGCGAGCTTGGGCATGAGGCCCATCGAGACCTCGTCGACGAGGAGCAGCTCCGGCCCCGAGACGAGCGCCCGGGCGATGGCGAGCTGCTGTTGCTCGCCCCCCGAGAGGGTCGCGGCGGGCTGGGAGGCCCGGCCGCGGAGCACCGGAAAGAGCTCGAGCAACCGGCCGATGCGCTGTTCCGCCCGCGCCTCGCGCCCCAGCCCCCACCGCCCCACCTTCAGGTTCTCGGCCACGGTGAGGCGGGGGAAAACCCGCGCCCGCTCGGGCACGAGGCGCATCCCTGCCCGGGCGCGCCGCCAGGGGGGCAGCCGCCCGATGTCGGCGCCGCGAAAGCGGATCCTGCCGCCGCGCACCGGGACCAGCCCCAGGATGCCCATCAACAGCGAGGTCTTGCCCGCCCCGTTCGCGCCGAGCACGGAGACGAGCTCGCCCGGCGCGAGCGCCAGGCTGACCCCCGTGAGGGCTCGGACGTCCCCGTAGGCGACCGTGAGATCCTCGACCTCAAGCAGCATCGGCGGCATGTCTCCGTCCGAGGTAGGCCTCGATCACCGCCGGGTTGCGGCGCACCTCCGCCGGCTTCCCCTCGGCGATCGTGCGGCCGTGGTCGAGGACGACCAGGCGGTCGCAGAGCCCCATGGCGACCCGCATGTTGTGCTCGATCAGGAGCACGCTCACGCCCGATGCGCGGATGCGGCGGACGAGCGCCTCGAGCGAGGCGATCTCCTCGTGGCGGAGGCCGGAGAAGGACTCGTCGAGCAGCAGGAGCTTGCGCGCCGCCGCGAGGGCGCGGGCGATTTCCAGGCGCCGCAGGTGGCCGAGGGGCAGCACCCCGGCGGGGCGCGAGGCCAGCTCGGCGAGCCCCGCTTCGGCGAGGCGCCGGCGGGCGCGTTTCCGCTCGCGGGCGTTCGTCCAGAAGGACCAGATGCGCCCCAGGCTCGCGTAGCGGTCGATCCCCTGGGAGGCGATCACGTTTTCGAGCGCGCTCATGCGGGCGAAGGGTTTCACGACCTGGAAGGTGCGGCCGATCCCCAGGCGGGCGATGCGATGGGGCGGGAGCCCGTCGATCCGCCGGCCTTCGAGGAGGATTTCCCCCGCCGTGGGCTTGAGCACGCCGGAGATCAGGTGAAAGCAGACGGTCTTTCCGGCGCCGTTGGGGCCGATCAGCCCGAGGATCTCGCCCGGGGCGATCGCGAAGTCCACGGCCTCGAGGGCGGTCAGGCCGCCGAAGCGCCGGGTGAGGCCGCGGAGGCGGAGGAGCGGCTCGCTCATCGCCGACCTCCGGGGAGCGCCTTCCGCAGCCGCCGCTGCGCAAGCCCCTCGTTTCCCAGCAGGCCGCCCGGCTGGAAACGGATCATGAGGAGCAGGAGCGTGGTGTAGAAGAGCATGCGGTAATCGATCAAGGGGCGGAAGATTTCGGGCAGGATGCCGATCAGGGCGGCGCCGAGCACCGGTCCCCACAGGGTGCCGATCCCGCCCAGCACGACCATGGTCAGCATGGACACCGACAGGGGGAAGTCGAAGTCCCCGGCGCCGATGAAGCGCATGTAGTGGGCGTAGAGCGCGCCCGCCAGGCCGGCCATGGCGGTGCCGATCACGAAGGCGAGCAACTTGAAGCGCACCGGCGAGATCCCGATGCCGGCGGCGGCGGTTTCCTCCTCGCGCAGGGCGAAGCAGGCGAGCCCCGCCCAGCAGCGCACGAGCCCGGCGCAGGCGGCCACGGTCAGGCCGAGGAACCCCAGGCAGAGGGCGAGCATGCCCGTCCCCCCCAGGGGCAGGCCGAAGGCCCGGATGCGCGGGATCCCGCCGATGCCGAGCGCGCCCCCGAAGAACTCGACGTTGTTGAAGACGGCCTCCACGATGAAGTTGATGCCGATCGTGGTGATGGCGAGAAAGTCCTCCCGGACGCGCAGGCTCGGGACTCCCAGGAGCAGCCCCACCCCCGCCGTCAGGGCGACCGCGAGCGGGAGCGCCGCCCAGAAGGAGAAGCCCGCCTGGGTGGCCAGCAGGGCGGCCGCGTAGGCGCCGATCCCGAAGAAGGCGGCGTGCCCGAGCGAAATCTGGCCCGCGTAGCCCACGATCACGTTCAGCCCGCAGGCCGCGATCGCCTGGATGCTGATCAGGGTGGCGAGCGTGATCAGATAGCCTCCCATGGGCCCCCTTCAGCGCGACCCCAGCAGCCCCTCCGAGCGACACAGGAGAACCGCGATCATGGCGAGAAACGCGAGGGCATCCCGCGGGAGGGGGATCTGGGCGTATCCGATGAGCAGCGTTTCGGCCATGCCGAGCAGCAGGGAGGCGGCCACCGCGCCGGAAACCGACCCCAGCCCCCCGACGACGATCAGGGCGAGCGTCTTGTAGGCCGGGACGGCGCCCATGGTGGGGTAGACCTGGTTGTAGTGGATTCCGACCAGCACGCCGGCCAGGCCGGCGACCGCCGAGCCGACGGCGAAGGTGAGGCTGACGATGCGGTGCGTGGGAATGCCCATCGCCTCGGCCATGGCCGGGTCCTGGGCGACGGCCCGCATGGCGAGCCCCAGCTCGGTGCGCGTGGTGAGCACCCAGAGAACCGCCAGCACGGCGGCCGTGACCCCGTAGATCGCCGTCAGGGCGGGGCTGACGACGACCGACCCCGCAAGCTGCAGGGCGGGCAACGGCAGCTCGGCCGGGAAGGCATGGATCTGCGGCCCGGCGACGAGCCGCAAAATTTCCTCGATCGCCAGGAAGACGGCGATGCCGGCGATCAACGGCACAAACGGCGGGTGCCGCAGCAGCGGAAAGTAGACCAGCCGTTCGACGAGGACGCCGGCGAGCGCGCAGGCCGCCATCGCGGCGGCCGCGGCGACGGCAAGGCTCCCCGTCAGGTGAAAGACGCCGAGACCCGCGTAGGCGCCGAGGGCATAGATCCCCGCGTGGGCGACGTGGAGGATGCGCAGGATGCCGTAGACCAGGGCGAGCCCGAGGGTGACGAGCGCGTAGATCGAGCCCGCGGCCAGTCCGTGGAGCGTCTGTTCGAGAAGCGGCGTCATGACCGGGCCTTGTCGTCGCAGCGGCCCCGCGCGCGGGGGCCGGGTGATCTCAGCTCCCTCGGGCCCGCAGGACCGCGAGGGCCGCGGCCTCCCGGGCGTCGGCCTCGGTTTCGATCCGCTCCGCCGCGGACAGCAGCTCGAAACCGAGCGGCGCCTCCCGCAGGGAGGAGGCGTTGATGCGCACGTTCTGGGCCGCCGCCCGCGCGGCCGCACGGGCCGCGAGCACGCCCGTGGCGCCGTCGGAGGCCGCGTTCGGGTTGCCGCGGGCGACCACGGCGGCGCCGAGCTCGAGGAGCTCGAGCGCCGCCTCCGCCACCCCGAGGGGCACCTCGGCCGCCCGTCGCACGGCCTCCTGGACCGCCCGCTCGCGCGCCGCCCGCTCCTCGGCGGTCCCCTTGGGCAGGCGGAAGGCCGCCATCACCCCCCGGTAGGCCTCGGCGTCGCGGTCGATGTCCGCGGCGAGCCGACGGCGCAACCCGGAGGCCGCGGCGGCGATGCGCTCCATCTCCGCCCGGACGGCCTCGAAGCCCTTGCGCTCGAGCGTGAGCCGCGCGGTCATTTCGATCAACGCGGCGGCGAGCGCCCCGTTCAGCGCGGCCGCGCTTCCGCCGCCCGGAACGGGCTCGGCGCTCGCGGTCCGCTCGAGATAGTTCAGGATCGATTCCTCGGTCAGCACGCGCATCCTCCCGGGGTTCGTTTGTCGAAGACGATCCGTCCGCGCTTGACGACCGTCTCCACGAGATTGACGCCGAGGCGGTAGGGGAGGTGACGGTACGAGGGCGCGTCCAAAACGACCAGGTCGCCCTGCTTGCCGACCTCCAGGCTGCCGACCGTGCCGGCGATGCCCAGGGCGGCCGCGGCGTGGATCGTGAGCGCGGCGACGATCTCCTCGGCCGACAGCCCCAGGGCGACCGCCCCCAGGGCGGAGAGCAGGGGGATCGACTCGGAGTAGCAGCTGCCGGGGTTGAAATCGGTCGCCAGGGCGACCCTCCCGCCCGCCTCGAGGATGGCCCGCGCGGGCGCGTAAGGCTCGCGCAGGCTGAAGGCCGTCATGGGCAACAGGACCGCGACCACGCCCGCCCGCGCGAGCCTCTCGATCCCCTCGGGGGAGACGTGCAGCAGGTGGTCGGCCGAAACCGCCCCGAGCTCCGCGGCGAGCTCGGCGCCGCCGAGCGGGCTCATCTCGTCGGCGTGGATCTTCAGCCCCAGCCCCAGGTCGGCCGCCGCCCGCAAGAGCCTTCGCGCCTCCGCGGGGGGGAAGACGCCCGTTTCGCAAAAGACGTCGCAGAAGCGGGCGAGCCCGCGGGCGGCGACCTCGGGGAGCACCGCGGCGATCAGGAAATCGATGTAGGCGGCGGGCCGGCCGCGGTATTCCTCGGGCACGGCGTGGGCGCCGAGAAAGGTGGGGACCACCTCCACGGGATGCCGGCGGCCGAGCTCGCCGGCGACCTCGAGCTGCCGGATCTCGGTTTCGCGGTCCAGGCCGTAGCCGCTTTTCGCCTCCACGGTGGTCACGCCGTGGGCGAGCATGGCGTCGAGGCGCTTGCGGCCCAGGCGCAACAGCTCTTCCCGCGAGGCGCGGCGCGTGGCGCGCACCGTGCTCAGGATGCCGCCGCCGCCGCGGAGGATCTCGAGGTAGCCTTCGCCCGCGAGCCGTCGGGAAAATTCATCGACCCGGTCGCCGGCGAAGACGAGGTGGGTGTGGGCGTCGACGAATCCGGGAAGGACGGCCTTGCCCGCGGCGTCGAGCCGGGGGAAGGAAGCCCCCGCCCGGCCGTCGGCGGCAAGCTCGGCCGCAACGCGGCCCGCGGGCCCCAGGCGGGTGATGCGCCCCTGCTCGATGACGAGGCTCGCCCCGGTGAGCACCCCGATGCCGCCCGCCGTCGCCCCCGGCGCGCAGGTGACGATCTCGGCGGCGTTTTCGACGATCAGGTCGGCGTCCATCGCCCCGTTTCCGCCCGCGGCCGCCCGCCTCACTCGTAGATCCGGCGTTCCAGGACCTGCTCCGGCCGGAACCCCTCGAGCCGCAGGTAATAGGCGGCGGCGTCGACCAGGGCCGCGAGCGGGACGAGCCCCACGATCTCGCTGCCCACGACGGGCACCCCCCAACGCGCGGCCTCGATGCGCACGAGCTCGAAGGCGCGGTAGAGGGCCGTGCGCGTGTAGTCGGTCAGGTTCATCGACACCTGGACGATGCCGCGGTCGCGCAGCGCGACCCCGATCGCCCTGCAGAAGCGCAGTCCGCCGCCGATGTGCCGGACGCGGCGGGCGATCTCCTCGGCCACCTCGAGGCGGTCGCAGCCCAGGTTGACGTTGAAGGCGATGAGCGGCATGCGCGCTCCGACCACGGCGGCCCCCGCCGTGGGGTGGGGCTCCGCGGGCCCGAAATCGGGCTGCCATTCCGGCCGGCGGAGCTTCTCCGGCAGCCCCTCGAACTGCCCCTTGCGGATGTCGGCGAGATTGCGGCGGTGCGGCGCGGTCGCCGATTCTTCGTAGAGAAAGACCGGCAGGCGGAAGCGGCGGGCCGCCTCCTCGGCCACGCGGCGGGAGAGGGCGACGGCCTCGGCCATGGAGAGCCCCTTCACGGGAATGAAGGGGACGACATCCACCGCCCCGAGGCGCGGGTGCTGGCCGCGGTGGCGGCGCAGGTCGATGGCGGCGATCGCCGCCTCCATGGCCTCGAGCACGGCCGCCGCGAGCGCCTCCGGCTCGCCCACCGCCGTGATCACGGTGCGGTTGTGGTTTTCGTCGCTCTGGCAATCGAGGAGCTTCACCCCGTCGCGGTCGCGGAAGGGCGCCGCCAAGCGCTCGATCAGGGCCCGGTCGCGGCCCTCGCTGAAGTTGGGAACACTCTCGAGAATCCGGCTCCATCCGCTCATGGCAGGAGATCCTTTCGCCCGTGGCGGGCGGCCGCCTGCTCCACCCAGGCGGCGACGCGCTCGGCGTCGGCGAGGACGGGCAGGGTGATCGTGTCGGTGACGCCCTCTTGCCCCTGCCACTCGATGCAGGTGGCGATCGCGGCCTCGTTGCGCGCCCAGGCGCGGCGTGCGACCCCCCCCATCACGTCCCAGGGGATCGCGCGGCGGATGATCGCGTCGACGCGCTCGCTGCCGTCGAGGACCAGCCCGAAGCCGCCGTGGATCGCCCGGCCGATGCCGACCCCTCCGCCGTTGTGCAGCGCCACCAGGCTCATGCCGCGGGCGGCGTTGCCGGCGAAATCGTGGGTGGCCATCTCGGCCATCACGTTGCTGCCGTCGCGGACGTTCGCCGTTTCGCGGAAGGGCGAGTCGGCGCCGCCGGTGTCGTGGTGGTCGCGGCCGAGCATGACCGGCCCGATCTCCCCGGCGCGCACCATGGCGTTGAAGCGCAGCGCGATCTTCGTGCGGCCCGGCGCGTCCTGGTAGAGAATGCGGGCCTGGGTGCCCACGACGAGCCGGTTTCGGGCCGCGTCGCGGATCCACACCCAGTTGTCGCGGTCCTGGAAGCGGCGCCCGGGGTCGATGCAGGCCATCGCCGCGCGGTCGGTTTTTTCGAGGTCCTCGGGCTTTCCGCTCAGGCACACCCAGCGGAAGGGGCCGTAGCCGTAATCGAAGAGCAGCGGCCCCATGATGTCTTCCACGTAGGACTGAAAGACGAAGCCCTCGAGCGGGTCGCGCCCGTTGCGGCAGACCTCGGGGGCGCCGGCGTCGTAGACGGCCTTGAGGAAGCTGTTGCCGTAGTCGAAGAAGTAGGCTCCCCGGTCGGCGAGGGTGCGGACCAAGGCGAAGTGCCGCCGCAGGGAGGCGTCCACGCGGCGGCGGAAGCCGGCAGGGTCCTCGCGCAGCATCGCCGTGCGCGCTTCGAAGTCCAGGCCCTGGGGGCAATAGCCCCCTTCGTAGACGGCGTGGCAGGAGGTCTGGTCGGAGAGCAGGTCGATCGCCGCCCCCTCGCGCACGGCGCATTCGAGGAGATCGACCACGTTGCCGAAGAAGGCGATCGCCCGTGCCTCCCCGCGGTCCTGGAAGGCCCGCGCGCGGCGGAAGGCCTCGGCGGGGTCCTCGCAGACCTCGTGCACCCAGCCCTGCTCGAGCCGCGTGCGGATGCGCGAGGGGTCCACCTCGGCGATGACGGCCACGCCGCCGGCGATGGCCGCCGCCTTGCCTTGGGCCCCGCTCATGCCCCCCAGCCCCGAGGAGACGAAGAGGCGCCCGGCGAGGTTGTCTTCGGGCGGGATGCCGAGCTTGGCGCGGCCGGCGTTGAGGAGCGTGCTGTAGGTGCCGTGGACGATGCCCTGCGGGCCGATGTACATCCAGCCGCCCGCCGTCATCTGCCCGTAGTTGGCGACCCCGATCGCCATCGCCCGCTGCGCGTGCTCCGGGGTGTCGAAGCAGCCGACCATCAGGGCGTTGGTGAGGATGACGCGCGGGGCCTCGGGCGAGGAAGCGAAGAGGCCGAGCGGGTGTCCCGAGGCGACGACGAGCGTCTGTTCCGGGCCGAGCAGCTCGAGGTAACGGCGGATCAGGCGATACTGCATCCAATTCTGGCAGACCTGGCCGGTTTCCCCGTAGGTGACGAGTTCGTAAGGGTAGAGGGCGACCTCGAAGTCGAGGTTGTTGTCGATCATGACCTGGAAGGCGCGGCCCTCGAGGCAGCGGCCCGCGTAGGCGTCCACGGGAAGGCCGCGGATCGCCCCGGGGGGCCGGAAGCGGTAGGCGTAGATCCGCCCGCGCGTGAGAAGCTCGTCCAGGAATTCGGGGGCGAGGGTTTCGTGCCAGGCTTCCGGCACGTAGCGCAGGGCGTTCTGCAACGCGAGCGCCACGTCCCCGCGGCCGAGGTTCGCGGGCCGGGCGGGGGCGCGGCGGATGCCGGGGACGAAATCCGGCATCGGCGGGGGCTCCGCCAAGAGGGCCCCGAGGTGGACCCGCATCGCCTGCGCGATCTCCCGGTTGGTGAGGCTTGGGCTCATGGAACCGCCTCCGGAGCAGGGAACGTTGCGCGCGGGCGAGGCCCGCCCGCCTCGGCCGACGGTAGCCGGGCGCGGCGGATTTTGCAAGACGGCAGGCGGGGAAGGGCCTACGGGAAAGGCCCGGCCGCGGGATGCCGCGGGCCGGGCCTTTCCAAAAACCGATGGGCAGGATGTCCGGAATTACTTCTTCTTGGCCGCCGGTTTCTTGGCGGCGGGTTTCTTGGCGGCCGGTTTCTTGGCCGTGGTTTTCTTGGCCGTGGTTTTCTTGGCGGTGGTTTTCTTGGCCGTCGTCTTCTTGGCAGTCGGCATGTCCTACCCCTCCTTTTCGCGTTTGAATTCGGCGGTGCCGAAAAACGCCGCATCCCGCCCAAAGGTTGTATACGATAACATCCTACCCCACAAGATGTAGAGTTGCAATCTTTTTTTTTGCCCATCGGCCGCCGCGGCCGCCTCCCGCTTGCGGCGCCTTTACATCGGCGACCGCACCGTCCTAAGATCGCCGCCGCATCGGCTTGTCGGGAGGGCCTCGGGATGGAGGAGCTGATCGTCGGCGTCGGGGAGTTGTCGATCGAGGAGCTGGCCGCGTTCGCGCGCGGTACGGCACGGCTTTCCCTCGCCCCGGCCGCGGCGGAGAAGATCCGCGCCAGCCGCGGCCTGGTCGAGCGCTGGGTGCGCGAGGGGCGGCGGATTTACGGCATGACGACCGGTTTCGGCGCGCTCAGCGACGTGGCCATCCCGCCCGCCCAGGCCGCGCGGCTCCAGGAGAATATCCTCATGAGCCATGCCGCGGGGGTGGGGGACCCCCTCGACGAGGAGACCCTGCGGGCCGTGATCGCCCTGCGCGTGCGCGAGTTCGCGCTCGGCCACGCGGGCGTGCGCCTGGAAACCGTCGAGCAACTCGCCGAGCTCGCCAACCGCGGCATCTTCCCCGTCGTGCCCGAGAAAGGCTCCGTCGGCGCAAGCGGCGACCTCGCGCCGCTCGCCCATCTCGGCCTCGTCCTGATCGGCCGCGGCGAGGCCTGGGTCGACGGCCGCCGCCTGGACGGGGCGGCCGCCCTGGCCGCGCGCGGCCTGGCGCCGCTGCGGCTCGAGGCGGGCGAGGGGCTCGCGCTCGTCAACGGGACCGCCGTCATGACGGCGATCGGGGCGCTCGCGGTGCACGACGCCGGGCGGCTGGCGCGGCTCACCGATCTCGCCGCGGCCATGAGCCTCGAGGTGCTGATGGGCAGCCGCATGGAATTCACCCCCCGCATTCACGCCTTGCGGCCGCATCCCGGCCAGATCGCCTCGGCCGCGAACCTGGAGCGCATCACCCGGGCCAGCGAGATCATTTCCTCGCACCGCGACTGTTCCCGCATCCAAGACGCCTACACCCTTCGCTGCTCGCCGCAGGTCCACGGGGCGAGCCGCGACGCGATCGCCTATGCGCGCCGGGTGCTCGCGATCGAGATGAACGCGGCGACGGGCAACCCGCTGCTCTTCGCCGACACCGCCGACTTCCTGCTGGGGGGCAACTTCCACGGGCAGCCGGTCGCCCTGGCCCTCGACTTTCTCGGGATCGCCGCCGCCGAGCTCGCCGACATCTCCGAGCGCCGCATCGAGCGGCTCGTCAACCCGCAGCTGAGCGGGCTGCCCGCCTTTCTCGTGCGCGACGGGGGGCTCAATTCCGGGTTCATGATCGCCCAGTACACCGCCGCCGCCCTGGTGTCCGAAAACAAGGTCCTCGCCCACCCGGCGAGCGTCGACTCGATTCCCACCTCGGCGAACAAGGAGGACCACGTCTCCATGGGCACGATCGCCGCGCGCAAGTGCCGGCGGATCGTGGACCACGCCGAGCACGTGGTGGCGATCGAGCTGCTCTGCGCGGCCCAGGCGCTCGATCTCTTCACGAACCTGAAGGCCGGGGAGGGCACACGCGCCGCCTACCGCGTGATCCGCGAAGCGGTCCCGCCGCTCGAGGCCGACCGCGTGCTCGCCGAGGACATCGCCGCCGTCCTGCGGCTGATGCGCGGCGGCGACATCCTGCGCGCCGTGGAGGAGACGATCGGGCCGCTCGTTTAGGAGGCTCCCCGCCCGGCGGGGCGGCGTCGTTGACACGGCGCCGGCCATTCCCTATAGTCGCTCGTCCCGCCGCCCGGCGCGTCGCCGCACCGGTCACCTTCGCCGCCCGCAAGCCGCCGCGGGACCCGCGGGGGCCGCGGAAATCTCCCGGGGAACGAACGCACCCATGTACGCCAAAAAGATCGCCGCCGTCGAAGACCTGATCCGCCGCCAGGAGGCCTGGCGCGGCCAGTGCCTCAACCTCATCGCCAGCGAAAACGTGCTCAGCCGGCGCGCCCGCGCCGCCGGGGCCTCGGATTTCGCCCACCGGTACGCGGAGGGCCACCCCGGAGAGCGCTACTACCGCGGGACGAGCTACATCGACGAGATCGAAACCCAGCTCACGGCGCACCTGAAGATCCTCTTCGGCTGCACCCACTGCGAGGTGCGTCCCGTGAGCGGGACGAACGCGAACGAGGCCGTCTTCAGCCGCTTCGTCGCCCCCGGCGACGTCGTGCTCGTCAACTCGACCCCCGGCGGCGGCCACATCAGCCATCACCGCCTCGGCTCCCTGGGCAAGTTCACGCGCAACATCGTCGATTTCCCGCTCACGCCCGACGGCTACCACATCGACGTCGACCGCACCGCCTTCCTGATCGAGTCGGTCCGACCGAAGCTCATCGTGCTCGGCAAGAGCCTCTTTCTCTTCCCCGAGCCCGTCGCCGAGCTGGCCGAGATCTGCCGCCGCACGCACACGCGCATCGTCTACGACGCCGCCCACGTCCTCGGGCTGATCGCCGGCAAGCGTTTCCAGAACCCCCTCGCCGAGGGCGCCTGGGTCGTGACCGCGAGCACCCACAAGACCTTCTTCGGCAGCCAGCGCGGGGTGATCCTGAGCAACATGGACGAGGAGGAGTGGCGCCGGATCGACCGCGGCGCCTTCCCCGGATCCTCGAGCAACCATCACCTCGACACCCTCGCCCAGCTCGCCGTGAGCACCTTCGAGATGATGGATTTCGCCGAGGCCTACGCGGACCAGACGATCCGCAACGCCCGAAGCCTCGCCGCGGCCCTCGACCGGCTGGGCTTCGACGTCCAGGGCCGCGACTTCGGCTACACCGAAAGCCACCAGGTCGCGGTCAACGTGAAGGCCTTCGGCGGCGGGGAGACCGTCTCGCGTCGGCTCGAGGCAAACGACATCATCCTGAACATGAACATGCTGCCTCACGAGCCGCTGCGCAACCACGACCGCCCGGAGGGCATCCGCCTCGGCGTCCAGGAGATGACGCGCTTCGGCATGCGCGAGCCGGAGATGGAGGAGATCGCCCGCCTGATCCACGCCTGCATCGTCGAGCGCCAGGACGTGAAAGAGGAGGTGAACCGCTTCCGCCAGCGCTTCACCACGGTCGGCTACAGCTACGACGACCGGGCGGAGGCTCCTTCGCCGGCGGCGGAGAGGCGCTCTTCGGCGGGACGGAGCTGACCGGGGGCCGCGCGGGCCCCTGCCGCAAGGACCGACCGGGGTGCATCGGGCTTCGCTCTCCGCCGATCTCCTGCTGCTCCTGACCGCCGCCATTTGGGGGTTCGGTTTCGTCGCCCAGCGGATGGGCATGGACCACGTGGGGCCCTTCACCTACAACGGCGTGCGCTTCGGGCTGGGGAGCCTGACGCTCCTGCCGCTGTTGCTGGGCCCCCGGGGACGGCAGCCCCCCCCGCCGCTCGGGCTTTCCCGGGGCCGGCGGGTCGCCGGAACGCTCGGCCTGGGCCTGGTCCTCTTCGCCGCGGCCTCGCTGCAACAGGTGGCGTTGCTCGAGGCCCCGGCCGGCAAGGCGGGGTTCATCACGGGGCTCTACGTCGTGATCGTCCCCCTGCTCGGGGTGTTCTGGGGGCTCCGGCCGGCCCCGGCGACCGCGCTCGGTGCCCTTCTCGCCGCGGCGGGCCTCTACCTCCTCTCGGTGACCGCCTCCTTCACGCTCGAGCCCGGGGACGGGCTTCTGCTGCTCAGCGCCCTGTTCTGGAGCGTGCAGGTGCTCCTGGTCGCCTGGCTCGCCCCCCGCTCGCGGCCGGCGGAGCTCGCCTGCGCGCAGTTTTCCCTTTGTTCCGTTCTTTCGCTCGCCGTGGCCGCGGCCCGCGAGCCGCTCGAGACGGCCGCGCTTCTTGCGGCCGCGGGCCCGATCCTGTACGGTGGGGTCCTCTCCGTGGGCGTGGCCTACACCCTCCAGGTGGTGGCGCAGCAGCGGGCCCACCCGGCCCACGCCTCGATCCTGATGAGCCTCGAGGCGGTCTTCGCCGCCCTGGGGGGCTTCGTCGTGCTCGACGAGCGGCTGTCGTCCCGCGCGCTCGCCGGCTGCGCCCTGATGCTCGCCGGCATGATCCTCTCGCAGCGGGGGCGACCCCGGCGGAGCCTGCGGTCGTGAAGGAAAACGCCGACCCCCGCGAGATCGCCCGGTTCGCGGCGCAGGCCGATTCCTGGTGGGACCCCGCGGGGCCCTTCGGCGCGCTGCACGCGATCAACGAGCTGCGGCTTTCCTTCATCGCCGGGCACTGTCCCCTTTCCGGCCGGGCGATCCTCGACGTCGGCTGCGGGGGGGGGATCCTGGCCGAGGCGCTCGCCCGCCGAGGGGCCGCCGTGACCGGCATCGACGCTTCCGCCGAGGCGATCGCGGCCGCCCGTCGCCACGCCGAGGCCGCGGGGCTGGCAATCGACTACCGGGTTGCGACCGCCGAGGCCTTCGCCGCGGCGGGGGCCCGCTTCGACGCCGTCGTTTGCATGGAGCTGCTCGAGCACGTGCCGCAGCCGGCCGAGGTCGTGCAAGCCTGCGGCCGGCTCGTCCGACCCGGCGGGGATCTGTTTTTTGCGACGATCAACCGCCACCCGGAGGCCTACCTCTTCGCCATCCTCGGGGCCGAATGGGTGCTCGGCCTGGTCGCGCGCGGGACCCATCGCTACCGGAGGTTCGTCCGGCCCGCGGAACTCTCCGCCTGGTGCCGCCGGGCCGGCCTGGTGCCCGGGGAAACCCGCGGCCTACACTACAACCCCTTCTCGCGCCGCTTCCGCACCGGCGGGCACACGCGGGTGAACTACATGCTCCACGCCCGCAGGCCGCCCGCGGCGGAGGCCGCGCCGCAGGCGAGGGTCGGACCATGAGCCAGGGCGCCTTCCAGAAGGCCTTTGTCCTGATTCTCGTCGTGTTTCTCTCCGCGCTCTTTCTCGCCATGCTGCGGCCGTTCCTCCTCGTGCTGGCGTTGGCCGCGCTCTTCGCTGCGCTGACGCGGCCGCTCCACCGGCGCCTGGTGCGCCTCTTCGGCGGCAGAACCCGCCTGGCGGCCGCGGCGGCCCTGCTGCTTGTCCTGGTGCTCGGCATCGTGCCGCTCGTGCTCCTCGTCGGCGCCGTCACCGCCGAGGCGATCAAGATCAGCCAGGCGGTCAAACCCTGGATCCAGCGCCAGCTTTCCTCGCCGGCCGAGTTCGGCGACGCCTTGACCCGGCTTCCGGTCCTGGAGCCCCTGATGCCCTACCGGGAGACGATCCTCCTGCGCGCCGGCGAGCTGGTCGGCAAGCTGAGCGGAATCCTGATCGAAAGCCTCTCCTCGCTCACGGTGATGACGGCCCAGTTTCTCTTCTTCTTTTTCCTTTTCCTGTACGCGCTGTTTTTCTTCTGGCTGGACGGGGAGCGGATGCTTTCCTGGATCCTGTCCCACCTGCCGTTGCGGCGGGCGGACGCCGAGCGCATCCTGGCGCGCTTCACCGCGGTCACGCGGGCGACCCTCCGCGGCATCGCCGTGATCGGGTTCCTGCAGGGGGCGCTGACGGGGGCGGCCTTCGCCGCGGTCGAGATCCCGAGTGCGATCTTCTGGGGAACGGTCGCCGCCGTCGCCTCGCTCGTCCCCGGCATCGGCACGGCCCTGGTCTGGCTGCCGGCCGTCGTCGTGCTCGCCTCGGCCGGGAAAACGGCCCAGGCGGCGGGCCTTCTCGCCTTCTGCGGTCTCGTCGTGACGAGCGTCGACAACCTGCTCCGGCCGCGGCTGGTGGGCCAGGACACGCGGTTGCACGAGCTCTTGGTCCTGTTCGGCACCCTGGGGGGGATCGGGATGTTCGGGGCGGCGGGCATCCTGCTCGGGCCCCTGGTGGCCGCGCTCGCGGTGACGAGCTGGGAGATCTACGCCGCGGCCTTCCGGGCGGAGCTCGAGGGGACGGAGGCCTGCGGCCGCCCGGCGCCGGCGGAGCCCCCGGTGCCGGAGCGTCCCCGGCCGCCCGAGGCCTGAATCAACCCCGGCGTCGGCCGCCGGCCCCGAGCAGGTGCGCCGCGAGCCGATGCTGGACGGAATCGCACAAGCGCCGCGAGGTGGCGTTGAGCACGCGCAGGTTTTTCCCCACCAGGTCGGGGGCGTGACGGATGCCCGTGCGCAGCCGGGTGCCGCCCCCGGAGACCTTGCGCAGCAAACCGAGTTCCTTGCCGACGACGCGCGCGCGGCGCCCCTTCACCGCATCCAGAAACGCGCGGCGCGACCACGCGCAGGGGGCGGCGGTCACCGCGCGGCCGAGGCGGTCGACCCCGTGGCCGTCGCTTCCGCCCGTGAGGGCCTTCTTCAGGTTGAAGCCGAGGAGCGCGCTCTTCAGGTTTCCCTTTTTCAGGTTTTCGGCGTTGATCGCCTCGATGCCGTCGACCTGGGCGAAGAACTCCGCCCGCTCGGCGTCGTCGAAAAACGGGTTGTGCACCCCGGTGTAGTTGCCGCAACAGGGGTGCGGGAGGACGACCAGCGTCTCGTAATCGCGTGCGCGGGCGATCAGCTCGGCGAGGCGAAGCGAAAGCGAGGACATGACCTCGGGGCCCCGGAAGGGCGCCACGTGCCGACGGAAAAAGCCGAGCAGGCTGTCGGCGTCGTAGAAGTAGACGAGCAGGTGGGTGCCTTCCCAGGAGGTGAGCTCGATGCCGGGGACGCTGAAGACGTCTCCGCAGCGCTCGAGCTCGAGCGCGGTCGCCACGGCGTTGTGGTCGGTGACGGCGACCCCGATGCCGAGCGCGCGCGCCCGGGCGGCGATCGCCGCCGCCCCGTCCTTGCCGTCGGAGGCGCGGCTGTGAAAATGCATGTCCACGACCGCGCCCTCGCGGGCGAGCTCCGCGAGGTCCGGGCGTTCGAAGCACACCTGGGGGAACCTCTCGTTCATCGGCGGTTCGTACCTCCGGGGATTCCGGGTGCGTGGCTCCCGGGGGGAATCATCGGCCGGTCGCCGGCGACGCTTGAGCCCGGCCCCCCCGGCCGTAGCCGGCCGCAAGGCGCCGGGGGGAGACGCCGGCGAGGAAGGCCGCGACCACGACCTGGTTGATCAGCCACGTCCGCACGAGCCCCAGCCGCACCCAGCGGCGGGCGGAGGTGGCGACCGCGGCGGGCGCAAGCGCGATCCGGCCGCGGCGCCGCAGGCGCCGCACGAAGGCGAAGTCCTCGAGCAAGGGGATCGGCGGGAAGGCCCCCTCCCGCCAGAACACCTCGCGCCGCAGGAAGAGCCCCTGGTCGCCGTAGGGCAGGCCGAGGAGGCGGCTGCGCACGTTCGCCCCCCGCTCCACCAGGCGAAACCCCCTCCCGCGCGCGTCGATGCCCAGGCGGAATGCGCCCGCCGCGACGCCGGCCGCCGCGAGCGTGCGCCGGACGACGCCCGGGTAGCCGGCCGGGAGGCGCGTGTCGGCGTGCAGGAAGAGGAGCACGTCCCCCTCCGCGAGCGCCGCCCCCGCGTTCATCTGCCAGGCGCGCGGCGGCTCCCCGGCGAGGACCCGCAGACCCGCCCGGGCGGCGATCTCCCGGGTGTCGTCGCGGCTTCCGCCGTCGACCAGGACGGCCTCCACCTCCTCGTGCTCGGCGAGCGAAGCGATCGTTCCGGGCAGGAGCTCCGCCTCGTCGCGGGCCGGCAGGACGACCGAAATCTCCGGCCGCCCCGGCTTCCGGCCCAGGGCGGCGAAGGCGGGCGGGAGATCCTCGGGGCGGTCGACGTCGGCGACCGTCGGCAGGAGCCCCGCCGTCCGTCCCCGGTCCCGGAGCCGGCCGAGCGAAAGCGCGAGCACGCGTTCCGTGCCCCAGGGAATCCCGGGGTCGAAGTGCGGGGTCCCCTTGCGGAAGGCCTCCGCCGTCATGCCGACCAAGGCGTAGCCGCCGTCGGCCGCCGGGGCGAACACGATCTCCTCGCCCGGAAGGCGGTCGAACGCCTCCCCCAGGGCCACGGCATCGAGGCCGGGAGCGTCCGCGCCGATCAGGACGGCACGCCCGGCCCCTTCCGCGAAGGCCTGCGCGAAGGCCGCGCGCATGCGGCCGCCGAGGTCCCCCGCGGCCTGGGGGCAAAAGAAGAGATCGCCGCCCAGCCAGGCGGCCATTTCTTCCTGCGAGCCGCCGTCGTGAACGACGGCGAGCCGTGCGCCGCGCCGGGCGACCGCCTCCCGGGCCGCACCGAGCGCGTGCTCCGCCAGGCGGCGGTGGACGGCGGCCGCCCCCGCGGGCCCGAGAAGCGGGATCAGCCTCGTTTTCACCGCCCCCGGCCGAGGCGCGCGGGTGAAGAGGATCAACACCTCGGAGGCGGCGCTCATGCCGGCCGGTTCCCGAGCCCGCGATCCGCCGAGCGCCGCCGGCTAACGTCCGGCCAGCAGGGTGCGCAACACATAGGGCAGGATCCCGCCGTGGAGGTAGTACTCCAGCTCGATCTCGGTATCCACGCGGGCGATCGCCTCGAAGGCGATCTCGCTGCCGTCGGGCCTGCGGCCGCGGACGGCGAGCCGCCGCCGGGGGCGCAGCTCCGCGATCCCCGTGATGTCGTAGGCTTCCGTGCCGTCCAGGCCGAGTCGGCTGCGGCTTTCGCCCTCGAGGAACTGGATCGGCAACACCCCCATGCCGATCAGGTTGCTGCGGTGGATGCGCTCGAAGGACTCGGCGATCACCGCCCGCACCCCGAGGAGGCTGGGCCCCTTGGCCGCCCAGTCGCGCGAGGAGCCCGAGCCGTATTCCCGGCCCGCGAGCACGATCATCGGCCGCCCCTCGGCGCGGTAGGCCGCCGCGGCCTCGAAGACGGTCATCTCCCGGTCCTCGGGAAACTTGCGGGTGATTCCTCCCTCGCGCGGGGCGACGAGGAGGTTTTTGATGCGGATGTTGGCGAAGGCCCCGCGCATCATGACCTCGTGGTTGCCTCGCCGCGTGCCGTAGGCGTTGAAGTCCTGCTGCGCGACCCCCAGCTCGAGCAGGTAGCGCCCGGCGGGGGTGTGGGGCGGGATCGCCCCGGCGGGCGAGATGTGGTCGGTCGTCACCGTGTCCCCGAGGACGAGCAGGACGGCCGCGTTGCGGATGTCGGCGGGCCGAGGCGGGGTGAGCGATACGTGATCGAAAAAGGGCGGCCGCTTGACGTAGGTGGAGGCCGGGTCCCAGGCGAAGGTCGTGCTGCCGCGGGCGGAGAGGTTGCGCCAGAACTCGTCGCCCGCGAAGATCCGGCGGTACTCCTCGCGGAAAAACCGCGGCTGCACGTGGCGGGCGACGAGGCCGTCGATCTCCTCGCGGCTCGGCCAGAGGTCGCGGAAGAAGACCGGGCGCCCCAGCGGGTCGGTCCCGAGCGGCTCGGCGGCGAGGTCGACGTCGATGCGGCCGGCGAGCGCGAAGACCACCACCAGCATCGGCGACATGAGGAAGTTGGAGCGGACGCGCTGGTGAATGCGGGCCTCGAAGTTGCGATTGCCCGAGAGCACGGCGGCGACGTTGAGCTCGTGGTTGCGGATCGCCTCCTCGATCTCGGGTCGCAGCGGGCCGGAGTTGCCGATGCAGGTCGTGCAGCCGAAGGCCGCGAGGTGGAAGCCCAGGGCCTCGAGGTAGGCCATAAGCCCCGCTTCCTCGAGATACTGGACCACGACCCGCGAGCCCGGCGCAAAGGAGGTCTTCACGTGGGGCGGCACGCGCAGACCGTGCTCGACTGCCTTGCGGGCGATGAGCCCCGCGCCGATCAGGCCCGCGGGGTTGGAGGTGTTCGTGCAGGAGGTGATCGCCGCGATGACGATGTCGCCGTCGCACAGCGGGACCTCGTGGCCGTCGAGACGGAGGCTGCAGGCTTTCTTGCGGGGACGGCAGGATTCGGGCGGCTGGGCCGTGACGGCGGACTCCTGCTGGAAGGTCGTGAGCGGAACGGTGTCGGGCTTGCGCTCGACCTCGCAGGAGAGGCTTCGCGCAAAGGCCGCGGGAAGCTCGGGCAAGGCGATGCGGTCGTGGGGCCGCGCCGGCCCGGCGACCGAGGGGACGACGGTCCCCAGATCGAGCTCGAGGACGTCGGTGTAGTCGGGCTTCTCCTCCCCGGTGTAGAAGAGGTGCAGCAGGCGGGCGAGCCGCTCCACCTTGCGCGCATGGGAGGCGCGGTTGGTGAGATGCAGGTAGGCGAGGGTCTGCTCGTCGACCGGGAAGAAGCCGACGGTGGCGCCGTACTCGGGCGCCATGTTGGCGATCGTCGCCCGGTCGGGTACGGAGAGCGAGGCGAGTCCCGGCCCGAAGTACTCGACGAACTTCTCCACCACCCCCCGACGGCGCAACATCTCGGTCAGGGTGAGGACGAGATCGGTCGCCGTCACCCCTTCGCGCAGGGTGCCGCTCAGGCGCACGCCGATCACCTCGGGGATGGAGAGGCAGTAGGGCTGCCCCAGCATGACGGCCTCGGCCTCGATGCCGCCGACGCCCCAACCCAGGACCCCGATCCCGTTGATCATCGGCGTGTGGGAGTCGAGGCCGACCAGGGTGTCCGGGTAGGCGAGGCGCCGGCCTTGTTCGCGCTCGATCAGCACGACCCGGCCGAGCGCCTCCAGGTTCACCTGGTGGCAGATGCCCGCGTTGGGGGGCACGACCCGGAAGCGGTCGAAGCTTTCCTGGGCCCACTTGAGCAGCGCGTAGCGCTCCGCGTTGCGTCCGTACTCGGCGGCCACGTTTTCCCGGAGCGCCTCGCGCGTGCCCCAGGAATCGATCTGGATCGAGTGGTCGACGATCAGATCGACGGGGACGAGGGGGTTGACCCGCCGCGGATCCCCGCCCAGAGCCTGGACCGCATCGCGCATGGCCGCCAGGTCGACGACCGCGGGGACCCCGGTGAAGTCGTGCATCAGGACGCGGGCCGGAAAGAAGGCGATCTCGCGCGGCCCCGCCCCGGCCTTTTTCCAGCGCGCCAGGGCGACGACGTCCTCCTCCCGCACCGCGCGGCCGTCGAGGTGCCGCAGGAGGTTTTCCAGCAGGATGCGGATCGAGTAGGGAAGCCGGCCGACGCGGGCGATGCCGTGCTTTTCGAGCCGGCCGATGTCGAAAAAGCGGATTTCCTTGCGGTTCAGGCTCGCCTTGCGGAGAAAATCGTTTCGTTTCATGGCATCTCCCTCCTTGTTCGCCGCGGGGGCGGCGTACCGCGGTCGCCGCTGGGCTGCGCCGTCAAGACGGGCGGGCGATCCGGCGGACGCCGTCGGCCGAGGCGACGATCACCTCGTGGGCGAGGCCGAGGAACAGTCCGTGTTCGACGATCCCGGCACGCCGGTCGAGGACGCCGGCGAGGGTTGCCGGGTCGGCGATCGGCCCGAAGGCCGCGTCCAAGATCCAGTTGCCCTGGTCGGTGGCGACGGGGCGGCCGTCGCGCACCCGGCGTCGCACGGCGGCCCCGAGCGAGGCGAGAAAACGCTCCTCGGCCGCGCAGGCGAAGGGCACCACCTCGACCGGCAGCGCCCAGCGGGTTCCCAGGCGCGGCGAGAGCTTGCTTTCGTCGACCACGATCAGGTTGCGCCGGCTCGCCTGGGCGATCACCTTCTCCCGCAGGAGCGCCCCCCCTCCGCCCTTGATGAGGTTGAGCGCGGGGTCGACCTCGTCGGCGCCGTCGATCGTGAGGTCGATCACGGGGTGCGTCTCCAGGTCGCCCAGGGGGATCCCCAGGGCGCGCGCCGTCTTCTCGGTGGCGAGCGAGCTGGGGATGCCGACGATGTCGGTCACGCGTCCTTCGCGCAGGAGCTCCCCGAGGCGCACCAGGGCGTGGTGGGTGGTGCTCCCCGTGCCCAGGCCGAGCACCATGCCCGAGCGCACCGCCTCGCAGGCGGCCTGCGCGGCGCGGCGCTTGAGTTCCTCGGCGGCCGTCATCGCGCCCGGTCTCCCGCCCGGCGACGCTTTTCGGCGATACCGGCGAGCAGCTTGCGGAACGGCTGCTCGAAGGCGACGACCCCCTCCTGCTGAAGCCGAGCGGCGACCGCCTCGAGGTCGATCCCCAGGCGCGCCAGCCGCCCCACGTGGTCGCGGGCCCGGTCGAGGCCTTGCGTCACGGTGAGCGCCACCCGGCCGCCGCGCCGGAAGGCCTCCAGCGTCTCGGGCGGAACCGTGTTCACCGTGTCCGGGCCGATCAGCTCGTCGACGTAGAGGGTGGGCGGGTAGGCGGGATTCTTGGTGCTCGTGCTCGCCCAGAGCAACCTCTGGATGCGCGCCCCGCGGGAGGCGAGCCTCCGCCAGCGGGGGGAGTCGAAGAGCTCCCGGAAGGCGGCGTAGGCGAGGCGGCCGTTGGCGATCGCGGTCTTGCCGGCGAGTTCTCCCGCCCCGCGGGCTTCGAGCTCGCGGTCGACCGCGGTGTCGATGCGGCTCACGAAAAAGGAGGCGACCGAGGCGATCCGCTCCAGGGGGTGCCCGCCCGGGACCTCGGGCCCCCGCTCGGCCAGACGCTCGAGGCCCTCGAAGAAGGCGGAGACGACCTGCCGGTAGTTTCCCAGGCCGAAGATCAGGGTCACGTTCACGTTCACCCCGGCGGCCAGGCTTTCGGTCACCGCGGGGAGACTCTCGGTCGTGGCGGGGATCTTGATCATCAGGTTGGGCCGACCGACGCGCGCATAGAGCCGCTTGGCCTCGGCCGCCGTCGCCGCGGCGTCCCGCGCGAGAAAGGGGTCGACCTCGAGGCTGACGAAGCCGTCCCGGCCCTCCGACTCCCGGTAGAGGGGCAGCAGCACGTCGGCCGCGCGGCGGATGTCCTCCACGGCGAGCGTTTCGTAGATCGCCGCCTCCGAGAGGCCGCGGCCGGCGAGGGCGGCGATCTCCGCGTCGTAGTCGGTTGAGCCGGCGATCGCTTTCTCGAAGATCGCCGGGTTCGAGGTCATCCCCCGCACGCCGGAGGCGACGAGCGCGGCCATCTCTCCGGAGTCGATCAGCGAACGACGGATGAAATCGAGCCAGATCGATTGTCCCAGGGCGAGAAGATCGGCAAGCTGCGGCATGGGCGGAGGCTCCTGTCTCGTGACGCCCGCGGGTTGTTCGTCGCGCGGTCGCCCCGCACCTTGCCAGAAACGGGACGTTTTGGCAAACCCCCCGGCCCCGCTCCCGACCCCTCCGGCGCAGGCCCGGCGCCTCGGCGCCGCCCCGTCCTCTGCGGGGGATCAGCGGGCGTTCAGGCTCCAGTCCCAGTCGAGATAGCGCAGCCGCAGGCGATCCCCGGCGGCGAGCAACCGCTCGCGGAGTTCCCCTCGCGCATGGCGGCGGTAGAAGGCGAGGACCCCTTCCGGGAAGTCCTCGGCGAACCACCGGAACAGTGAGCTCACCCAGAAATCGGGCTCCTCGAGGCGGTAGCGGGCGGGGTCGTTCAGGAAGTCGGCCGTGAGCCGATCGAGCTGGGCCGCGAGGGTCCGGCCGCGGAAGGGCTCGGCGGCGAGCGGCGGGCAGCCCCGCGAGGCGCAGTTCACGGCGAAATGCACCCGCGGGTCGCCGAAGCGCGGCCGGAGGATGCCGTGCTCGAGCTCGTCGAGGGTGAGGAGCCCCCCGGCGAGGCGGACGAGGGGAATCTTCCAGGGACTCCGAAACCAGCTCCCGAGGTCCTTGATCGAGGAGATTCCCGGCCAGCGGGTGAGGACGAGCTTGATCGTCCAGGCGTTGTAGGCGTTGATGTAGAAGGCGAACTGCTCGTCCCGCGGCAGCCGTTCGGGATCGACCCGCGAGAGCTCCTCGAGGTAGCGGTCGAGGAGGGCCTCCTCGCGCTTGAAGCCCTCGTAGTCGACGAGCCCGCGTTCCACGTGCCGCGCCAGCAGGGCGGCATAGAGGGTGTGGTCGACCTCCGCCGGCTCCGCGGCCGATACCGGCCGCGCAAGCAGCAGGGCGAGCGCCACGGAGAGGGCAAGACGGGTCACGGGCGGTTCTCCCCCGGCTCCGGCCCTCAGAAGCTGCGGGCGATCTCCGCGGCCTTCGCCCGGGCTTCGCCGAGGCTCCGGGCGGTCCGCTCGGGGTCGCCGAGGGTCGGCTCGACGGTGACGGTGTGGATCTCCGTGAAGCCGATGAAACCGAGAATCGTCTGCAGGTACGGGCGTTGGAAATCGAAGGCGGCCGCCGGGCCGCCGGGGGGGTATTCCCCGCCGCGGGCGAGCGCGAGAAAGGCGGGTTTCCCGGTGACCAGGCCGGAATAGCCGCTTTCGGGCGAAAAGCGGAAGGTCAGTCCCGGCTGGACGATGAGGTCGAGGTAGTGCTTGAGCCGGTAGGGGATCGAGAAGTTCCACATGGCCGCGGCCAGGACGAACTTGTCGTGGCCGGCGAACTCGGAGGCGATCCGCTCGATGGCCTTCCAGGCCGCAGCCTGGTCCGGGGTGTGCGGTTTCCCGTTCAAGACGGCGTACTTCGCGGCGAGCACCGCGCCGTCGAAGGGCGGAAGCTCTTCCCGGAAGAGGTTCAGGACCGTGACCGTGTCGGCCGGATGATGCCGACGGTAGGCATCCAGAAAGGCGTCGGCGACGGCGATCGACAGCGATTGCCCCGCCCGCGGCGAAGCCTGGAGGTACAGGATTTTGCTCATGGCGCGTTTTCCCCCCCGGACCGGATCGGGCGGGCAGGCCGCCCGGGGACGGCGGCGTGTGCGCATGCGCCGTCACGGCGCCAACATGGTCACGGAGGCCGCGGCTGTCAAACCCGGAACCGCGAAACACCCTTGATTCACGGCCCCGGGGTCTTATGGTCTGGGAGCCCTCACATCGCCCGCGCCCCGTGCGGCCCGGGGCCCCGGGGGCGATCATTCCGGCTTGCCCGGCACGACGTGGATGCAGGAAAGGAGACCATGCGATGCAGGAACGCAAAGGTGCAGTCACGCTGCGAGGAAACCCCCTCACCCTGATCGGCGAGGAGATCCGCCCGGGGGCGCCCGCTCCCGACGTCACCCTTCTCGACAACGATCTCAAGCCGGTCAAGCTCTCCGATTTCCGCGGCAAGGTGCTGATCGTCTCCTCGGTCCCCTCGCTCGACACCCCGGTCTGCGACATGGAGACGCGGCGCTTCAACACCGAGGCCGCAGGCCTCGGGGCCGACGTCCAGGTCCTCACCGTCAGCATGGATCTTCCCTTCGCCCAGAAGCGCTGGTGCGGGGCGGCGGGGGTGGACAAGGTGAAGACCCTCTCCGACCATCGGGAGGCGGCCTTCGGCCGGGCGTTCGGTGTCCTGATCCAGGAACTGCGGCTCTTGGCGCGCTCGATTTTCGTCGTGGACCGCGAAGGGATCGTGCGCTACGTGCAGCACGTGAAGGAGGTTTCCCAGGAACCCGACTACGGCGCGGTGATCGCGGCGGTGAAAAAGCTGCTCGGCTAGCGCCGACGGGAAAACGATCCGCGGGGCATCCGGGCGAAGCCGTCCTGCGGGGCGATCGGGCGGGGGCGGGCGGGGAGCGATCCTCTCAGCGGTCGACGGCCAGGCGCCGCAGGGCGTCGCGCCGCTCGACGCGATCGCCCGAGATGAAAAAGCGCTCGGCGCGACGATCCGCGGCGCGGCGCCGGTCGATCCCGCTGCGGCGGTCGAACCCCCGTCGGCGATCCCGGCCGCTGCGGCGTTCGTGGCCTTCAAAAGGGAGGTCGTGCTTGCGGCGCTCCTGACCGGAGCGCATCCCCCCGCGGTCCGGCAAGGCCTCCTCGACAAGGCGTTCGACGTCGGTCTGCGTCTCGCTTTTCATGGCGTCCGGATCCCTCGTGTTTTCCGGGCGAGGGGCTCTCCCATCGCCGTTTCCTCGATCTCTCCCTCCCCCTTCCTTCAGCAAAGCTCGTGCCAGCTCCCGCGAAGAAAGAAAGAGCAATTCATTCCGGGGGTTGGAAGGACGGGCCGCGGAGCGCCAAGAAACCCCCCCCCGGCATCTGGGCGGTCGGTTGCCGATGTTTGGGAAAAATATTTCCCGCTTTTCGGTCGCCGGCGCGGGGGGCTTACTTGACGCGGCGCAGGGGGTGGGTGCGGCGCAGGGTGAGCCACAAGGAGCGCAGGATGATCCGCGCCGCGTCGTCGGCGTCCTTCACCGGCCGCCGGGCGGTGAAGCGGCAGGAGCGCAGCAGGGGCTCGTTTTCGCCCTCCAGGCCGAAGCGCAGGATGAGCCGTTCCCCGAGGCCGGCCTTCAAGGCGGGGAGCTCCGTTTCCGCCATGTTCGCGATTCGCACCCGGTCCTTGAGGGGAAGCGTGGCGCTCAGGGCGGTCACGGCCTCGCGCACCGTGGAGGGGGGCGGGAGGGCCGTTTTCGGGGCGGAGCGGGGGCCTTTTCCTCGAGGCGGGGCGCTTCGGTCGTCGAGGGCGAGGACCGCCTCGAGCAGGCCGCGGGCGAGGCCGTAGATCTGCGGGTCCTTGCTCGCCCGGGGTCCGGCGACGTTCAGCACCCGGATCTCGTGCCGGCGGAGCCAGTCGAGGATGCGGCGGGCGGCGCGCGGGGCGCCGGTGCGCGCGAGATCGACGTGCAGGCAGGGCCGCGCGAACCGGCGGGCGAGCTGCCGGGTGAGCTCGGAGCCGCCGGTCAAGGGGCCGCGCGAAAGGATGAGCGTGCCGTCCGCCTCTTGCACGTTGCGGGCGGTGCGCTCGGCGTACTCCTCGGTTTGCGTCTCCTGCAGGCGGTAGCGCGCGGGAAGGGGGCCGTCCTCGGCGCGGCGGCCCCGCGGGACCCAGCCGCCGTGGGGGATGCCCAGCTCGAGGGCGACGTCGAGGGCGGCGCGGTCCACGCCCGTTTGGCCCCCGGAGATGATCTTGCGGATCATCGCCGCGAACCCCCGTATTCTCCGGCCCGTCGGCGCGGGGGGAGCGGGCGGCCGCGGGCCGGGCTCAGGGTTCGATCACGAAATGGGCACGGCGGTTCTTCGCCCACGCCTCCTCGGTGCTCCCGCGGACGATCGGCCGCTCCTCGCCGTAGCTGATCGTCGCCAGCCGCTCGGAGGCGATCCCGAGATCGACGAGGAAGGCCTTGGCCGCCTTGGCGCGCGCCTCGCCGAGGGCGAGGTTGTATTCGTTCGTGCCGCGCTCGTCGCAATGGCCCTCGATCGTGACCCGCACGTTGGGATGGGCCTTGAGGAAGGCCGCCTTCTTGCGCAGGACGGCCTGGGCCTCCTGCGAGAGGGCGGCGCTGTCGAAGGCGAAGTAGATGTCCTCGTTTTCGAAAGCCGTCCGCTCGGAGGCCGGCACGCCCGCCGCTCCGCCGCCGGGCAGCCCGCGGCCCGCCGTGCCGCCGAGATCCTGCTCCCCGACACCGGCTCGGCGCCCGGCCCCGGCGGCACCGCTGCCGTCGCCCGCGGCCCCGTAGCCCGCCCCGGAGGCGATCTCCTTCTTTTGGCACCCGACAATCGCCAGCAAGACCGCCGCGGCGAGAACCAGCAAGAACCCGAAGCGTTTTCGCTCGTTCATCCTCCACTCCTTTTGCGCGACCTGCGCGCGACCGCACGGCCGGGAACCCGGCGGACGTCGGCCGGATGGTTTCTCGGCGCATGCCGAATGGCTGTTTTCTACCCCAGGCCAGGCGGCTTGTCAAAAGCCGGCCCGCCCCGCTCCCGCCGCCGCCGGCCCCCGCCAAGACCAAAAATTTACAATTATGGAATTTAAAAATTCATTTTTTACTTTTTTGAATTCTTTTTCTTTTTGCCCGGCTACGGCGCGAAAGCGAGGATCGGAAGCGAATCCGGGGCGTTTTGGGTGCCGACGCCCCCTGGCATGGAGTTTGATCTCCCATCGTTCGTCCGCAAAACCCCGGGATGCAGGCGTTGCGGCCAGGCTCGCCCCCCGGGGAAACGCGGCGAACGTTTTTCTTGCGGGGAGGAATGTCATGAAGAAAACCTTGATCCTGTGTTCCGGACTCGGCGTTTCGGCCTATTCCGCCTGGGCGGCCGGGGAGCCGCCCACGGTCGAGTCCAACCGTGCGGCGATCGAGCTCGTTCAGGCCCATGCCGACTACGTCTGGACGCTCATCGCCGCCGCGCTCGTCTTTTTCATGCAGGCGGGTTTTGCGATGGTCGAAACCGGCTTCACGCGCGCCAAGAACGCGATCAACATCCTCATGAAAAACCTCATGGACTTCTCGGTGGGCACGATCGCCTTCTGGGCCGTCGGCTTCGGCTTGATGTTCGGCGAGAGCCCCTTCGGCTGGTTCGGGACGAGCGGTTTCTTCCTGAGCGATTTCGCTCCCGGAGGCGACCCCTGGGTACTCGCCTTCTGGATGTTCCAGGTGGTCTTCGCCGCCACCGCCGCGACCATCGTCTCGGGGGCGATGGCCGAGCGCACGCGCTTCGCCGGCTATCTTCTTTACAGCGCCGTCGTGAGCGCCGTCATCTACCCCGTCTTCGGCTCTTGGGCCTGGGGCGGCCTGCATCACGGCAAGGGGTGGCTCGAGGCGCTCGGGTTCATCGACTTCGCCGGCTCGACGGTCGTCCACTCGGTCGGAGGCTGGGCGGCGCTCGCCGGGGCGCTCGTGGTCGGCCCGCGGCTGGGGAAGTACGCGGCGGACGGCCGGGTGAGGCCCATCCTGGGGCACAACATGCCGCTTGCCGCCCTCGGCGTCTTCATTCTCTGGCTCGGCTGGTTCGGCTTCAACCCGGGGTCGACGACCGCGGCGAAGAAAGACATCGCCCTGATCTTCGTCAACACGAACCTGGCCGCGGCCGCCGGCTCACTGCTGGCGATGGCCACCTCGTGGATCCGCTTCGGCAAGGCGGAAATCGGGATGACCCTGAACGGCGCGCTGGCCGGGCTGGTGGCGATCACGAGCCCCTGCGCCACGGTCAGCCCCGCGAGCGCCGTCCTGATCGGGGCCGCGGCCGGGGTGCTGGTCGTATTTTCGGTGCTCTTCTTCGAGCGCCTGCGGGTGGACGACCCCGTCGGCGCGATTTCCGTCCACGCCGTGAACGGCGCCTGGGGGACTCTCGCAGCGGGGTTGTTCCACGTCGAAGGGTTCGATCTCGGCCGTCTCGGGGTCCAGGCGCTGGGGGTGGCGGCCTGCTTCCTGTGGACCTTTCCCACGGCGTGGCTTCTGTTTAAGGCCATCGCCGCGACGGTCGGGCTGCGCGTCTCCCGGGAAGAGGAGCTCGAGGGGCTCGACCTGAGCGAACACGCCGGGATCGCGTACCCCGATTTTGAGGCCCTGGCGCACGGCGGCGGGATCGGCCTTCCCGCGCCCGCCCCCGCGGCGCCTCCCCGCGGTCCGGTCTGCCGACCCGAAATCGCAAGCGCCCGGCAGACGTGAGCCGCCGCCCAACCGCGTCGGCATCCCGCGGACTCTCGGAGCCCGCTTCCTCCCCCCTCCCCCCGGGCGGCCGGCTTCCCCGCCGGCCGCCCCCCGCCCGCTCGGGTCATTTCAGGTCCCAGCGGATCCCCGCCGTCTTGCGCTCCTCGCCGATGCGCACGAGGACGAGCAGTTCGTAGGTCCCCTTCTCGGGGAGGCGGAAGTAGCCCTCGTAGCCCTTCAAGCCCTCGTTGTAGGCAAGCGGCCGGATCTGCTCGCCCCCCCGCGGGTCGACGACCTTCATGCCGACCGCGGCGTCGGTCACGGGCCGTTTGCTGGCGGCCTCGGAGAGCATCACCGTGACGTTGTGCGTGGTGCCGGGCTCGACGTTGTCCTTGAGCTTCATCTCGCGGAGCATCTGGCGGTGTGCGCCGTTTTCCATGATGTGGAAGGCGACCCGCAGGCCGTCGACCAGGACCTCGCGGGTGGCCGGGTGCCCGGCGCCGTGCCCGCCTCCGTGGTGGTGTTCATGCTGCGCGGCGGCCGGCAGGGCGATGGCCCAGACGATCAGCGCGGCCGCTGCGGCCGCGAAGCGTTGACGCAACGGGTTCATGGGGGTTCCTCCTCTCGGGAAGGATGGCCGGCCGCTCCGCCGGGGGAGCCGAACTCCGAAGAGCGGAGGCGCCCCGCGCGCAGGGCGCGCTCCTTCACCATGGCGAAGATGACCGGGGTGACGATCAGGACATGGAGGGTCGAGGTCAACAGCCCGCCCACGATGGGGGCGGCGATCGGCTTCATGACGTCGGCCCCCACGCCCGAGGACCAGAGAATCGGCAACAGCCCGATCAGGGTCGTGGCGACCGTCATCACCTTGGGGCGGAGACGGAGCACCGAGCCCTCGAGGGTCGCCTCGAAAATGTCCTGGGGGCCCCGGATGCCCCGTTTCAGCCGGCGGTCGAGGGCCTCGTGGAGGTAGAGGACCATGACGACCCCGGTTTCGACCGCGATGCCGTAGAGGGCGATGTAGCCCACCCAGACCGCCACGCTGAAAGGGTAGCCGAGCAGCACCTGAAGGATCACCCCGCCGGTCATGGCGTAGAGCACGGCGACCATGAGGATGAGCGCCTCGGCAAGCGAGCGGAAGGCGAGGTAGAGGAGAATCAGGATCACGAAAAAGACGACGGGGAGAAGGATCTGCAGCCGCTCGCGCGCGCGGAGCTGGAACTCGTATTGCCCGCTCCAGGAAAGAAAGGTCCCCGGCGGAAGCGCCACCTGCTCGCGGACCCTCCGGCGCGCCTCCTCGACGTAGCCGCCGAGGTCGCGGCCGGCCACGTCGATGAAGACGTAGCCGGTGAGCAGCCCGTCTTCGTTGCGGATCATGGCCGGCCCGGCGCTGATGCGGATGTCGGCGAGTTGGGCGAGCGGAACCTGCGCGACCGGCGGGCCGGGCGCATCCATCGCCGACCCGGCCGGCGGCGGGATCGGGACGAGAACCCGGCCCAGGCGGTCGGGGTCGTCGCGCAGCTCCCGCGGGTAGCGCAGGTTCACCGGGAAGCGCGCGCGGCCCTCGACCGTGCGCGTGAGGTTCATGCCCCCGATCGCCGACTGGATCACCTCCTGGACCTCGCCCACGGTGAGGCCGTAGCGGGCGATCGCCTCGCGCCGGATGTCGATGTCGACGAAGGTGCCGCCGGCGGCGCGTTCGGCGAAGACGCTGCGGGTGCCGGGGAGATCCTTCAGCACGGACTCGACCTGCAACCCGATCTCCTCCACGGTCCGCAGGTCGGCCCCGGAGACCTTGACCCCCACCGGGGTCCGGATCCCGGTCGAGAGCATGTCGATGCGCGCCCGGATGGGCATGGTCCAGGAATTCTGCAGCCCCGGAAACTGCAACGCCCGGTCCATCTCGGCGACAAGCTCCTCGTAGGTGAGCGGGCGGTCCTTGCCGAGCAGAAACGCGACGAGGGGCCGAAGCGGGGCGGGCCACCGCGAATGATCCCGTTCCACCCGGCGCCAGGCCTCCCGCGGCTTGAGGAGCACGGTGGTCTCCATCATGCTGAAGGGCGCGGGGTCCGTCGCCGTCTCGGCGCGGCCGGCCTTGCCGAAGACGCGCTCGACCTCGGGGAAGCCCTTGAGGATTCGGTCCTGGAGGGTGAGCAGCCGGCCGGCCTCGGTCACGGAAATCCCCGGGGAGGTGACCGGCATGTAGAAGATCGTCCCCTCGTAGAGCGGCGGCATGAACTCGCTGCCCGCCCCGAGAAGGAGCCACAGGCTCACCGGGATGAGCAGCGCGTTGAGGAACAGGGCGCTCTTCCGCCTTTTCAGCGCAAGGCGCAGCACCGGCTCGTAGAGTCGGTGCAGCAGGCGCGAGACCGGGTTTTCGGACTCGGGCCGGATCCGCCCCCGGGAGAGAAACACCGTCATCAGCACCGGGACCAGGGTGACGGCGAGGAGCGTCGAGGCCGCCATGGCGAAGGTCTTGGTGAAGGCGAGCGGCCGGAAGAGGCGGCCCTCCTGGGCCTCGAGCAGGAACACCGGCGCGAAGGAGACGATGATGATGAGCAGGGCGAAGAAGAGCCCGCGGCCCACCTGGCGGCAGGCCTGAACGAGAATCCTCCGGCGGTCGCCGCGGCCTTCGCCTTGAGCGGCGCGGCGCACCCCGTTTTCCACCATGACGATCGCCGCGTCCACGAGCACGCCGATCGAAAGGGCGATTCCGCCGAGGGACATGATGTTCGAGGGGATGCCGAGGAGCGCCATGGGGATGAAGGAGACCGCGACCGCGACCGGAAGCGCCAGGATCGGAACGAGGGCCGAGCGGACATGGAAGAGAAAGAGGATCACGACGAGGCTCACGGCGGCGATCTCGACGAGGAGCGTCTTCTGGAGGGTGGCGATGGAGAGCAGGATGAGCTCCGAGCGGTCGTAGGTGGGGACGATGCGCACCCCCTCGGGCAGGCCCGGGGCGATCTCGGCAAGCTTTTCCTTGACCGCCCGGATGACCCGGAGGGCGTTTTCCCCGTGCCGCATGACGACGATGCCGCCCACCACCTCGCCCCGGCCGTCCAGTTCCGCGAGGCCGCGGCGGATGTCGGGGCCCACGGTCACGTGGGCCACGTCGCCGAGCAGCACCGGCGTTCCCCCGGATGCGCCGACCACGATCGCGCGGATGTCTTCGGTACCCCGGATGTAGCCGCGGCCGCGGACCATGTATTCGCGGCCGCCCATCTCGAGCAGGCGGCCTTCGACGTCGCGGTTCGAGCGGCGGATGCGCTCGGCGACCTCGCGGATCGAGATCCCGTAGGCCGAAAGCCGGTTGGGGTCCACGTTCACCTGGTACTGCCGGACGTAGCCCCCAACGCTCGCCACCTCGGCCACGCCGGGCACGCTGCCCAGCGCGTAGCGGAGATGCCAGTCCTGGAGCGCCCGCAGCTCGCTGATGTCGCGCCGGCCGCTTTCGTCGACGATCGCGTAGGTGAAGACCCAGCCCACCCCGCTCGCATCGGGGCCGAGGGCGGGCGAGGCGTCCTCGGGCAGGCTGCGGGCGATCTGCTGCAGGTACTCGAGGACCCGCGAGCGGGCCCAGTAGATGTCGGTTCCGTCTTCGAAGATCGCGTAGACGTAGGAGAAGCCGAAATCGGAGATGCCGCGCACGGTCCGGACCCGCGGGGCCGAGACGAGGGCGCTGACGATCGGGTAGGTGACCTGGTCCTCGATCAGGTCGGGGCTGCGGCCTTCCCAGGGCGTGTAGACGATCACCTGGACATCCGAGATGTCCGGGATGGCATCGAGCGGGATGTGGCGCAGGCTGTAGACCCCCCCGAGCGTCGCCAGGAGAACGACGGCGAAGACGAGAAACCGGTGTTGCGCGCAGCGCTCGATGACGGACTCGATCATGGTTGCGTCCCGGTCCTCCGCGGGCCCTCAGTGTTGGTGCCCGCCCCCGCCCAGGGCCTCGCGCAGCCGCGCCTCGGAGTCGATCAGGAAATTGGCGCTCGTCGCCACGCGTTCGCCCGGCGCAAGGCCGGCGATGACCTCGACGAACTCGCCGGCCCGGGCCCCGAGTTGCACCTCGCGGGGCTCGAGGATCCCCTCCGCCGCTTCCACGAAGACGATCCGGCGCACCCCGGAGTCGATCACCGCGTTGTCGGGGACGGCGAGACGCGGACCCAGGGAGACGGCGATTTCGACCTCGGTGAACATCTCGGGCTTGAGCCGGCCGTGCGGGTTGGCGAGCGTGTAGCGCACGCGCGCCGTGCGCGTGCGGGGGTCGAGGGTCGGGTAAAGGTACACGGCCCGGGCGGTGAGGCGCTCCCCCGGGGCGGCGGAGAGCCGGACCACGGCCTCCTGGCCCAACCGGACTGCGGGGAGCTCGTACTCGTAGATGTCGGCGATCAGCCAGACGACCGACAGGTCGGCGATCCGGAAAAGCTCCGCCCCCGCCTCCACGTACTGGCCGCGGACGACCCGCTTTTCGAGGATGGTCCCGTCCATGGGGCTGTGCAGGGTGAGGGCGGTCTCGGGCGTCCCCCGCTCCTCGAGGCGGCGGATCTGCGCCTCGGAGATGTCCCAGAGCAGGAGGCGCCGTCGGGCGGCGGCGGCGAGCTCCTTTCCCGAGGCGGCGAGCCCGGCGAATGGGCTCTGTGCCCATTCCCGCTCGGCGCGCAGGGCGAGCAGGTATTCCTCCTGGGTGGCGACGAGCTCCGGGCTGTAGAGGGAAAGCAGCGCCTCCCCCCGCCGCACGGAGCGGCCGGTGAAATCCGCATGGAGCGCCTCGACCCAGCCGCCGATCCGGGGGGAGACGACCGCAAGCCGCGTCTCGTCGGGCTCGATGCGGCCGACGGTGCGGATCGTTTTCTGAAGGACGCGGTTCTCGACCGTGGCGAAGCGGAGCCCCAGGCGCCGGCCGAGCTCGGGGGCGATCTCGACCGCGCCCGGAGGGATTTCGCGCGCCTTGCCCTCGCGGCGCACGGCCTCGAGGCTCAGGCCCTTCAACGCCTCCAGGTCCTCCTGCGGCGGGGCGGCGGGCGGGGCGGACGGCGCCGGCGGGTGGGCGTGCTGGCCGGAGGCGGGCGGGGCGCCGGACAGGACCAGGCCGAGCAGGAGCAGGATCGCGGCGCGGACGCTCATCTTCACCTCCGCGGGGAGAGGGGGCCGCCGACGGCGGCCTCCAGGGCGGCGATCGCCTTGCCGTGTTCGGTCAAGGCCTCGTGGTAGTCGAGCTCGAGGCGGTAGAGCTGCATGCGGGCGGTGACCACGGCGGCGAAGCCGGCGCGGTCGACGCGGTAGGCGCTGAGCGCCGATTCCAGGCGCAGCCGGGCCTGGGGAAGGATCCCCGAGCGGTAGAGCGCAATGCGGCGCTCGAGCGCCTGCAGCCGGGGGCCGAGCGCGTTCAGGCGTGCGAAGAGCTCGTTGCGGGCGGCCTCGAGCCGCGACTCGGCCGCGCGCACCCGCGCCAGCGCCTCGGCCACCCCCCGCTCCTGCTTGGAGCGATAAAAGATCGGGACGTTCATCTCGACCATGCCGCTCAGCATGTCGAGGCGGTCGTCCCGCTGGCCGTAGGCGAACTTGAGCGTGAAGTCCGGGTAGAGCTCGCGCCGTGCGCGCTCGAGCTCCGCCCGCCGGGCGAGGACCTCAAGCCGCAGGGCCTTCAGCCCGGGGTTCTCCCCGGCCGCCCGCGCGCGCAATTCCTCCAGGGCGAAGCTCGCGGGGGAAACCTCCGGGTCGACCGGGGGCCCCCGCAGCCCCCCGGGGGGGCGGTCGAGAAGAGCCTCCAGCCGGGCCCGGGCCGCCTCCTGCTCGGCCTCGAGGCGCAGGAGGTCGTCGGTCGCCTGCGTGATGTCGAGCTCGGCGAGCAGCAGCTCCTCCTGCTGCCCGCGTCCCACGGCGTAGCGCGCCCGGCCGATGCGCGCGAGTTCCTCGAGCAGCTCCTGGTTCCGCCGCGTCACCTCGAGGGCGCGGTGGACGTGGGAGAGCTCGTGGAAAGCGACCTTGACCTCGGCCGCGACGCGGTTGGCGGTTTCCTCCGCCTCGGCCTGCGCGGCCTCGGCTTCGTGCCCGGCCGCCTCGGCGGCGGAGGAGAGCTTTCCCGGGAAGGGGAGCTTCTGGGAGAGGGAGAGCTCCTTGGCCGTCATGTCCTCTTCGTCCAGCTCGAAATTCCGCGGCACGTTGAGGATGCCGAAGCCGATCATCGGGTCCTCGAGCGCGGCCGCCTGCGGGACCCGCTCCCGCAGGGCGCCCGCCCGCTCGCGCGCGGCGCGGATCTCCGGGTTGCGTGCGAGCGCCTCGGCCACCAGCGCCTCGAGCTCGAGACCCGCTCCTGCCGCGGCCGAGAAGAAAAAGGGGCCGCAGAGGACTCCCGTACCGAAGGCGAAGAGGAACATGAAGCGCTTCATTCGGCGCCTCCCTAAGACGACTCGGGGACGATGTGAGGGAAAGCTACGGCTGCTTCGCGCGTTGTCAAACGGTGCGGGCGGAAAACGGCTCTTCCCCGCCCCCGGGGCGTCCGGGAGCGATGTCCTCGCCGAGCGGGGGGATGGAGAGGTAGATCAGGCGCTTCATTTCGCGGCGGCCGTGGGTGACGGTGTCGAGGACGAAGCCGCAGGTGAGGCTGAGAAAGGCGAGGATCATGAGGCCGGTGGAGAGGATCGCGGTCGGAAACCGCGGCACGAGTCCCGTCTCGAGGTAGGTGACCACGATCGGCGCGGCGAGGAGAACCGAGGCGAGGGCGAGCCCCGCGGCGATGATCGAGAAGAAGGCGAGCGGCCGCTCCTCCTTGAAGAGGTCGAGGATCATCATCAGGATGCGGAAGCCGTCGCGGTAGGTGCGCAGCTTGCTTGCCGAGCCGGCGGGCCGGGCGCGGTAGGGGGTGGGCACCTCGGCGGTCGGCATGCGCAGCTCGAGGGCGTGCACGGAGAGCTCGGTTTCGATTTCGAAACCCGTCGAGAGCGCGGGGAAGGACTTGACGAAGCGTCGCGAGAAGACGCGGTAGCCGGAGAGGATGTCGCTGAAGCTGCGGCCGAAGCAGAGGCCGAGAAACCCCGTGAGGAGGTCGTTCCCCAGCCGGTGTCCCGGACGGAAGGCCTGCCCCTCGTAGGTGGAGAGGCGGGATCCGACCACCATGTCGAGGCGCTCTTCCAGGAGCTTGGCGACGAGCCGGGGCGCGCTGTCGGCGTCGTAGGTCCCGTCCCCGTCGGCGAGCACGTAGACGTCGGCTTCCACGTCGGCGAACATGCGGCGCACGACGTGGCCCTTTCCCTGGCGGGTCTCGCGGCGCACGACGGCGCCGGCCGCGGCCGCGACCTCGGCCGTGCGGTCGGTCGAGTTGTTGTCGTAGACGTAGATCGCGGCCCGGGGCAGGGCCCGGCGGAAATCGCGCACCACCTGCGCGATCGCCGCCTCCTCGTTGTAGCAGGGGAGAATCACGGCCGTCCGGAGCGCCGCGAGGGGGTCGCGTTTCGTTTCCATCACGTTCCCTCTCAGTGGGTCGCCCGCCGGCTCACCCGGCAGAGAAGAAAGGGGTGCTCCGGCTGGGGTTCGATGCCGGGGACGAAGCGCTGGCAGGAGTCGCGCTCGAGCGTGAGCCCGTAGAACTCGAGGGCGTGGAGCGCGTGCCACTCCTCGTAGATGCGGTAGAGCAGAAGAAGCGGTCCCGGGTGTTCGGCGACGGCGCGCATCATCCGGCGGTCGGTCTCGTTCAGCCGCGGCGAGGGCCCGGTCACGAAGCCCTGGATGCGCAGAAAGCGCGTCTCGGCGGGAAAGGAGGGGATCAGGTACCCGACAGGGTCGTGGCCGGTCACGAGCACGATCGCCCGGCGTTCGGCGGCGAGCGGCGGAAGGGCGATGTCGAAGTAGTCCGCCGTCCAGGGTCTCCGGCCCCAGTGGCCGGGATCGAGGGTAAGAACGACGAAGGCGGCTGCCGCGAGCGCGGCCTGCCTCAGCCGCCGCGGGTCGCGGATCAGCCGGCCGAGCAGCACATGGGCGGTGAGCGGGGCGAGGTATTCGCAGACGGCCGCGTAGCGGTAGACGGAAAAGAGCTTCATCCACAGCAGAAAGGAGACGACGAGGAAGGTGATGAAAAAGCCGTCGAGGGCAGGGGCCGAGGCGTCCGCCGCGGCGGCGTTCCCGCCGCGAAGCCGTCGGCAGGCCCCGCCGACCAGAGCGACGACCAGAAGGACGTAGAGGAGCGGAAAGCGAAGGTCACGGAAGCCCACCTCGCCCACGCGCGTCGGCTCCACGTTGAACCAGAAGGGAAAGAGCAGCCACATCCACGGCCCCTGGGGGATGAAGCGCTCGTCGCGGTAGGAGCCCTCGGCCCCCCACGGGGAACGGAACCACTCGTTGAAATAGGGGAACACGGGGTTCCGGAAACGCCGCCACATGGCGAGCATCCAGAACCCCCCGGTCGCGGCGATCCCCAGGAGGACCCCCAGCCCGAAGAGGAAGGCGAGCGCAAGGCGCCTGCGCCAAGGCAGGCGGAAGGCGAGGATCGCCGCGCAGAGCCCCACGCAGTAGACGGCGAAGGGAAGCTTCACCCCGCAGGCCGATCCCGCGAGCACGCCCGCGGCAAGCGCGATCGGAGCGCCGCCGCGGAGCGGACCGGCGAGCCGGTCCCGGAAGCGAACCAGCAAAAAGACCGCCGCCAGCACCGGCAGGCTTACCACGGTGTCGCCGAAGCTCGTTCCGATCTCGGCGAGGTGGATCATGCCGAGCATCGCCGCGGCGGTCAGCGCGAAACAGTATCCCCGGGCCCGGGCGGAGTCCCCGGGGTCGACCGCCCGGCGGGTGATGGCGTAGATGAGCCAGGCGTTCAGGCCGGGCAGAAAGCCGAGCAGAAAGCCGACCGCCTTCGGCGGGAGGCCGACGACGGCGTGGTAAAAGGGGAGGTAGAGGAGCGGGTTGTAATAGGTGGCCACGTGGGCGACGGCCACGTCGTGCCCCATGCGGTCGTGGAGAAAGGCAAAGGGATTGTAGTAGTGGTAGTTTCTCAGGTCCCAGGAGATGTCCTGGCCGAGCCACAGGATCGAGGCTCCGAAGGCGAAGGGGGTGAGGCCGAGAAGGACGCGGATGGCGGTCATGGGGTCGCCCCGAACGGCGCTTCCCCATAGCCCAGAGCCCGGCCGGCTGTCAAACGCGGGCTTCCGAACGCCGGCTCAGGCGGCGACCCGGCGGCCGGCCGGGGCGGGGTCGGAAGCGAACGCCTCGTCCGGGCAGCGGGAGCAGTCGAGGGCGAGGTTCCCCGCTGCGGCCGCACCCAGGCAGGCCCGGTAGCGCGGGCAGGCGATCGCCCGCGGCGGGGGCTCTTCCTCGAGGTCGGGGGTGAGCCGCCGAAACTGCGGGCCGGCGGCGGAGCAGGCAGGCATCGGATCCTCCCGGGACGGGGTTTATGCCCCTTGTCCCAAGATATCGCCCGTCCCGGGAATCTCTTGAGTCGGGTCTCCCCTCCCCGCTTCGGCCGCCTCAGCAGGTGCCGAGGCGGCAGGAGGGACCCCGTTTGCCGGATAGGATCCCGCAGGGGACGCCGAAGGCGTAGGCGGCCCCGGCGCCGGCCGCAAGCACGAGGAGCGCGTAGGGGAGAAAGAGGTTGAACGCCGTGAAGGCGGCGAGGATCACGATCGCGGAAACCGCGCAGATCGCTTTCATGGGATGCCCTCCTTTCCGGGGGTCTTGGGCAATCCTAAGCACCCTGCGCCCCGGGGCAAGCCCCCTCTTGGCCCCGCGCCGCCCGGCAGACCCGGGCCGCATTCCCCGCCCCCCCGGGGATCTTTCCCCGGCTGAGGTCTTCTCGGCCGCGGAGGGCGGTCCGCGGCGCGCCGGCTCAAGGGCCGGCGGGGTCGAGCCGCAGCAGCCGTTCGATCGCGCCCGCGGCGGAGAGCTTCACGAGGATCATCTCTCCCGAAGCGGGGAACACCCCGGTATAGGCGGTGATGTTCACCTGGTGGGTGACGAGGACGAGGTTGCCCCGAACCGGCGGGTATTCGGCCACGAGCCGCCTGAGGCCTTCGGTTTGCTCTTTTTCCCGTGCGGAGTCCGCGAAAAAGGAGTCGAGCGCGGGGTGGGGCTCGAAGGCGCCGAAGGCGAGCGCGGCCGTCTCCCGGCAACGGCACCAGCGGCTGGAGAAGACCCTCTCCACGGGAATCCCGTGCCGCCGGAAGGCCTCGCCGATCCGGCGGGCCTGGGCTTTCCCCTCGGCGGAGAGGTTTCTCTGCGTCGTGCAATCCTCGATGCGGAACCCGGGCGGGTCGCCCGTCCCCGGGGCGAGGGCATGGCGGAGCAAAACGACCCAGCCGCCCCGGCGGAGCGCCTCCCAGGCGGCTTCCTCCGCGCCGGCGGGTGCGGTCGCGCACACGATCGGAACGGCCGCCAACAGGAGCGCGGCCCGCTTGGCGATTGACACGGTGTTTCCTCCCGGATTAGGGGGTTCCGCAGCCGGGCATCCACGGAGTTTCCGCGCCCCGGTTCGGAACCCCGAAGCCGCCGTCTTCCCGGCGGCGAGGTCGGCTTCATGCTCCAGGCGGCGAAAATTCTCCTGCTCCTCTATCTCGGGTGGTGCCTGCTGCTCTTCGTCCTGCAGCGGCCGCTTCTTTTTCCCCGCTGGATGATCCCGTCGCCGGGCGAGCCTGACATCGAGGGGCGGGGGATCGAGCGCTGGTGGCTTCCTGCCTCCTTCGGCCGCGTGGAGGCGTGGTACCTCCCCCCGCCCGAGAACCGCCGCCCCGCGCCGGCCGTCCTTTTCGCCCATGGAAACGGCGAATTGATCGACCACTGGCCCGAAACGCTCGGCCCCTTGCGCGAGCTCGGCCTCGGCCTGCTGCTGGTCGAGTATCCCGGCTACGGCCGCTCCGAGGGCTCGCCCTCCCAGCGCCGGATCGCGGAGGCGTTCGATCTCGCCTACGACCGGCTCGCCGCCCGGCCCGAGGTCGACCGCGGCCGCATCGTGTTTCTGGGGCGCTCGCTCGGCGGCGGTGCGGTCTGCGACCTCGCCCTTCGGCGGCCGGCCGCGGCCCTCGTGTTGCTCTCCTGCTTCACCGGCGTGAGAGCCTTCGCCGCCCGCTACCTCGCCCCGCCCGTTCTCATCCGCGACCCCTTCGACAACCTCGCGGCCCTGGCGCGCTACCCCGGCCCCGTCCTCGTGGTGCACGGCCGGCACGACGAGATCGTCCCCTTCGCTCACGCCCTGCGTCTCAAGGCCGCGGCCGCAAACGCCGAGCTCGTCGCCTACGAGGCCGGCCACAACGACTGCCCGCCCGACCGGGAGATCTTTTTCCGCGACGTGGCCGCCTTCCTGCGGCGGGCGGGCATTCTGCCGGACGAGGGCCGGCGCCGGGGGCCAGGGGGCATCCCGCCGCCGGGGGAGGCCCCGGCGCGATGAGGCCGCGTCCCACGACGGTTTTTCTCGTCCGCCACGGGCACGTCCACAACCCCGGGCGCATCCTCTACGGCCGGCTGCCCCGCTTTCCGCTGAGCGCGCGCGGCCGCGAGGAGGCGGCCCGGGCGGCGGGAATCCTCGCCGACGTCGGGCTCGCGGCGGTCTACACGAGCCCGCGGCTCAGGGCGCGGCAGACCGCGGCCGCGATCGCCGCCCTGCACCCGGGCCTCGTCGTCCGCACCTCGCGGCTGCTCGACGAGGTGCGCACGCGCTTCGAGGGCGAGCCGCTTTCCGCGCTCGCGGCGCGGCGCGGCGATTTTTACACCGGCGAGGGCCCGCCCTGGGAGCAGCCGCAGGACCTCGTCCGGCGCATGGTGCGTTTTCTCGAGCGCATCCGACGGCGGCACGCGGGCGACGCGGTGGCCGCGGTGACCCACGGGGACCTGATCGCCTTCACGCTGCTCTGGGCGATGCGGCGGGAGCTCCGCCCCGAGAACAAGACGCGCCTTTCGCTCCCGGCAGGCGGCGGCTACCCCCCGACCGGCGCCGTCGTGCGCCTGGTTCTCCCGCCGGGGTGGCCGGAGCGGGCCGCCGAGATCGCCTTCCTTCCGGCGGGGCGCCGGGACCCCGCGCGACATCACGGCGGCGCCTCGACGCGGTGAAACCCTTCGGCCAGGGCGTAGGCCTCGCCGGCCGCCATCTCCCGGCAGCGCTCCCGCAGCCAGGCGACCGGATCGCCGCGGGAGAATTCCCGCAGTTGGCTCTGGTGGCAGCGAAGGGCCGCGATCTTGATCGCGAAGGTCTCCGTGACGTCCACACGGCAGTTGATCTCCTCGGCCCCCCAGAAGTAGAGCTCGCGCACCTTGTGCGGGGCGAGCCCCTCCGCCAGGAGCTCGGGGTAGGCGAGCCGGTCCCGGGCGAAGGGGAAAACGGCATCCAGGACGACCTGGCCCACGATGCGGTGGTCGCGGTGCCAGATGTAGCGGCGGTAGGGGTCCGAGGTGAGGACGATCCGCGGCCGGAAGCGCCGGATCTGGCGCACGATCAGCCGGCGGAAGGCGTCGTTGTCCTCGAGGCCCTGGTCGGGAAGCCTGAGAAACACCGCCTCGCGCACGCCGAGGACGGCGCAGGCCGCGCGCTGTTCCTCCTCGCGGATCGCGGCCAAGGCCGCGGGCGTGAGGTCCGGGTCGTTCGTCCCCTTCTCGCCGCTCGTGCAAAGGACGTAGGCGACGGATTTCCCCTCGCGGACCCAGCGGGCGATCGTGCCGGCGGCCCCGAACTCGCAGTCGTCCGGGTGGGCGGCGATGGCGAGGACATCGACCGGGGGGCTCACCGGGGCGTCCATCCCCTCAGGCCTCGACCCCGGCCGCCGCCGCAGCGGGCCGATTCCCCGAACCCGAGGTCGCCGGCGGCCTCCCGGCCGGCGAGCACGGCGCGGTGGAGGGCGGGCATCCTCTCGGCCGCCCAAGGCCCGCCGAAGTCCGCAACCGACCGGCGCGGCCCGGCACGCGCGCGAGCCCGCGCAGGCACACGCGGAAGCCCCCCGTGCGGCGGATCCCCAGGGGCCCGAAGGGGCCGGCGCGGAGCGAAACCCTGGCGATCGAAGGGGGCGCAGGCGGCACGGGCGGAATCCTCGCTCAGCATCCGAGTTCGATGCGGCATCCGAAGAGGGGAAGGGGTTTTCCGCCGAGACGGTGCTTGTAAGGCTCATCCCCTTTCAGGAAGTCGTAGCGGGGAATCCCGCGCTCGATCGCGTCGCGGATGCTCAGGATCTTGCACGCCATCCCCGCCCCCTGGGAGGCGAACGCCGCATCGTAGGCGCTGTTGTAGAGGTAGCGGGTCGAGCCGAAGTCGAAGCAGCATACCGCGGCGGCCGGAGAGCCGTCAACGTGGACCAGCCCCAGGCGGAACTCCGCCAGGCGATGGGCGAGCAGGCGGAAGAAGGTCGCGGTCTTTTCCGTGAGAAAGGCCGCTTTTTCGGCGCGGGTGCGGCGAAAGAGGTGGAAAAAGGTCTCGATCGCCGCCGCGGCCTCCGCCCCCCCGGGGACCAGCCGGAGGGGGCCGCCGGCGCGCTCCGCGAAGCGCCGGAGCTTGCGGCGCACCTCGTGGCGTTCCTTGGGGGAAAGCGCCGCGAGGTAGTCCTCCCAGCGGCGGGGGAGGTCCATGGCGAAGAGGACCGCGCGAGGGCGGCATTCGACCGCGAGGCCCGCCATTCGCGCCGCGGGGACAAGCGCCGTCAGCACGACCGCGTCGGGCCGCAGGTCGAAGAGATCGAGCCCGCGGAGCCCCTCGGCGCGGGCCGCCGCGAGCACCGCCGCGCCCAGATCCGGCTCGCGGCCGGCGACGGGCAGGAGATCGAGGTGGTCGCAGACTTCCGGGTCCCCGGCGAACACCCCGCGGTCGCCCTCGACCCGCAGGACCGCCGCGCCGAGCGGTCCGCCGGCGTCGTGGAAGGAGCGCACCCAGAGGGTGCAGGCCGGGTCGAAGGCTTCGCGCCAGCTTGCGACCCACGCGGGCAGCGTGAAGGGGGAGGGAAAGGAGAGGCCGAGCCGCCGGAGCGACTCGAGGCGCTCGGATCGGGCGCGGAAGGTCACGGGCCCCGTCCCTCGAGGCGGCGCCAGCGGGGCCCCTCCGGGGTGTCTTCGACCACGATCCCCTGAAGCGCAAGCAGCTCCCGCAGCAGGTCCGCCTCCGCAAAGCGGAGGCTGCGGCGCAGCTCTTCGCGCAGCCGGAGGGCGGGGGCGATCAGCGGCGCGAGCGCCTCCTCACGCGTCCGCGGGCGGGCGTTGGCGAACGCGCCGAGCAGGGCGATCCATTCGCGCAAGAGCTCGCGACCCTGGGCGAGGGCCTCGGGGTGTTCGAGGTCCTGGAACGCCGACCAGAGAAAGGCGTCGAGCTCCAGCACCCCGGCCGCCATGGCGGCCGGGTCGTCCCGTCGTTGGGCCTGCCGGAATCGTTCCACGATCCCGTGCACCCGGGACCAGAAGGCGTCGGCGACGGGGGTCCTGGCGGGCGCCGTCGGTGGGCCGGGCGAACGGGCGGGCGAGGCGGAGTCGCCGCGGCCGCCCAGGACGTCGAGCGCGACCCGCTCCCCGCTTGCGAGACGGAGTTCCGTGCCGCCGCGCCGCAGGCTGACCCCGCCTGTCCCGCGGATGCGGGCTTCGCCCGCGGCGAGATCGACGATGCAGGCCGTGTGTTCGTCGAGGCCGAGCACGGCGCACTCGGGCGGCAGCAGGCTCTCGAGGACGCGGAAGCGCGGCTCGCCCATGAAGCAGAAGCGCGTGTCGTGGGTTCCGCCCTCGGCGTTGTTCCAGTGCGGAACGACGGCGAGCGGCAGCCCGAAACGGCCGAGCAGGTCGAGGCCCTCCTCCCAGCGCGGCTCCTCACCGACCTTGTAGATCTCGTAGACGGGGAGCGTGAAACGGCCCACGGTGAGGGCCGCGGCGCTGGAGATCGGAAGGCAGGCGCCGGCGTCGACCCGGCGGACGAGGATCTCGGGGACGGGGGTCTCGCGCCAGTGGCGCAGGGCGTAGGTCGGGCTGCCGGGGCCGATCAGGATGTAGTCGGCGCGCCGGAGGGCGGCAAGCGCCTCATCCCCCTCGGGCGAGGCAAGCAGCGCGCGGGATTTCCAGGAGACGACCGCGAGGTCGCATCCCACCCGGCGGCGGAAATACTCGCGGGCGCGGCCGGCGATCTGGTCGGCGTTCAGCTGGAACCCGGCCGGCGTGTCGAGGAAGACCGCCCTCGCCTCCGCTCCCAGGCGGGCAAGCCGCTCCTTGTGCACCTCCACCATGGTGGCGGTGAGCTCGCCCGATCCCATGAGGACGATCGATCCCGCAGCCGGCATGTCCCGTCCCTGATCTTTCGCCGACGACCCGCGGCTTCTTGCGGCAGGCCGGATGATACCCCGCGCGTTGCGGAAGTCAAACCCGGCCGCCTCCGCCGCGGGGTCGGCCGCCGCGGTTTTTCTTGACACTCCGGACACCCGTCTCGTAGAATCCATTTCCCCCAAAATCGTACCCATGCGGTCCGAACGTGCCTCTCGGACCTCCGCCAACAACCCCAACAGGAGGTGTTCCATGAAGCGACGGTTTGCAATCGGACTTCTGGTGTTCGCGCTGGTCGCGACGGTGGCCGCGGCGCAAGCCGCCGAAAAGCTCGTCCTGGCGACCGGCGGGACGGCGGGGACCTACTATCCCTTCGGCGGGGCGATGGCGAAGATTTGGAGCTCCAAGATCAAGGACATGAGCGTCACCGCCCAGACGAGCGGGGCTTCGGCGGAGAACGTGCGGCTGATCAACAAGAAGGAAGTGGAACTCGCCCTCGTCCAGAGCGACACGCTCGATTTCGCCTTCAACGCCAAGGAGGCCTTCAAGGATCCGCTCAAGGGCATGAGCGCGATCGCCGTGTTGTACCCCGAAATCATCCAGGTCGTCGTGCGTGCCGACAGCCCGATCAAATCCTTTGCCGACCTCAAGGGCAAGAAGGTGGGCGTGGGGGCGCCGGGAAGCGGCACGGAGGCGAACTTCCGCCAGCTGATGGACATCTACGGGCTCAAGAAAGAGGACGTGAACCCGCAGTACCTCTCCTTCGCCGAGAGCGCCGAGGCGTTCAAGGACAAGCACATCGACGCCTTCATCGTGACGGCGGGCATCCCCAACGCCGGCATCATGGACGTCTCCACCCAGCACGCGATCCGCATCCTCGACATCAAGGGGCCGGAGGCCCAGAAGCTCGTCGCGAAGTACCCCTTCCTCGCCCCGGCGAAGGTTCCGGCCGGCACCTACAAGGGACAGGACGCCGAGGTGAACACCGTGGCGGTGAACGCCGTGCTGATCGCCGGCAACCACCTGAAAGAGGAGGTGGTCTACAACCTGACCAAGGCGCTCTTCGAAAGCCAGGCCGAGCTCGCCTCGGCCCACGCCAAGGGCAAGGAGCTCGAGATGAGCAAGGCCGTCAAGGGCGTCTCGATCCCCTTCCACCCGGGCGCGGTGAAGTACTACAAGGAAAAAGGGGCGATGAAGTAGGCTTCTTCGCCGCAGGCGAAACCGCTGACGGGCCGAAGGGGGGCATGAAGCGATTCCGCAGCACCGGCCGCTCCTTCGGCCCTTTGTTTCGGGTTCGCCGCCGAAGCCCGGGCCCTTGGCCCGCGGAGGCGCCCGCGCGGTGATGCGGCCGTTTGCGTTCGCCGCGGCCGTGGCGGCCGCGCTCGCCTTCGCCTGCTCCGCGGGGCCGGTCCTGGAAATCGTCCGGGAGCCGGAGCGGGTGCGGGTCTTCTGCCGGCGGGTCCGGTCCGGCGAGGAGGTGGTGCTCGCCTACGTCCATTCGGTGAACCGGAGACCCGTCTACGACACGCTGCGGGTCGAGGAGGGGGGACTGGTGATCGTGGGCTCCCGCTTCGACGCCTTCGGCGCCGGCATGCCGGACGGCTCGACCGGTGAAGGGACCTTGAGGGTGCTCGCGGGGGGAGGCCTCGAATGGACGGTCAACCGGCCGATCGGCGAGGTGACCCTCCGGGTGGGACGGGTGGCCGACCACCGGCTCCTGTTCCGCGAGGAGGGCGTTTCTCTCGCGAGCCTTGCCCCGCCGGGATCGGCGCTCACGCTGCGCGTCGGGCGGGGCGGGGTTTTCGATTTCCTGGCGAAAGGCAGGTGTTCCCCGTGAGTGCGAACGAAAAGGATCCCCAGGCGCCCCTCCCCGGCGGGGCGGCGGCCGATGCGGAAGAGTCCGTTTCCCAGGAGGAGATCGAGCGCATCCTGAAGCAGGTCGACCGCGAGTCGGCCGTGCGCGATCTTTCCGGGTTCCCGAAATGGCTCGTCTACGCGATCGCCGTCGGCTGGTCGATCTTCCAGGTCTACACCGCGGCCTTCGGGTTGCTCCCCGCGCAGCTGCAGCGCTCGATCCACCTCGCCTTCGCCCTGACCCTCACCTATCTCCTCTACCCGGCCCGCCGCGACGGCGACGGCCGGCTGCGCTGGCACCACTGGGTTCTTGCCGCGCTTGCCTGCTACATCGGCCTCTACATGGCCCTGAACTACATGCGGATCATGATGGCCGGGGGGGACTACTCGCGCCTGGACTACCTCGCCGGGATTCTCGGCGTGCTGCTGACGCTCGAGGCCGCGCGGCGCGTGGTGGGGTTGCCGATCGTCTGCCTCGCCTCCTTCTTTCTCCTCTACACCTACTTCGGCAACTACTTCCCGGGATTTCTCTCCCACCGCGGCTACTCGATCGAGCGCATCGCCTCGCACATGTACCTCACCACCGAGGGGATCATCGGCATCCCGCTCGGGGTGTCGGCGACCTTCATCTTTCTTTTCATCCTCTTCGGGGCCTTCGCCGAACGCTCGGGGCTGGGGCAGCTCTTCATCGACATCGCCAACGCCGTGGCCGGCTGGGCCTCGGGCGGCCCGGCCAAGATGGCGATCGTGACGAGCGCCCTCGAGGGCACGGTCTCGGGCAGCTCGGTGGCGAACACCGTGCAGTCGGGCAGCCTCACGATCCCGATGATGAAGCGCCTGGGGTACCGCCCCGAGTTCGCCGCCGCGGTCGAGGCCTCCTCCTCGACGGGCGGCCAGATCATGCCCCCGATCATGGGGGCCGCGGCCTTCATCATGGCCGAGTTCCTGAACATCCCCTACATCCAGATCGCCAAGGCGGCCGCCATCCCGGCCTGCCTCTATTTCTTCGGGGTCTTCATGGAGGTGCACTTCGAGGCCAAGCGCTGCAACCTCCGGGGGTTGAACCGCGATGAGCTGCCGCGCTTCTGGCAGGTCGTCCGGGCGCGGGGCCACCTCATCGTGCCGCTCTTCGTGATCATCTACTTTCTCACCTCGGGCTTCACCCCCATTTACGCCGCCCTCATGGGGTTGTTGACGGCCGTGATCGCGGGGCTGATCAAGAAGGCGACGCGCATGAGCGCGCGGGACATCGTCGACGTTCTCGCCGCGGGGGCCCGCGGCGCGATCGGGGTGGCGCTCGCCTGCGCCTCGGCCGGGGTGATCATCGGCGCAGTCACCCTGACCGGGATCGGCCTCAAGCTCGGAAACGGCCTGGTCGAACTGGCCGGCGGGAGCCTGCCGCTCACGCTCGTCTTCACCATGATCACCTCGATCATCCTCGGGATGGGGGTCCCGACGACCGCGAACTACATCATCACCTCGACCATCGCCGCCCCGGCCCTCACCCAGCTCGGGGTGCACCCGCTCGCCGCGCACATGTTCGTCTTCTACTTCGGGATCGTGGCCGACATCACCCCGCCGGTCGCGCTCGCGGCCTACGCGGGCTCGGGGATCGCGAAATCCAACCCCTTCAAGACCGGGGTCACCTCGACCAAGCTCGCGATCGGGGCTTTCATCACGCCCTACATCTTCGTCTACAACACCGCGATGCTCTGGGTGGACACGACCGGCTACGAGATGATCCACACCCTGGTGACCGCCTGCGGCGGCATGACGGCGATCGGCGCTTCCATGATCGGCTTTTTCTGGGCGCCGATGAACTGGGCGGAGCGGATCCTCTTCTTCGTGGGGGGGCTCACCCTGATCCACCCCGACACCCGCACCGATCTCGTCGGCCTGGCGCTGCTGGCGGTGCTGCTCGCCTATCAGCGCTACAAGAAGCGAAAGGGCGTGGTCAGCCGCGCGACCGTCTCCGACGCCTGAGGGCGGCCGGCGGGTCGGGGGACGGGCGACTCTCAGGACCGGGGAAGCCCCTCGGTGCGGTTGCGGCCTCGTTCCTTGGCGCGGTAGAGCATGCGGTCGGCCTGGGCGATCATCTCGGCGAGCGCCGCCTCGGGGGCGCTTTCCCCGATCGGCGCAAGGTGAAAGCCCAGCGAGACCGAGAGGGTGACGGTCGCCGCATCGAAGTGCACGGGGCAGGCCGCGACGCAGCCCCGCAGGCGCTCGCAGTAGGCGAAGAGATTCTCCCGGTTCATCTCGCCCCGCGGCAGCAGAATGAATTCGTCTCCCCCGTAGCGGCCGAGCAGGTCCTCCGAGCGCTTGCTCTGCGCGAGGATCCCCGCCAACTTCGTCAGCACGAAATCCCCCCAGAGATGGCCGTAGCGGTCGTTCACCGCCTTGAAGCGGTCGAGATCGGCGAGCACGATGCCGAGCGGACGTCCGCTGCGTTGGGCGGAGGAAACCTCCAGGGCGGCGAGCTTGAGGAAGTGGGCGCGGTTGAAGACCCCGGTCAGGCCGTCGAAGGTGGCGGAGCGGACGAGGCTTTCCTCCATGCGGATTTCGTCCTCGGTCTTGAATTCGAGGCGCATCATGGAAAGGCCGATCTGCAGGGCGACCCCGGGGGAGAGGACCGCCCGCGCGATGCGGTGGCCGTCCACGAAGGTGCCGTTCGTCGAGCCCTTGTCCTCGATCACGATCCGCTCGCCCAGCCACTCGAGGGTACAGTGGATGCGCGAGATGCGGTTGTCGTTGACGACGAGGTCGGCCTTCGGCGAGCGGCCGATCGTGGTCAGGCCGCAGTTCAACCGGAAGCGGCGGCCGCTGTGGGGCCCGGAAAAGACGGTGAGGTAGGGATGGTAGGAGCCGGCCGCGGGGGGGGCTCCCCCTCGAGGACGATCGTCTGGCCGAGGTTCGCGGGCTCAACCGGCTCCATGGGCGCGGGCGGGGCGTTCCGGGTTCCGCCGCATCGTCGCGGCGCTCTTGAGCGAGCTATCGGACAATGCGGCGGAAATCTTTAACCTTAGCCGGAAAGCCGCCGCCGGGGAAACGGGGGCCTTCAGGCGAAGGGGAACACCCAGATCAGCATCGCCGGAACGTAACAGGAGACCAGGGAGACGAGGACGTAAGGCCCGGACATGGAAAGAAACTGCCGCACCGTGCTCTCCCGCTTGTCCTCCTTTTCGGCGAGGCTCTTGGCGACGAAGAGCGCCGGGGCCCCCGCGACGGTGAGGTTGCTTCCCAGGGTTCCGGCCCAGAGGACCATCCAGTAGAGCGGCCAGGGGTTCACCCCCTCGGCGCCGAGGTCGCGGATGACGTAGAGGAGGGTGAGGATGTAGGCGTCGTGTTCGACGATACCGACGATCGGTGCGGTCACCCAGTAGAGGGCCGTCGCCCCGGCGACGAGGCTGTCGCGCATGAGCGGGGTGATGTAGGCGACGAGGATCTTGATCACCCCGGAGTGCTCGAGGCCGCCCACCAGGGCGAAGAGGGCGACGTAGAAGAAAACCGCGCGCCAGTCGAGTTCTTTGAGGATTTCCTCGACGTCGGGGATCTCGACCGTGAATCGCTTCTGGAACAGGGTGAAGAAGAGGATGGTCGTGAGGGCCCCCCACATGGCGATGAAGCCGAGGTGAAAGCCGAAGAATTCGCGCAGGGCCATGGCGAGGATGGTCAGGAGAAAAATCGAACAGGTGATGATGGCGAAGGGCTTGTCGCGGATGTGGTCGAGGGGCTTTTCGCCCACCATGCAGGAGAGGTCCATGCAGAGGCCGCGGTATTGCCTGCGGAAACGAAAATAGAAATAGACGCAGGTGACGACATAGGCGATGAGCAGGACGAAGAACGAGGATGGGCGGCCCATGTGCCAGATGAACCCCCAGAATTCGATCTTGGAGACGCTGTGGAGCATCTGCGGGGGAAGATCGCCCAGGAGGAGCGCGGTGCCCATGAAATTGGCGCACATGCCCATGAACAGCACGGGCTCGAAGGCGGGGAAGTGAAAGCGCCGGCAGGCATGAAAGATGACCGGGGCGAACATGAGGACCACGACCACGTTGTCGATCAGCATGGAGACAAAGCCGGCGAGGGCCCCCACACCGACCACGAAGAGGGCCACGTCCCCCCCCGAGGCGCGCAACACCACGGCCGAGAGGTATTCCGGGACCCCGGATTTGCCGAAAAAGCCGGAGATGATCCAGATCGAAAGCAGGATGACGATCAGGTTCCAATCGACGGTCTGGAAGGCCTCGATGTCCGACATGATGCCGCAGACGATCATGGCCACGACCCCGATCAGCGCCGCGAGCACGCTGTCGATCCAGCCTGCGATCACGAAGGTGATGGTCACCAGGAAAATGATCAGGGCGGCGGTTTCGGCGAAGCCCATGGGTCCTCCTCTTCCCCGGAAGGATCCCGCCTCGGCGGAAGGCCCGAGACGAAAAAGCCTCTCGCCGGTTCGACGGCCGGGAACCCCATCCAGGGGGTTGGCAAGCGGTCATCTCCCCCGCGAAAGGCTCTTGATCCGGCTGCCTCCCGCAAAGCGGCACGTGCCCCTCTACCATCGACGTGTCGCCGTTTCAAGAGAGGCGTCGGCCCGATCCGGAGGCGCTCAGCAGTAGGGGTAGGGGGATGGACCCCAGGGCACCCGGTTTCGAAAGACCGGGGACGGCCACAGCGGGACCGGTTCCGGAGCCCATGGCGCGCGAGGGGAGATCTCTCTGCTGCGGCGCAGGAGAATCCAGCGGCTCCCCGAGAGCACAACCAGGATGCCGAAGGCCATGGCCCCGTACTCGGCGCCGTGAGGAAGCTCAACCCGCGCCTGCACGAAGGGGTCGGTCGCCATCATCTCGCCGCCCACCTTGCCGAGAATCGCCGCCCCCAGCCAGAGGATGATCGGGAAGCGGTCCATGAGGCGGGCGAGCAGGGTGCTCATGAAGACGACAAAGGGGATCGAGAGAAACAGGCCGAAGAGAAGAAGGAACAGGTTCCCGTGGCTTGCCGCGCCGACGGCGAGCATGTTGTCGATCCCCATGCTCAGGTCGGCGACGACGATGATCCAGAGCGCCTGCAACAGGCCGTGCCCCTCCTTGCCGCCGTGCTCCTCTTCGGATCCGGCCGTCAGCAGCTTGATGGCGATCCAAAGGATCACCGCGCCGCCGACCAGCTTGATCAAGGGCAGCGCAAGCAGCCGGGAGACGGCGAAGGTGCAGGCGACACGCACGAGGACCGCCGCCGCGGCGCCGCCGGCGATCGCGAGCGTCCGTTTGCGCCCTTGGAGACGCTTGACGGCCATGGCGATCACGACGGCGTTGTCCCCGGCGAGGACCAGGTCGATCAGCACGATACTCGCCACGGCCAGCACGAAATTCCACGAGAACTCGATGTGTCCCCATCCGCCCAGCTCGATCATCGTGTCCGCTCCTTCTTCGTTCCGTTGCCGGAGGCGGTGCTCGGCGTCAACGCCGACCCGTTCCCCGGCGCGGCGTCAAAGCGGGCTTCAAAACGTGTGCCAGGACAGGGGACCGGCCCCTCCGAGAGGAGGCGGGAAAATAAAACCTCTTGATTTGGCTCGTGATTGATCGAATCCGAAACGCTCCATCGACCGGCTTCGAGGGCGCGGGGATGTCGTGTGGCGGTGGACAGTGAAGGCAAAATGGAAACGAGGGGAGGACGAGATGCACCGCCCGGGGGACGATCGTCAGGACAGCGGCTTGCGGTAGATCCGGGTGCGGCGGCGGTTGATCACCTCGAAGCGCGACCAAATGCCCACGATCATCGTGTTGGTTTCGAGCTCGCGGTTGGTCTCGATGAAGGAAACCCCGGCCGCGCGCAGGTTGCGCCACATGCCGAGCACCAGGAGGGGGAGCACCTTGCGGGGGTTGGCGCCGGGCCGCACGCCGGCGAAATAGAAATCGACCGTGTCGAAGCGTCGGAAGGCGCGCGCGACGGCGAGCCAGCCGAAGGGCAGGAGGCGGCCGCCGGCTTTTTGGAAGGCGCGGCTGAGCGAGGGCAGCCCCAGGAAAAAGCCCTGGAGGCGGTTTTCCCGGTCGACGACGAGCTGGACGAAGCGCGGGTCGAGGAAGGGGAAATACTTCCGCTCGTAGAAACGTTTCTGCTCCGCGCTCAAGGGGGTCACCCCGTAGAGCGGCGCGAAGGCCGCCTCGAGAACCTCCCAGAAAGGACCCGCCCACCCGCGGAGGCCCTTGCGGGTGAGGCCCGTGACGAGGCGCAGGCCGTCGGCCTGGGCCGCGGGAACCGCCCGCTCTTCCATCCGCCGGATCAGGGCGGGGGTCTCCGGGGGGAGGTGAAAGCGGGTTTCCAGGTAGTCGACCTCCTTCACGAAGCCGAAGTCCTCGAGAAGCCGGGGATAGTAGGGCTTGTTGTAGCTGCCGGCGATCGTGGGCAGGGCCTCGAAGCCCTCGACGAGGAGACCTTCGGGGTCGAGATCGGAAAACCCGTGGGGGCCGGTCATCTCGCGGCAGCCGCGGGCGCGGAACCCCGCCTCGAGCTCGGCGAGAAGCGCCCGGGCGACCGCCGGGTCGTCCGCGCTCTCGAACCAGCCGAAACGGCCCCGGCGGAAGCCCAGCTTTTCGGCTTCCAGGCGGTGCAGGAGGCCCAAGACGCGGCCGACCGTCCTGCCCCCGCGCCGGGCCAGGAGCAGGCGGGCCTCGGCGACCTGGAACCCCGGGTTTTTCTCGCGGGAAAAGAACTCCCGCTCGTCGCGCAAGAGGGGCGGGATGAAGTTCGCATCCCCGCGGTAGTGCACGAGCGGGAACCGGATCCATTCCTCGAGGTCCCGGCGCGAGCGCACCTCGAGAATTTCGATCTCCATGACGCCCCCTCCTGCGCAACGGGATCCCCGGCCGGGCCGGGTAGCCGCCCCGCAGCTGTAGCACGGCGGACCCCCGATGGCCAGAGGATGGCGGGAGGCGGCGCTCCGATCGGCCTCAGCCCTTTGCGGCGGGTCGTCCGCCCGAAAGGGGCGCGGCGACGATCGATAGAAATTCCTCGACGATCCGGTCGGCGAAGGGCTCCTCGTTCACGTGGCGGTCGAGCTCGACCACGGGGATCTCCCGATTCAGCCTCGCCTTGAGGGTCTCGAAGAGCGCCCGGTCCCCCTCGGGGTCGTGGGTGCTGCCGCCTTTCTTTCCCCCGATGCTCATCCCGCCGAGCGGCAGCACAACCCGCACCGGCCCCCGGGCACGGTTGAGCTTTTCGGCCAGGATTTCGCCCAGGCGTCTCATTTCCTCGTGGCTCGGTCGGATGAGGGTGAAGGCCGGGTTGTGGTAGTACATCTTGCGGTCGCGCCATTTCTCCGGGATGGTCTCCTTGCCGCCCTGGGCGAAGAAATCCATGCAACCGGTCGAAACCACCTGGGGGATCCCCTTTCGGCCGGCGGCTTCGAGGCGGCCGGGACCGGCGTCGTGAAAGCCGCCGACGAGATGGTCGGTCAGCTCGTTGGGGCACAGATCGACCACGCCGCAGAAGAAACCGCGGTCGATCATGTCCTCCATGACCCGTCCGCCCACCCCGCTCGAGTGAAAGATGATCGGCTCGAACCCGGCGGCCCGCAGGCCTTGAGAGATCCGCCGCATGGCCCACTCGGTGGTCCCCAAGGTGGTGACGGCCACGAGATTGGGGCGCGTGATCTCCAGGGGACGGTAGTGTTTGACCATGCCGCAGATGGCATGCCCGGCGTTGTCGAAGACGGCGCGGCTGATGTCGTTGATGCCGGCGATGTCCACGAGGGAGTGCATGACCAGGATGTCCCGGATCCCGATGAACGGCTCGAAGGGCCGGTGGCCGCTGGCGAGCGGGGTGATGATCACCTTGGGAAAGCCGGGGGGCAGCACCTGCATCGCCGCGGCCGCCATGACCCCGCCTTCCGCGCCCCCCATGCTGATCGCACCGTGAATCCGGCCGTCCTCGAACAGGCGTCGGGTGAGGACCCGGGCCCCTTCGAGCATGACCTCCACGGCCGCACCCCGCGAGGGTTTTTTTCGCACCTCGGCGAGCGGCATGCCCCCCGCCAGCGCCGTCTCCGAGGCCGGGATGTCCGGCGTGACCCCCCGGGGCTCACCGAGGATCCCGGTGTCCAGGATCACGCAATCCAGACCTTCTGCTTCGATCAAGGCTTTCAGGTGAATGACCTCGGCGCTTTTGGTGTCCAGGGTGGCGATCACGAGGACGGCGCGTTTTCCCGGGGCTTCGGTCGTCATGGGAAGCGCTCCTTTCCGGAGGTTCGATGGCAGCCTTGGGGGCGGCGCTGGCGGACGTTTAGCAGAAAGGGATGGTCCGGCGCAAGGAGATGAGAAAAAATGAAAAGAATTGATCGGAAATGAGATCTGCGATAAGCCGGAAGGAAACCCCGTTGCGGAATTCAACCACCCGCGACGAACGAGGAGCGCGGATCATGGATGCTCGAGTCGCCTTGGGCTTGGCCATCGCCTGGGTCATGGGGGTTGCCTTCCTGAACGTCGCTGCGGCACTCGACCCTCTGATGGCGCTCTATGCGGCTTCCTATACCCGCATCTCGCTTCTGATGAGTGCTCTTTTCTGGACGCACGCCCTGGTTCAAATTCCCTCGGGCATTCTCGTCGATCGCCTGGGACTCAAGCGCAATCTCATCGCCTGTCTGGCGGCGATGACGGCAGGGTGCTTCGTGCCGCTTGCCGGGACGTCGCTCGAGCTGGCTGTCGCCGGAAGGATCCTGACCGGCCTGGGCACGGGGTTGAGCTTTCCCACCGTGTTCAAGATGATCGCCCTCTACTCCCCGAGGAACAAGATCGGCATGCACCAGGCCTTCTTCGGCGGGCTCTTTTCCCTGGGTTGCATCGCGGCCTATCTGGTCATCCCGAGGCTGGTGCCCCTCGGCTGGAGCTGGGTCTATCTGGCCCCCGGGCTGGGTTTTTTGCCCCTTCTCGTCTGGGCCGTCTTCCTGCGTGTCGAGGGCCGCCCCTCGGTTGCGAAAACGGCCGCGGACTTCCTGGGGGTGTTCCGGCTACGCGCCGCCTGGGCGATCGGTCTTTATCACAGCCTTTCCTGGGGATCGGTTCTCGCCCTGGGAAGCTGGGTTCCTTCGCTCCTGGCCGAAGCCTCCGGAGCCGGCGCTTCGTCGCCTTTTGCCTGGGGCGGAATGCTCGTCCTCCTCGTCAGCGGGATCGGGCGCCTCTCCGGGGGGATGATTCTCTTTCGCCTTCCTCCCGACCGCATCGCCCACGGCTCGATTGCCGTCTTGGCGGGTCTCTACGGCGTGCTGTTTCTGGTGAAGGATCCGGCCGCGCTTCTGCCGCTCGCGTTGACCGCCGCGGCCTTCGCCTCGATCAACTTCGGCGCCTTCTTCCACCTGATCTCCCGAGCCGGGCCCGAAGGGTCGCTGGGGACGCTGATCGGCCTGGTGAACATGGTCGCCAATTTCGGGGCCGTGGCCTTCACCTTGCTCTTCGGCTGGTTCAAAGACGGCCGCGGCTCATTCACCGACGGCTTCCTCGTGCTCGGCGCGGTCTGTCTTCTCGCGGTCGGGCTCGGCCGACTCCTGCTCCCCGGCCGGGGGCCGGCGGTGCGCTGAACGGGGCCCCTTTTCCCAGCCCTTCCCCGCCGACCCCGCTTCGGCCGCCCCGTCACGAGGCTCCGGCCGGCCGCACGATCACCGCGTCTCCCTTCTTTTCCGCATACAGGACGTGATCGAACAGATCGCGCTGCAGACAATACACGGCGTCTTCGGCCGGGAGATAGGGATAGCGGCCGGAGGTGAAGAGCTGCGTCATCGGGCTGAAAAGGAGCTCGCGCATGGCCTCGCGGTGGTCGTAGGCGGACTCCCCGAGCAGGGAGGCGAGGTAACGGGCGCAGAGCTCGTCCTCGGGGGCCGGCTCCTTCATGTTGCGGCCCATGGCGATGATGCTGACCTCGGGCGGGTCGAGGCGCCGGAGATGGCGCGCCGTGGCGGCGGCGTTGACGAAGCTCGCCGGCAGAACCGGTGCCGCCCGCTCGAGCGCGATCAGCACCCCCTGGACGCCCGAAGAGGTCCGCTGCACCGCCCGTCGTCCCCGAAAGTGCCCCGGCGGGCAGGCGAGGATCTCTTTGGGCGAGTTTCCGAGATCGTAGCCCGGAATCGGCGCGCCGTTCACCTCGCCGATCAGGATCCAGTCGGGGTCTTTTCGTTTCAGGGCCAGCCCTTCCTCGGGTCGGGCGACGAAGCGGAGCTCGCGGACGCCCAAGTCGAAGAGCAGGGGAGCGCAGGTAAAGGCGCGGAAGACGTCGACGACCACGGCAACGCCTCGGGCCTGCCGTGCGCCTTTCCCGAGACTCAACCGCCTCACGTTCATGAAAGCCTCCCGCAGGTCGCCGCGTGTCCCTTCGGCCCGCGCGGCGGCTCGAGGATCAACGTGCGCGATGACTGACGCCGGGGCACGCGCGAAGGCGCGCCGGACAGGGCCTCGACCAGGCGCCGGCCGGTTTCGCCGTCGTCGGGTGTCACGGCCAGGCGGTCGAATGCGCGGCCCGAGTCAGCCCAGCAGCGGGCGGCGAAACGCACCACCCGGAAGCGCTCGCGCCAGTTCAGGGCGGCGAGCGCCCGCCGGCCGCTGGAGAGCCGGATGCAGGACAAGAAATCGAGCAGGTCCTCGTCGAGCGGCGCGCAGCGGGGGTCGCTCATTTCGGCGATCCGATTCTCGGGGCCGTGCCGTTGCAGCAAATCGTCGAGCGCGGCGCGTCGCTCCGCGCCGGAACCTGTCGGCTCGGGGAGGGCAAGGTCGCGGATGGTGCGGTGAACCATCATCGCCAGCAGACGATCGGCGTATTCCTGCATTTCCCGATACCGGTCGACGGATGCGCCGGCGCGGGCGGCGGTTCGAAACTGGAGAAAATCGTCGAGGAAAAAGAACGCTTCCGCGATCTCCCGCCCGGAGAGGTGATCGGTTTCGGTGATCGGCTCGACCTCCAGGCCCCCCGCGGCATCGAACCGGACGCGGGGCGTGCGCTCGGGGAAGCTCCCCCCGTTCCCCGGCGCGACGAGGCGGACGGATCCCTCGCGGGCGATCCGGGTTCCGGGGTAAGGCAGGGCGACGGCCACGGCCACATGACCCGTCGTCCGGTTGCGGGGAGGGTGACGCTCGAGAAAGCGGGCCGAGAGCAGGACGCTGCGCCAGTCCTGGCCGGGGAGGCCGACCAGCAGGTAGACGGCGGTGTCGATTTCGAGTTCGCGGCAGTCGTCGATCACCTTCGCCGCCTGTTCGAGGGAGAACCCCTTGCCGATACGGGCCAGGACCTCGGGGTCACCGCTTTCCAGGCCGATCTGGATCATCTTCAAACCGGACGCCCGCAGGCGTTCCAACAGCGGGCGGTCCAGCTGATCGCAGCGGGCCTCGGCGGTCCACCGAATGGCGAGCCCCGCCTCGGCGACCCGGCGGAGGAACTCCTCGACCCGTTCCCTCCGGTTGAAAAACGTTTCCTGCACGAGCGCGTAGTTCCGGTATCCCCGCGCTTGCAGCTCGGCGATCTCGCCGACGAGGGAGGCCGCGCCCCGTTCCCGGATTTTTCCGCCGAATACCGCCCGCTGGGCGCAGAACGAACAATGACGGGGACAGCCGTGTCCCGCCCAGAGAAAGACCATATCTTCCGGGTGCCGGGCGGCGGATCCCTCTTCCCCGAGGAAGAGGTCGAGGCTTCGCGAGGCGTACGGATAGTCATCCGGAGTAAAGAGCGGGCGACGTGGCGGAGTGTGCTTCGTGCCGGCCGCCGGGTCGGAATACGCGAGCCCATCGACGTTTCGCCAGGCGAAGGGTTCCTGCGCGCGCAGGCGCAGGGCGAGTTCGACGATCGTTTCGACCCCCTCCCCGCGGCAGACGGCATGGAACGCGCCATGGGCGAGAAAGGCATCCGGGCTCGTCGATGCGTGGGGGCCGCCCGCAATCCGCGGGACCGCGGGCCAGAGGCGGTCGGCGGTCCGGGCGACGAGCCGGGCCCAGGCGACCCGGTCGGCGGTCGTGGTGACGCCGACCAGGATCGGGGGGGCAAGGCCTCGGAAGGCCCGGGAGAGCGCCGCCGCCATGTCCTCCGGGTCCAACGCGGGGCCGAGGTGGAGGATGCGCACGTCGAAGGGCTTTTGCGCCCCGGAAGGCGAAGCGAGCCCGGCGCGCGATGCGAAGCGCCCGAGAAACCCGGCGTCACGCAAGGCGGAGGCGAGCAGTCCGAGGCTGAGATAGCCCTTGAGAATCTTCGCCCGCGCTGGCGGCGCGGCGCGGACCGGGTTGATCAGGCAGATGGCAGCCATCGGGGAGGCCGCCGGGCCGCGAAGCCCGGAGCTTCAAGACGCCACCACGAGAGGAACGCCGGCGGCCTGGAGCCGTTCGCGGATTCCCTTGGGAACGCCGGCATCGGTGTAGAGCTTCGCCGCCGCCTTGAGCGGGGCGACGCGGAAGGTGGCGATCTTCTGGAATTTGCTGCTGTCGACGAGCATGTTGATCTCGACCCCGCTGCGGTTGAGGATCTCGCAGAGAATTTCGTGGATGAACGGGGTCTGGGTGAGGAACCCCTCGGCCGTCACCGCGCCGCAGGAAACGAAGACCTGGTGAAAATTGAAGCTGCGGAACGCCTCGATGACCCAGCGACCCGAGAGGGCCTGAAAGTCGGGCTCCACCCGGCCGCCGGTCAAGATCGTTTGGATGCCTGAAACGTTGCCGAGCAGGCCGGGGATGGCCAAGGAGTTGGTGACCACGATCAGGTTGCGGAAGGCCCGGCGCGCGAGCGCTTCGGCGAGATAGGCGACCGTCGAGGAATGGTCGAGAAAGATCGAGGTGTCGTCGCGGACGCCGGCCGCCGCGGCGGCGGCGATCTTTTGTTTTTCGGACACGGCGGTGCGGCGGCGGTTGTGAAAGTGGGTGTCCACGCGGAGGCGCTCGCGCAACACGGCACCGCCTCGGACCTTGATCAGCAAGCCCTGGCGCTCCAGGAGATCGAGGTCGCGGTGCAGTGTGGCCTTGGAAACGCCAAACCGGCGGGCGTCTTCGTGAATCTTGATCTGCCCGCTCGTCTTCAGCCGCTCGGTGATTTTTTCCAGCCGTTCGAAGGGGTACATGCCGTTCCTTGAGACAATATGAGTTTATATGAAATTTTTATTGACATGATGATACAACTTGGATACTTCGTAGCAAACCTGAGCCGGGAATTCAATTCCATGCCGCACGATTTTCGCTACCAGGTGATCGTGAACGAGTTCCGGGACGCCCTGGGGTCGGAGAACGTCTCCGTGCGACCGGTGGATCTCTATGCCTACAGCATGGACTACTACCTCGCCCCCCAGATCTGGGCGGACCGCGGGCTGAAGCCCTGCCAACCGGACATCGTCGTGCACCCCGGCTCGACCGAAGAGGTCGCTCGCGTGGTCAAGATCGCCGCTCGGCACCGGTTGCCGGTGATTCCCTACGGCGGCGGAAGCGGCAGCCAGGGAGGGGTGACGCCCCTTTACGGCGGCGTGGTCGTCGACGTCAAGCGAATGGACCGCATCCTGCAAATCGACGATCGCTCGCTTACGGTCACGGCCCAACCGGGGATCAACGGCCAGCGGCTGGAGTGGGCCCTCAACCGTCGGGGGTTCACCCTGGCCCACTACCCCGCGTCGGTCTACGGGGCGACCCTGGGCGGGTACATCGCCGCGCGAGGGTCCGGGACCCTCTCCACCAAGTACGGCAAGGCGGAGGACATGGTCCTCAGCCTCGAGGTCGTCCTGCCCAACGGGGACGTCATCCGCACCCTGCCGGTCCCCAACCACGCCTGCGGCCCGGGCTTGTTGCAGCTGTTTGTGGGTTCGGAGGGCACCCTGGGCGTCATCACCGAAATCACCATCCGCATCGAACCGATGCCGGAAGTCCGCCGCTTCAACGCCTACCTTTTCGAGGACATCCGGGCCGGCCTGGAAGCGGGCCGGCGCATCATGACCCGGCGGCTGCAGCCGTGCACGCTGCGGCTCTACGACGACAACTCCAGCGAGCGGATCGTCAAGAGGGTGCTGGGTCTCGACGTGCGCGGATGCTACATGGTCGTGGGGGCCGACGGCGAGTCCTCCTCGGTGGACCGCACGATGGACGCCATGGCCGCGATCTGCACCGAGCAGGGCGGCCGTGAACTGGGACCCGAGCTCGGGGAGCATTGGTGGCGGCACCGTTACGATTTCTACTTCCCCCCCCACAACCTGATGCTCCCGGAGATGACCGGCACGGTCGAGACCACGACCACCTACGACAAGATCTACGGCATCTACCGGGCGAAAAAAGAGGCGATCGAAGAGGGCTTCAAAGAGTTCGGCGCGCGCTACATCGCTCACTTTTCCCACTGGTTCCCCTGGGGGGTCATGATTTACGACCGGTTCATCATCCCCAAGCCGCCGCCGGATCCCCGGGAGGCGCTCGAACTCCACACGATGATCTGGGCCAAGGCCGCCCGCACCTCCCTCGCTCACGGCGGGGTTCTCAACGACCACCACGGGATCGGCTTCAAGCTGGGCTGGCTGATGCCCGAACAGTACGGACCGGCCTTCGCCGTGCTGCAGGCGATCAAGGATGCTCTGGATCCCCAGGGGATCATGAACCCGGGGAAGTTCGGCTTTGCCCGTCGGGTGTGATGCGCGCGGCAAGCCGCGGATCGGGGGACGCTGGTCGATGTTCCTTTCCGAAGCGGAACGCAGCGAGACGCTATGGGCCTGTCGGTTCTGCATGATGTGCCATGTGGCCGACCGGGTCGCCGCGGTCCTGCGCCGTGAATCCTACACGCCGCGGGGGCGTGCGTCCGTGCTGTGGGCCCTGGAAAAAGGGATGCTCGAGTGGAACGCGGAGGCGGCCGACCTCGTGTACACGGCCGTGAATGATGGGCTGCTCGAGCGCTGGTGCGTCGGCAAGTACCCTTACGAAGAATTGATCGTGGACGCCCGCGCCCGCTTCTTCCGCCTCGGCGCGGTGCCCGAGGAGATCCGCCGACTCGTCGAAGACCACCACGCCGGCCGGGAGATGGGTTCCGCGCCCGCGGCGATCCTGCGCGGCGCCGGGGTCGCCATGGACCCGGAGGCGCCGCGGATCCTCTTCGCCGGCTGCAGCGGCCGGAAGCGTTTTCCCGAAACCCTCATCCACCTGGGACGTCTCTTCAACGCCGCCGGGATCCCGTTTCGCGTTCTTGAAGAAGAACCCTGCTGCGGCTGGCCGCTTTACCAGCTCGGCGACTTCGACGGCGCCGGCGCGTTTTCCCGGCGAATTGCCCAGATGCTGCGCCACGCCGCGGTCCGGGAAGTGGTCGTGGTGGACGCCGACTGCCTGCGCATGTTCACGACCCGCACCGTTCGGTTCGGGGGGGATGTGACGGGGATCACCTTTCGCCACGCCGTCGAGGTCTTGGCCGAGTGGCTCCGGGAATCCCGCCTCGTTGTGCGCCGCCCGATCCCCGGCCCGGCCACCTACCACGACCCCTGTGCGCTGGCTCGCTACCGGGTGACGATCGAGCCCCCCCGGGAAATTCTGCGGCGGGTCGTCGCCGGGGAAATCCGGGAAATGGAGGCGAGCGGCGGCAACGCCCCCTGTTGCGGCGCGGGCGGGATGCTGGCCGAATACAAACCGGAAGTGGCGGGGCAACTCGCCGCCTGGCGCCTGCGGGAGGCCGCCGAGACCGGCGCCCGCCTCCTGGCGACCGCCTGCACGCGGTGCGACGGGATGTTCCGTGCCGCCCGGGAGGCCACCGGCGACTTGCCGCCGCTCGAGGTCGCCAACGTGATCGACCTGGTCGCCCGGGCGGCCGAGATCGGGTGAGTTCCAAAGGAGGCGGCGGGGGTTGCCGATGCCGCCGCCCCGCAAGGAGGTGAGACGATGGCGCTCGATTTCCCGACCTGGAACATGGGGTACCTCTGCTATCCCGACGTCCAGGAGTACCTCAAGCACAAGGACATCGTCATGGTGCCGGTGGCCAGCCTGGAGCAGCATTCGTATCACTGCCCGCTGCTCACGGACTCGATCCACTGCGAGGCCATCACGAAGATCGCCGCCGAAACCGCCCAGGTTCTGTACACGCCGCAGCTCTGGATCGGCTACAGCCCCCACCACATGGGGCCCCCCAACCTCGGCCTGGGGACGATCACGGTGCGTGCCGAAACATGGCGCAACCTGATGTACGACATCTGTCGCAGCCTGATCCATCATGGGTTCAACAAGATCATCCTGGTCGTGGGTCATGCCTCCAACATGAAAATCATCGACCCGCTGATGCGCAGCCTCAAGTACGAAACCGGTGCCCTGATCGGCATCTGCCGACCTTGGGCCGAGAACTATCTCGGCATCGTGGCCGATCTGATCGAGGGGCCGCCGGAGGAGACCCCGGGCTGGCATGCCGGGGAACTCGAAACGAGCCAGGTGATGTCGGTCGACGAGAAGCTCGTGCGCATGGACCGTGCGATCAAGAGCGAGCGGACCAAAACCCCGCCCTTCCTTCCCGATTCCTTCATTAAGAAAGACGGAACCCCGAGTGTCGAGTTCGAAGGGTACAACTACTTTGTCTTTCCCATGGAGCACCGCGAGTTCTCCGACACCGGCCTGATCGGGAACCCCTTGCGCGCAAGCGCCGCCAAGGGCGCCGAGGCGAACCGCCGCTTCGGCGAACACCTCGCCCGGGCCCTGAGGGAGCTCGAAAAGGTCAAGGTGGAGGTGCACAACCGGGAGTTCGTTCACCGCGTGTAGCCCGGAGGGGGGCCGGCCCGGCCGTGCGCCCCTCCCGAAGGCCAAACCGTTTCTCTCCAGCTTGCGCGAAGGAGGCCGGCCATGAAGATGAAAACCCAAGGCATCCTGCCCGTCCTCGCGGCGGTGGTGTTCGCCGCCGCCCTCATCGTCCCCCCCCCCGCCGCGGCGGCCGAATACAAGCTGCGCTGCGCGAGCATCTACCCGGCGCCGGATGTGCCCATGTCCATGGGCAAGGCCCTGCAGATCTGGCAGGAAGAACTCAATCGCCTGACCGGCGGCAAGTTCGCCTTCGAAAATTACTACGGCGCCACGATCGGCAAGGGCCCGGAGCACATCGACCTCGTGGGGAACCGCACCGTGGATGTCGCCCAGACCTTCCCCTGGTACACGCCGGGGCGTTTTCCGATCCACGGGGTGACCTACGTGCTGCCCTTCGGTCCTTCCGACCCCATGCTGATCGTGAAGGCCAACCGCCAGCTGCGGGAAAAATTCCCTCAACTGGTGGAAGATGAAAAGAAGAACAAGGTGCTCCTCATCAGCGACCCGCCGGGCGGCGTCTACGACTTCATGAGCCGCAAGCCGCTGCGGACGCTCGAGGACTTCAAGGGCGAGAAGGTCTCCCTCGTCGGTCGCTATTTCGGCCGATGGTTGCCTCCGGGGGCCACGGCCGTCGTGCGCCCCATGCACGACCGCTACGAGCTGTTGCAGAACGGTGTGGTGAACATCGACCTCCACCCGTTCACCCATTTTCACTTCACCAAGGTCTACGAACTCGTCAAACACTACACCTCGGTCGGCCTGATGGCGGGCTTCCACTCCCAGGTGCTGATCAACCTGGAATTGTTCAACGGGATGCCGCCTGAGATCCGGAAGGCGGTGCTCGAGGCCGGGCGGATCGCCGAGGACAAGATGGCCTTGGACGTCCTTCCTGCCTGGTTCAAGAGCTGCCAAGCCGAGTTCGAAAAGGCCGGCGTGCAGTTCTCGAAATTCCCCGAAGCGGAAATCAAGAAGTGGGCCGACAGCCTGGACGATGTGCCGGCGGAATGGGCTGCCGAGGTCGAAGGCAAGGGGTATCCCGGATTCGCCATCCTCGAGTTTTGGCAGAAGGCGACGGCCGACCTCGGCTTCAAGTGGGCCCGAAGGTGGGGTGTGAAAAAGTAGTTCGGCGGAAAGAAACCCTCACCCGGCAACGCTTCGAACGTGATGGGGTTCCGGCCGGCCGGGAGGCCGGCGGGAACCCCCGTCTTCCAGGGAGCCGGATTCCCGGTGTACGGCGTGCTCAAACGGCTGGCCGGCGGAGTGGAGGTCGCTCTGGCGGTGTGGTCTTGGTCGGTGACCCTGGGGCTCACGCTGCTCATCGTCACCGACATTTTCCTGCGCTACTTCTTCGCCAAGCCCCTCCCCGCCACCTGGGAGATCGGCGAGCTTTGCATGCCCCACGTCGTGTTTCTTCCCTTCGCCTATGCTCTGGCGAAAGGCAGCCATGTCCGGGTGGCCATGCTGACCAGCCGGATCTCGGCAAAGAGCGAGCGCCGGTTGCGGATCCTGACGAACCTCCTCTCCGCGACCATGGCCGGGGTGCTCACCGTCTACAGCTGGCGTTCTTTTTACTTTTCCTTCTCCATCCGCGAGGAAATGCTTGCCGCCGTAGAACTCCTGTGGTGGTGGGGGAAGATCGCCATGCCCGCGGGGCTTGCCATCTTTACCCTCCGGTTTGTTCTGGACACCGTCGACCTCCTGCGGGGCCAAGCGGCCCTCGGGAAACGCTGACGCGATGGATGCCGTTCTCGTAGGACTGGCGGGCCTAGCGCTGCTGTTTCTCCTGCTGTTGCTCGGAATGCACGTCGGCATGGCCCTGATCATCACCGGCTTTCTCGGCTTGAGCACCGTGCTCGGCCTGGAGCGCGCCATCGAGATGAGCGTCGGCGCGATCTACGGGAAAATTTCCGGGACCGCCTTGGTCACGTTGCCGCTCTTCATCCTCGTCGGCTATTTCGCCTCCGGCGGCGGGATCAGTCGGGACATCTACGCGAGCCTCGAGCTTCTCGTCGGGCGCTTCCGAAGCGGTCTCGGGATGGCCACGGTGCTCGCCTGCACGGCCTTCGGGACGGTCTGCGGCTCCTCCCTCGTGACCGCCGCGGTGTTCGCCAAGATCAGCGCTCCGGAGATGCGCGCGCGGGGCTACGAGAAGGGCTTCGCCTACGGCATCTGTGCCGCGGCGGGCTCGATCGGCATGCTCATCCCTCCTTCGATCCTGGCGATCGTCTACGGCATGCTCTCGGGGGTCTCGATCGGAAAGCTTTTGATTGCCGGGATTGTGCCCGGAATCCTGTGGGCCGTTCTCTTCTGCGTCGCGATCGCCCTGTACCCACGCATCCGTCCTCAGGCGATTCGCCCGCTCAAGCGGGCGCCTGCGGTCCCGTGGTCCCGCAAGCTGCTCAGCCTGCGCTCGTGGTGGCCGATCGTCCTCTCCGGCGGCGTCATCTTCGGGGGCATTTACGGCGGCGTGTTCACCCCGACCGAGGCGTCGGCCGTGGCCGCCTTCCTTCTCCTCTTGATCTATCTCTACCGCGGGTTTTTTCGCGCGGGGCGGCAGGAGGGCGGCAAGCGCTTCCGGGAACTTTACGGAATTCTGAACGAAACGGCGACCACCTCGGCCATGATTTTTTTCGTGCTCGGGGCGGCGACCGTGTTTTCGAATTTCACCGTGCTCACGGGGCTGACGACCCGGCTCAGCGAGTTCGTGGTCGGCCTCGGCCTTTCGCAGATGAGCCTGGTCATCGGCTTTGCCCTCGTCTATCTGCTGCTCGGCTGTTTCATCGACAGCATCTCGATGCTCAGCATCACCATCGGGCTCTTCAACCCCATCGTGAACGCCGCCGGGATCGACGCCATTTGGTACGCCGTCGTCGTGATCCTGGCGATCGAAGTGGGCTTCATCACGCCGCCTTTCGGGATCAACCTGTACTCGGTTCTGGGCGTGGCCGAGCAGGATGTCGAAATCAAGGACCTGATCGTGGGAACCTTTCCCTTCCTGATCGCCGAGCTGTTCAGCATCGTCGTCATCCTGCTTTTCCCCGCGTTGGCGACCTATCTGCCCGCCTTCGTTCGATGATTCCCCCGGCGGGGGCATCCGCCGATCCGGCCGCATGGAAGGCATCCCCCGAGGGAGGGCAGGAGGGCGCCGCTTTTCTCCTTGATCGGCGGCATAAAAAGAACTATAAAACCCCATTTTGCTTATAAGGAGCCGACGTGCCCTGGCCATGGCCGAAGTTCGATCGATCATCGCCGCGACAGGCAGCTACATCCCCCCCCTGAGGGTCCCGAACGACCGCTTCCTCGAGCACACCTTTTTCGACCCCCAGGGCAGGCGGATCGAGAAGGGCAACCCCGAGATCGTCCGCAAGCTCCACGAGATCACGGGCATCGAGGAGCGCCGCTATGCGCCCCCGGAGCTGTGCGCCTCGGACATGGCCGCGCAGGCGGCCGAGGCGGCCCTCGAGGGCCTCGACCGCGAGAGCCTCGACTACATCATCGTCGCCCACAACTTCGGCGACGTGAAAAACGGCAACCTGCGCTGCGACACCGTCCCCACGCTCGCCTCCCGCGTGAAGCGCCGCCTCGGCATCCGCAACCCCTACACCGTCGCTTTCGATCTGCCCTTCGGCTGCCCGGGATGGCTCCAGGGGATGATCACCGCCGATTGCTTCATCCGCGCGGGCGGGGCACGGCGCATTCTCGTGATCGGCGCCGAGACCCTGGGGCGGATCGCCGACCCGCACGACGTGGACAGCATGATCTACTCCGACGGGGCGGGGGCGGCGCTGCTTGAGGCGCGCGAGGGCGAGGCGGGGATCCTCTCGCACCTGGCGCGCACGGACGCCCTCGACCACGCCTTCCTGCTGCGCATGGGGGGCTCCTACAACCCCGCGAAAAACGGCGGCGAGCTCTACATCAAGATGAACGGCCACGAGATCTACAAGTACGCCGTCAAGACCGTCCCCCTCGTCGTCAAGCAGAACCTCGAGGCCGCGGGAATCGGCCTCCACGAGGTGAAGAAGATCCTCGTGCACCAGGCGAACGAAAAGCTCGACGCGGCGATCATCCGCAGGCTCTTCGACCTCTACCGGGTGCGCGAGGTCCCCGAGGGCATCATGCCGATGATCATCTCCTGGACCGGGAACAGCTCGGTCGCGACCCTGCCGACGCTCCTCGACCTCATCCTGCGCGGCCGGGTGAACGGCCACCGCCTGCACCCGGGGGACATCGTCGTCTTCGCCTCCGTCGGGGCGGGCATGAACGTCAACTCGATGATCTACCGCATGCCCTGAACGGACGCCGGGACCCCCCGACCCCGCCCCGTTTCCCCGCGCCCACCGCCCCGTCCCCCGGGCACCC
>FWPV01001377.1_pt1 | contig 68098 bp, 61 predicted proteins | sample 2228371 | NCBI WGS metagenome assembly FWPV01 (sample SAMEA103939776, study PRJEB20133) | metagenome
GAGGATTTCTTCCCCTACACGACGATACTTCTCCTTCTGGGTGGCTTGGTAGGCTTCAAAATAGGTTCGAGAAAGCAGGGCGTTATCATAGAGCATCTTTTCAAAGTGGGGGATGAGCCACCGTTCATCCACACTATAACGATGGAATCCTCCTCCGAGGTGATCGTAGATTCCTCCTTCGGCCATCTTTTCCAGCGTTCCTTCAACGATCCTTAGGGCCTCTTTGGAGCCTGTCCCTTTCCAGTATCTTAGGAGAAACGAGAGGGCCAGGCTGTTGGGAAACTTAGGCGCTCTTCCAAATCCCCCATAGAGCGGATCAAATTCTTTTTGCAGGGTATCGAAAGCGTGGGTGAAGACTTTTTCATCCAGGGCCTCTTGATGGGGAGAAATGGAAACCACCTGCTGAAGCGCCCTTTTTATCTGGGATGCCATCTTTTCAACTTCCCTTAAATGGGAATGGTAATACTCAGAGACAATTCTCAATACCTTTTTGAAACCTGGCATCCTTCCTCGATCTTCGGGCGGGAAATAGGTTCCGGCATGGAAGGGGATCAGGTTGGGGGTTAAAAAGACGGTCAATGGCCATCCTCCAGAGCCTGTCATCAGTTGAACCGCATTCATATAGATCTCGTCGATATCTGGCCTTTCTTCCCTATCGACCTTAATATTAATGAATCGTTCGTTCATGATCTGAGCGATGGTTTCGTCTTCAAAAGACTCCTTCGCCATGACATGGCACCAATGGCAAGAGGAATAGCCAATGCTGAGGAGAATGGGCTTCTTCTCTTTCCTGGCCCGGGCAAAGGCCTCCTCTCCCCATGGATACCAATCCACAGGGTTATGGGCATGTTGCAAAAGATAGGGGCTCGTTTCATGAATCAGACGGTTGGTATATTTGGGTTCCATTTCCTCCCTTCTTGATTTAGAATTTTTTCCTCTTACTTAAATTCAGTGAACTGGTTCTTGGGGGCAGAGCATACTGGGCAGACCTCTGGCCAAGCCCCATCCGAAACATAACCGCATACCCGACAGACATAATAGATTGTCTCCCGCTCTCCAATCAGGTGGTTGATCGCCTTTTTGTAGAGTTTGGCGTGGGTCTCCTCCACATCTCTCGATTGGGAAAAGAGCGTTGAGGCGGTTAGATCTCCAATTTCTTCTGCAAGTTCGATAAAATGACCGTAAGCCACTCCTGCCACCGTGGTTTCTGATTGGAAACTTTCTTTAAGATTGCTGTCTGTGTCTTTAATCTCCCTGAGCATTCGAAGGGCACGCTCTCCATGAATCTCTTCACTGAAGGCGATGACACGAAAGAGTTGGGAGATTTGGGGGAGCCCTTCCTCCTCTGCTTTTTTGGCAAAGATTTTTAGCCTTAAGGCAGCTTTAGCCTCCCCCTCATAAACCTTTTGAAAAGCCTCTTTGATCCTCTCGTCCATCCTTCCTCCTTGTTTCTTTAAAATATTCTATCTCTCTATTTCTATTTACCTCTTTTTAAAATAATCTCCTTTTATATAACACTAATGCTTGCCCATAGCCCTGTCAATCCTCAATTCAATTTTTTTATCTTACTCACCGGAGCAGGAAGGAGAAAAGGTTGAGTTTAAGAAGAAGGAATGGTATTTTAATAGGGGTGATTGAAAGTATATCCCAAATACAGGAGGGGATAGGAATGAAATTTCCAGAGGATTTGCTTTACACGGAAAGCCACGAGTGGGTCAGAGATGAAGGGACACAGGTAACGATTGGACTGACGGATTATGCCCAGAGCCAATTGAAGGATATTGTCTATGTCGAACTTCCTGAGGTAGGGGCTGTCTTTAAGAAAGGGGAGAGTATGGGAGTGGTAGAATCGGTCAAGACGGTGGCCGACGTGTTTTCTCCGATCACTGGGAAGGTCATAGAGACCAACTTTACACTCAAGGATCATCCTCAATTGATCAACGAAGACCCCTATGGGAAGGGATGGATTTTAAAGATGGAGGTAAGCGATCGGGAAGAGTTTAAGACCCTGCTCTCGCCAAGCGCCTATCAGGGACTCCTGCCAGAGGAATCGTAAATGGAATATTTTAGTCGTTTCTTTCCCCATACAGAAGAAGAGATTCAAGAGATGCTTAAGACCATTGGTCTCAAGGGATTGAAAGACCTCTTCGAGGTGATTCCTGAAAATGTCAGGCTCTCAAGCCCCCTCAACCTTCCTTCCCCCCTTTCAGAACCCGACCTGATGGAACACCTTCAGCACCTTCAATCCCCCATCTATCCCTGTTTTCTTGGGGGGGGCGCCTATTATCACTTCATCCCTTCAGTGGTCTCTCACCTCACTTCTCGCTCTGAATTTTATACCGCTTATACTCCTTATCAACCTGAAATCAGCCAGGGGACGCTACAAGCGATCTTCGAATATCAGAGCTTGATGTGCCAACTGACGGGGATGGAGGTCTCTAATGCCTCGATGTATGATGGGGCTTCCAGCCTGGCAGAGGCTGTTTTAATGGCCTATCGTATCACCAAAAAGAGAAAGGTCCTTCTTTCAGAGGCCATTCATCCTGAATATCGTAAGGTGATTCAGACCTACCTCGATTCTGATCAACAGCAGATCATCTCCATTCCTTATGAGAAAGAAGGGGGAAGGACAAACATAGAAATTTTATTGGATAGGCTCGATGAAGAGGTGAGTGCTGTGGTTATTCAGAACCCAAACTTTTTTGGGGTGATTGAAGATTTCCATAAAATTGTAGAAGAAGTCCACCAGGCAGGGGCTCTGTTCATTGTGGGTTTTAGTGAGGCAATCGCCTATGGGATTCTCACCCCTCCAGGAGCGATGGGAGCGGATATCGTGGCAGGAGAGGGCCAGAGTCTGGGGATCCCTCTCTCTTATGGAGGTCCATATTTAGGGATTTTCACTACCCGGGAAAAGTTTGTTCGAAATATGCCTGGCCGTCTGGTAGGAGAGACGGTTGATCTCGAGGGAAAGAGAGGGTTTGTCCTCACCTTAGCCACGAGAGAGCAACATATCCGGAGGGAAAGGGCCACTTCCAATATCTGTACCAATGAAGGCCTCTGTGCCTTGATCGCTACGATCTTTCTCTCCTGTCTTGGTGAGGAGGGTTTAAGGGAGTTAGCGGTGATGAACCTCAGTAAGGCTGAATATGCTAAGAAGATTGCCTCCCAGATCAAGGGCTGTCAACTGCATTTCAATACGCCCACCTTTAATGAGTTCGTTTTGGAGATCGAAGGGGAACCTGAGAGGATTCTTGAGCGATGGAGGGAGGAAAGGATTTTGGGGGGTCTATGGTTAAAAAGGTTTTATCCTGAACTGTCTCACCATCTTCTCGTTACAGTGACCGAGATGGTGAAAAAAGAAGAGATTGACCGGTGGGGAGAAATCTTAGTAAAGAGCATTGCCTAAAACAGATGGAAGAGAAGGGAAAGATGATTGGAGAAATAAAGGATACCGGGTTAATTCAGGATGAACCTCTGATCTTTGAAAAAGGGAGGAGGGGGAGAAAGGGGTATTCCCTTCCTCGATGGGATGTTGAGAAAGTGGAGGTGAAGAACCTCCTTCCCTCCAACCTAATAAGGGAAGCTCTACGGGGCTTTCCCCAGTTGAGCGAGGTCGATGTGGTCCGGCACTTCACGCGACTCTCCCAATGGAACTATGGTGTGGATAGTGGATTTTATCCCTTAGGGTCCTGTACCATGAAATATAACCCAAAACTCAATGAAGAGATTGTGAGGAGAGAGGGTTTTGCCAACATCCATCCCTATACCCCTGAACTTCTTACGCAAGGGATACTGAAATTGATGTACGATCTTGGGGTTTACCTTTCGGAGATCACGGGGATGGATCAGGTGACCCTCCAGCCTGCCGCAGGGGCTCATGGGGAGCTTGCCGGGCTGTTGATGATTAGAAAATGTCTTGAGGATCGGGGGGAGAGAAGAACAAAGGTCTTGGTTCCTGATACAGCCCACGGGACCAATTGTTCCACCTCAACGATTGCCTCTTTTCAGATGATTGGACTCAGATCGAATGAAAAAGGGGTAATTCCTATCGAGGAAGTGGCCACCAAAATGAATGAGGATGTGGCTGCTATCATGGTCACCAACCCCAATACCTTAGGTCTTTTCGAGGAGCATTCAAAAGAGATTTCTGAGGTCGTTCATCGGAGAGGAGGGTTTGTCTATTGTGATGGGGCCAATCTCAATGCCTTGATGGGGATTGTGAAATTGGGCGATCTCGGGGTCGATGTGGTCCATCTCAACCTTCACAAAACTTTCTCAGCCCCTCATGGAGGGGGAGGGCCTGGTTCCGGTCCAGTGGCTGTTAAAAAAGAACTCGTCCCTTATCTTCCTGTTCCTGTGATTGAAAAAGAGGGTGAGACTTATAGGCTTGATGAGAATAGACCCAAGAGTATTGGTAAGATCAGGGCATTTTATGGAAACTTTGGAGTCTTACTAAAAGCCTATGCTTATATCCTTACTATGGGGGCAGAGGGGTTGAGGAAGGTAAGCGAATTGGCGGTCCTCAATGCGAATTATCTGAAGAAGAGATTGGAAGGTTATTATCATCTTCCTTATGAGCGTCCCTGTATGCATGAGTGTGTTTTTACAGACCATTTTCAGGAAAGATATCACATCTCGACTCTCGACATTGCCAAGAGGTTGATCGACTACGGCTATCATCCACCTACGATCTATTTTCCATTGGTGGTCAAAGGGGCATTGATGATCGAGCCCACCGAGACGGAGAGTAAGGAGGGTCTCGATCGGTTCATTGAGACGATGATCACCATTGCCAGAGAGGCAGAAGAGAATCCTGACCTTCTGCGACAGGCCCCAAGAAAAGTTAAAGTGAGAAGGCTCGATGAGGTATTGGCCGCAAGAAAACCAAAACTGAGATGGTCACCCAACAGATGAAATTCGAAGCCCGAAATCCGAAGCTCGAAACAAATTTGAAATTCTAATTTTCAAATTTTCAATCGAAGGGTGGTCATTTGGAATTTGGTCATTCAGATTTGTTTCGGATTTCGAGATTCGAATTTCGGGTTTATAGATCCTATTAGGCTATGGAACGTAGTGGATATCTCTTAGATCTGGGACTGATCGATTATCAAAAGGCTTGGGAGCTTCAGCACCGCTTCTGGGCAAGGCGGGTGAACAATGAAATTCCGGATTTACTTCTTATTCTCGAACATCCTCATGTGATCACGCTTGGAAGACGAGGGGATCGTTCCCATCTCCTGGTCTCCTCAGAGGTTTTGGAGGTGCTGAAGATTCCACTCTTTCATGTGGAGAGGGGAGGCGATGTGACCTATCATGGACCTGGTCAATTGGTCGTCTATCCGATTCTGGATTTAAAGGATTATGGATATCGTCTCCTCCGTTATATCGATCTCCTCGAAGAAGTGATCATCCGAACCTTAAAAGATTTTGGAATTGAAGCAGGTGGAGATTCTTCCAATCGGGGGGTCTGGGTGAGGGGTGAAAAGATTGCCTCGATCGGGGTGACGGTCAAACAGTGGGTCTCTTTTCATGGCTTTTCACTTAACTATGAAACCGACCTCAAGTACTTTGAACTGATCCACCCTTGCGGCCTCGAAGGGGTAAAGATGACCTCCATAAAGAAGATTCTTGGGGAGAAGGTTTCAAGGGAGAGATTGGTTGAAAGGATGGTTTCCCATTTCAAAGAAATTTTTAAAAAGAGATGGGAAATAGTGACCATAGAAGAGATTCTAAACTTAAGGGAAGATATCTGAAATGAAGAGGTTAAATCCTAAACTCAAAGCAAACTCAAAGGTTCAGAGACAGGGTCTCCAAACCGAGAAGTCGGAACTCCCTTTTAAGTTTTGTATTTTGGATGGGGTTAGGGTTTAGAGGTTAGTGTTTAGAGTTTAAACGATGAGACAAAGTACGAGATGAACCCCAAACGAGTCGTGATTATTGGCGGTGGTCCAGGCGGGTATGTGGCGGCGATTCGAGCCTCCCAATTAGGAGCAAGAGTCACACTCATTGAACAGGATAAGATTGGAGGGACCTGCCTTCACCGGGGATGTATCCCTACTAAATCACTTCTTCATGATGCAAAACTATTTCGTTCATTAAAGGGTTCTTCGGTTTTTCAAACCCTTGTCTTAGAAGGATTCACTCCCCTCAAAATGATGATGGATCGTAAAAGAAAGGTCGTTGAGGAGTTATCTTCAAGGATTTCGATGCTTTTAGAGTCTTACCAGGTTACGGTTAAATATGCTCGGGCTGACCTTTTGGGAAACAGAAGGTTGGTTTTAACAGGAAACGATGGGAGGGAAGAGACTCTGGAAACGGATGCTCTGATTCTTGCGCCAGGTTCAAAATCAAAAACCCTCCCTGGGATCACTCCAGATGGGGAAAGAATCATTACCAGTGATGAAGCGCTGGAGATCGAAGAAGTTCCCCGGGAGATCGTAATTCTTGGGGGAGGATATATCGGGGTTGAGTTTGCCACACTCTTCCATAGCCTTGGCTCGAAGGTAACGATCGTAGAGATTCTGGAAAACATTCTTATGGAAATTGAGGATGAAGTGGTCCGAAACCTTCGGAGGTGGATGGAGAAAGACGGGATCAAGATTTTAACACGATCCTCCATAGAAGAACTTATTTCCAAAGAGGAGGGCTTAACCCTGAAGATAAACACCCCAAACGGAGTTCAGGAGGTCCATCCAGAAAAAATGCTCCTTTCAGTAGGAAGAGGGCCCAATCTTGAGATCGATCTTTCAAAGGAAGGGATTGGGTTTTCCCAGTCAGGGATTCGAGTCAACCGCCGGATGGAGACCAGGACACCAAATATTTATGCGATCGGGGATGCCATTGGAGGAGCCCTTTTAGCCCATGTGGCGATGGAAGAAGGAGTGGTGGCTGCAGAAAATGCAATGGGGATGAACCAGGAAATGGAGGATCACCCCATTCCCATCTGCATTTTTACTTATCCTGAAATTGCCTCAGTTGGTCTCACTGAAAAAGAGGCAAAGGCTAAAGGAGGAATTAAGATTGGACGTTTCCCCTTTCGCTCAAACCCAGCGGCCATCCTCTCCAGCCAGAGGGAGGGCCTCATCAAAGTGATTGTCAGTCAGGAGGATGAGCTTCTATTGGGGGTTCACATCATTGGACCTGAAGCCAGTACGCTCATTTCGATTGCCTCCCTGATGATAAAGGAGGGGGTGAAGGCCAAGGAGTTTTCCAGGCTCCTCCAGGCTCACCCAACGGTCCCAGAGGCTCTTAAAGAGGCATTTCTTGATGTGGAGGGAAGGGCAATTCATTTACCTAAACCACTAAGACTTCTCAAAAGAGGATAGGGTAGATGAGGGGGAAGAGGGAAGACGGAATTAATTTATTGTTCATTATTCATGGGTCATTCTTATGAAGAAACCCCCCTGGTTAAAAAAACGGATCTCTCCTTTTCAGGATATTCACAAGGTCAAAACCATTTTAGAGGAATCTTCTCTTCATACGGTTTGTGAGGAGGCCAGGTGTCCGAACCTGGGAGAGTGTTTTTCAAGCGGGACAGCGACCTTCCTCATCCTTGGAAGGATATGCACACGAAACTGCGGTTTTTGTGCGGTGGAGCATGGAACTCCTGCATTTCCTGATGAATCAGAACCTCTCCAGGTAGCCAGGGTGGTTAAGAAGATGAGCCTTCAATATGTGGTGATTACCTCTGTGACGCGAGATGATTTGCCCGACGGAGGGGCATCCCATTTCGCAAAAACCATCGAGGCCATTCGGTCAATGGATCCAGAAGTAAAGGTGGAGGTATTGATTCCTGATTTCAAAGGGGATCCTCGCTCATTAAAAATAGTTTTAGACCTCACTCCAGATGTCCTGAATCACAATATGGAAACCGTCTCCAGGCTTTATCCTAAAGTCAGACCCCAAGCAGATTACCATCGGTCTTTGGAATTGTTGAAAAGAGCAAAAGAAATTGTTCCAACTCTCCTTACCAAGTCGGGGTTTATGTTAGGATTGGGAGAATCCCAGGAAGAAGTTTTAGAATTGATTCGAGACCTGAAAGAGGTGGGATGTGATTTTTTAACCCTCGGTCAATATCTCCAACCCCGCCAGGATCGTTTACCGGTGGTCCGCTTCATTCCTCCGGAGGAGTTTGAAGAATATAGAAGAATGGGAGAGGAAATGGGCTTTAGGGCGGTTGCCTCCGGTCCATTTGTCCGAAGTTCATTTCAGGCCTTTGAGATGTTTAAAACCTCTCCCACTCCGTAGCCCTTCGGAAAGACCCCGAATCTATCTCTTGATAAAAAAGTCAAGAGTGATATACTAAAAATATATGATCACTCTGGGGAAACGAACTTCTTCTTCAAATATTATTTTGAGGGTTTTCACTCTCTTAATGTTAATCTTTGGTTTTGGCGGTTGTACCTTGAAAGAGGCCCAGCCCCCTCCTATCGTTCCCCCTCTACTTCCGCCTCCTCCTAAACCTGCTAAGATTGCCTTGGTGCTGGGGGCTGGTTCTTCCAAAGGATTTGCCCATATCGGTGTCCTTAAAGTTCTTGAGATGAACAAGATCCCTATCCATATGATTGTCGGGACAAGTGTAGGGAGTGCAGTGGGAAGCCTCTATGCCTATGGCTACAATGCCATTCAACTTCAGAGGCTTTCTTTTTCGATAGAAAAAGGTGATCTCATCGACCTAACCATCCCTGAAAATGGATTTATTAAAGGGGAAAAACTTGAAGAGTTCATCAACAGGAGTGTAAAGTATACCCCTATTGAAAGGTTGAAAATTCCCTTTTATGCAGTGGCGGCGGACCTTCAGAGTGGGCAGGAGGTGGTGTTTGGAAAAGGCAATACCGGGACAGCGGTCAGGGCAAGTTGTGCTATTCCAGGAGTCTTTCGTCCTGTAAAGATCGGAGATAAGATGTATGTCGATGGGGGGGTGGTGAGCCCGGTAGCCGTGGAGGCAGCCAGAAGATGGGGTGCGGATAGGGTGATTGCGGTGGATATCTCATCCTCCGGGGGCGAACGAGTTCTGCCTGAAAATACCATCGAGACCCTCCTTCAGTCCATCAATATCATGTACTCCAAACTTGCCTCCATCCAGGTTTCAAAGGCGGATGTGGGGATCCGACCAAAAGTAGGCTATATTGCATCCACCGATTTTTCAAAGAGACATGAAGCCATTCTTGAAGGGGAGAAGGCCACGCTCGAGGCCTTGCCCCAAATCCTCCAAATCCTAAACCAACTCAGAGAAGAGGGAAGGTTGGAATAGAACATCATATCAGGAGGTGGATATGAGATTCAGATGGAGCAAAATCTTAGCCATTGCCATGGTGGGAACCCTTTTTTCCCATAGTTTTTTGTTCGGAAGCGAAGAGGCCGAAAAATCAGCCATTGCTTCAGCGATAGAGTGGCTTAACTTAGTGGATGAGGGGAGGTATGATCAGAGCTGGGATGAGTCAGCCAGTCTATTCAAAACCGAAGTGTCAAAAGACCAGTGGCAAGGGCTGTTAAAAACGAATCGGTCTCCTCTTGGAAAGGTTTTGACAAGAAAATTAAAATTGAAACACTATACCAAATCTATGCCGGGGGCTCCGGAGGGTGATTACGTGGTCCTGCAATATGAGACGGCCTTTGAGAAGAAACCCTCGATTCTGGAGACCCTTACCCCCATGTTGGATAAGGATGGGAAGTGGAGGGTGATGAATTATTATATCACTTTCTTAGATGAATGACCCATTTCTCAGGTAAGAAAGAGAAAGCCATGAAAAGTTATCGAAAAGAGTTATGGTTTGAAGTTCCCTCCCGCCGGGCATTCATCAATATCACTCCGGAGGTAGAAAAATGTCTTAAAGAGAGTGGAATCAAAGAGGGATTGGTCTTGGTGAATGCGATGCATATTACCGCCTCTGTTTTTATCAATGACGATGAATCAGGACTCCATCATGATTTTGATACCTGGCTGGAGAAACTTGCTCCCCACCAGCCGGTTTCACAGTATCGCCACAATGTGGGAGAGGATAATGCGGATGCCCATCTTAAAAGACAGATCATGGGAAGAGAGGTGGTCGTGGCGATCACCAACGGAAAACTCGATTTTGGACCCTGGGAACAGATCTTTTACGGTGAGTTTGATGGCAGAAGAAGGAAGAGGGTCCTCATTAAAATCATCGGAGAATAGGTAACCCTTTATTCATTTTCCGCCCGCGATTGTTTAGGATAGGAGTTCTTCTTGAGCGATCTTTTCAAAATAGTCCAGACTGGATGGGTTTACAATCGCATCCCTATTTAACACTGGCCTATTGTTGATAATATTAGAGACAGCACTCTCCACTTTCTTCAAATTGAAGGTGTAAGGGATATCAGGCACCGCTATGATTTTTGCCGGGACATGTCGTGGTGAGGCTTGGGTGTGAAGGAGTTTTCGGATCTTTTCTTTTAAGGCGTCCGATAGTTCGTATCCCAATTTTAGTTTTACGAAAAGAATAATTCGTTGATCCCCTTTCCAGTATTGCCCCACGACACAACTGTCAGCAACCTCCTCCACCTTTTCCACCACATTATAGATCTCAGCAGGACCAATTCTCACCCCAGAGGGTTTCAACACAGAATCGGATCGACCCAGGGCCGTCATGCCCCCTGTCTCCCTGTGGTGAATCACATAATCTCCATGGCGCCAAATATTTGGGTAATGGCTGAAATAAGTCTCCATAAATTTTGAACCCTCTGGGTCATTCCAGAAATAGAGGGGAACCGATGGGAACGGCCTTTCACAGACCAGTTCTCCAGGTCGGTCAAATACAGGCTTTCCATTTTCATCATATACCTTTGTCGCAAATCCCAGAGCAGGGCCAGACATCTCGCCAGCAAATACGGATTGAAGAGGGGTCCCTTCAATCAATCCTGCCTGTGCATCTGTTCCACCGAGTCCAGAATTGAAATAGACGTCATCCTTAATCGCCTCATAGATATACTCAAATCCCTCTTTTGGAAGGATGGAGCCGCTTTGAAAGATTCCCCTTAGGGAGGATAGATCAAATAAATCCTTTGGCTTTAACCCCTGTTCCCTGCAACCCAAAATAAAGCCAGCTCCACATCCCAAAAAAGTCACCCTTTCATCCTGTATAATCTTCCAGATAGCCCCATGGTTGGGATAGAAGGGGTTCCCCTCGTATAAAATCAGCGTACACCCCGTGGCTAAGGCGCTTACCTGAACATTCCAGACCATCCAAGTCGGGGTGGCAATGAAAAGGGCACGATCGTTACGGGTTAGATCGAAATGAAGGACATGTGTTTTTAAATGAACCATCAGAGTCCCCGCAAGCCCATGGACGATACATTTAGGTTTACCGGTCGCCCCGGAGGAAAAGAGAATCACATGGGGATGGTCAGGAGGAAGTTGTTCAAACTGGATCTCAGGGGCCTTCTCCTTAGAAATAAAATCCGCATAATAGGTGGATCGGGGAATGGAGCCAATGTCAGGTCTCTCCTTTAAATAAGGAATCACCACCACTTTTTCAAGGGAAGGGATAGAATGAGTCACTTTTTGAACAGCGGAGACTGTATCAAACTCCTTCCCTTTGAAGAAGTACCCATCGGAGGTAAAAAGCACTTTGGGTTCAATTTGAGCTAAACGGTCTATGGCGGCGTCCGGTCCAAGTTCTAACCCACAGGAGGCCCAGATCGCACCGATACTTGAGGTGGCTAGCATAGCCACTATCCCCTCCATCAAGTTTGGGAGATAGGCGGCCACACGATCTCCTGCCTTGATTCCCATTTCTCTTAAAGCCTTTCCTAAGGAAGCCACCTGGCGATAAAGTTCGGCATAACTCATTTGGGCTCTTTTCTTATTTTCACCTATGAAGATAAAAGCATGATGGTCGTCCCTTCTTCTGAGGATATTCTCTGCATAGTTGAGCCTTGCTCCCACAAACCATTTGGCACCTGGAAATTTTGAAAGGTCATCCACTACCTTTTCATATTTTTTGGAGGCTCTCACTTCGCAAAAATCCCAAACTCCTTCCCAAAAGTTGGGGATTTCCTCAATCGACCAGTCATAAAGCGATTGATAGGTTGACAGGGTTTTTCCGTATCGCTGGTTAACGAACTCCATGAACTTGGTCACATTGGCATTCTTTTTCCTTTGCTCGGTTGGAGCGTAAAGCAACTTTTCCATCTTTCCTCCTGTGGGCTGGAAGCGATTGGTTTCACTCAGTTTCTGAAAGAGTCATAAGGGGAATAATTAGAAATTTCTAACCCTATCGGTAAAAACCTCTGGAGCGGGCAACGGGGATCGAACCCGCGACCCTCGGCTTGGGAAGCCGATGCTCTACCATCTGAGCTATGCCCGCTTTAATTTTTTTAACAATATAAAAAATTATTCGGTTTTGGTCAAGGTTTAAATCATCCTCATTTCGGTAGGAAGAAAGGTCAATCTCTCTCCCCCATATTCAGTAACCAGAACCATATCCTCAATTCTTACCCCTCCCCATTCCGGAATGTAAATCCCAGGTTCAATGGTAAAGAGCATTCCTTCTTGGAGAATTTCCTCATTCTCCTTGTTAATCACAGGTTCTTCATGGACGGCTAGGCCAATCCCATGTCCTGTTCCATGTCCGAAATATTCGTCATATCCACGATCTCGGATATAATCTCTTGCTACTGCGTCCAACTCCTGGATAGGGACCCCTGGTCGGACCTTTTCAATGGCTTTATCATGGGCGTCTTTCACGATCTGATAGATCTTTTTTTGATCTTCGGATGGATTCCCGCAGACCAAGGTTCTGGTTTGATCAGAATGATATCCCTCAATCCTTGATCCAAAATCGATCAGAACGAAGTCCCCTTTCTCTATTTTTTTTGTGCTTGCCCTACCATGAGGATGGGCTGAGCGTTTCCCTGAAGCAACAATAATATCAAATCCCATGGCCTCCGATCCCTCCTTCTTCATAAAAAATTCCATCTCCAGGGCAATCTCCCTCTCTGAAACCCCTTCCTTAACTATAGAGAGCATATGGTTGAAAGAGTCGGAGGCGATGTTGATTGCCTTTCGGATTGAGAGCAGTTCCTGTTCATCCTTGATGGCCCTGAGGTTTTTTATCTCCTTTTCAAGGGGAACCAGTTCTATCTCGCCAGCCACTCTTTGTTGAAGGGATTGATAGAAGGCAAAAGGAATAGACAGAGAATCGAATCCAACCCTTTTTAATTTCAACTCGCAAAGTGTAGAGACAATCCCATCCAATTTCTTTTGATAACGAAGGAGATGGCATGACTTCACTTCCTCTTCAGACTGGGTCCAGTATCGGGAATCAGTTAAAAAGAAGGATTCCTCTGAGGTTAAGAGGAAAGCCCCATCGCTTCCAGTAAAACCACAGAGATATCGAATATTCTCAAGCCCTATAAAGAGGATTCCATCAAGGGGGTTGGATTCCAAAACTTTCCGGGAATTTCTCTGTCGAATCTCCCAGGGTGAATTTTTCATTGGCCAATTCTCCGCCTTCGAATATTAGAAAGCCACTTTTTAAGAAGTAGAATCCTTTCTTCCTTAGAAGGAGGAAGGGGTAGATCAGAGGAGAGAGATAATTTCTCTTTCAATTCTAATATCTTTTTCTGGACCTCCAGGTCAAAAGGGTCTTTCTCGGAAAGCTGCAGGTATATTTCAAGGGCGTCATAGAGATGGCCCTGTTGGAGATAAAGCTCGGCCAGGGTTTTGGTAAGAATCTGCCCCTTCATCGTTTTAATTAATGCCCTATTTCTTTCAAAAGTTAGAAAAAAATTTCTTTAAAGTCAAGGGCCTTAAACGAACTCTATGAAACCTACCCGAGACGAGTGGGTATTGACAGAGGGCCTTTTATACCATAAGATTATACGGCTTTCTTAAGGAGGAAAAAGATGGTGAAAAAATACTTATTTTCACCTGGACCCACGATGCTTCCACCTGAGGTTCAGCTTAAAATGGCCGAACCCATCATGCATCACCGGGAGCCAGAATTTGAGAAGATCTTTGCTGAAATCAGAGAGGGATTGAAATATCTTTTCCAGACGAAGAATGAGGTTCTGGTTTTTACTTCCTCAGGAACAGGTGCCATGGAGGGTGCTGTCTCTAACCTCCTCTCTAAAGGGGATAAGGCTTTAGTGGTCCGGGGTGGTAAATTCGGAGAGAGGTGGGGAGAGATATGTCAGGCGTATGGAATTGAATTTATCCCCATCGATGTCGAATGGGGGAGGGCAGTGGATCCAGAATTGGTTCAGAAGGCAATAGATTCAGACCCCTCCATCCGTGCGATATATACTCAGGCCAGCGAAACTTCGACCGGGGTTAGGCACCCCATTCGAGAGATGGCGGAGATTACAAAAAAATACGAGGATAAGGTCTTAGTGGTCGATGCCATCACCGGGATTGGGGTTTTTAATATTCCCATGGATGAGTGGGGAATCGATGTCCTGGTCAGTGGTTCGCAGAAGGCGTTGATGCTTCCTCCAGGTCTTTCCTTTGTTGGATTGAGTGAGAAGGCCTGGAAGTTGGTTGAACGGTCCGACCTTCCCAAATACTATTTCGATTTTAAAAAAGAGTTAAAATCGGCCAAGAAGAATCAGAGTTCCTATACCCCAGCCATTTCTCTTTTTGTGGGGTTAAGAGAGACGCTCCATATGATTCAAAAGGAGGGGCTGGAGGCGCTTTTCCACAGGCATGAGAAACTGGCCAGAGCCACCAGGGAGGCGGTGAAGGCCTTGGGGCTTGAGCTCTATGCCCCGGATTCACCGAGTAATGCGGTGACCGCGGTCAAGATTCCGGAGGGGATAGACGGAGAAAGGCTGAAAGACCTCTTCTTTGAGAGGTTTGGAATCACTGTCGCTGAAGGTCAGGATCGGGCCAAAGGCAAGATCATCCGCATCGCCCATCTTGGATATTATGAGAAACTGGATATGGTCATGGTTATCTCCGCCCTTGAGATGCTTCTTAAGGAGATGGGGCACCGTTTTGAACTGGGCTCAGGGGTAAAAAGGCTTGAAGAGGTCTTTATGGAAGACTGACCTATCTTGAGGAAAAGAACATGGAAGAGATAAAGAAGGTATTGGTTAGCGATCCTCTGTCGCCAAAGGGATTGGAGATTCTTAGAAAGGGTGAGAACCTGAAGGTTGACCTCAAACCAGGTCTTACGCCAGAAGAGTTGAAGAGAATCCTACCCGAATACGATGCCATTATCATACGGAGCGAGACAAAATTAAATGCAGATCTGATCGAAGCAGGAAGTAGGCTTAAGGTGATAGGAAGGGCAGGGATTGGGTTAGACAATGTTGACCTTGGAGTAGCCACCCGAAAGGGGATCGTGGTGATGAACACCCCTCAGGAGAATGCCATTGCTGCAGCAGAACATACCATAGGTCTAATGCTCTCCATATCGAGAAAGATTCCCCAGGCCACGGCCTCTATGAAGGCAGGCAAATGGGAAAAGAAGAAGTTCTTAGGGGTGGAACTCTACAATAAGACGCTTGGAATTATTGGTATTGGAATGATCGGGACCATTGTCGCTGACCGAGCCAGAGGATTAAAGATGAAGGTGATCGCCTATGATCCCTACCTCACCAAAGAGGTCGCAGAAAAGAAGGGCGTGGATTTAGTCTCCTTGGATGAACTTTTGAGTCGGTCAGACTTCATCACCATCCATACCCCCCTCACCCATGAAACTCGAAACCTGATTAATAAAGATGTTTTTAAGAAAATGAAGGATGGGGTGATCCTAATCAATTGTGCCAGGGGAGGGATTGTTAACGAGAAAGACCTCTACGATGCGATCAAGGAGGGGAAGGTGGCAGGGGCAGCCTTGGATGTCTTTGAAAAAGAGCCTGCCATTGGTAATCCATTGATGGAACTGGAAGAGGTCATCGGTACACCTCATTTGGGGGCTGCCACGGCCGAGGCCCAGGAGAATGTATCGATCGCGATTGCTCAACAGGTCAAGGATTACCTTCTCTATGGAGAGGCCCGAAATGCAGTCAATTTGCCAATGGTCAGCCCAGATATCCTTCCCATCTTAAGACCCTATCTCAAATTGGGGGAAAAGTTAGGAAGTTTTCTGGGTCAGATTTCGAATTACGCCATTGAAGAGGTGATCATTGAGTATCATGGAGAGGTAGTTGAATTTGGGACCAAACCCATCACCACCTCTGTCTTGAAAGGCCTCCTCACCCCCTTTGTGGGTGAGACAGTCAATTTTGTCAATGCTCAGGTAATGGCTAAAGAGAGAGGGATTGAGATCACCGAGTCGGTCCATACAAAGGCAGAGGATTTTGCCAGCCTGATTGGGATTACGGCGCGCTCCAAAATGGAGGAGAATTATATTGCAGGAACCCTCTTTGGGAAAAAAGAGTTAAGGATCGTTAAATTAAATGATTTTTTCATTGAGGCCATTCCAGAGGGCCACATTCTTCTGGTCAGCAATTATGATCGTCCAGGAGTTATTGGCAACATTGGGACGACTTTGGGGAGCAGGAATATCAATATTGCCACCATGCAATTTGGTCGTGATCGAATGGGTGGGAATGCCATCTCCTTACTCCATTTAGATGCCCCCTTACCGCCTGGGGTATTAGGCGAGATTCTGAGATTACCCAATATCATTACCGTTCGTGAGATCACCCTATAATTTTAGGCGGTACTGCATGAGGGGGAGGCAGAATTTGAGTTTAAGAAGGAGCCAGGAATAAGGAAATTATGGCCAGTATTGTCATCGTAGGGGTCCAGTGGGGTGATGAGGGGAAAGGGAAGGTGGTTGACCTTTTAACCCAGTATGCCGATATCGTGGTGCGTTTTCAAGGAGGAAACAACGCAGGCCATACGATCGTATTAGAAGGAGAAAAATTTATTTTCCATCTCATCCCTTCAGGCATTCTCTACGAGAACAAAACCTGTATCATTGGAAGTGGAGTGGTGTTAGACCCCTCTGTCTTGGTCCAAGAGATCGAGGAAGTGAAAAAGAGGGGCTATTTTAAGAATGATTCTCAACTGATGATCAGCGAAGAGGCCCATCTCATCCTTCCCTATCATCGAAGAATCGATGTGGCCCGAGACCGAATTTTCAAAATCGGAACGACAGGCAGAGGGATCGGTCCTGCCTACGAGGATAAGGTTGCCCGGTGTGGGATTCGAATGGTCGATCTTCTGGATGAAAAGGTATTTCGAAAAAAGTTGGAGGATAATCTCACCCAGAAGAACCTCTATCTTTTTAACGTCCTGAAGGAAGAGGGGTTTGAAGTTTCAGAGATTTTCAATGAGTATATTCAATATAAGGAGAAATTGGGAAAATACGTGAAGGATACCTCCTCGTTCCTTAATGACGAAATCCAGAAGGGGCGTCATATTCTTTTTGAGGGGGCTCAAGGGGCCCTGTTAGATGTGGATCATGGGACCTATCCTTATGTCACCTCCTCTAATACGGTGGCCGGCAATGCCTGTTCGGGTTCGGGGATTGGTCCTACCCTGATTCATTCAGTGGTGGGGGTAGCAAAGGCTTATACGACCAGAGTTGGAGAGGGTCCATTTCCCACAGAACTTAAGAATTCCCTTGGGGAAAGGATTCGTGAACGAGGAGGGGAATACGGGGCCACCACGGGGAGGCCGAGGCGTTGTGGGTGGTTTGATTGTGTCGTGGTCAACCATTCTATCCGGATCAATGGGATTCGTGAAATGGCGATTACCAAATTGGATGTCTTGAACGAGTTTGAAAAGATCTCCCTCTGCATTGGGTATCGAGTCAATGGCCAGATCATTCAACACGTTCCTTCGAACATAGAGATTTTAAATTCTTCTGAGCCTGTTTATGAAGAATTGGAGGGATGGCAAACCGAGATCAGAGGGGCAAGAAAGTTTTCAGACCTTCCCCTCAGGGCAAGACGTTATATTCGAAGGATTGAGGAGTTGACCCAGACAAAAATTACGATCATCTCTGTGGGGTCGGAAAGAAAAGAAACCATAGAAATCCGAAATCCGTTCTTGAGGGCCTCCAGACGAAAGTAATCTCCACTACTTGACAATTGAAGGGGTTTTCCCTTACTTTGTTTAAAAGAAGGATGGGCCGTTAACTCAGGCGGTAGAGTATCTGCCTTTTAAGCAGAGAGTCGCTGGTTCGAGTCCAGTACGGCCCACCATAGAACAAGAATTCTAAACTCGAAGCCCGAAACCCGAAACAAATACGAATGGCTCAAATCCTAATTTTCAAAACGGGGAAAATCTTGAGATCTTAGAATCAGAATTTGGAATTGTTTCGAATTTCGAAATTCGGGTTTAGGATTTCCGATGAAGAGGGTCCCCATCGTCTAGCCAGGCCAAGGACATCGGCCTTTCACGCCGGCAACAGGGGTTCAAATCCCCTTGGGGACGCCATTTTTTAATTTTTCAACCCAGAATACTTCTCTCCTTATGGCTGGTTTAGAACCTAAAACAAAGAGATGGATATTCGTAATCTTCATTCTGGCAGGACTTTTTGCTTTTGTCACCTATCACTATAACTCTCAAATCTGGAACCAAGCCCTTAGACTCTATTCCTTGCTCCAGAATACCCAACGCTTAAAAGGGTTTATTACCTCTTTTGGGGCTTATTCTCCCCTTGCCTATATCGTCGTTCAAATTTTACAGGTGATCGTGGCCCCTATTCCAGGAGGAGCCATTGAGTTTTTGGGAGGGTATCTTTTTGGTGTAAAGGCTGGATTTATTTACTCAATGATAGGGCTTTTTGGGGGTTCTTTCCTGGCCTTTGGTCTGGCAAGGATTTTTGAAAAATGGGCTGTTGAGAAATTTGTTTCTAAAGAGACGATCAAGAAATTTGATTACCTCATTGGGCACGAAGGGGTCATTCTCAGTTTTCTCCTCTTTCTGATCCCCGGGTTTCCAAAAGATGCATTATGCTATATTTTAGGTTTAACTCCAATGCATCTGGGGATCTTTCTGATCATTTCTACTATTGGGAGAATTCCGGGAACCCTGATGGCCTGTCTCCAGGGAGGGAAGGCCTTCGAACATCAATATAAACTATTTCTGATCCTTCTGGGGATATCCACTCTGATCATCTTGATTTTTTATATCTACCACGAACCGATTCACCAACTGATCAAAAAATTGAAATGGGAGAAGTTTAAGGGGGTCTAAAGATTCGTGAGAGAAGAAAAGAAGGGGAAGTGGTCCTCTGACCTGGTCTTGGATCTCTATGCGGGTCTATTGATGGAGGTCTGGGAGATTGTCTCTGCATTAATTGGTGAGGCCATCTTAGAAATTCTCTTCTCCCTTTCCATTCGAAAACTCGGGCAGAAGTATCCCTTTTTAGGTTCTTTGAGAGTCTCTGAGGAGGGTCTCTCTTTTGATGAGATGAGAGGGGAGTGCCGCACCCTTTCACCGATTGACCTCCACAGGGGATTTCAAGGTCTGATCACCCATCTCTTTGAACAATTTTCCAATTTAGCAGAAGGAGTGATTAGCAGGGAACTCTTCCCCAAAGTATTTCCCAAGGTGAAAGAAGCCCAGCGAATCATTTCTCAAAAATAGGAGAAACGGTGAGACTTATTTTTAAAAATCTAAATATCCTCCGGTCCACCCTCAATGCTATCAGCACCAGTTTCGAAATCAAAGAGATTGTTGAGTCTGCGGGAACAAACCTCCCTAACCTTTTTGATTTTTCCTCTTTTGGATTACTTTGGAAAGAGGAGTATCAACTCTATCTCTATCAGGAAGAGTCCTGCACTGCCTCTTTCACCCAAGAGGTGGTCAAGAATATGGTCAAAATCCTCTCCCTCCTCATTGAGGAGCCCATTGAGGTGGAACGAGTTACCCTTCAAGTAGAAAAGACGAAGTTAAGGCCGAAGCAGATGGTGATGGACCCTAAGGCGACCCTGAAATCCCATATCACCTTACCCCTTGCGGTCGAAAAGGAGATCCTCGGATGTATTTCGCTCAACAGCGAACAACCCAATGCCTTCGATGCTCAGGACCTTCAGTTCTTTTCTGTCATTGGATATCAGATCGGGTCGACCTTAAAACATTTTCAAAGATTTAGTTCGATCCAGAATATCGCCATTTATGATACCCTGACCAATCTCTATAATCGGAGATATTTTGAAGAAAGGCTTGAGATGGAGGCCCAAAAAGCCTTTTACGGAGGCCTTCCCCTTTCCCTCATCATGGTGGATATTGACCACTTCAAGAGGGTGAACGATACATTCGGTCATACGGCGGGAGATAAGGTTCTTTACGAGATCGCCTTATTATTGAAAGGGTCGGTTCGAAAGAAAGATACGGTGGCTCGCTATGGAGGGGAGGAATTTATTCTCATCTTACCCGAGGCTGGTTTAGGGGAGGCCTCGATGATTGCAGAACGTATTCGACGTTCGGTGGAAAACACTCGCTTTGAGATCGGTCAGGCTCAAGTCAATCTGACCGTAAGTTTAGGAATATCCAGTTTTCCTGGCCATCGTGCCAAAACGAAGGAAGAGCTCATCAAAATGGCGGACTCTGCTCTCTACGATGCGAAAAGGAGAGGACGCAACCAGGTCTGCATCTTTGAGAAAGGTCAGTGATTTTATTGGAGGAGGTCATGATGATAAGGGATTTAAGAAGAATATGGATCATCGCCTTCATCCTTTTTATGGTTTTGGGGATGATCAAGGGGGCGTTTGCTCAGGGGAATTATTCCGTTTTGACCGGGAAGGTTTTGGTCATCGAGATGAGGAGGTGGATGGAGGTGGAGAATGAGCAGGACAAAACCGTTGTAAATTTCAGAATCGGTCGCAAGACCGTCTTCACTCCTCATCGCTACCCCCTTCCCGGGGAGAGAGTCAAGGTAGAATATCTGATCCATCGGGGAGTCCCTGTAGCCTATACAGTGACTATTCTCGGGCCCGAAGGCCGGTAGTAGAGGTAGGATTTTTTGCCTTTGCTTTTTCAAGGGCTTGGGTAATTTGGCTGCTTACCCCCGAGGCCTTCTCTTTCAAGGCGTTGGCCTTGGTTACCGCCTCCCCATACTCCTCTTTATCGATGAGGGCCTGGACCTCCCTGAGGGACTCTTCCAGACCTTTCACATCTCCTTTAAGGGCCTCTATATCTGCTGCGGTTCCCTTTCCCTTCGGGGCCTTTGCCAGAAGGGATTTGGCCTCATTTACCGCAGACTTTGCTGATTCTAAGACCTTCACGGCTTTCTTTTTGGCTTCCTCTTTTTTGGCGGGAAGAGAGGCCTTCATCTCCTCCGCACTCTTTTTTACCTCGGCCAGCATCTGTTTTGCTTTATCATAGTTTTTAAATGTCTTGCCATCTTGAAGTTTGACTTCTTCCATGGCGGCTGCCAACGCATCCTTCAACTTCTTTTCATCCTCCGGGGAATACTTCCCCAGCCCTTCTGAAACCACCGCATTCACCGCGCTCTCGGCAGATTCGATCTCTGCCGAAGGCTTCTTCCCGCAGGCAACCAAAAAGGTTAAAATGATTAAACCCAAAGCCAAATACTGGATTTTTCTCATCGTCTCATTCCTCCTTATTATAAGAATTAAAAGTCTTTTATAAAAAAGAAAGGACACAACCGAGATTGTGTCCCTTCTCTAAGGGGGGCAACCCCTTTTTACTCTTTTTTCTCTTCCTTCTTCACCGAAGCCTTTGGCACAGCCACTTTGATCGCTAAGGCGATCATCTTTTCCCCTTCCTTTTTATATTCGACCGAAACATTCATTCCTTGCTTCAGGTCTGCGAAGGTAAGGGTCTCTTTTCCCTTAGTGATCTTGGTGTTCTCATCGATTGCAAATGTCTTTTCAACCTTTTTGCTCTTCACCACAATCGATTTTGCCACCTCATCAACCTTTGCAATCGCCCCGCTGAACTTCTCAGTTTTTACTGGTTTGGTGGGTTCAGGAGTTGCAGAAGGCTTGGAGGGAGCGGGAGCAGGAGCAGGAGTTTGAGGCGTTTTTGGCTGCTGAGCAAAAACGGCTGAAGCAAATGCAACCAATGTGAAAACAGAAATTAAAAGAACCAGCTTCTTCATCCTTTTTCACCTCCCTTCATTTTTATTTTTCTTTTTTTTAAGAGGTTAGCAAAAGGAATGCCAAAATATGAAAGAGGGATTAAATTCTAATTATTTTGAAAATATTGCTGAATTTTTTAGGGAAAGGCTGGGGATTAGATTGATATTTTAAAATACAACATAAAAATAAGAAGGGGTGTTGCAAATTCCTACACAAGAAAGATTTTACTCTTTTTCGAGTATTCGATAGAGCGTTGTTCGATCAATTCCCAAAATTTCTGAAGCCCTTTTCTTATTCCCACCTGTTGCTTGGAGAACCTGAAGGACATACCTCCTTTCCATTTCTTTTAATGGTAATAATTCTTCTAAGGGTTTCATTTCGGTTCCTCTTACCTCCTCCAATATCTTCTTTGGAAGATCTTCTAAAAGGATAATGGGATGGGTGGATAGAATCACCGCCCTTTCAATGGTGTTTTCTAATTCTCTTACATTTCCTGGCCAGGAGTACTGGGAGAGAATTTCAAGGGCCTCGGGAGAAAAGTGGGAGATGTTTTTTTGATTCTCCTGGGAAAATCGCTGGAGAAAATGGTTGGCCAGGAGTGGAATATCCTCCTTTCTCTCCCTTAGGGGAGGAAGGGTGATGGAGACCACATTGAGTCGGTCAAAGAGATCTTCTCTAAATTTCCCATTCTTGATGAGGGGCTCCAAGGGTTGATTGGTTGCAGCAATGACTCGCACATCAAGTTTGATGCTCTCTGTCCCGCCCACCCTCTTGATTTCATGTTCTTGAAGAAATCTTAAAAGTTTGGCTTGAATGGAAAGGCTGAGGTTTCCAACTTCGTCAAGGAAAAGCGTTCCTCCATCTGCTTCCTCAAGGAGACCTCTTTTCGTAAAATGGGCTCCAGTGAAGGCGCCCCGTACATGCCCGAACAATTCACTCTCCATCAGCGTCTCTACCAGTGAGGCACAATCTACGGGGATAAAGGGTCGGTGGTTCCGTTGACTGTTGTAATGGATTGAACGGGCAATCAGTTCTTTACCGGTTCCCCTCTCCCCATAAAGGAGAATGGTTGATTTTGAATCGGCAACCCTTGCAATCGTTTTATAGATTTGAAGCATCTGAGGGGTTCTCCCCACCACATTTCGTATCTGGTATTTTTCCAGGAGTTCCTGGCGATAATATTTATTCTCCTCAAGGATTCTTCTCTGCTCCAGAGACCTTTTGATCGTGAATTTGATCTCCTCGAGTTTAAAGGGCTTGCTGATATAGTCAAAGGCACCCTCTCGGATGGCTTCAATCGCAGTGTCCATAGAGCCAAAAGCGGTGATCACGATGACAGAGGTTTCGGGTTGGGTCTTTTTAAAGGACTTCAAAACCTCTATTCCATCCTTTTCCCCCATCCGCACATCGGTAATCACCACATCAAATAGGTGTTCCCTCCCGAGGGCAATGGCCTCTTCCCCGCTGGAGGCGGTGGTCACTTGATATCCCTCTTTGAGGAGAACTTCTTTCAACAGGTCGAGGGTGACCCGGTCATCATCAATGATGAGAAGATGGGCTGAGGATTTACTCATTCTCCTCCCTTCTTTGGCTCACAGGAAAATAGACGAAGAAAGTGGTCCCTTTTCCAGGTTCGCTCTTTACCTCCAACCTCCCGGAATGATCCTTTGCAATCTTCTCACAGATGGAAAGTCCTAACCCCATTCCTTCCCCTGTCTTTTTTGTGGTGAAGAAGGGGTCAAAAATCCTCTTTTTCACTTCCTCTGAGATCCCGACCCCTGTGTCGGTAATCGAAATCTCTACCCATTGGTCATCTCCCGAGGATGAAGAAGTGGAGTGAAGTTGTGTCCTGATCGTGAGGGTTCCACCTTTTGGCATCGCATCCAGAGCATTGGTGATGAGATTGAGGAACAGGGTTTGAAGGTGTGTGGAATCACCATGGATCATGGGGAGGTTGGGACAAAGCGAGGTTTGGAGAGAAATGTTTCGAGCTCGGAGCCAAGGTTCGCTCAGCGGGATAAGTTCTTTTAAAACCTCGTTGACCTCTAAAGGGTTCAACTGAGGTTTAGGTTGGTTGGTATAGGAAAGTAATTTTCTAAATGAATCGGCCAATCGATCCAGTTGGGATTCGATAATCTTCAGGCGATTTTGATCTACAGGGTCGAGGTTTCCCTCCTGGAGCATGAGTTGGATATAGCCTGAGATGGAATTGAGAGGGGTTCCAATCTGGTGGGCGATGGTGGCAGTAACCTGACCCAATGCAGCCAATTTTTCAGAGTGGCTGAGCTGCCGTTGGGTTTCAGAAAGGGTTTCGTGGAGAAGCCTGAGCTCGGAGGTAGCGGTTTCGACTTTTCGGGTGAGTTCCTCATTAAATTTATTTACCTTGGAGAGAAGTTCAATATTCTGCTCATGGGACTCTCCAAGGGTTCGGATCATTCGATTAAAATGTTTTGCTAATTCTCCCAACTCATCCTGGCTTTGAATGCTGGCCTTCACTTCAAGGTCTCCCTTTTCGGCCTTATTCATCGCCTCGATCAATTTCTGGATTGGGATTTCAACCAGTTTTTTGAAAAAGAGCGTGATCATAAGAATGATAATAACGATGTTGGAAAAGGTGAGGATAAGAGTCCATGCCTTCTTTCGATTCAGATAGCTGTGGGCTTCGTCTAAGGAACTTAAGATCCGAATCCCTCCGATCACCTTTTTTCTCGAGTGGAGTGGAGCGATCAGTTCCAACTGTTTCTCCCCTCCAACCTCCTTAATCGCAGAGAGATATTTGTCCTGCTTCAATTCCCTGATCTGATCGGAGGTTAAAGCAAAACCGGTTGGATTTCCATGTTTAGCGTGAGAGGTCAGGAGGGACCAATCCTTTGAGGAGAGGAGGAAGAGATCAATCTCCATCAAACTGGGCCGGCTCATTAACCACTCCTCGACCTCCTCCCCGATCTGAGGAAGGCTCTCCATGATTCTCTGGTCTGGAATAGAGATATCAATCTGCATGGCGATGTAGAGGTTTCGGTCAAGATAAAGATCAATTTGGGCCTTCTTTGAAAGTTCAAAATCGATATAACTGGCAATGAGGAGGATTCCCGTGACAACCAGGAGGATGAGAAGGGTAATCTTTGCCTTTAATCCGAAGGATCTCTCGGAGATCCATCGGGTTAAACGGGTTAAAAAGGGAGGCAAGTGGAAAGGCCAAAGTGGTTTTACCTTCATCTTTCTGAGGAGGCTTCTATAGAAGCCTTTCTTTTCTCTATGATTTTCATTAAGATAATCCCAATTTCAAACAGGACATATAGAGGACCCCCCATCAGGGACATATTGAATACGTCCGGGGTCGGTGTAATCACAGCAGAAAGAATGGCTACAATTAAAATAGCATACCTTCGGTTTCGAGTCAAAAGAGCCGAGTGAAGAACCTTGATATAAGCCAGCAGGGCAAGGATGAGGGGCAATTCAAAGGTGAATCCAAAGGCAAAGATGAAGAAGGCACAGAAGGAGATATATTTGCTTACAGAGATCATGGGTTTGAGATGGGCAGACTGATAACTTAAAAGGAATTTAACCCCAAAGGGCAGGGTAATAAAATAACAGAAAAAAGCCCCTAAGTAAAATAGAGCGATTGCCGTGAGAAGGATAAAAATCTGGATTCTCCTTTCCTTTAAGCGAAAGATAGGAGAGAAGGCCTTCCAAACCTGATAAAAGATCAGAGGGATGGAGAGGAAGAGGCTGGCATAAAGGGTGAGTTTGATCATTGAGAAGAAGGCTTCGGGAATTCCATAAGCCACCAGGTCCATATGAAGGGAGGTATTCCGGAGATGGCGTAATACCGTTTTGGAAAATGGGAAGAGGAGGGCACCGAAGAGAACGAGCGTGAGGATCATCAGAAGCAGACTTTTTCTCAGTCTTCCAAGGGATTGAAAAATTTCTTCTCTTTCCATCTTATCCTAAGGGGGGATGAGGTCAGCCATACTGTAACATAAAAGGGAAGATCATTAAAGCCATCAATTTTTACTTGAAGGTTGACAAAGATTGAAAACAAGAGTATATCGAAGTAAAATGGATTTGTCTTACTAAGGATGAAACTGAGAGTTGGGATCACCTACAACTTAAAAAAGGACTTTCCCCAGAAGGAAGATCAGCCGATCGATTTATTTGAGGAGTTTGATTCGGAGGAGACGATCGATGCCATTCGAGAGGTTCTTGAAAAAGAGGGGCATGAGGTGATCCCCCTGGGGGGAGACGCTGGTTTGATTGATCGTTTGCGAAACTCTCCCATCGATATAGTCTTCAATATTGCCGAGGGAATTGGGGGAAGAAATAGAGAGGCTTATATCCCGGCGCTTCTGGAATTTCTCAATATTCCCTATACCGGCTCTGACCCTTTGACACTCTCCCTCACCCTGGATAAGGCCATGGCAAAAAGGGTGGTTATGAGCGGAGGCGTTCCCACCCCGAGGTTTAGAAAAATTGAAAAAGTAGAGGATCTAAAAGGAATAGACCTTTCCTATCCTCTTTTCGTCAAATTATGCTACGAAGGTTCAAGCAAAGGGGTCCGGCTCGATTCAAAAGTATTTAACTTCTCCTCCTTAAAAGAAAAGGTGCAGTGGCTCTTGGAGACCTATGGTCCCCCTGTTCTGGTGGAGGAGTTTGTGAGTGGCCCTGAATTCACCGTCGGCATCTTAGGGAATTCCGATCCTACCATCCTCGGGGTGATGCAGATTGAGATCAAAGGGAGCCCTCCTCATGAAGCCATCTACTCTCTTGAGGTCAAAAGGGATTGGGAGGAAAGGGTTCGCTATCACTGTCCCCCTTTGATCCCTGAGGATCTGAAAAGAAGAATTGAAGAGGTGGCCCTGGGGGCCTATCGTGCCCTCGAATGTCGGGATGTTTCAAGGGTGGACATTCGAGTCGGGGAGGATGGAATCCCCTATTTTTTAGAGATGAATCCCCTTCCAGGCCTTTCTCCTCAATATGGAGATCTCCCCATTATGGCGAAAAAGATGGGCCGGGATTATTCGGAGTTGATTCTCACCATTTTTAATCATGCGCTCAAACGCTATGGATTTGTTGAGAGGTGAGGGGAGATGGGATGAACCGTTCTGAGCAAAACCTCCATGAACTTCTTTTACGAAATTTTAATGAGGCGGTGGTTTACACCGATACGGATAGAAGGATACGAATCTTTAACAAGGCGGCTGAAGAATGTTTTCAGACAAGCGGGAAAAAGGTGTTAGGGAAGAAGCTTGAAAGGGGAATCCCCTATGCCAATATCCGGAAACTTTTCAATTCTGTTTATGAGAAGAAGGAGAGCAATCACGACATCGAACTGGCCATTCATCTTCCCTCTGGGTCATCCCAGGAAAAGGAGACACGAATCCTTCAATGTAATTTCCGCCCGATTTTTGGCCCCAAAGGGGTTTTCTTGGGTTGTTTTGCTACCTTTGACGATGTGACCAAGAAGGGCCTTCTCTCGAGAGAGATCAGTCGGAGTCGTGACCTTTCCACGATTGGAGTCCTGTCGAGATGGATGGCCCATGAAATCAGAAACCCTCTCAGTTCCCTCAACATTAATATTGAATTACTGAGGGAGGAGTTGATGGAGGAGAAGCATCTCTACCGGAGAGAAGAAATTCTTTCCCTTCTCAACTTTATCAGTTATGAAACCTTAAGGTTGGAAAATAACCTGAAGGATTTTTTGGATTTTAACCGCCTTCCCCCACTTAAGTTTGAATGGGTACAACTCAACGAGGTTATGGAATCACTGGTTCGGCTTTTGGGTCCTGATGCCCAGATGCGAAATGCAAAGATTGAAACCCATTTTCAAAAGAAGTTACCCCTGGTGAAGGTCGATGTAAGCCAGATCAGTCTGGTCATCTCCAACCTCATTGTGAATAGCATTCAAGCGATCTCTGAGAAAGGGGAGATCCATCTCTTCACCCGGGCCTCAAAAAAGAATGTGTTTGTCATCATTGAGGACAATGGGGTGGGAATCCCTAAGGAAAACCTCCATAAAATTTTTGATTTTATGTTCAGCACCAAACCAACGGGTTCAGGCCTTGGGCTTTCGATTGCCAAAAAGATCGTTTCGGACCATCATGGGGATATTACAGTAAAAAGTGAGGTCAATAAGGGATCCACCTTTAAGATTCGCCTCCCGCTCAGTCCAAGGGGAAGTTAACCCAGGGAGATTTTTTAGGGGTTATGGAGAAGAAGACGATTTTAGTCGTTGAGGATGATCCTACGGTGGGCGAGAGCATTCGCCTCCTTTTGGAAAAGAGAGGCTACGAAATCCTCCTTGCTTCCAATGGGAAAGAGGCCCTCCAGCGTTTCCGGCAGGAGATGGTGGATCTGGTCATCACCGATCTGGTCATGCCAAAGATGGATGGGATTGAGCTTCTGGGGGCCGTTAAGAAGTTAAGGCCAGAGGCGGAGGTGATCGTCATCTCGGCCCAAGGGACGATCGAAAAAGCGGTCATGGCGATGAAACTGGGAGCCTTTGATTTTATCGAAAAACCGATCAACCCGAAAGTGATCTCCCTGGTGGTAGAGAGGGCCTTGGAGAAGCAGACGTTGATTCTCCAGAACAGGGATTTGCGATCGAGACTGGAGGATAAATTTCATTTGAAAAATATCATTGGTCGGAGCGCCCAGATGGTGAAAATCTTTGAGCTGATCCGCCACATCGCCCCTTACGATAGCTCGGTTCTCATTATCGGGGAAAGTGGAACCGGAAAAGAGTTGATTGCGAATGCCATCCATTTCCATAGTCCCCGAGCGTCAATGCCTTTTATCAAAGTCAGTTGTGCTTCCCTCAGTGAGGGGATTATTGAAAGTGAACTCTTCGGCCATGAGAAAGGAGCCTTTACCGGGGCCATCACTTCACGGAAAGGCCGGTTTGAATTGGCCCATAACGGAACGCTTTTCTTGGACGAAGTGGAGGATATCCCTCCCTCGACCCAGATAAAACTTTTGCGTGTCCTTCAGGAAGGAGAGTTCGAAAGGGTGGGAGGGAATAAGACGATTAAGGTAAATATTCGAATCGTTGCTGCCAGCAATCGAGACCTTCAAGAGGAGGTACGGAAAGGAACGTTTCGGGAAGACCTATTTTATCGTTTAAATGTGGTCAATATTAAACTTCCTCCGCTCAGGGAGCGAAAGGAGGATATCCCTTTCTTAGTCCATTTCTTTATTGAGAAATATAATCAAAAATATCAAATGAATGTGAAAGGGATTTCTCAAAAGGCCATGAACCTCCTGACCGATTACTCCTGGATGGGAAACGTCCGGGAACTTGAAAATACCATTGAATCTGTGATGGTGGTCAATAGTCCCGAAGTGATTGAAGTCCAGCACCTCCCCCAAGAAATCCGGGATTTTAAAGGAAGCCCAGAGGTGATTCCTATCCGAATCGGGACTTCACTTGGAGAGGTGGAGAAAGAATTACTTATCCACACCCTTCGTTTGACCAAGGGGAATAAGAAAAAAGCAGCACAACTTCTCGGGATTAATGTTCGTACCATTCACAGAAAGATGGGAGAGATTGAAGGATGGTCATAACTGAAAGTAATGTCAAAAAGTCAATCTGTAATAAAATTAAAAATAAAAAAGGGACATTTTGTCGCACATTTAAGAAAAAAGAAGGTCATTTTTTCATAAATTAAGAGGAGGGCCTCACTTTTTTAAAATCGAGGATTGGGTCGATGTTAATTTAATTTATTGATATTATTAAGTTTTTTTATATAACCCAGAGAAAATAGGATTAATAATATTGGCATGAAAATTGTTATATAAAACATTTTATGATGGAAAAGGTAAGGTATGCCTTCATTCTGGATAAGGATGAATTTTTCCGCCTGAGTTTGAACAAAATGTTGAGAAAATATGGATTTCAAGTAGAGGAGGTTGAGGATTTTACCCAATTAGAGAAGAGGAAAAAAGAGATTGAAACTGGTCTGGTGTTGGCCGATGTGGAGATAGAAGTTCTTGAGAGGAATATTTCTCTTATCAAGAGATGGAACGATCGTTTCATCCTGATGACCCCTTTAGTAACGGATGAGATGAATTTTCGCTTGAAAAAAATGGGGATTCATCATATTATCAAAAAGCCTGTGGAACCAAAGTTATTGAAAAGAGCCATTCGGGAAATTCCTTTCCCTGAAAAGGTCCCTTTTTTAATGAGCAGAAAAGAGGAGGGTTCCCGCATTAAAACAGAAAGGAGGTGAAGGGAGATGAAGAAATGGATTTATCTTTTGCTTGCGATGGTTTTAGTGGTCAATGTGGTCGCGATGGGAATTGGCTGCAAGGCCAAGGCTCCCGAGAAACCAGCAGTAAAAGAGGAGGCGAAACCGGCTGAGGCACCCCCTGCTCCACCTGCACCAGCAGCACCTCCGGCTGCGCCTGCTCCAGAAAAACCTGCCGAAGCCCCCAAGAAGTAATGATGGGAGAAAGATCGGCAAGGGGATTTGCAAAAGTCATTTTTAAATTGGAGAGGTCGGCAGCCCCCCTTTCAAAGAGAGGGGCTGCCACCATCAATCCAAGGGATTGTGGTGATTCGATGAGGAGGTAAGATTATAAGACGTCAACGGAAGAAGAAAAAAAAGTGCATCTCTGTTTTCCTGAAAGAGGACCACTATCCTTATCTTAAAGGAGGAGGTATCGATTGATATCTCCTTTTTTATTTTTTGAAATGGATTTGGAAAAGATCCTCTCTCCTGGTTACAGGGGTGCAGGAAGGAGTAAAGATGGAGTCTGCCTCAGACCCTAATTTGTCTATTCCAATGAGGGGGATCGAAAGAGCGTTTCAACTCCCTCTATTCCCCATCCCCATCGAGCCTAAAAGGGGAGGGGAGATGAGAGAGACCATCCCTCCTCCTTGGAGAAACGTCACTGAGAGGGAATGGAATGATTGGAGATGGCAACTCCGCCATCGTCTTACAACCTTAGAACAGATGAAGGAGGTACTCGAATTAACTCCTGAGGAGATTGAAGGCATTAAACATTCCAAAGGAAGGTTAGCCCTGGCGGTCACCCCTTACTTCGCCAGTTTAATGGACCCCCTAAATCCCAACTGTCCGATTCGAAGACAGGCGGTCCCCCGAATAGAGGAGCTGCATCTTTCGAAGAATGACATGGTTGATCCCTGCGGAGAAGATAAGGACTCTCCTGTTCCAGGGCTTGTTCATCGCTACCCAGATCGAGTCCTTTTGATCATTACCGATCAATGTGCAGTCTATTGCCGATATTGTACTCGAAGGCGATTGGTGGGAGGTCATGAACGATCCATCACCCAAGGAAATTTTGAAGAGGTTCTTAAATACCTGAGGACCCATCGAAAGGTTCGAGATGTCCTTCTCTCCGGAGGCGATCCGCTTCTTCTGGAGAACGAAAGATTAGAGGAGATCCTGAGCCGATTAAGGGCCCTCCCTCATATTGAACTTCTTCGAATTGGAACAAGGGTTCCGGTGACCCTTCCCCAGAGGATCACTGGAGGGCTTGTGAGGATGTTAAAAAAATATCATCCTTTAATGATCTCCATCCATTTCTCCCATCCAAAGGAGATTACAGATGCCGTGAGAAAGGCCTGCAATGATTTGGCAGATGGTGGATTCCCTCTGGGCAGTCAGACCGTTCTTCTTAAAGGGATCAATGACAAACCTTATATTATGAAGAAGCTTGTCCAGGAACTGCTCAAGATCCGAGTTCGTCCCTATTACATCTATCAATGTGATCTGGCCATGGGAACGGAGCATTTTAGAACCTCAATTGCCACTGGGATTCAGATCATCGAGAAACTGAGGGGACATACCACTGGCTATGCGGTTCCTACCTATGTCGTCGATGCTCCAGGCGGAGGAGGAAAGATACCCGTCGAGCCGGTTTATATGGTTTCGAGGGGGAAGGGGAAGGTCGTTTTGAGAAATTATGAAGGCAAGATGTTTGAGTATCCGGAACCCAATATCATCGAATTCAAGAAGGTGAGGGCCACAGGGGGAGAGAAAGTAGCCTCAAGGAAGATGATGGCATAACCTTCCCTAAAAAATTAATTTTTTGCGTTTAAATAGGTTCAGGACAATGGAGAAAAAGAGAGGAGGAGGTAAGGGCCATGTGGAAAGTGGCTATCTTATACAATCTCTTTGAGCGCCTGTCAAAAGGAGAAGAGAAGGATCTTTTTGCCGAGGAGGCGATTCGAGAAGAGATCGAAGCGGTTCAAGAGGCCGTCCATTCGATGGGTCATCGCTGTTTCGTCTTAGCCATTCAGGATGAGGTCGATCCAATCATCCACTGGTTAAAAGAGGTCCGTCCAGATGTGGTCTTTAACCTATGTGAGAGTGTTTATGGAAACAGTTGCTGGGAGATGAACATCCCTGCCCTTTTAGACCTTCTCCGAATCCCTTATACTGGATCTCCTCCCCTTACCTTAGGGTTGTGCCAAGACAAAGGGAAGGTGAAGGACATTCTCCAGTCCCAGGGCATTCTTACCCCCCGATACAAAATTTTTAATCGGGGGGTCAATTCCATCCGAGGGACTCTCTTCCCTATTATCGTAAAACCGTTGCATGAAGATGGAAGTTTAGGAATCTCGAAAAATAGCGTCGTCTTTGATGATGAATCCTTAAGCAGGCAGATTCAATATGTGATTGAAAAATATAATCAACCTGCCTTGGTGGAGGAATACATCGACGGCAGGGAACTGAACGTCGGGTTACTCGAGACCAATGGGAAGGTGGAGACGCTTCCTATCTCTGAAATTGATTATAGTGAATTTCCAGAAGGGATCCCCAAGATTTGCGGTTATGAGGCCAAATGGATTCCTGAGAGCATTGAATATCAAAAATCGAAGCCCATCTGCCCTGCTCCACTGGAATGGGTTCTGAAAAAAAGGGTGGAGCATATTGCGATCAAGGCCTTTAAAATTTTTGAGTGCCGTGATTATGCCAGGGTGGATATCCGGATTGATAGGGATGGAAAGATATATGTCCTGGAGGTGAATCCCAATCCAGATATCTCCCCTCAATCCGGAATGGCCAGGGCCATCAAAGCTCAAGGAATGACTTATGTGGAATTCATCAAAGTGTTGCTTGAAAGAGCCCTCCAGAGGAAAGATAAGGAAGGAATCTATCCATAATGATCAATTGATAGTAGGCATAGAAAATTAACGATTAATCTTTTTCTCCTGGTTTTCCTATCTTGCCATCTCCCGAAATGCCCGATCAGGGGTATGAAAAAAGAAAATGGCCATTCTTCCAAAAGTAATCCTGAAAAAGGGGAAAGAGAAGCCACTCCTGAGAGGACACCCCTGGGTCTTTTCAGGGGCTGTGGCAAAGGTGGAGGGAGAGTTCTCTCCGGGGGAGGTGGGGGAGGTTTATTCAAGCGGGGGAGAATTCCTGGGGAGAGGTCATCTCAACCCCAAATCCCAAATCCTCTTTCGTCTCCTGACCCTGAAGAAGGAAACGTTAGGAATTGATTTTTTCAAGGGAAAAATATCCAAGGCCTTTTTTTTAAGGGAGAAAGGGTTGAGAGGTAAAACTAATGCATTTCGTTTGGTCAATGGAGAAGGAGATTTCTTGCCGGGGTTGGTCATCGATCGATATGGGGAGGTTTTGGTCCTCCAATGTTTAACCGCCGGGATGGACCGATTAAAGGGGTTACTCGTTGGGTTACTGGAAAGGGAATTCAGGCCCAAAACCATCTATGAGAGAAGTGACGTAGCCACAAGGAAAGAAGAGGGATTGCCTGAGACAAGCGGTTCTCTCTATGGGGAGGAGATTTTAAATCCTCTGGAGATCGAAGAGTATGGTTGCCGGTTCAGAGTGGATGTGAGGAGAGGACAGAAGACAGGGTTCTATCTCGATCAAAGGGAGAATCGTTTTCTCTTACAAAGGATGTCAGAAGGAAAGAAAGTTTTAGATTGTTTTTCTTACAGCGGGGCCTTCTCCATCCATGCTGGATTAGGAGGAGCCAGAGAGGTGACTTTAATAGACTCCTCGGCTGAGGCCCTTGAATTGGCCCAGGAGCACTTTAGATTAAATCCTTTGAGTAAGGTCGGAAAGGAATTGATTCGAGGGGATGCCTTTGAAGTGTTAAGGCGTCTCGAAAAGAAATACGATCTCATCATCCTCGATCCTCCCCCTTTTGCCAAAAAGAAGAGCCACCTCTCAGGAGCCTCACGAGGGTATAAGGACCTGAACCTCCAGGCCTTCCGCTTATTGGAAAAGGGAGGTCTTCTTCTCACCTTTACCTGTTCCCATCATGTCAGTTGGGATCTTTTCCAAAAGATTGTTTTTTCAGCCGCAATCGATTCGGGCAGAAACGTCCAGTTGTTAGGCCGAATGGGACATCCCATTGATCATCCGATCAACCTCTGCCACACCGAAGGAGAATATCTGAAAGGATTGGTTTGCAGGGTGTTTTGAACTTCCTTGACCCATTTTAGAGATTCGGTTATTATACGATTTCAGTTTAATCTTTTAATCTTAGAGGATGCTTAGCGCAAAAACCCTGGAGTCAGGAATGGTCGACCTCTTAGGGGACTTTGAGAGAACAGATTATTGTGGAGATCTTCGTAAGAAGGATGTAGGCCGTAGAGTCACCTTGATGGGCTGGGTGCAACGGAGAAGGGACCTGGGAGGACTCGTCTTTATTGAACTGAGAGATCGTCAGGGAATTGTCCAGGTGGTGTTCAATCCTGAGGTCAGCCCCGAGGCACATGAGAAGGTTCAGTCCATACGAAGTGAATATGTGGTAGGGGTAAGGGGGAAGGTCGTTCTTAGACCTGAAGGAACATTTAATCCGAAGTTAACTACAGGAGAGGTTGAGATCCTTGCACAGGAAATAAAGATTCTCAATGCCTCCAGAACGCCTCCCTTTCCTATTGAAGATGAAGAGGAGGTGGCCGAAAATACCCGACTGAAATACCGATATCTGGATCTGAGAAGACCAAAACTTCAACGAAATCTGATCCTGAGACATCGAATGGCCAAAGAGGTTCGGAATTATTTAGACCAACATGGGTTTTTAGAGATTGAAACCCCGATGCTCACCAAGAGCACTCCTGAGGGAGCAAGGGATTTCCTCGTTCCGAGTCGTCTGGATCCAGGCCATTTTTATGCCCTGCCTCAATCCCCCCAACTCTTCAAACAGATTTTGATGATCTCAGGGTTCGACCGATACTTCCAGATCGTCCGCTGTTTTCGAGATGAAGATCTTCGCTCTGACCGCCAGCCCGAGTTTACCCAGATCGATGTGGAGATGTCCTTTGTCAAGGTAGAGGACATTCAGAGGATGATGGAAGGACTGATGGTTCATCTCTTTAAAAACGTCCTGGATGTTGAGTTAGAAACCCCCTTCCCCATCCTCACCTACGATGAGGCGATGGAGAGGTTTGGAGTGGACAAACCCGATATTCGCTTTGGAATGGAACTCAAGGATGTCTCAAAGGAATGGAAGGGTTCTTCCTTTCCATTATTTAGGGAGAGTTTGGAAAAGGGTGGAATCATCAAGGCCATCAATGTCAAGGGAGGGAGCCTCTTTTCAAGAAAGGAGATTGAAGAACTCACCCGTTTTGTCTATGATTATGGGGCCAAGGGTTTGATCTCTGCAAAAGTAGGATTGGATGCCTGGCAATCCTCCATTCAGAAGTTTGTGACCCCGGGGGAGAGAAAAGCCGTTGAGAAAAAGGTAGGTGCAGAAGAAGGGGACCTTCTCATCTTTATTGCAGGGCCAGGTAAGGTAGTCAACCAGGCGTTGGCCAACCTCAGGCTCCATCTCGGTAAAAAGATGGGATTGATTAAGGAAGACCAGTATCGGTTTGTCTGGATACTGGATTTCCCCCTCTTAGAATATGATGAGGCAGAAAAACGATATGTAGCAGTCCATCATCCCTTCACCGCTCCCAAAGATGAGGATATCCCCAAACTGAGGGATCACCCAGAGCAGGTGAGGGCAAAGGCTTATGACTTGGTCCTTAATGGTTCTGAGATCGGCGGAGGAAGCATCCGAAATCATTTGAAAGAGGTTCAATCCCTCCTTTTTGAAAAATTAGGGATGGGAGAAGAGGAGGCCCGGGAGAGGTTTGGATTTCTCTTAGAGGCGCTTGAGTACGGAACACCACCTCACGGTGGGATTGCCTTTGGGTTTGACAGGCTCATCATGATTGTCAGCCATTCAGAGTCTATCCGAGATGTCATCGCATTTCCGAAAACCCAGAAGGGGACCTGCCTGATGACGGACGCCCCCTCGAGGGTTGACCCCAAACAGTTGGATGAATTATTTATTAAGTTAAAGATATAAAGGGTTCCTATTCGGCAGAAGGAGGATGGATAGAAAGGAGAAGATGAATGACGATCTCGCGGAAGAAGAAAGCCATTCAAGGGAAGTCCACCACAGGACAATTTCCACTTTTGGATGTACAAGAACCAAACCTTTACCGGCACATCTTCCCCTATGAGGAAGTGTGTCGGGTGGAATTCGACAACCGGTTTGTCTTCATTGATCCCCCTGAAGAAATCTTCATTACCGATACCACTTTTCGAGATGGGCAACAGGCAAGACCTCCCTATACCGTAGAACAGATTGTGGATCTGTTTGATATGCTCCATAAGTTAGGAGGACCCAATGGAGTGATTCGGCAATGTGAGTTTTTTCTCTACAGTGAAAAGGATAAAAAGGCTGTGGAGAGATGTTTGGAGCGTAGCTATCGGTATCCGGAAATTACGGGTTGGATCAGGGCTCAAAAAGAGGATTTTAAACTGGTCAAGGAGATGGGGTTGAAGGAGACAGGGATCCTTACCTCTGTCTCCGATTATCATATCTTTTTGAAATTGAAGAAGAATAGAAGGGTCGTTTTAAGAGAATACCTTTCGATTGTCTCCTCCGCATTGGATTTGGGAATTGTTCCCCGATGCCACTTTGAAGACATCACCCGAGCCGATATTTATGGATTCTGTGTTCCTTTTGCGCAGGACCTTATGCGCCTCTCTGAAGAGGCAAAACTTCCTATAAAAATTAGACTTTGTGACACTTTGGGTTATGGGGTTACCTATCCAGGCGCTGCCCTTCCCCGGTGCGTTCCCAAGATCATTCGAGCCATGATTGATGACGCAGGAGTTCCATCAGAATACCTTGAATGGCATGGTCATAATGATTTTTATAAGGGTTTGATCAATGCGACCACAGCCTGGCTTTACGGGTGTGCGGCAGCCAATGGGACCCTCTTGGGGTTTGGGGAACGAACTGGGAATGCACCCATTGAAGGCCTGATCATCGAATATATCAGCCTCATGGGGCATAACAATGGCATCGATACCACCATCATCACAGACATCCGAAACTATTTTGAACGGGTTATGGGTATCCCTATCCCTCCCAATATGCCTTTTGTTGGAGCCAACTTTAATGCGACCAGTGCCGGCATCCATGCGGATGGGATTTTAAAGAATGAAGAGATCTACAATATCTTCAATACCACCAAGATTCTCAACCGTCCAATCTCCATCTCGGTCAATGATAAATCAGGATTGGCGGGCATTGCCCAGTGGATCAATTCTCACTTTGCCTTAACCGGAAAAGACCGAGTGGAAAAGACCCATCCAGGTGTGGCGAAGATCAATCGGTGGGTGATGAAACAGTACGAAGAGGGAAGAACCACCGCCATCTCCGATCAAGAGATGGAGAAGGTGACTCGAAAGTATCTGCCTGAAATCTTTGTCTCCGAATTTGATATCCTGAAGGCAAAGGCCCATGAGATGGCCGCCCACCTCATCGAACGGGTGATCGAAGAACCCGGAATGAAATCGATGGATCCTGGCCAGATTGAGCCGATCTTACAGAATCTAGTGGACCAATACCCTTACATCCAATTCGCCTATGTGGTCAATATCCATGGAACGAAAATTACACGAAATATCTGTCAGGCAGTGGATCAAGCCAAGTATGAGAATGTCGGGGTAGGAGAGACCTATTCAAATCGTCCCTGGTTTATTGAACCGTTGAAAGATGGAAAGATCCATGTCACGGACCTCTACTCCTCAAAGATCACCGGGGCCCTCTGTATCACGGTCTCGGGTCCGATCCGAAATGAGACCGGAGAGATTCGTGGAATCTTAGGATTGGATATCCGATTTGAGGATCTGGCTAAGAGCGAGGAAGAGTAATGGGAAAGGGGGCTGAGGCCGGGGATGATCTTACAGGAGACGTTAAAAAAGGCCATCAAGTTTTTTCCACAAAAAGAGGCCATCCGTTGTGGAGGCCAGCGTTGGACCTATCAAACATTTTATAACCGCATCAACCGCCTCTCTCACTGTCTGAAGGATCTTGGAGTAGGAAAGGAGGATAAGGTTGCCCTCCTTTTACCCAATTGTCACTGTTTTTTAGAAGCCTATTATGGGATAGCCCAAATCGGAGCCATTTCGGTTCCTATCAATTATCGTCTCTCTCCAAAGGAGATCGCCTTCATCTTCCTGGATTCGGAATCAAAGGTACTCATCGCTGATCCGATCTTTCGCAAACAGATCGATTCCATTCGAGGGGAGATGGGAGGAGTCCAAAAGATCCTGTGGATTGGTGAAGAGGTGATCAATGGGGAGGGGAATGACCTAAACTATGAGGTGGCATTAAGGGAATCAGATTTTCAACCCCTTTCTCCTCCTCCTTTAACAGGGGAAGATATTGCCCAGATTTATTATACCAGCGGTACGACAGGCCGTCCAAAAGGAGTGATGCTTTCCCATAAAAATGTCTATACCCATGCCCTTGGGACTATTGCAGAGATTCAACTTACGGACAGGGATGTATGGGTTCATGTCGCCCCACTTTTCCACCTCGCGGATGCTTGGGCTACCTGGGCGATCACTTGGGTAGGGGGAACCCATGTGTTGGTCCGCGAGTTTGATCCAAAAGTGGTTTTAGAAACGATTGAGCGAGAGAGGGTTACCCTCACCAATCTCATCCCCACCATGCTGAACCTGATGGTCAACCATCCTGATGTGGGAAAGTATAACTATCAAAGCCTTCGGGTTCTTTTAAGTGGAGGAGCACCCATTGCTCCCCAAGTGGTCAGAAAGATCGTAGAGATCTTTAAGTGCGACTATATCCAGACCTATGGGATGACGGAGACCAGCCCTTACCTTACCCTTTCCATCCTGAAAGATCATTTGAGAGATTTACCCTTTGAAGAACAACTTCGATTCAAATCCAAGACGGGAAGGGAATTCATCTGCGTTGAACTAAAGGTGGTCAACTCCCAGGGCGAGGAGATTAAAAGGGATGAAAAAGAGGTTGGGGAGATCATCGTCAAAGGGGATATTGTGACAAGGGGTTACTGGAAACTCCCTGAAGAGACAGAAAAATCGATCAAAGATGGGTGGCTCTACACCGGTGATATGGCAGTGATGGATGAAGAGGGTTATGTCACGATCGTCGATCGGAAAAAGGATATGATTCTTACAGGAGGGGAGAATGTCTATTCCACAGAAGTTGAGAATATCCTCTACATGCATCCCTCTATCCTCGAATGTGCAGTGATTGGTGTTCCTGACCCTAAATGGGGTGAAGCGATAAAGGGGATTGTGGTGCTAAAACCAGGACAGAAGGTAACGGCTGAGGAGATTATTCAATTCTGTAAAGAGAGAATGGCTCATTATAAAGCCCCAAAGTCGATCGATTTCATTGATGCCCTTCCCAGAACAGGTTCTGGTAAGATCCATAAGAAGGGATTGAGGGATAAATACTGGGAGGGCTATGAGAAGAAAGTCCATTAAATCTACTCCTTCTTAATACCCTCTGTTCTGTTTAGGGACCATCCCTCAAACATATGGTAATCCCTTAGTGATTTTTTTGATACTCTGCCCTGTAACTTACCCCCTGCCTGTGGCTGGCAGGCTTTAGGCCCTGACCCATCAGGACTAAAGCTCTGAGCTACATATTCAAGAGATATTTTACCCCCTTTCATTGATGGATCACAGCCTAAGCATTTTTTTCTTGACATAGGGTAGAATAAATGTTAGCGTGAACGCACAAAACTTAAAAAAACTATAAACTTCTTATTTATTTGATTTTATTAGATTTTTTAAATTTATTGATTTTTAATAAATTTTGTGTTATCGTTAACGCAGAACCATGGAAAAGAAGATAACAATAAAAGATATTGCTCGAATAGCGAAAGTGTCTCATACTACGGTTTCAAGGGCACTGAATGACAAATCACGGATACATCCCAAAACAAAAGAGAGGATCCTCTCTATTGCCAAAGAGCTGAACTATCAACCCAATTTTTTTGCTCGAAGTTTGGTGACAAGACGAACCAGGATATTGGGTTTAGTCATTACCACCATCGCCAATCCATTTTATACAGAACTCGCACAAGGGATCGAAACGACGGCCAGAAGCCTGGGCTATAATATCATCCTCTGCAGTACTGACTATGAACTTTCAATCGAAAAACAGTATATTGATATGTTGCGAAACAAAGGAGTGGATGGGATTATTTTTACTTCCGCCCATCTCGGCGATCCTAATATCATTGAATTGGCAGAGGAAGGATTCCCCTTGATATTGGTCAATCGTAGAACTTATCACCCCATCGTAAAAGATAAGGTGGATTATGTGGGCGTGGATAACGTTTTGGGTGGTTATTTGGCCGTAGAACATCTAATCAGACTTGGACACGAACGTATTGGAATTATTGGTGGTTCATCAGAATCCTCCGTAGGGTTTGAACGTGTGGAGGGCGGGAAGAGGGCATTTGAAACTTATGGATTAGAAGTGAAGGAGGAATATTTTTTGGAGGGAGATTTTTTAAAAGAGTCTGGCTATCAGGGAGGTAAGAGATTCTTAAAGATGGAGAAACCCCCAACCGCCATTTTTGCAACCAATGATTACATGGCCTTGGGAACTTATCAGGCCCTCTTAGAAGAGGGAATAAGGATTCCCGAGGAGATCGCATTGGTTGGATTTAATGATATTGAATTTACATCGATGAGGGGAATTGAACTCACCACGATTGGACAAAAGAAGTACGAGATGGGCGCATTGGCAGTAAAAAAATTGGTGGAAAGGATTGAAGGCGATAGGACGGGATCTCCAAAGGAAATTATTTTAGAACCTGAGTTGATCATTCGAAAGACGTGTGGGTTTCATCTGAAACGGTATCAAATCGACTCTAAAGAAAATCGTCCATCCTTCGTCGTCGAACGTCCACTATATGAGGAGGGGATTCTATGAGGAGAAAGAAGATTTCCATTATTGGCGCAGGGTTCGTCGGAGCGACTGCAGCGCACTGGGCAGCCGAAAAAGAGTTGGGAGATGTGGTGTTGGTGGACATCATTGAAGGGTTACCGCAGGGGAAAGCCCTCGATCTCTTCCAGGCAGGCCCCATCGAGGGGTTTGATGCCAGAGTGATTGGAACCAATGGATATGAAGAGACAAGGAATTCTGACGTGGTGATCGTTACCTCAGGCGTTCCGCGAAAGCCTGGCATGAGCCGGGAGGATTTGTTAGAGATCAACAAGAAGATCATTGAATCAGTGGTCCAAGAGGTGGTAGAAAGATCTCCCGAGGCTATTCTGATCATCGTCACCAACCCTCTGGATACGATGACCTACCTCGCCTTTCGAAAAAGCGGGTTTCCCAAACAGAGGGTCATGGGGATGGCAGGGATTCTGGATACGGCAAGGTTTAAGGCTTTTATTGCCATGGAGGTAGGCGTATCGGTTGAGGATATTCAGGCCCTTCTCTTAGGAGGCCATGGGGATGAGATGGTTCCACTTCCTCGCTACACTACCATAAGCGGAATTCCGCTTTCCCATTTCCTTCCGAAAGAGGCCATTGATCGTCTGGTGGACCGGACCCGGAAAGGTGGAGGGGAGATTGTTAATCTCCTCAAAACAGGAAGTGCTTTTTATGCGCCCTCGGCAGCAGCGGTTCAAATGACCGAGGCGATTCTCAAGGATAAGAAACGAATTCTCCCTTGCTGTGTCTACCTCGATGGGGAGTATGGGTTAAAGGATATCTGTTTTGGCGTTCCCATCAAATTGGGAGCAGGAGGGGTGGAGTCCATCATCGAACTTCCATTGACCGATGAGGAGAGAGCCCTGGTCGCAAAGTCTGCAGAGAGTGTGAAAAAGAGCATTTCAGAGTTGAAATTATAAAGCATCAACCCTAAAGGGTTGAGTTACATGAAACCGAGACTGTAACTCAGGGCTTTAGCCCTAAATGGAGTTGGGAGATGCGTGAGATCGATGTGAAGTGGATCACTGAAAAGGTGAGAGACCTCTGTATGGAAGCCAATACAGACCTGGGAGAGGATGTCCTTCAGGCATTTGACCAGGCTATCCAAAAAGAAGAATCTCCACTTGGTATCGAGATTTTAAAAGAGTTGAAAGAGAATGCCCGAATTGCAAGAGAAGAAAAAGTGGCCATCTGCCAAGATACGGGGTATGCCGTGATCTTCATCGAACTGGGACAGGATGTCCATTTAGTAGGAGGGAATCTCAAGGAGGCAATCTTTGAAGGGGTTCGCCAGGGATATCGGGATGGGTATCTCCGAAAGTCAATCTGCCACCCCTTCACCCGTGTGAATACAGGTGACAATACCCCTGCCGTTATCCACACGGAAATCGTTCCGGGAGACAGGGTAAAGATCACTGTGGCTCCTAAAGGGGGGGGCAGTGAAAATATGAGTCGAGTCGTCATGCTTACCCCATCGGATGGGATCGAGGGAATCAAACGATATGTGGTTCAGAGGGTAAAGGAGTCGGGTTCAAATCCCTGCCCCCCCACGATTGTCGGAGTGGGGATTGGTGGCACCTTTGAAATGGCAGCCCTTCTTGCAAAAAAGAGCCTGCTGAGGCCTCTTGGGAGCAGAAATCCCGATCCGGATCTGGAAAGGCTAGAGTCGGAGATTTTAGAGGAGATCAATCGATTGGGTATTGGACCGCAAGGTCTGGGAGGACGGATCACCTCTCTGGCTGTTCACATTCTGATGATGCCCTGTCATATAGCCAGTTTTCCTCTGGCCGTGAACATCCAGTGCCATGCGCAGAGGCATAAAGAGATTGTGATTTAGGAAGAGATCGTATTTATATGGAGGAATTTATGACCGATGCCATTCGTTTAAAAACTCCCTTGACGGATGAGGATCTGGAGAGGTTAAAGATCGGTGACCGCGTTCTTATCAGCGGAACCATTTACACCGGTAGGGATGCGGCCCATAAGAGACTTTTTGACCTATTGAAAGAGGGAAAGGAACTTCCCTTCGATATCAAAGGCCAGATCATCTATTATGTGGGTCCCACCCCTACCAGGCCTGGAGGGGTCTTTGGCTCTGCAGGACCCACCACCAGTTACCGGATGGATGCCTACACCCCTGTTCTCATTGAAAAAGGGTTGAAAGGGATGATCGGTAAGGGAATGCGGTCTGACGAAGTCAAGGGGGCGATGAAAAAGTATAAAGCAGTCTATTTTGCTGCCACTGGAGGGGCAGGTGCTCTTTTGGCCAAGAGGGTGAAGAAGGCTGAGGTAGTGGCTTATGAAGATCTGGGACCAGAAGCCATCCGGAGGTTAGAAGTTGAAGACCTTCCCGTCATTGTCATCAACGATGTCAGAGGGAATGACCTCTATATCGAAGGGGAAAGAAAATACTGTAGAGAATAGGTTAATGGGAATTTTTCCAAACTTTGGCCTTATCCTCACCCTATTTTATATTGGAGGTGTTTTGTGATGGATAAAGTAAATCCTGGATCCTTAAAGGCATGGTTGATTCTTCCTCGTTTTCATTTCATCCCCCTGACGATTATCCTGGTTTCTATGGGCACCGCCATTGCGGCCTATGAAGGGTATTTCCATTTTGGTCATTTTATCCTGGCCATGGTTGGCTCCCTTCTCGTTCACATGACCGTCAACGTGATCAATGACTATTATGATTATGTGAGTGGGATTGACCTCCATACTCAGAGGACCCCTTTCAGTGGGGGCAGTGGCGTTCTTCCAGAAGGACTTCTTAAACCCAAACAGGCTTTTTGGTTTGCGACCATCTGTTTATTGATTGCCATAGGGATTGGCATCTATTTTGTAATCACCAAGGGGTGGCTCCTTTTCCCATTGCTTCTTCTGGCTGGATTTTCTGCCTATTTCTATAATGTCTATATTGCGAAATGGATGATGGGTGAACTTTTCGCAGGACTGAATTTCGGACCATTGATCGTTTTAGGCTCCTATTTTGTCCAGACAGGAAGATACAGCTGGGAGACTTTATTCGCATCGATTACGCCCGGTCTTCTCACCTCAAATCTCCTTTTCTTGAATGAGTTTCCAGACCGGGAGGCCGATCTCAAGGGTGGAAGGAGGCACTTGGTTATTGCCCTGGGTAAGGAGAAGGCCCGATATCTTTTCATCCTCATCCTCCTGGCCTCCTATCTTTTTATTGTGCTCGGTGTGGTGACCAAGATGATGCCTGTTCTTACCCTCATAGGTTTGGGAACAATTCTCTTTGGGTGGAAGGCGATGAAAGGGGCTTTCGCTTACTATAATGATACCTATCGGCTTATCCCAGCACTGGGAATGAATGTGATCACGATTCTTGGAACTCAAGCCCTTTTGACCATCGGATATCTGGGGGCCCTTTGGATGAAGTCCTAAAGAGGTGGAAAGAGCATGAAGATCGAACTGACGAGACATAAGGTTCACAATGAATTTGCAAAAAAAGTAGAGTTGATCAGTGGACAGAACCTCTTTGCCTGTTACCAATGTGGAAATTGCACCGCTGGGTGCCCAGTGGCCTTCGCCATGGAGGTCGGTCCCCATGAAGTCATCCGATATACCCTCCTTGGCTTAGAAGAAGAGGTCCTTCGGGTCAATACGTTTTGGCTTTGCGCCTCCTGCCTTCAGTGCACCTCGAGGTGCCCTAAGGGGATCGATATCGCAAGGGTGATGGATGCCCTAAGGATGGTGGTTTTAAGGAAGAAGGAAAGAAAGGATTATATCCAGATTTCTGAATTCCCCGAAGGATTTTTAGAAAGGGTTCCACAGATCGCCTTTATCAGTGGATTTCGAAAGTTTCTTTCATAGGGGCAAAGGGCATAGCCATATGGAGGCACCAGATCGCAAGCACCCAATCTCAAATAAATTTCAATCGCCCAGATTCAAAACCCCTCACCCCAGCGCCCCAGGGGAGAAGGGAAAGGTGAGGGGCGGTCATTTGAAATTGGAGTTTATTTAGAATTTGTGATTTGGGAATTGGAAGGAGTTTTTAATGGATTATCTCTATTTTCCTGGATGCACGCTCTATACGAAAGCAAAGAATTTTGATCAGACCGCTCGCAACTGTTCCCTTCTTCTCGGTTTTGAACTTAAGGAACTCAGGAGTTGGACCTGTTGTGGAGCGACCTTTCCCTTGGCTACGGATAACCTCATGGCCCTTCTTCCCCCTTCAAGGATTTTGGCGACAGCCAGGGAGGAAGGAACCGCTCTGACCACCCTCTGTGCGGTATGCTTTAACGTGATCAAGAGGACGAACCGGCTGTTTAGAGAGGATGCGGAGAAGAGGGAGAAGATCAACCACTTTATCGAAAAGGACTATCAAGGGGATCTTCGAGTCGTCCACTATTTGGAGATCCTAAAGAACGATATTGGGTTTTCCCAGGTCAAGGAAAGGGTGAAAAAACCCCTGGAGGGGATCAAGGCAGCGGCCTATTATGGCTGTATGCTTCTAAGGCCTTTTGAGGAGATGGAGTTTGATGATAAAGAGAGGCCCCATCTCTTTGAAGCCCTTTTGGAGGCCTTAGGGGCCACCCCCATTGATTTTCCTTATAAGATTGAGTGTTGTGGATCTTTTCAATCGGTTGGTTCCCCAGAGGTGGCCACCGAGTGCGCCTATAAAATCTTAACCTCTGCCATTCGAAATGGAGCAGAGATTGTCGTTTCCACCTGCCCCATGTGTACCTTCAACATCGATCACAAACAGGCGGATATCCAGGAGAAATATTTAGATTATCGCACCATTCCCGTCCTCTATTTTACCCAACTCCTTGGATTGGCTATGGGACTGGATTATCGGACATTAGGGTTTGAACAGAATTTTATTGATCCCTTACCCTATTTGAGGTCGAAGGGTTTGGTTTAGAGAAAGAATTGGGTATGGCGGTCTCTTCCAATGGGTTTATTAAGAAGGCGATGGTCATCGGTGGAGGGATTGCAGGAATTTCTGCCTCCATTGACCTGGGAAACGCCGGATATGAAGTTGTCTTAGTTGAAAAACTTCCTTCGATTGGTGGACGGATGCTTCAGCTCTCAGAAACCTTTCCAACGCTGGACTGCGCCCAATGCACACTCACCCCCAAGACCGTTGAGACCGGTCAGCACCCGCATATTCGACTTTTGACCTATTCTGAAGTAGAGGAGGTCAAAGGAAGGGCTGGGGATTTTAGGGTAACGGTCCGAAGGAAGGCGAGTTATGTGGATTGGGAGAAATGCACTGGTTGTGGCCTCTGTCAAGAGAAGTGCCCATCGAAGAACCCTTCTGAATTTGACCGAGGCATGGGATTAGGAAAGGCCATTTATACGTTGTCACCTCAAGCGGTTCCGAATAAGCCTGTCATCAACCCTTCCTACTGCCGTTATTTCAAAGAGGGCAAATGCAGAGTGTGCGAAAAGGTTTGTCCTGTCAAAGCCATTAATTATGAGCAGAAGGATTGGTTTATTGAAGAGCGAGTTGGAGCCATCATTGTTGCGGTAGGGTTCGATCTGATCCCCCTCCATCGGTTTGGAGAATATGGATATGGGACGATTTTAGATGTGATCGATGGCCTTGCCTTTGAAAGGCTCAATTCGGCCTCTGGTCCGACTAATGGTGAGATCCGAAGACCCTCCGATAGAAGAATCCCAAAAGAAGTCGTTTTCATTCAGTGTACTGGTTCAAGGGATCCTGAACGTTATATGCCTTATTGTTCCAGGGTCTGTTGTATGTATACGGCTAAACATGCCCGGCTCTATAAACACAAAGTTCACGATGGCCAAGCCTATGTCTTCTATATGGATATACGTTCAACCGGAAAAGGGTATGAGGAGTTCATCCAGCAAAGTATGGAAGAAGGAGGGATTCTTTATTTGAGGGGAAGGGTTTCACGAGTATTTCAGGAGGGGGAGAAGATATGGGTTTGGGGGGTGGATACCCTCACCGGAAAGAAAGTGGAGGTTTCTGCTGAAATGGTAGTTTTGGCCACGGCAATGACCCCTCAGCCAGACGCGAAAGAATTGGCCGGGAAGTTAGGGATCGAAGCGGATCAATATGGTTTCTTAACTGAAGCAGAAAGAAAACTCAGACCTGTGGAGACCCATGTAGAAGGGATCTACCTTGCAGGATGTGCTCAAGGGCCCAAAGATATTGCAGATACTGTGGCCCATGCGAATGCCGCTGCCAGCAAAGTCCAGGGGCTTTTTGCAAGACATTAAAGGATAATATCGAAATTCGAAAGGACGAAATCCGGAACCAGCACGAATTTCTAAAATACGAATGACCCAATCAGAAGAAGATTCTTTTGAATTTTGAAGTTTGAATTTAGGATTTGTTTCGAGTTTCAATATCCGAATTTCGGGTTTATTCGTAAACGGTATCCTTAAGTTCAGGAGAAGTGGGACCTATAAAAATCGGAACATGAAGAAGTTAGGCGTTTTTATCTGTCATTGCGGAGTCAATATCGCTGGCACCGTTGACGTCAAGCGCATCGCCGAGGAGATGGGAAAGATTACGGATGTGGCCCACAGCATCGACTATATCTATATGTGTTCGGACCCGGGCCAACAACTCATTCGTGAGGCCATTCAAAAAAAGGGGTTAGAAGGGGTGGTAGTTGCCTGTTGTTCCCCAAGTATGCATGAGAATACCTTTCGAAAGGCAGTCAAATCGGAGGGGATGAACCCCTATCTCTGTGAGATTGCAAATATCCGAGAGCAGTGTAGTTGGGTACACCAGAAGGAGAAGGAGGAGGCCACCCGAAAGGCGAAAGAGATTATCCTGGCCACTCTGGAGAAGTTGAGGAGAAATGAGGAACTGGAAGCCATTGCGATGAGCGTCCACCGTAGGGTTCTGGTCCTCGGAGGTGGAATTGCAGGAATCATTGCCTCCCTTGATCTGGCAGAAGGGGGATATGAAGTGATTCTCTTGGAGAGAGAACCTGCCTTGGGTGGGCATATGGCCCAGCTTTCCTTGACCTTTCCGGATCTTCATCCTGCCTTCCCGAACCTGATCGCCAAAGCCCAGGAGGTAGAGAGACACCCAAAGGTCGATCTTTACTGCTATTCTGAACTGGAAGAGGTGAAAGGGTTTGTCGGGAATTTCGATTTGGTCATTCGGAGAAAAGCCACCCATGTGGATTGGGAGAGATGTAATGGTTGTGGTCTCTGCATCGAGGGTTGCCCTGTGGAGTACCCCTCCTCCTTCGAGAGGGGGCTGGGGATGAGGAAGGCAATCGACTTTCTCTATCCTCATAGTATTCCCCAAAAACCTACGATCCATCGCGACAGGTGTAAATACTTTCTGGATGAGAGTTGCCGAAACTGTGAAGAGGTTTGTCCTCAAAAGGCGATCGTTTTTGAGCAGACCGATGAAAAGATTCAGAAAAAGGTGGGTGCCATCGTGGTGGCCACAGGTTATGACCTTTTTCCAAAGGAGCAACTGGGCGAATATGGCTATGGGGAGATCCCTGATGTGGTGGACGGGCTTACCTTTGAACGGATGCTTTCTTTAGAGGGGCCAACCCAGGGAAAGATCCTTCGGCCTTCTGATGGGAAGATTCCCAAGGAAATGGTTTTTATCCAGTGTGTCGCTTCAAGAGATCCAGATCGATATATGCCTTACTGTTCCAGAATCTGCTGTATGTATACTGCCAAGCAAGCGAAGATGTATAAGGAGAAGGTTCCCGATGGGCAGCCCTATATTTTCTATATGGACATCCGTTCTGATTGCAAAGGCTATGAGGAATTTCTTCAAAAGACGATTGAGGAAAAGGGCCTTCTCTACCTTCGGGGCCGTGTCTCAAGGGTTTTTCAGGAGGATGGGAAAGTGAAAGTTTTGGGTGTGGATACCCTTACAGGAAGGATGGTCGAGCTCTCCGCCGATATGGTCGTATTGGCCACTGCCGTTGTTCCGAGCCATGGGATAAAAGATCTGGCTGCCAAACTAAGGGCCACTGTTGATCGCCATGGATTTTTAACCGAAGCCCATATTAAACTCTATCCGGTGGAGAGTTCAACCAAAGGGATCTATCTGGCTGGCTGTGGACAAGGGCCTAAGGATATTTCCGATACAGTTTCTCAGGCTTCCGCCACGGCCAGTAAAATTCAGGCCCTACTCTCCACGGACAAACTTCTCCAGGACCCTCTAATTGCATTGGTGGATGAGGGAATCTGTAGTGGCTGTGGGATCTGTGTGGAGGTCTGTCCCTATGAGGCAAGAGAGATTGATCCCCATCGTGGGGTATCTGTGGTTCACAGTGCCCTTTGCCAGGGATGTGGTGCCTGCGTTTCCGCTTGCCCAAATTTTGCTTGTGAGTTAAGAAATAGTTCATCCACCCAGACCCTCAGGATGGTGGATATTTTTATATAAAAAGAGGTGACCTGTGTCGGTGATCTGATTCAGAGAAAAGGGGAGAGGGGAGAGGATAAGGATTCCAGAGCCAGGCCCCTCGGGACACGACACTTTTTAATGGAGGGAAGAATGGAAACTCTATCCCCCATGGGGAAGGCTGAAATGAGTTTTCTGGAGGAAGTAAAAAGAAAGAGTGGAGAAGACCTAAGCCTTTGTTATCAGTGCCTCAAGTGCACCGCAGGCTGTCCAACGGCTCCTCATATGGATATTCGTCCAAACAATATCATTCGGATGATCCAGATGGGAATGAAAAGAGAGGTCTTGGGAAGTCGGGCCATCTGGCTTTGTGTTTCCTGCGAGACCTGCGGAACGAGATGCCCGAATGAGATTGACATTGGTGTCCTCATGGACTGCTTAAGGGAGATGGCCATTGAGGAGGGAATTCCAGCACAGGAAAGAAATATTTTACTTCTTCATCAGGCATTTGTTCAGAGCATCCGTAGGGGAGGAAGGGTTCATGAGGCCACGATGTTGATCGATTACAAACTTAGAAGCAAAGATTTCATGACCGATTTGATCCCAGGATTGAAACTTTTTTTGAAAGGCAAAATTCCATTGCTCCCCAGTTTCATTAAGGGACGGGACGAGATTAAAAGGATATTTGAGAGATGTCAAACCAAAATAAAGGAATAGATGATTTGGAGGTTCGGAATGAAATTTTCTTACTTTCCGGGTTGCACAGACCACTCCACCTCCTATGAATATGGACGTTCCACCCTCTCAGTGCTTGAGGCGTTGGGAGTGGAGTTGGTGGAGATTGAGGACTGGAACTGTTGTGGGGCAGCGGCTACCCACAGTATTAATCATCTTCTTTCCCTATGCCTTCCTGCACGAAACATCTCGAAGGCTCAATCAGCCCAGGCAGGGCCTCTGGTGGTCCCCTGTGCGGGATGTTTCAATATGCTGAAAAGAACCGAGTATGTCTTTAAGAATGACGAGGCCAAGCGGAAGGAGATCGAAGAGATCGTTGGATTTACTTACCAGCCCTCTTTTGAGATTTTAGCCCTTATGGATGTCGTTCTCAATCGAATAGGGTTGGAGAAGGTGAGGGAGAGGGTAAAAAGGCCTCTTAAGAATTTAAAGACCGCTTGCTACTATGGGTGCGCTTTGGTCCGTCATCCTAAGATCACCCATTTCGATGACCCCGAAAACCCTCAATCGATGGACCGTCTGATGAAGGCCTTGGGGGCAGAACCTGTCGAGTGGTCCTATAAGAATGATTGTTGCGGGGCAGACCTGGCCCTAACCCATGGGGATATCGTAAGAGAATTGGTAGGAAGAATTGTATCGATGTCCCAGGAGGCAGGGGCCCAATGCATCGTGACCTCCTGTGGTCTTTGCCAGGCCAATCTGGAGATGAGACAGGATTTGGGCGTTCCCATCTTCTACTTCACGGAGTTGATGGGAGTGGCCTTTGAGGTGGATGGGAGAGATCGATGGTGGGGGAAACATGTGATTTCTCCGAAGGGATTATTGGAATCGTTGAAATTGGTTTAGAATAATTTTTCCTTTCCCTACTGGGAATTTGAGAGGATAAGGATGGCGCAAGAGAAGATAAGAGGTGATAAGAGTTCAGTATTGGTGATGGGGGCAGGGATTTCGGGAATGCAATCTGCCCTTTTGCTGGCCGAGATGGGGACAAAGGTTTTTCTTCTGGAGCAGGGGCCTGCCATTGGAGGGTATTTTCCCCTTCTGGATAAGACATTTCCCACCAACTCTTGCGGAGTCTGTTTTATGAGTCCGACTCCACCTGCCTTTTGCCCCATCTACGAATGCCATCTTCACGACAACATCGAACTCCTCCCTTATTCTGAGGTGGTGGACGTCCAGAAAAATGAAGGGGGTTTCGAGGTGACCATCCTTCGCAAACCTCGATTGATAGACCCCGAAAGGTGTACCCTCTGCGAGGCCTGCATCAATGTTTGCCCGGTAGAAGTGGAAAGGGAGTTTGGAGGGGGTCTTGAAAAACGGAAGGCAATCTACCTTCCTTTTCCTCAAGCCATCCCTCACAGTCTGGTTATCGATCCAAAGACCTGTATCCGATGTGGAGAGTGTGTAAGGGTGTGTAGCCCCGGAGCCATTGATCTCGATATGCAAGGGAAAGAGGAGAGGGTGGAAGTGGGAGCTATTATCTTGGGGTTTGGGTTTGAACCCTTCTGGGCGCAGAGAAAAGGAGAGTATGGGTTCGGTCGATACTCCAATGTTCTCACCAGTATTCAGTTCGAAAGGATGCTTTCTACCTCCAGTCCTACCCAGGGTCTTCCCATCCGAATCTCCGATGGGAAAGAGATGAAACAGATCGCCTTTATCCAGTGTGTCGGATCACGGGACCCTTCCAGCGGTCAGGATCACTGTTCCACAATTTGTTGTATGTATGCTACAAAGCAAGCGATGATTGCCAAGGACCGCTGTCCAGATCTCCAAGTAGATATCTTCTATATGGATATTCGACCCATGGGGAAGGATTATGAGCGTTACTATGAGAGGGCCAAAAACGAATATGGAGTGAGGTATATCCGAAGTGCCATCTCATCGATTAAAGAACTTCAGCAGAGCAAGAATCTTTTAATCACCTATGTCAAGGAAGATGGGAGCTTTGAAGAAAGGGAGTTCGACGCCGTTATCCTTTCTGTAGGCTTTACTCCCCCCCCTATGGTAAGAGAATTAGCCAATAAAATCGGTCTTCAATTGAATCCTCAGGGGTTTTGTCAGACCGACGAATTCAACCCTGCTCAGACCTCGGTGAAAGGGGTTTTCGTTGGAGGGGCTTTCAGAAATCCAAGAGATATTCCAGAGACAGTGGTGGAGGGGGCAAGCGCAGCAGCAATGGCAGGCTCCTACCTTTCTTCCAATCGCCAACCTGTTCTCCCCAAAGAGTATCCTGCAGAAGGGGCATTGGGGGAGGAGATCCCCAAGATAGGAGTCTTTCTCTGCCATTGTGGAGAGGAGTTGAAAAAGACCCTTTCCTTCTTCGACCTCCTCTTGGAGACAAAATTACTTCGAGAAGTGGTTCATGTGGAAGAGGTCGGGTTGGCCTGTCTCCCCGATGATCTTGAACTGATCAAGAGGCGGATTGGAGAACATGGTCTCAATCGAGTTGTGATCGCAGGTTGTTCATTAAGAGAGATTCGAAAGGCCATGGAAGAGATGGCCAGGGGAATGGGATTTAACCCTTATCTGATCGAATATGCCAACCTCAGGGAGCAATGTGTATTTGTCCATCGGGATCAACCTAAGCAGGCCACCGAAAAGGCAATGGCGCTCATCAAAATGGCAGTCGAGAGGGCCAGAAGAATTCAACCCATTAAAAAAGAAAAAGCGAAGGTCATTCCAAAAGGATTGGTGGTTGGGGGAGGCCTTGCGGGAATGACCGCCTCCCTTCAACTTGCCAAACAGGGATATGAGGTCTATTTAGTCGAAAAAGAAGGGGTGTTGGGAGGAAACTTAAGAAGTTCCTTCTACACGTTAAAGGGGTCAAACCCTCAGAGTCTTTTAAATGACCTGATAACCCAGATAGAAAGCCACAACTCGGTCCATCTCTTCTTAGAAGCCGAAGTGATCGGTTTTGAAAAACAGAATGGTCATTACCGAACGAGGATTCGGCATCAGGGGGAGGAGAAGGTTCTTGAGCATGGGGCCTTGATCCTTGCTACCGGTGGGAGAGAAGTGGTGGCCAAAGGGTATCTCTATGGAGAGGATCCAAGGGTGATCACCCAACGGCAGTTGGAGAAGATGATCCACCTGAATGAGAAAGGGTTGGAAGGAGTGCGGTCCTTAGTCATGATTCAGTGTGTGGGTTCAAGGGATGAGGCCCATCCCTACTGCAGTCGAATCTGTTGTGGCCATGCGATCAAGAACGCGCTAAAACTAAAAGAACGAGATCCTCACCTGAATATTTATATCCTTTATCGAGATGTAAGGACGTATGGGTTTTATGAGACCTATTATTATGAAGCTCGACGTCAAGGGGTTATCTTCATTCGATATGATATGGACAACAAGCCAGAAGTGTCCAAGAATAATGGAAATATTCAGGTGTCACTCTGGGACCCTGCGATGGGGGTTCGGGTCTCCCTCCCTGCCGATTACGTTGTTTTAAGTACTGGAGTTGAGCCCAATGATATTCAGGGATTGGCCAAGATATTCGATCTTGAACTCAATGAGGAGGGTTTCTTCTTAGAGGCCAACCCCAAGTCAGCCCCTCTCGATTCAGTGGACAGGGGGAAGTTCTTCTGTGGGCTCTGTCATTCGCCTAATTTTATTGAGGACGTGATCTCTCAGGGGAATGCGGTAGTCGCAAGGGCCAGCGCCATTTTATCCAAAGAGTCCATCGAGGAGAAGCCTTATCTGGCTTATGTGATTAAGAGGCTCTGTTGTGGATGTGGTCTCTGTGTTACAGTTTGCCCTTATGAGGCAAGGGTTATTAATGAAGAGGAAGGAAAGGCTGAAGTGATTGGGGCACTCTGTCAGGGATGTGGGTCCTGTGTGGTGGTCTGTCGGAATGCAGCCTCCCAGCAGAGAAACTTTGAGAAGGAATTGAATCTGGCTGTGATCAATGCAGCGATCGACTGAAGGCGATAGAGGTTTAAGGAGTGGTCGTCTCGACCTTGAGGTTTAAGGCTAAAGATTTTGCCTCCAACCTTAAGCGAAGCGATCCTCAAACGAAGTGATCCTTGAACTTAGGAGGAAATCATGGCTGAATTTGAACCGAGGATTGTAGCGTTTCTTTGTCATTGGTGTACCTATACTGGGGCAGACCTGGCCGGAACAACCCGTCAGCAATATCCACCGAACATCCGCATCATTCATTTGATGTGTTCAGGAGCGGTGGATTCCATTTATGTCCTGAAGGCTCTGATCGATGGGGCAGATGGGGTATTGATCGGAGGTTGCCATCCAGGAGACTGCCATTACCAGACTGGAAACTATAAGGCCCGAAGAAGGGTGGCGATTCTTAAAGGGATCCTTAACGAGTTAGGGTTCACAGAGGATCGAATCTGGCTCAGGTGGATCAGTGCCAGTGAAGGGAAACTCTTTGCGGATACGGTGACCAAGATGGTTGAGGAATTAAAGAAGATGGGTCCCAATCCTATGAAACAGCTCTGGAATGCGTGAAAATAGAACTTTAAGGCGTGAATCGTGGTTGGTGAATCGTAAAAACCCTTTAGCCACTCACAATTCACCAATTACGAATCATGAGAAGGATGAAAGGAGATTCGCCAAAGATGGCTAAGAAAACAATGATAAAAGTGGAGCATGGGAGAACAGAGGAGAGGGTCCTTGGCCTTTTAAAATCCCTTTTAAAGGAAGAGGTGGTGGAAGCGATTTTGATTCCAAAACGTCTTCCTTCTCAAGATGGATATGTTCAAACCTTAATAAGGGATCCGGAGAAGTTGGAGGGAGGGTGTATCCTTTCACCCACAATGCCGGTTCAATCAGCGAGGGTGGTCTCTAATCTCAGTATCAGAAATTTAGGGAAGAAGGTCGCTGCGGTATTGAAAGCCTGTGAGATTAGAGCGACAGTGGAATTAGCGAAATTTCTCCAGGTGAAATTGGATCACCTCTACCTCATTGGAGTGGATTGTCCAGGTACCTTCGAGGTGGCCGATTATCGCCAAATGGTTCAAGAGGGGAAGGGAGGCGATTCCCTTACCTTGGAGTTGCTTAAAGGAATGGAAAGGGGTGAGATCGTTCCACCTTCAGGCTATTCTTTCCGCACCGCCTGCCAGATGTGTGAATATCCAGTGGCCCATGCTGATATAAACCTTCGATTGTTTGGATATAAAACCGATCAGGAGATTGGAATTGAAGTAAAAGAACCTCTCGCCAAAGAAATTGAAGAGAAAGGGATTTTTTCCTTTTCTGAAAGCGGTTCAGGACAAAAAAGCGAGGTTCTGGATAGACTCATCGGAGAGAGGATTAGGAAACGAGATACCCTTTTTCAAGAATTTAAAGGGATGGTCACAGACCTTGGGGCCTTTTTAGACCGATTCTCCACCTGCATTCGTTGTCACAATTGCATGGTTGCCTGCCCCATTTGTTATTGTAAGGAGTGTGTCTTTCGAACAGCGATCTTCGAACATGATGGAGATCAGTTTCTCCGATGGGCAGATAGAAAGGGGGGGATCCGAATGCCTACGGACACCCTTATCTTCCACCTTATTCGAATGTCGCATATGGTCACTTCCTGCATCGGGTGTGGGCTTTGTGATAGCGCCTGTCCGAACAAATTACCTGTCGCCACCCTCTTCCGTAGTGTAGGAGATAGGATTCAAAAGATGTTTAATTATGTTCCTGGTCGGGATGTCAATGAGACGCCACCGGTCGCCTCCTTTAAAGAGGACGAATTAAAGATCGAATCCGGAGCCCTTTAAACCGTGAAATCCGAAGTACGAAATCCCTGCCTGCGGCAGGCAAAATTCGAGGCAAGGATGTCAAATTCTAAACTCGGAACCCGAAACTCTAAACAAACGCAAACACCAAAACCTGTATGGATTAGAAAATATTTGGTTCAATTATTGAGAATTGATAAACTTATCACTTAAGTCTTAGAGGTTAAATTTGTTTAGGATTTAGAGTTTAGTGTTGAGAGGTTAAACGACTCAGGGTTTCGATATTCGAATTTTGAAATTAAATTTAAGGTATGTAGAATTAGGAGGCACCAATGGAAGTGCAAGAGGGTAAAAAGGAAGAACTGGTTCCTATCTTTATCATGGGAAAACGATATGAGGTCCCTTCTTCCCTGACGATTCAAAAGGCCATGGAGTATGCAGGATATCAATTGATTCGGGGTTGCGGGTGTCGAGGAGGAATCTGTGGCGCCTGTGGGACCGTCTATCGATTTGCCGGAAGTTACAAGATTGAGGTAGGATTGGCCTGCCAAACCGTGGTTCAGCCCAATATGTATCTCACCCAGATCCCGTTCTTTCCGGCAACCAAAAGCATCTACGATATCGAGAAGGTAAAACCAACCATCGAAACATTGGTGAAGGCTTACCCTGAACTCTTAAGGTGTCTTCAGTGTAATACCTGTACCAAGTCCTGCCCTATGGATATTGAGGTGATGGACTATATTGCCGCAGCCATGAGGGGGGATATTACCCGATTGGCAGAACTCTCTTTTGATTGTGTGATGTGTGGGCTCTGTACTGCTCGATGTCCTGCGGAGATCTGTCAGTATAACATTGCTATTTTAGGTCGGAGGCTTTATGGAAAATACATTGCCCCCAAGGCAGAGCATCTTGCTTCAATGGTTAAGGAAGTCGAGAGGGGGAAGTATGAGCAGATGCTCCGGGGCCTGATGGATACCGATGAAGAAACATTAAAAAAACTCTATGATGAAAGGGAGATTGAACCCGAACAGGCGGAGGAAGACTGGACGCCAAAAGAGAAAACCTACCTATAGAAAGCCTAAAACATTGAGCAAAGAGCAGGGAGTAAAGATCGTTTTTGACTCTATGCCCTTTGCCCTATGCTAATGGAGTTGGAGGTTTTATGGCTTATCCCAGAGAATTAAGAGAGTTGATTAAGAAGGTTGAGGCCACCCGGCCCATGAGGATTGAAAAAAAGAGAAGGGGGGAAGAATTCCCGATGCTCACCTTAAAAGAGAGGGAAGAGCGGTTGAGAAAGTATCACCCCGATTTTAAGGAGGGAGCGAGAAGGGAGATCCGAGTTGGACCCAATAAAGGTTATGCGATCTCTCCCGAAATTGTCGATCTCTTGGAGGCACGGAGTCGGGTCAACCCTGATCGGGTCGATCTCACCAAGATCGCCTATGAGACGGATGTGCTTATTATCGGAGGGGGCGGGGCAGGGACGGCTGCCGCCCTTACCGCTCAGGAAAACGGAGTAAAAGTATTAATCGTCACCAAATTAAGACACGGAGATGCTAATACCATGATGGCAGAAGGGGGAATCCAGGCGGCAACCAAAGGGACCAAAGATTCTCCTTATTACCATTATCTCGATGTCTTGGGTGGGGGCCATTTTAAGAATGTGCCAGAATTGGTCTATACCCTTGTTACCGAAGCCCCAAAAGTATTGGCTTGGTTAGAAAATCTTGGGTGTATGTTCACGAAGTTCCCGGATGGCCGGCTGAAGTCCCTGCACGGAGGTGGAACCTGCCGAAAACGGATGCATTATGCAGCGGATATCACCGGCGCAGAGATCATGAGGACCCTAAGGGATGAGGCGAGGAATCGAGTGGAGGACATTAAAGTTCTGGAGTTTTCTCCTGCGGTGGAGCTTATCCTCAATGAACATGGACATTGCGCAGGCGCAGTCCTCTATAACCTTGAGACAGAAGAGTATTTCATCGTCAAGGCAAAAGCGGTCATTATGGCGACAGGAGGTTCAGGGAGACTTCACATTCAAGGGTTTATGACCACCAACCATTATGGTGCCACTGGAGATGGTCTTGTATTGGGATATCGGGCAGGGGTAAAATTATGTTTTCTTCATACGGTCCAATATCATCCCACCGGTGCTGTATTCCCTGAGCAGGCAGAAGGACTTCTGATCACAGAAAAGTTCAGAGGGGCTGGAGCAAATGCTCTTAACATTGATGGAGAACAGTTCGTCAACGAGCGGGAACCGAGAGATGTAGAATCCGCTTCTTTTATTCGGGAATGCACAGAAGTTGGGAAGGGGATTCCTACCCCAACAGGTAAGGTTGGAATCTGGCTTGATTCTCCGATGATCGATATCCTGATGGGGGAAGGTACCGTAAAAAAAGAGTTTCCAGGAAAGTACATTCTTTTTAAAAGGTTTGGAATTGATATCTCGAAGGAACCTATGCTGGTTTACCCCACCCTTCATTACCAGAATGGAGGGTTAGAGTATAATAGCCGGTGTGAAACCTCCATTCCGGGGTTTTTTGCGGCCGGGGAGGTTACGGGGGGAGTCCATGGTGAGAATCGTTTGATGGGAAACTCCCTTCTCGATGTTTGCGTTTTTGGGAGGATTGCAGGAATGAGCGCTGCCCTCTATGCAAAGGAAAAGTTTAAAGATGGAAAGTTAACGCTTGACCATGTCCGAAAGTACCATAAAGAGTTAGAGGAGGCTGGGATCATTACGGACCGTGTTGCCCCGATGTTGCTTCCAGATTACTCTAACCCCAAAGTTCGGGAACGTCAACTGACCACCCACTATGTAGGCACAATCCGATAAACTTTATTGTGCGCATAGCCTACCAGGTGCCTATTTATTATTCAATTCCCTCACAAGGAAAGAAACTGTCTCGAATAGCCCGTTCCCTTCCGCCTGAGGCGGATCAGTCTCTGGCTAAGAAGTTATACCCTTCCACAGGCGAGAACAATATGAAGAAATACTTCGGGCCTTTGGTAGAAAAGTTATTGAGCAACAATCTGTAGAATTAGCATTGGAGGAATTTCTACCTAAGGCTCCCTGAAAGTATTCGACCTCTTTATTGACATTCCATTACCTTTCTAAAAGGGAACAATATTCATGTTTTCAAAGGACGAAAAAGGGATATCAAAAGTTCAAATTTTTAAAAAATTTGCTAAACTACAGTAAAATGTATTATTGCATAACCCCCATTCTCCCATTTCGTTTTTCTCTCTTTTTTAGGAGGATAAAATTCGTTATAATATGCCCGCACAATTTTTTTATTAGAGGAGGTCAGATGAAAATTCACGAATATCAGGCTAAGGAGATTCTGAAAGGTTATGGTGTTCCAGTTCCAAAAGGGGGCGTCGCCGAACTTCCAGAGGAAGCCCGAAAGAGGGCTGAGGATCTCGGGTCAAAGACCATAGTGGTCAAGGCCCAAATCCATGCGGGGGGAAGAGGGAAAGGTGGGGGGGTCAAAGTCGTGTCCAATCCAGAGGAGGCGGAGAGGGCAGCAAGAGAGATACTTGGGATGACCCTTGTGACTCACCAGACCGGGCCGGCAGGCAAGGTAGTACGGAAGGTTTTAGTTGAAGAGGGGGTTGAAATTCAGGAAGAACTCTATTTAGGGGTCGTCCTGGACCGGTCAAAGGAATGCCTGGTCGTTATGGCCAGCCGGGAAGGGGGGGTGGAGATTGAGAAGGTTGCTGAAGAATCCCCAGAAAAGATTATCAAAGAATGGATCGAACCTTCGGTAGGGTTAAGACCTTTTCAAGTGAATAAGATTGGCTATGGATTGGGATTTGGACCTACCCAGATAGGAAAATTAAGAAATGCCATCACAGGGCTTTATCGGGCTTTCTATGAAAAGGATTGCCTTCTTGCAGAGATTAATCCCCTTGTCCTGACTCAAGGAGGGGAGTTTGTTGCCCTCGATGCTAAAATGAATTTTGATGATAATGGCTTATATCGGCATAAAGAAATTTCTGCACTCAGAGATCCCAATGAAGAGACCCCTCTTGAGGTAGAGGCCTCCAAGTATAATTTAAATTACATCAAGTTGGATGGGAGTGTAGGGTGTATGGTTAACGGTGCAGGGCTGGCGATGGCGACGATGGATATTATAAAGGTATTGGGCGCAGAGCCTGCCAATTTTCTCGATGTTGGAGGAGGGGCCACAGTGGAGATGGTTAAAAATGGGTTTAAGATTTTAATGTCAGATCCAGACGTGAAGGTGGTTTTTATTAATATCTTTGGAGGAATTCTCCGTTGCGATACCCTGGCAAAGGGAGTGACGGAGGCGGTTAGAGAAGTGAGCGTCCGAGTTCCCATTGTCATAAGACTGGAAGGAACCAATGTGGAAGAGGGAAGAAGGATCCTCCGTGAATCAGACCTTAATTTTACCGTTGCCCTTACCATGCAGGAAGGAGCCCAAAAAGTCGTAGAAGCCCTCAAGACCTAATGCAGATTGCGGAATGCTAAATGTGGAATAGAAAGTTTTAAATTTCTTGAGAAGATAGGTTTTCCCTTTTTAATTCGCATTCCGAAATTCGAATTCCGAAATGTAAATGGGAGGATATATGAGCATCTTAGTCGATGAGAATACCAGAGTGGTGGTTCAGGGAATTACAGGAAATGAAGGATTATTTCATACCCGACAGATGGTGGAGTATGGAACGAAGGTAGTGGCTGGGGTCACTCCAGGCAAAGGGGGACAGAGGATCGATGGAATTCCTGTTTTTAACACCGTGATGGAGGCTGTCAGGGAGACCGGTCCCAATGCGTCTGCCATCTTTGTTCCTCCAGCCTTTGCAGGGGATGCAATGATGGAGGCTGCAGAGGCAGGGATTCCTATTATTGTCTGTCTTACGGAGGGAATCCCAACGCTCGATATGGTCACCGTAAAAAGGTATCTCAAAGAGAAAGGATCGAAACTCATTGGTCCCAATACCCCTGGGATCATTTCTCCTGGGAAGTGCAAGATCGGTGTGATGGCAGGATATATCCATAAGCCTGGTTCTGTGGGAATCATCTCGCGAAGTGGAACCCTTACCTATGAGGTGGTAGACCAACTGACCAAAAAGGGGATAGGTCAATCTACCTGCGTGGGCATAGGGGGGGACCAGATTATTGGCCTCAATTACATCGATCTTTTGACTCTATTTCAAAAAGATGATCAAACAGAGGCCATCATCATGATTGGTGAGATTGGAGGGACTGCAGAAGAAGAAGCAGCCCGATTTATTAAGAGGAGGATAAAAAAACCAGTTCTGGCCTTCATTGCCGGATTAACCGCACCTCCTGGTAGGAGAATGGGTCATGCAGGGGCTATTATTTCTGGAGGAAAAGGAACAGCCAAAGAGAAGATGGAGGCCCTGGAAAAAGCAGGAGTTCGGGTGATCAGAAATCCTGCCTTGGTAGGGGAGGAAATGTCATTAATTCTTCGAAAATAATAGTAAAATCAATAAATTGTAAAAAAAATATTTATCTTTTTTTTAATTTATGTTAATTTAATAATTAGAATTTAAAGAGAAGGTTAAAAAATGATTGTAGAATTGAAAGGGCGGTTAAAAGAATTAGGGGCACGTTTGGAAGTCCTTCGAGGCCATCTTTGACGTGGACGGTAAAGAGAAAAAGTTAGAGGAGATTGGGATAAAGATGGCAGAGCCAAGTTTCTGGGAATCCAACGAGATGGCTCAAAAAGTCCTTAAGGAAAGGGCTTTGCTTCTGGATACTATTACCCCCTGGAAGAATGAGAAGAGAGAATTGGAAGAGATGGAGGTTCTACTCCAGTTGATCGAAGAGCAAGGAGACGAGAGGGAGGCTCAGGAGTTATTAGAAAAGATCGAGAAGAGTGAAGAGAAGATTAACCAAATGGAACTCAAGAGGATGCTCGGAGAGGAACATGATGAGAGGAATGCCATTGTCAGCATCAATGCAGGGGCGGGTGGAACAGAAGCCCAGGACTGGGTGGAGATGCTTCTGAGGATGTATTTAAGATGGGCGGAAAAGAAAAAGTATCAAGCAGAGATTATAGACATTCTCCAGGGGGAAGAGGCAGGGTTGAAGAATGTGACTTTCACAGTCAGTGGACCCTATGCCTATGGATATTTAAAGGCAGAGACAGGGATTCATCGGCTCGTTCGAATCTCTCCTTTTGATGCAGGGGCAAGACGGCATACCTCCTTTGCTTCGGTTTTTGTGATCCCCGAAGTCCCTGATGATATTCAAATTGAGATCGAGGAGAAAGATTTAAGAATTGATACCTTCCGGTCCAGTGGAGCAGGGGGGCAACATGTGAATAAAACCGATTCAGCGGTCAGGATCACTCACCTTCCAACGGGAATTGTTGTTCAATGCCAGAATGAACGATCCCAGCACAAGAATAAGGCAATGGCGATGAAAATATTGAGAGCGCGACTTTACGAGAAACAATTAAAAGAGAAGGAGGAGAAATTGGGAGAACTTCATAGCACGAAGAAGGAGATTGCGTGGGGAAGCCAGATTCGCTCCTATATCCTCCACCCTTACAAAATGGTCAAAGACCACCGTACCAATATGGTCCTCCATGACGTGGAACGAGTGATGGATGGGGAAATCGATGATCTGATAAAGGCCTATCTCCTTCAGGCAGCCTGAGAAAGAGTTTGACATTTTATGGCCGAAGAAATATCATTAGATAACAAAATGGAAAAGGAAGAGATCGAAGAAGGAAAAGGTTTGCTTGGAAACTTGGAAGAAAAAATCAGTTATTTTCTAAAGAAATATCAAGAACTTAAAAAGGAACGAGACCAGTTAGCTATGGCTTTGGATGAAGAGAGGAAGAAATCTCTTCTTTTGGAAAAGAAGATGGAAGCCCTTTCAATGGACAGGGAGAAGGTGAAAATGAGAATCGACCAACTTCTTCATCGTTTGAAGGGAATCGACCTATGATCCTCTCTTCGAAACCTCAAGGGTAGGGAATCCAGGAAGAAGAAAGGTTGATGAATAAGGAAGTAAGTGGGAAGGAACGATTGGTCGAAATAAAGGTTTTCGGGCAGACCTATACGGTAAAGACGGACGCTGAGGAGGAACACATTCAGGCGGTTGCCCAATATGTCAATGCTAAGATGGAGGAAGTTTTAAAAAAAACAAGGAGCGTTTCAACGTTGAGCGTGGCCATTCTAACGGCTCTTAACATCGCCGATGATCTTCTAAAGGAAAGAGAGGAGAGGAAGGCAATTCTTCAAGAAGTGGATAAGAAATCAAAGGATTTGGTGAGACAGATCGAGATCAATATAGACTAACAGGGCCCCTTTTTCAAGGGGTCGATTAAAAAGAATGACCTTTTGCAATATTGAATCAGAATCAAAGGTATTAAATATTTTTCGGAAAAATTTCTCCCTGAGTAGATGGAAAGATGTGATGGAGAAAATAGAAAGGGATTTCATCGATCTTAAGATACCCTGTTTATCCCGAGGCAGGGAAAAGATAGGTGGATAACCAATGATCCTATGGAAGATGATTAAGATCCTGCTCAACCTTTTTCTTGAAGGGAGTTTGGGAAGGAAGCGTTTCTTCCTTCTTCCCGGTAGGGATGCTGAAAGGAAAAGAAAGGTCTTCTCTCTCCCCTCCGGAGTAGGATTTTGCGGTATAAAGGGGGGTCAACATCAGCCACCATCGATCCACATTCGATCGGTGCTTTCCACCCGCGTTCCCAAGAACGGTTCCTTTCTATTATTCCATCCCATCTCACCATCTCCACTCATCTGAGTATTACTCTTTAGGCATTGAAAAAAGGAGGTGAACATCACTTTGAAACTATCAATTGAGATGTATATTATCATCTGTCTGGTGGTGGCCTTTCTTGGCGGTGTGATTGGCTTCCTAGTCAGGAAAAGATTTTCAGAGGCCAGGATCATTTCTGCCAAGGAAGTTGCTCGGCGAATCATCGAGGAGGCAGAAAAGAAGGCGGAAATTATTGAGAAGGAAGCCCTCCTTAAAACGAAAGACAAACTCTACCAGGAGAAAGCGGAATTTGAAAAGGAGACGATGGAGAAACGCCAAGAGCTCCAAAATCTTGAGAGAAGAATCGTTCAAAGAGAATCCAATCTTGATAAAAAGATCGAACTAATTGAGTTGAAAGAAGGGGAGATCAATCGGAGAGAGAAAAATTTGGTTCAACAAGAAAGGACCCTTCAAGAGCAAGAGAAGAAGATGGCGGAACTTCTTGAAAGGCAACGGCTCCAATTGGAGAGTATTGCAAAGATGACCTCGGAAGAAGCCAAACGGATGTTGATGGAATCGATGGAAAATGAGGCCAAGCACGAAATCGCTAAAAAGATTAAAAAAATGGAGGAGGAAGCCAGAGAAACCGCGGATAAAAAAGCCAAGGAGATTATCAGCTTAGCCATTCAGCGTTATGCAGGGGAATACACTGCTGAAAAGACTGTCTCTGTGGTTACCCTTCCCAATGAAGAGATGAAGGGTCGAATCATTGGTCGGGAAGGCCGGAATATTCGAGCCCTCGAGGCCGCCACAGGGATTGATTTGATCATCGATGATACGCCAGAAGCCGTCATCCTTTCTGGGTTTAACCCGATTCGGAGGGAGATTGCCCGAATTGCTTTAGAACGACTGGTGAGTGATGGACGGATTCATCCTGCAAGGATTGAGGAGATTGTCCAGAAAGTGGAACAGGAAGTGGAGGCAGCCATTCGCGAAGCAGGGGAACAAGCCACCTTTGATGTGGGTGTCCATGGCATCCACCCAGAATTGGTTAAGATGATCGGTCGTCTCAAGTATCGGACGAGTTTTGCTCAGAATGTCTATCAGCATTCTTTAGAAGTTGCCTTCCTTTGTGGAATCATGGCCTCCGAGCTTGGGGTCAATGTAAAACAGGCCAAGCGGGCAGGGCTTCTCCATGACATAGGCAAAGCGGTGGATCATGAGGTCGAAGGATCTCATGGAAAGATTGGAGCAGAATTAGCACGGAAATATGGGGAATCCCCTCTGATCGTCCATGCGATTGCCTCTCACCATGAGGAGGAAAAGCCCGAGACGATTTTAGACATATTAGTCTCAGCCGCAGACGCTCTATCAGGAGCAAGACCTGGAGCGCGACGGGAGATGCTTGAGACTTATGTGAAGCGGTTGGAAGATTTGGAGAAGATCGCTCAATCCTTTCCAGGGGTGGAGAAATCTTATGCTATTCAGGCAGGAAGAGAAATTCGCGTGATCGTGCAACCTGAGCGTATCTCTGACGAGGCTTCCGTGATCCTTAGCAGGGATATCGCCCGGAAGATCGAGAAAGAGTTGACCTATCCAGGTCAGATCAAAGTCACCGTCATTCGAGAAACGCGCTCAGTGGATATCGCCAAATAAGGGTAAAGAGGATTAAAAAGATCCAGAGGCTTCAAAGGATTCAGAAGGGTTAAGAAGAAATCTAATTAGTTGAGAAAAATGTTTTATATTATCTGTATCCTATACATCTTTTGAATCTTCAGAATCCCTAAAATTGAGGTTTAAGGAAGCAATGAGAATCCTTTTTATTGGAGATATTATTGGAAGGCCGGGGAGGCGATCCCTTGAGGTGATGTTGGGGAAATTGATTGTGGATCGGGGGATTGATTTCACGATTGCCAATGGGGAGAATGCGGCAGGGGGAATGGGGATTACCCCTGCCATTGCAACGGAAATATTTCATCAAGGAGTCGATGTCCTCACCTCGGGAAATCACATCTGGGCTAAAAAAGAGATTATCCCTTTTTTAAAGGAAGAACGTCGCCTTCTTAGGCCTGCTAATTATCCTGACCCCGCTCCCGGGAAAGGCGCCGGAGTCTTTTGTTCGAGGAATGGAATCAGGATAGGGATTCTTAACTTAGAAGGAAGGATTTTTATGAGACATCTGGATTGTCCCTTCCGAGTTGGGGAAAAGGAAGTTGAAAAGTTGAGGGAAGAGGCTAACATCATCCTTATTGATTTCCATGCCGAAGCCACCTCAGAAAAAATGGCTTTGGGCTGGTTTTTCAATGGGAAGGTGAGTGCTGTGTTAGGGACACACACTCATGTTCAAACAAGTGACGAAAGAGTGCTGGACGGAGGAACCGCCTATGTCACCGATGTCGGGATGACAGGTCCCTTAGACTCTGTCATCGGAATCCGTAAACAGGTTGCCTTAGAGCGTTTACTCACACAAATCCCATGGAAATTTGACGTGGCCAATGAGAATATTGAACTTCAGGGGGTTGTGTTGGACATCGATGAAAGGACAGGGAAGTCTCAAACCATTCAGAGAATCCGGATTCCCTTAAATGAATGGGGTGGATAGGATGATAAAGGGAAAGTCAGAAAAGAATGTTTATGACGTTTTTATGGAAAGAGGTTTTATTGAACAGGTAACCGATGAGGGGAAGCTTCGTGAACTCCTTAAAGGAAAGGTGACCTGTTACATTGGATTTGATCCTACTGCTTCAAGCTTTCACGTAGGGAATTTGGTGCCCATCATGTCCCTGGCCCACATGCAACGTCACGGCCACCGACCGATCGCTTTGGTAGGTGGAGGGACGGGATTAGTGGGGGACCCGAGTGGGAAGGATGAGATGCGACAGATCTTGACCTATGAAGAGATCAACGCGAATGCGGAAGGGCAGAAGAGGCAGTTTTCTCGATTCCTCGATTTTTCAGAAGGTCGAGCCCTTCTCTTAAACAATGCGGATTGGTTAACTAAACTTAATTATATCGATTTCTTAAGGGATATCGGGGTACATTTCAGTGTGAATCGAATGCTTGCCACAGAGTCGGTTAAGATTCGATTGGAGACAGGGCTCTCTTTTATCGAATTTAACTATCAACTTCTTCAGGCATACGATTTTTGGTATCTTTTCAAACACTATGACTGTCTGATCCAGATGGGAGGAAGTGATCAATGGGGGAATATCGTTGCGGGCATTGACTTGATTCGAAGGCTGGAAGGGAAACAGGCCTATGGGATCACCTTTCCATTGATCACGACGGCTGATGGGAAAAAGATGGGGAAGACGGAGAGAGGGGCCATTTGGCTGGATCCATCTCGAACAAGCCCTTATGAGTATTATCAGTTTTGGATTAATACCGATGATCGAGATGTAAGGAGGTTTTTGGCTCTCTTTACATTTCTCTCCATGGAGGAAATCGAGGAATTTGGGAGGTTGGAGGGAGCAGAAATAAGGAAGGCAAAAGAGGTTTTAGCCTTTGAGGCGACCAAAATAGTTCATGGAGAGGAGGAAGCAAAAAAAGCGATGGATGCCTCAAAAGTCCTCTTCTCTCAGGAGGAGGCTGAGGAGGATGCCATTCCAACAACAGTTAAGGGAAAAGAAGAATTTATCCAAGGAATTCCAATATTTAAATTGTTCGAGATGACCCATCTTTGTTCTTCAGGGTCTGAAGCCAGAAGATTAATTCAGCAGGGTGGTGCCTATGTCAATAAAAAGAGAATAAAGAAGTTCGATGAACTTATTACGTTGGAGGATTTTGATTCAAGAGGGAGTATTTTACTAAGGGCTGGGAAAAAGAAGTTTCATCGCATAAAAGTTCTTGACAAACGCTAAAGAATTGATTAAAATTTTATTACTTCAAAAAGTCCCTCTTTGAAAATTTATCTTGACAATCTTTTAAAATTGATTTATATTTTTTAAGTTTTCATTCTGTTCTTTGAAAAAAGAATAAGGGGTTACTGTTTTTAGGTCTTTAAGGATATTTTTAGGATTAAAACTGGAGAGTTTGATCCTGGCTCAGAACGAACGCTGGCGGCGTGCCTAACACATGCAAGTCGTACGAGAAATCCTGGGCAACCGGGAGAGTAAAGTGGCGCACGGGTGAGTAACGCGTGGGTAACCTGCCCTTGAGTTGGGGATAACACCGCGAAAGTGGTGCTAATACCGAATAACATTTCAACCCCCTCGGGGATTGAAATCAAAGGTGGCCTCTGCATGCAAGCTACTGCTCAAGGATGGGCCCGCGTACCATTAGCTAGTTGGTAGGGTAATGGCCTACCAAGGCAACGATGGTTAGCTGGTCTGAGAGGATGGCCAGCCACACTGGAACTGAGACACGGTCCAGACTCCTACGGGAGGCAGCAGTGGGGAATCTTGCGCAATGGGGGAAACCCTGACGCAG
>FWPV01001242.1_pt1 | contig 68031 bp, 54 predicted proteins | sample 2228371 | NCBI WGS metagenome assembly FWPV01 (sample SAMEA103939776, study PRJEB20133) | metagenome
TTTCAACAGCGCTTTGATGAATGATGCGGTTTATAAATTCAGGCGATACGAAGACCCGAGCCTGGTTTATACCGGCATCAATAAGCATGAAGGCGAGGATATCGGCCTTTACGATACCGTATTACGCCGCGCGGACAGAGTTGGAGGGAAAGCATGAGACACATCGCAAAGCTTTGACAGTTATGATTCTGCTTATTATTCCGCTGCTTGCAGACCTCTGCATTTCCGAGTCGTGCTGGGCCCAGTTTGATAGCGCACTTGAGCGGCGATCGCTCACTCTTCAAGGGAGAGAAAGAACCTATTTTGTCCATTTCCCTCCAAATCGATCGGCAATTGATGCGAAGCCTGTTGTCTTCGTGTTGCATGGCGGTGGCGGCGCTGATGCCCAAGAGATGGCAAAGCGCACGGGAATGAATGCAATCGCCGACAGAGAAGGCTTCATCGTTGTCTATCCCTATGGCGTTGACGGACAATGGAACGATAGTCGTGGCAAGACATTCCGCAGGGCAAAAGACAATACTGGCGTCGATGATGTCGGATTCATTTCCGCCATCATTTACCCGGCTAGGCGTATCGTTTCCGCGCCAATAATGGGCATTAGCTACCGAACCGGCAGATGCTGAAGCAATATCGCGCCAAATAGGCCATTTCCATTCAGTTCCCGAAACGCGAACGCTACCTCCCGGATTTGGTTGCACAAACGGGATTCCGTGCCTTTTCCAAACGTCCATCCTGAAAGACGCATAAGCAAAGTATCCTATGTCTCGCAGATTAAACATAGAATCATTTACATAGGGTGTAAGGTCTATGCAACGAAATCCGCCCATTTTTAGGCTTCCATTTTCCATTATTTGAGAATAGCACGGTAAATCAGTAAAAGAAGCAGCGATTAACATAATATTCACAACCATCTTCAATTTTCGCATTTCGACAATTCCTTAGCATATGATCGTGTTCATAAAAATTAATTTCATCCTCGAACCAAATCTCAGATTTGTCAAAATAATCGAAATGTTGATGCCTCACATTTACCCCTCAAAATTATGATGCGACCTCACGAAAACGGTTCATCAAAGTCCTTCATTGCGTGACGACCACCTTTTAAACCGGATATATCTTTGAAAACTAGGTATTAGCATCCTAAAGCATTATTTGATCCGATTTTGATATCGCCTGCCTCGAAATTGTGGTCGGAACAATCCTTACACCCGTGAAAGATGGCGCCAGAGCTATCAAGGAGGAAACGTTCAATTAATCGATTGCATTTTCTCATTTCCGAGTGAACTCATATAGCGTCATCTCTGTTGGTTCAAGAATCGGCGTCTCTGCACGCCAAGTTGATGAATTGATTTCTACAGTTGATATAACTGATCCATCGGAATTGTAGTTAATCACTTTGTAACCTTTATCAGAATGGATCCAAGGTGACAAGTCGCAATCAAAATTGATGGATCGGCGATCACCGCGGTTAATAAGAATCATTAACGCTTTGTCTGGAAGGAAATAGGCAGAAATGTGCGTAAAAGGACATACTTCGGAAAGTATGCAATCGCCGATAAGAGTTCCCTTAGTGAAATAATCTAGGAACTGCTTTCTCAACTTTGTGCATTGTTTGAGCGCTTGACTAAGCTGCGGATGTTTCTCGATATAGTCAGAACCGTTGATTGAGCCCGGTTTGCGCGGGAATATGTTCATATAGATATTGTCCGCAAAACACATCCTTACGGTCAGCGGACACGATGAAATCGTGGAATTTATTCGCGGAGCAGGAAAGACGCTGGTAAATGGTCTGCAATCTCTATAACCTCCCCAGTTCCAAGTATAGTCCAAATACTGGCTGTCAATTTCGAGATTCCAAAGTTCCTCCCCGCAGAAAGTGGATTCAGGATCCTTTAATTTGGCAACTTTGCGAATACGGGTGGTGAGCGTATTCATATTCGGGGGTTCCAAATTGGTGCTCCAGTATTGATCCCAACCAAGCGAAAAAATGCCTAAATTAATAAGATGCATAACGGAGTTATAAACATCTTCCTGCCATTGCTGGTTGTTGGTAGGAACTACTTCACAAGCGAATCCATAGGCATAAGGGGGGTTCCACTGAGGGATCATTTCCGTATGGAAAGTCCAGCCCTGATTTGAGGTAACCTGCAATCCGTAACGTGGGGCTGTGTTTTTATCGACAGACACCAAACTTACAAAAGGGACGACGTTTACGCCAATCTCCTTGGCTTTTGCAACAGCATTGGAGAAGTCTTTTTCTGTGCCAATGTGAGCATATGGTGGAGGCATGGGCAGCACAAAACTCCTATTCCACGACCAGAGCACCATCTCGTCTAAGCCGTGTTCTTTCGATTCACGCGCCAATTCGGGCACGTCTGAGAACTTGAAGATCGCGTCTTTAGGATCAGCTGGCTGATTTTGGCACATCCATACAGTTCGATATCCTAATCCCTCACGGACGTGTTTGGGCACTGGAAAGTCGCGTTTGTAGTTTTGCGCAACCCACTCACGATAGGTTTCAATGCCTTTAGCCCATCCATATTTATGGGGGGTCAATAAAAAATCTCCGCTCTCCCAAGATTCTCCGGGCTTGATTTCAACTGGATGAATTGTCATTATCCGGAGCTTGTTATCCACATCCGACAACTGCAGCCTTGTTTCCACCTGAGGATCCCAGCCCCATCGCTTAGGGAATAGGCTGAAGCCGCCCTTGAGGCCGCCTAAATCATACCAACGCGTCCACATATTGTTAAACATTCCGCCGGAAGTGCAATGCATTGAATAGCTGCCGGCTTCTGTGAAATACATATCGATATTTTTTCCTTCGTTCGGCTTCAGGTCCAAAAAAGGGACTGACGCAAAACCGCAAGTTCTAAAGAATGTTTTGTCTTCACCGGCAAATGGCAGAATACCTAACAAATCCGGAAAAATTACTTGCCTGACTGATTTCTGGGAATTATTCACGATTTTACATTTGAATACTATCGAACGGCCGTCAGGCGAAGCTTCAAGAATAACGGTGGCTTGAACATCGCCTTGAATGTTAAAAGGGCGGCTCAATCCAAGTTGAGGCCAAGTGATGGATACAGATTTCTCTTTTTGAATGATAACAGCGCCAGAGGAATCTTTTGCGCGTAGCCGCAAAGGCTCGAAATCTTCTAAGGGATAAGCCAAGTCAATTATGCTTGCCCGGTCATTTGTTGTTTCCAAAAATACACCGGGCCCTTCGTGCGACATTTTTAGTATAGCACCTGTGTTAGAATCGAAAAGCACCTGCAGTCCGTTTAGCTTTGCTGTAACTGTATCGCCTTTGTTCTGCTGGGATCCAAAAGCTGATACGCTAAAACCTAACAGGAATACAGATATACAAGCCATCAGAAAAATAAGATTGAAGTTTGTACACATCAATATCACTTTTCAACAACCCCCCAATATTTTCCACATTGCCACTTAAACTACTAGATTGCTCTTGGACATGTCAAGCAAAAAAAGAGAGGTAGACACAAACTCATCTTAAAATCAAATCGACTTCGTTTTTTCGCCTCGGTGCGTAGATGACTTCATTATTATTGCTATCGCTCGACTGTAGGTTATTTCGTTTGATTATTATAAACTTTAAATTAAATTTTTTGCTTTAACCAAGTAAAATCAGTGCGCTTCTCCATTCATTTAATAATAATAACTATCTATTTTTCGCCTGCGAATCTAAATGTTAATATCCATCTCTCTTTTACTGTATTATTATTTTGTTTTTAGGATTTCGAAACGGCCATTATTGGCTAGCCATCCAATCCTAAAAAGGATTAATAATTTTTCCAGTATAAATCGATACACAAATATTGAGGGGAAAAAGAGATTGTTAAACAAAACGGTTGAATCACGCATTTTAGCTTCGCTCAATCACGAAGAAGGGGATCGCGTTCCCATTTGGGACTATATAGACAATAGAGCTATCGTCGATTATTTCGCGCCGGACGAACCGGATTATAATAAGGCAATGGCTCGGGTATATCACGAACTCGGTATAGATCTTTGCCGAGGTTGGGGGGCTTCGTATGATATATCACACGATGGATGGACTCAAGAAGACGGAAGTCATAAGATATCAGGCCAAACATATTGGCAAGTAAAACATCCGATTCAGTCAATAGAAGACCAAACTAATTTCAAAACCGACGCTATAGACATGAACTGGGTTAATAACGATTGGATTGATTGGAACCGCAGCCGAAAAGAATTGCTCGAGCCTTATACAATGTGGGTTCCAGGGTGTAGTTGCGGTTTCCATGCAGCATATGCATTGATGGGACAAGCCTTATTTTCTTACGCGATTTACGATGTCCCTTATCATGTTGAAAGGATAATTGAGGAACAGACTTTTAATTCTCTTCAAATGATTAATGCTGCCGCTGAAGCAAAATTGAGCCCTATATTCTTTATAGGCGACGATATTGCATACAAAGGCGCGTTAATGTTTTCACCGGATTTTTTAAAGCGAACGTTTATAAAATCTCTAAGAAAATGCTGTGAGCCGCTTAAAAAAGTTGGAATTAAGATTATCTTCCATAGCGACGGTTATGTGATGGATATTTTGGATGATATGATTGAAGCAGGCATAGACGGCCTCAACCCCATTGAACCAATTGCAGGAATGGATATTGCTTATTTAAAAAAACATTACGGAAAAAACCTTGTTCTTGTTGGAAATGTCGATTGTTCACAAGTTTTGCCTTTGGGAAGCGTTAAGGATGTGGTAGAAGCTACGAAACAGTGTATACGCGATGCATCGCCCGGTGGCGGACATTTTATTGGCTCCAGCAGTGAAATAGTGCCGTCTACTCCAGTTGAGAATATTTTAGCTTTTTATGAAGCTTGCCGTGAATTCGGTAAATACCCTATACGGATTTAAAAAATCAAATTATAAGGAAAAGACTTTCATGAATGCTTATCGTCTTTTGATTATTTTATTCGCGGTTTTTTGCACAAACTCAGCTTACTCATCTCGAGACATTTTAGTATTAAATGAAGCTTTTTACGGATCTTCCAAATCCTTTTTAAACGCACTAGAGAAACAGCTAGGTGTTGAAGGATTTCAATTCACTTTAATAAGTGCTGAAGATTTAAATTATGCTCTTGATTTCAGGGATGCTACTGGATCAATACTAATTTTGCCTGACGGGCGTTATTTCCCAGCAGAGTCTAAAACGGCGCTGATTAACTTCCTAAAACGTGGTAACCACTTAGTAGCATTTTCCGGACCTGCTTTTGAAAATATGGTCATTAAAACAGCAAAAGGCTGGCTAAGTAGGAAAGAATTGTTGAAAGAAATCGAACCCTCAGACAGTATTTTATTGGTCAATTTTGAAAATATAAGCCCAGACAGATTGCAAAGATACCACGGACCAGCAAACAATGATGCAAATTATACAGTTGAAGCATTCAATAGCGAAAAAGTGCTGCACGCAAAAATTTCAAAGCTCGATGATTACGATTACATTTCAGGATTGACGATAGCCACAAAAATACCAAAATCACATTCTGTCCTTGCTTTTAATGCTAAAGGTGGCGCAGAAACCAAACAGTTTATTGTCGAAGTTAACGAAAGTGACGGAAGTCGCTGGATGTATGTAGCCGACCTATCTGCCGAATGGAGACAAATCCGTATCCGCACGGAATCGTTTAAGTATTGGTCAAGCCAGCCAATTGCGGGGCGCGGCGGCAAAGATGACAGACTCAATCTGAGCAATGCAATTTCGATATCATTTGGTCTTTCGAGCGGGATTTCAGAACAAAAATTAGGAGTAGCTCACGAATACTGGGTTGGTAACATATTTGCGGTTGAAGATTCATATAAATATATAGATTTCTCTCCCCCGGTTTTGGAAACATTAAGCCCTGCATATAAGACTTATCAAACAACCTGGGAAGGTGGCCAAATAACGTGCCCTATTCCACGTTCTAAAGGTGCCGGCGGTGATGCAGTTCGTCCTTGGAGATATATTGTCTTGGATTCCATAATTTCCGATGAAGGCTATTTTCGGGGATCTAAATCACATATTTTCTTGAACATTCGAGGCGATTTCAAAGGTTCTTATTGGGGATTCTCTGGGCTCAGCCAAGAATACGCAGAACGGAACCCCGAAGAATCCGCTACGATAATAATGGAAATAATCAAGCGCATCTCAAGGGGGATTTTCTTTGCGAACGCAGGATGCGACCAATTTGCCTACTTGGATGGAGAAACCGCTAGGTTGAGGGCGTATATCATCAATGATCAATCAATAACCGATGCAGAAGTGTCGTTTAGCGTATATAAAAACGGCATTCTCGTTTATTCAACTTCAAAAACCGCTTCAATTCCTCCTACTAATCCTAACCAATCACCGTTTGAAATTGACGGCGGGTCTTTTAAAGTGTCAGCCGGAGAATATATAGTTAGAACTGAACTTAAGAATAACGGAACACTTTGCGATATGGTTTCTTATTCATTCTCTGTTATACCGGAAGAATCTCCATCTTTGCAAGAAATTGTAACCGTTAAAAACGGAGATTTTTATCTTAACGGGAAGCCTTGGCATGCAATTGGAATTAATTATTGGCCACGATATTTTGCCGGCCAAGAAAAAACGGACGAATACGGGCTGAAATGGCTTGATCCGCATCAATACGATCCTGAAATAGTTGAGCAAGATTTACGCCTCGCTGTTAGCCTTGGCCTGAATTTAGTGAGCATACAATATATGCGAGAAATCCAGGCAAGGCCTTTGATGGATTTTATGTCACGTTGCAAGCGGTTGGGAATTAAAGTGAATGCATATGTTCACGGACTTGACCCATTTTGGCCGCAATTCGATGTTGCGAAAAGACTTATTAATTCGGCTTTTTTACCAAAGTCAGCCGCTTTATTTGCGTATGATGTTTGTTGGGAAACCCACGTTGGTGGATTCGGTATGCGGTCCAAGTTCAATGCAGAATGGACTCAGTGGGTAAAAGATCAATACGGAAGCTTAAATAATGCTTTTGAACATTGGGAATATGAACCGAAATCAGATGGAACAGAGATTCCTGGGCCTACTGACGAACAGCTTGAATCGGATGGCAAATGGCGAATATTTACAGCTGCCTATCGAAGGTTCTGGGATGACGAACTCAGCAAGAGATATAGGATTGTTCGGACTTTTTTAAAAGAGCTCGATAACATTCATCTTATAAGTTCAAGAAGTGGTTACGGGGGAACAGGCAGCTTTGTAGTTGTAAAAGAGTTTCCTGCCGATCTATGTTCAGGTGCAAGGCATTTAGATTTTATCTCTCCCGAAGCTTATGGAATTGGTAAAGAAGAGTGTGATTATTTAAGGAATGCATTTACCACTCTTTATGCGAAGTTCGTGAGCGGAGGTAAGCCTGTTTATTGGGCTGAGTTTGGTATGTCTGTTTATCCATACACAGACAGTTCACTCCTCGATAATCAGGCGAAATTATTTTCAAATATCCTGCGTATGTGCCGCGTCTCAGGCTCGAGCGGTTCTGCTGGTTGGTGGTGGCCCGGCGGAATTCGAGTTGACGGTATGGATGATTACGGAATCATCAATCCCGATAGTTCTCCAAGACCAGCAGCGCTCGAATATTCATTCGCAGTTGAGGAGTTGCAAATGCCCAAGCAAGATTTCAATTTTGGAGAAGAGATCATTATTGATAGAGATTCTCATATCACGGGCTACGCAGGCATATATGAAAAGTATTCCAGTAAAGTCTGCGCAAATATAGAAAAAGGAGCATTGCCAATAATAAAGACTCTTGGTACCGGAACAGATTCATCAAACGCACCACTAGTTTGTGTCGGAGGAAAAGCTTATAACGGCATAGGTCCCCTCAAATACCTAAACGCAGAGTTTGACAGCGTGAGGATCAACGGCACAACCATCAGAAGTGGCCAAAAAATAAGGATTAATAAAAACAGCCCAATCATTATTGATATAGAGATTGGAAACACCGGCGAAGCTAAATGGCTGTCCGGCTTAAACAATGTTTTAGGAAGTGTTTATCTTGTTGTCAAATCAGAATCGGGAGATGAATGGGTATTTCCTACCACGACTGATACTCCCTTCCTCGAATCAACAGTTATAAAAAATGCCGAAATACCTGCAAATAAAGTTTCCAGCGGCCAATACATTTTATTTTTAAGGGCGAAAGACAGAGCTGATTTTGGCGAGCGCTTCAGATTTAACATTGTTCGGGATTGATTATCAATCCTGAACAACTGAAATTCGTTGAATTTCCGGATCAGTGAATATATCGGACTCATCTCGACTTTTAGTAGAAAACTCCGACACCACAGCTCCTTCTGGCCCAGCTTGGAACCAATGCAAAGTATTTGGAGGCAGCGTATATTGGTCTCCTGGCTTGAGTATTATTTCTTTGAAAACCGTATAGGTCGATTCACGTCCTTTGGGAGGCTTCGCGATAGGGTTTTCGGTTGGCGTGCCTTCCACATAAAGATATACCTCACCCCAGCGGCAGCGGAATGTTTCCTCTTTACCGGGTTCGCCTTCAACTGGAGGATGCCGATGTTCAGGGCAAGTCTGATATGGGAAAAGAACCAATTCTTTCGCGCATACACGATCGGTGTTCACATAGACTACGATTTCCAAACCAGTAGTCTCCAATTCTCCAAGGCCGAAATCCGCCAACTCCATGGAGTCAATTTCATCCTGACGAAGGACTATACCAGCTTTTTTCATAATTTCCACGGCTTTTGCTCTTGCTTTGTCAGCTTGTTCCTTTGTTATCATTCCTAACTCCCTCTTATTAAAAATCTGACATCACAGCTTTATTTTTACCCAATATGCACTAAAGCTTTAATAACTAGGTTCTAAGTGGCTGTTCCCATTCAACAGACCCCATATAATTCTTCAATTTATTTATGTAATCTATTGAAGTTGGATCCACCTTATTAAGTATAGCCAAATACGCGCTTAAGTAATCTCCTAAATAAAATCCTGTCAAAAGTTTTTCCAAATCATTGTCGCCACAAAGCCAAACATCGCGTGGTTTAAGTGACGAAAGAAGTGTTTCGCTATGGAACTTGAGGCGTGCTGCATTGCGTTCGTGTTCAGTTTGCGAGCGAATGAAATAAACGGCATAAACATCATCGGCCGAACCCAAACATATGCTGTGTTCTATTGCGCCATCCCATCCTTCGATCTCATTATGATTCATTTCTGGAAACTCGTCGCAGAAAGCGTGTTGCTTTGCATTCTCATTTATTTGGCATTTCCAACGATACGCTACTGAAAACGGAACACCGGATTCACCATAAATAATAGGTATTTTTTTATAAGAATAGCGGGCAAGTTGTTTTGCCGTGTTGCGCGATTCTTCGATGTTGGGCTCAATTTCATTTCGAAGCTCCTTTAGCGATGAAATTGCTTTTTGGATATCATCGCTCCAATCTCGCGTAATGCCCAATGCGCCTAAAGCTAAAAGCATTGGCACAAACATGTACCCTGTTGCAGAACGGGGCGCTTGTCCGCCAGGAATGCTTATTACGGCGTTTCCGTCATTAGTTGCCCATTTACTTAGCGTTCCACCGCTAGCAACGCAAACAATATAAGCTCCTCGTTTTTTGGCTTCCTCATAGCAAGCTCGCGTCTCTTCCGTTTCACCTGAATAACTTGCGCAAAGGACTAAAGTTTTTGGCCCAACCCAGTTCGGAATCCGGTAGTCTCGGCTTGTGGCGAAAACAATTTTCGTATCCTGTGACAATAAATTGGAAATCATATTTCCAGCAATGGCTGAACCTCCCATTCCCGTAAATAGCACGTGATCGAACTCTGGAGGCGATTTAATTGGAGAAAACTGCTTGCCTATATCAAGTGCGGTTTCACACTGTTCTGGAAAATCGTAAATAAGCTTGAACATCCCTTTTGGGTCTGTGTCTTTTATCAAACCGAGGTCATCAAGGCTGGTGTGTTCCGGCATCGTATCCTCCGTAAAAATAACAGGATGCATGACTTATAACGGGGCTGCCCGACCAGAATGCCAAATTTTTAACGGTTTAATAAAAGCATAGAAGGCCTTTTTAGGCAGCCCCGCAGTTTTCGTTATTATTCCGCTGTGAATGGAAGCAAAGCCACTTGGCGGGCTCGTTTTATGGCACGTGTCATAGCACGTTGGTGCATCGCACAGTTGCCGGTCGCTCTTCGCGGAAGGATTTTGCCCCTATCTGAGACATAACGCTTCAACTTAGAGACCTGCTTATAGTCTACATAATCAACTTTGTCCACGCAAAATGCACAAACTTTTCTTCTTGCTCTTCGAAATTTCGAAGGCTTCTTTCCTGGCGGCATTCAATACCTCCAAAACTTTAAAATTTAAGAAATATTTGAGTAACCGGTGAATCTTATACGGTGTGAAACAGCAAAATGTCTACTCCGATTCGAATGGATCCGATTCGCTTTCAATTTCCTCGCTTATATATGGTTCCTCATTCGGATATTCCTCGACCGGTTGTTGCAAGTTGGTTAACGTACTTCCTTCCGGTGTCGGATTGTCACGTTTTGGACTGAGAGCTCTAAGATTTTCTGCAACGATCTCTACAGTACTGCGTTTATCCCCATTTGAAGTTGTCCAAGAACGGCTTGTCAAATAGCCATCAACCCCTATCAAACTGCCTTTAAATAGGTAGTTTGAAGCAAACTCCGCGGATTGCCTCCAGGCAATAATGTTGAAAAAGTCGGTTTCCTGACTACCGCCATCTTTTGAAAAGCGACGATTTATGGCGATTCGAAAGGTAACAACAGGAATACCAGCAGGAGTATACCTCAGTTCTGGGTCTTTGGTCAGTCGGCCTACGAGCACTACGCGATTGATCATATCAGCACGCTATCCTTTCGTGCTTCGACCTTCATTGCGGCCTAAGCCTCTTCGGTCTCAGCCTGAGTTTCTTCAGTTACTGCTTCAGATTCGGAATCGGTTTCAGTCTCAACAGATGACTCTTCTTCCGCAGAAACAGCTGATTGTTCATCAGATGCAGCTTCAGTTTCTGGCGTGGTCAAATCATCAATAGGTTCATCTACTCCCGTGGAATCTTCTTCAGGAGTTTCTACCAATGCTGCCGACTGTGCGGCAGACGAAGCTTTTGCAATTTCTGCGGCTGCGCGTTTCTCATCGAGAACAATTATCATATGGCGCAATATATCGTCGTTGATTTTGAAAACGCGGTCTAGCTCTTTGGAGACTCTCGGTTCTGCTTTGAAGTTGAGGAGCAGATAGATGCCTTCACGTTGGCCGTTTATTTCGTAAGCCAACCTTCGCCTGTCCCATTTAATGAGTTGTTGAACTTCTCCGCCATTATCTGTAACTAACTGGCGGTATTTTTCCATAACAGCTTCTAGCTGTTGGTCATCCGTCACGATTGACGGATTAACGATAAACATGGTTTCGTAGTTGCGAAGCACTACTTCACCTCCTCTTGGATATTATAGCTCCGGTCTCCCCCGGAGCGAGGAGGAACGACTTTCGACAAAGGGCTGTCGGAAGCGTCCATCTAATATTGCACTAAGATTAGTGCCGCGTTATTCTATCATCTAAACATATTATTTGGCAATATGCTCGAGAAATTAATTGACAATTGGGATGATTTTGATTCAATAATTCGTAAGGGTATTGAGAAACGATTGTATTCAGGAGCTTGTTATGGGATATTCCATTGCAATAAGCCCTTAGCTGAAGGTTATGCAGGATGGATAGATCCTGAACATACAAATTCCATAAACGAATTTACACTTTGGGACTGCGCTTCAATCACCAAACCGGTCGTTACCTCAACCGGGATAATGATCCTAGTTGATTCAAAAATCATCTCATTAAATCAAACTTTAGCAGATTATTTTCCCGGCGAGGCTCCGGACCATTTAAAGGATATAACCGTAAGGCATCTACTTGCGCATACATCAGGTCTTCCCGCGTGGGCTGATTTATACACCGAAACAGGATCGATTAAGGATGCAATTCGAAAATTGATGCTGATCAAACCTAAACACGCTCCCGGATCTGTTAGAGAATATAGTTGTTTGGGTTATATTTTTCTTGGGTTGATTATTGAAAAGGCAAGCGGCTTAAACTTAAGTGATTTTGCCAGTGAATATATTTTTCAACCTTCGAGGATGACCAACTCAGGATTCAATCCTGGAAACATCAAAAATATCGCCCACACAGAAGATCCGCATTTTAGAAAACGCAGGCTTGTTGGCGAAGTTCACGATACCAACTGTTGGAGGTTAGGAGGTGTGGCCGGTAATGCCGGGCTGTTCTCCACTTTGCGGGATCTAGTTAAGTTCATCAATGCTACTGAAAAAGGACTGTTCTTGAGTGACAAATCGCGCGAACTCTTATTATCACGAAGAGAACCTGGACATCCTGACAGGACATTAGGTTGGTTCATTGCTCCAAGTGATATGTTACCTATAGGAAAAGAATGGGGAAAAAGCGCAATAGGACACACAGGCTTTACAGGCGTCTCAATAATTTATGAACGTTCCCCCAATATTATTGTCATTATTTTGACAAATAGAACCGTATTTTCTAAGGAGCTGGACCAGTTTAGAGCTTTGCGCAATATTTTCTATAAAAAGGCTGCTTGCATTCTGCGTGTAAGCAAAATATCAGGTAAAATTGTGAATAATTTAGGCACTTAATATGCGCAAGTATTGACGAAGAATTGCAAAATGCATATAATCTCATCATTATTTAACGGCTTGTTAGATAATTTAAGCCTCGGGAGCATTTTTTATGGAGTTGGCTAAACAAAAAGTATTAGTGATAGATGATGAAGAAAATGTATGCGAGTTAATATCCTTATATTTTGGAAAGGCTGGATATGAGGTTTTATGCGCTAGAGACGGCGCCGAAGGATTGGAAAAAGCTCGACAAGAACGGCCTGATATCTTGATACTTGATTTGATGTTACCAGGAATGGACGGCTTGGACGTATGCAAAGAGATACGAAAAACAAGTAATATGCCAATAATAATGCTTTCAGCCAGAGTAGATGAGGTTGACAGGGTTTTAGGGCTTGAAATCGGCGCCGATGATTATGTAACTAAGCCTTTTTCTCCTAGAGAACTACTCGCGAGGGTAAAGGCTGTCCTCAGAAGGGCGGCTTATATTCCAAGCCCTGATGAGCAACAGGTGTTGACACTACCCGGATTAACAGTCAGCAGAGCATCTCGTGAAGTGGTGATCGGAGACGAAAAAGTTGAGCTCACACCAAAAGAGTTTGACCTTCTATGGTTTTTGGCTTCTAACAAGAATAAAGTTTTCACTCGGCAACAGCTGTTGGAACAGGTCTGGGCTTACCAAGGCTTTTACGGTGATGAACGCACAGTAGACCAGCATGTTAAAAGGCTCCGGCGTAAAATAGAAATCCCTTCGAGTCCCTGCAGAATAACCACAATCTGGGGTGTTGGGTACAAGTTCGAGATAAGAGAAACGGTCTTAATATAAAAAAATCACGAATCCGAGTTTTTGAAGTCCGCTGAATAAGCCAAAACCCCTGATATGTTAGGAAACTCAGAATTGGCTTGATTTTTAGATATTTCACATATGCCAGTATCTTGATTTCTATAACCAATCGATAAAGCCTATCTTTCGTTAATTTTGAGTGAAATCAGTATTTGGCAATGTGCTTTTACTGTTATTATCGGTTGACACTGAGCTTTTTGGTGATTATAATCTTACGGGCTGAGCGTGTTTGGCCTAAAGCTGCCGTTCGTAAGGAATCGGCGGCATTTTCTTTGAGTGCTCAATAACTTGAAAGGGGTAATAGCAGTCATGCAGATCGCATCATCGGGTCCGCCCTTACGCCACTTCATAAACCGCATTGGATTGACGACGCTAGCCGCAATCGGATGTATTTTTATTGGCTCTGGTTCTGCGTGGGCTTCCGAAGCCATCGAACTTCCAAAGTTTGAAGAGCTTAGCCTCGTTTGGCCGTCAATTTGGATCGTTTTCGCTTGCGCGGTTATCGGTCTTCTTTTTGGAGCAAAGTGGTACTTCGCGATAATGAAGGAAAGTCCCGGTGCTCAGGGAATGATCAAAGTTTCCGAAGCTGTTCAGGAAGGCGCTTGGGCATACTTAATACGCCAAATCAAAACCATGATTTGGTTTGTTGTTATCATTGCAATTGGCCTCATATTTATGTATAAGCCTTTGCCTTCCTTCCAAATGTCCGGCCAATTCGGGATTCCCGTGTATATCGGGGTTGGCATCGCATTTGTTCTTGGCGTAGCGGCATCGTATTTGGCTGGCCTGATAGGAATGATGATGGCTGTTCGCGCAAACGTCAGAGTTGCAAATGCAGCGCTTTCTAGCTTCAAGAAAGCTCTGTATGTGGCATTCCGAGCCGGCGGCGTATCCGGAATGGCCACAGTTGGTTTGGGCTTGCTCGGTGCGTGCTTGGTTTTCTTCCTTTTTCGCGAACAGTCCATGAAGGTTCTGATTGGATTTGGGTTTGGGGGGTGCCTGGCTGCCCTATTTATGAGAATTGGTGGCGGCATTTATACCAAAGCAGCCGATGTCGGGGCGGATCTTGTCGGAAAAGTTGAACAAGGTATTCCGGAAGATGACCCGCGGAACGCCGCGACAATTGCGGATAACGTAGGTGACAATGTTGGCGACTGCGCTGGTATGGCCGCGGATGTTTTTGAATCATATGAGGTCACTCTGGTTGCTGCGATTATATTAGGCGCAGCCGCATATCCTTTCCTTCAAACTATTTTAGGTAGTGCAGCGGTATCCGCAGTTCTGGCATTGGTTGTCTATCCATTGCTTATCAGGGCGGTTGGTGTCATCGCTTCTATAATTGGAATATACTGCGTAATTGGAACTGATGACATGAGAATGAACCCCATGAAGCCTATAAATGTCGGTTTTATGGTATCGGCCATTTTGGCCACATTAGGCTTCTTCGGAGTATCTTATTATGTGTTTCACAAAGTTCCTATTGAAGGTTATGAATGGTGGAGATTTGCCGCAGCCAACCTTAGTGGCATACTTCTCGCCCTAGCAATTGACAAGCTTACAGAGCATTTCACGGCAACCGAACAAAAACCTGTTACTGAGTGCGCTAAATCAGCCAAAACCGGTCCAGCTACAATCATTCTCAGCGGTTTTGCCTCCGGTTTGGAATCCAGTGTTTGGGGAATTGTAGCGATATCATTTGCGATTCTTGTTTCGATGCTACTTTTCAAGGGTAATGCCGCCCTTGCTGCTTATGGAATTGCTCTCTCAGGATTGGGACTGCTGTCTACTACCGGCTTTATGCTTGCCATGGACACTTACGGTCCTATTTCCGACAACGCTAACGGAATATTCGAGATGTCAGGTGCTTTGAAGGATGTTGGTCCTGAATCCAACGCTCACAAAATTGTGGCTAAGTTGGATGCGGTTGGCAATACGACCAAAGCTCTCACCAAAGGACTTGCAATAGCGACAGCGGTAATTGCCGCAACAGCATTATTCAGGTCGTTTATGGCCGACGCCGGACTGCTCTTCATACAAAAAGGCACAGTTGTCACTCAGGAAGTAGTCCAGACAGCTCTTAAATCTGGAATCCACCTCGACTGGACCGAAGTATTCATTGGACTTCTAATAGGTGGAGCGGTACCATTTTTATTTTGCTCATTTGCAATAAACGCTGTCAACAGGGCTGCATTCCAACTAGTGGAAGAAGTCCGCAGACAGTTCAGAGAAATCGTTGGCATCATGGAGTACGACCCAAGATCCGGTTCAGATAAAGGCAAACCGGACTATCAGCGATGTGTAGAAATTTCCACAGCTGCAGCGCAAAAAGAGCTGCTTAGCCCGGCAGTTTTGGCTGTCAGCGCTCCAGTTCTCGTTGGTTTTGGGCTAGGGTTCGAAGAACCATTAAAAGGCGCGGCGGCTCTTGGCGGGTTCCTAGCTGGTGCTATACTTTCGGGGCAGTTAATGGCTGTATTGCTTTCCAATGCCGGTGGGTTGTGGGACAATGCCAAGAAAAAGATCGAGGATGGTATGTTTGGAGGCAAAGGAACTCCTGAACATAAATCGGCAGTCGTTGGTGATACAGTTGGCGATCCCTTCAAGGATACTGCTGGTCCAGCGCTCAACCCGATGATCAAGGTTATGAACTTGGTGGCCGTATTGGTTGCTCCTATAGCAATAACTGATATTTCCGTTGGGGTGCGCTCAGCAATTGTAATAATCGCATCAGCTGCACTGATTGGAGCAGTTCTTTGGAGCAAACGCGGCGGAATTATGTTGGACGAAACCGGCGCTTGCGAGGAAGATACTCGCGAACCTGTTGGGTCTGCTGTAGAATAAAGTCAATTAAGATATATAAAAAAGGCAGTCCGCGAAAGTGGACTGCCTTTTTTCCATGGAAATCAAAACCTGTATATGCTCTTGTTTCTTGATATTCATTTAAAAGCGGCAGAAATATTTCGTAATTATGCATCTGCTTTGGTTTCTGTTTTCTGGCAGATTTTCAAAATCGGTGTCGTCTACTTTATAATACGAATCGTTGGGCAAAGAATTATCGACCGTGCTGCAGATTCTATTGCTTCACGTGAACCTGAAAACAAAATTTCAAGAATCCGAACACTTCAAGCGCTATTACGCAGCATTTTAAACTACTTGCTATGGTTCGTAACCGGAGTAATGCTGCTTTCTGCATTCAATATAGACCCTAAACCTGTTCTGGCATCCGCTGGTGTGCTTGGTTTGGCAGTTGGATTCGGCGCACAGAGGCTTGTGCGCGATGTAATAGCCGGATTTTTTATTTTGCTCGAGGATCAATACTCCGTCGGCGATTATGTTACCATTGGAAATGTCTGCGGCCAGGTGGTGGAAGTTGGCATGCGAATGACAAAAGTTCGCAGTGATGACGGCAGGCTTTACTTACTTTCAAATGGGGATGTAACCTTGGTTTGCAACCATTCCCGCAACGCCGTAGAGATTTTCCTAGATGTCAGCGTTGCTGCAGATCAAGATATTAATGCCATTTTTGCGGTATTGAACAAAATCGGAGAAGACTTTAAAGTGCAGAATAGCGCAATGTCAGAACCATTCAATGTTACTGGTTTATCATCCATTTCCGCTTCAAGCGTGACCATAAGAATGACAGGAAAAGCGTTCCCTCCTGGGCTGGAAGGACTGTTGATGAGGTTCAGAGAAGAACTACATAAACGGCTGACTGAAGCTTGCATCCGTACAGCCTAATTTACAATAGGAGCAAAATTGTTAAGGCGTTTCTTATTTGTATTCATTTTGTCTTTTATTTTTTCCATTAATAGCTGGGCGCAAGTCCGACCTCTGTCAAGAGCAGGATCAGAGCTATCTGCCGATGAAAGAGCTCTCATCCAAGCGCAAATAGAAAATACAAAAGCTCAAGCTGAAAACGCGCGCGCACAAGCTGAATGGGCTCGTACTCAAATGAAAGCCCGAATAAACTCTCCGAATGATTCTTGGCATAAGTTTACGACTGATCCGGCAGACGCTCTTGCGGCAATAGCTTCGGTATTTGCAATGGCTTTGGCTTTTCTTTTGTTGCTTTTGAATGCCCTTAATTACAAGACAGCTTTGATGATGCAAGAAAACTCCGCTTTTTATGAAGCAATGCGAAGGCTTGGGGATGCAAAAGATGCGGCGGCGCGCTGCGCAGCCGCATTAACAGTTGCCGAAATGGCTTCTAAAAACAATGGGCGTAACCCCTATTTTCACTTTGCCAAATCCGAACTAACTGTGATTCGCGATATAGAAGAAAACCCTTTAGTCAAAGATTTCCTTTCAAAACTGCTAGCTGAAAAATTAAGCATTTGACATTTGTCTTTTTCCTCTCAGCAAAACAATCATAGCAAAACAGCTAAGCACTGCGGTTGACGCTCCATAAATAAACGGCCAAGCCGGGCCAAAATTGTCCCATAACAACCCAGCAATGATTCCGGCTGGTAGCACCCCTAATCCCACAACGGTGTGATATGAACCTATTGCGGTCGCCCTACTTTGCGCTGGAGCTAAATCAGCTGCAAACGCCCTCAAAACACCTTCAGTACAACCATAGTATGTCCCATATACTATAAACAGTGGCCACATCCATAATTTACTTTCAATTAACGCAAAAGCTGAATAAACCAAGGCGAATATCAAATATCCTGCAACAATCAATGGTTTTCTGCCGATTCTATCTGAAAGCTTGCCTGCTGGAACCGCGAGCGATGCAGCCGCTACGTTAAAAATCACGTAAAGAAGCAAAACATCCCCTACTCCAACTCCAAGATTTCTAGCCCTTAAGATAAGAAATACATCGCTTGAGTTTCCGAGAGCAAAAATCCCCACAACAATCAGAAAGAGTTTATATCGACGGTCTAATTTAGAAAAATTGAGTATCGAGGACTTTGATTCGGCAGGTATTTTTTCTTTTTCCCGTATGAACGCGGAAAGAATGATCACAGCTAATATTGCGGGAACTGCGGCGAGTATGAAAATAGTTCTATACCCGGAAGCTCCAATGCTTGAGCCATCGAACTTGCCTATGATTAGAAAAGCAACCAGTGGCCCAAGAACCGCTCCGGCTGTATCCATCGCCCTGTGAAGTCCGAAGGCTTTGCCATAATTTTTCTCGTCAACTACATCAGCAATGAGTGCATCGCGAGGCGCTGAACGAATGCCTTTCCCAACCCTATCGGCAAACCTAATTGTAAATACATGAGTCCAACTTTGTGAAATGGCAAGCAAAGGTTTAGAAAAAGAAGAGAGTGAATAGCCCAGCACTGCCAGAGGCTTCCTGCGGCGAGTACGATCGCTAATTACGCCGGAAATTACTTTTAGCAACGCTGTTGTTGCCTCTGCAAAAGCCTCGGTAAAGCCAATTGCGGTATATGGAGCCCTCAAGATTTCGTTCATAAATATAGGGACAAGTGGGTAAATCATCTCACTTGAAATATCAGTGAGAAAACTTACGATGCCTAGTGTAACTACGGTTGCGGGAAGTCTCGATTTGTGAACGATGTCATTTTTCATAGATATCTCTTAGACTTCTTTAAACTTTCATCCTATTGTTTTTTGCTTTGAACCTATTGAAAGTTACGTAAAGTAAATAGTATTTGACCTGATTTGTTCATGCGTGATAGTATTTGGATTTGTGATTATATTTTTTGTGAGGATTTTGAGTGTTGAATATAGACGAGCAATTTGAAATTCTCAAAAGAGGCACGCTTGAAATTGTCCCTGAAGAAGAGTTAAAAGCAAAGCTTGAAAAGTCCCAAAAAACCGGTAAACCGCTAAAATTGAAATTGGGGTTAGATCCTACTGCGCCAGACATTCACCTGGGCCACGGTGTTGTTTTACGCAAACTTCGCCAATTTCAAGACCTAGGCGCGGAAGTGTATGTCATAATCGGCGATTTCACAGGAATGATCGGCGACCCTAGTGGCAAATCAGAAACTAGGCCGCAGTTAACCCGGGAAGAAGTCGAAGCAAACGCCAAAACTTATTATGAGCAATATTGTTTGATATTGGACCCTGATAAAACTAAGGTGGTATACAACAGTGAATGGCTTGGAAAGATGGATTTTGCTGATGTCATTAAACTGGCTGCCAAGCTTACAGTTGCTAGGGTTCTTGAGCGTGATTCTTTTACAGACAGGATGGCTCGTGGCGAACCTATAGCAATGCATGAACTGCTGTATCCTCTATGCCAAGCATATGATTCTGTGGTTTTGGAATCTGACGTTGAGATCGGCGGACTCGATCAGAAGTTCAACATCCTCATGGGTCGTGATTTGCAAAGGGAGTTCGGGCAAGAACCTCAAGTGGGGCTATTTATGCCTCTTTTGCCTGGACTCGATGGCGTCCAAAAAATGAGTAAATCCCTAAATAATTATGTTGGGGTAACAGACCCTCCAACAGAAATGTTCGGCAAACTTATGTCTATCCCTGACAGCCTTATGCCGTCTTACTTCGAACTATGCACTGATATACCGATGGACGAGGTCAAACGCATTACCGATTCACTTTTGGATGGATCGGCACATCCTATGGAAATCAAAAAAAGGCTTGCTAGGGAGATTGTCGCTATTTACCATAGTGAAGACGATGCAAAATCTGCGCAGGCAGAGTTTGAACGAGTTTTTAGCCATAGAGAAGTGCCTACAGATATGCCCGAAATCCTGATAACATCAGACAAACTAAAAGATGGATCGATATGGATTGTTAGGCTAGTAACACTTGCTGGCTTCGCGTCAACTAATAGTGAGGCGAGAAGATTAGTGGAACAAGGAGCAGTCACTATAGACGGGGAAGAAATCCGAGATGTAAATGCGGAAATAACCCCTAAAGATGGCCAAATACTTAAAGTCGGCAAACTGAAGTTTGGTAAAATCAGAATAAATTGACCAGCAGCCCGGCTATGGTACGTAATTAACCCTCTCTTCGCCCCACGATTTCTTGCGACTAGCATAGAACTCAGGCAGTATTTTAGAGGTTTACCGATAGAGGTATGATGCCTTACTGCTGGTCTTGAAAAATCAATTTTTTTGCGGTATCAATGCGACTTTATGCGCCTGTGGACCCTTAGGGGTTTCTACTAACTCAAATTGAACCACTTGACCTTCGGAAAGCGATTTATAACCCTCGCTTTCAATCGCAGTGTAGTGTACGAATACGTCGCGGCTGCCATTAACTTCTATGAAACCCCAACCCTTCGCATCGTTGAACCATTTGACCTTCCCGGTCTGCATTACACTATCCTCCCTTGCGGTTTAATAAAAAATAAACCATTTGCAGGTTCTTTTATTTATACTCTGCAAATATGGATGAAATTAATATCACCAATAACCGACTGAATTATTTTTGCAACATATTAGCAACAATATCAATTGTTGTCAATAGATTATAATACTATTATTGTAAAATTTTGTAATTTGGTCTTATTAAAAGGATTTTATGTTCTAAAGAAGATAATTTCTTGTCTAAAACCGGGGGTTGTATCAAATAATTGTTGCTATTTTGTAGTCCACCATTCGTTTAATAGAGCGGCTTTGCGCATATTTATTCGTGCTGAGGCTATCATTCCTAGGGATTCTTCAACTTCTGCTAGGTGTTGACGTATGACAGGATCTCCTGGAGATAAACGAACAGCTCTTTTAATGATTTTTCTTGCTAGGGGTTTGTCTCCGGATTTGAAATATATCCATCCGAGTGTATCTAGAAAGTTGCCATTCAGAGGCTGTCGTAGAAGTGATTGTTTGGATAAGACCAGCGCCCTATCTAATTTTATTCCCTCTTCGGCATAAGTATAGGCTAGATTATTTTGCAAATTTGCATCTTTCGGGTGAAGTTTCAAGGCTTTTTCAAGTGCTCGAATAGAACCTTTGGACATTCCAAGTGCATTATTAGCTAGATAAATTAAGTTTAGCGCTTCTATCTGAAGTGCCTCGTTCTTTTCTTCAACTGCTTTCTTTTCAGCTCTTTGGGCGTATTTAAGAGAACCCTTGAACAATCCATTTCTAGCGAGAATCAAAGAAATGGCGGCATAAGTCCTAGCACGTTGATTATCTGCATTTATCGCCAATTTAAACTCTCTGGCGGCAGATTTAAAATCCTGATTCCAAATATATTGCTCAGCAAGAATTAGATGACGATCGACATCTTCCGGGCGAAGATCTTCTGAGGAAGTGGTTTTCTGAACCAAGAGCCAAAAAACCGCTAAAACAACAACTATGATAATGTTTCTTCTGTATTTGAAAATGATTTCCCTTGCACGTCTCATCCTTCAAACTTGTTCCATTATTGATTGAATCTCTTGTGCCGTTACAGTTGCAACACCGACCTTGCGCACAACCGCGCTACCGGCAGCATTTGCGATTGCGGCGGCATCGAGAATTTCGGCTCCCATAGAAAGAGCTAACGTCAAAACACTAATGACGGTATCACCTGCTCCAGCAACATCATAAACCTCTACTGGAATTGCGGGTATAGGCGCAACTGCTCCGTGCTGCAAACATACAACCAAGCCTTGTGGACCACAAGTTACTACTACAGATTCAATACTATATTCACGCGCTATTCTAGTGCCAGCTGTCGCAACGTCTCCAATTGTCCGCAATCGCATATTTACCGCCGCTTCCGCCTCGGATTGATTTAGCATCAATACGTTTGCCCCTCGGAACACAGGAATGTTAGAAGGTTTAGTTTTCGCCGTTACAATGCGATTGGCAGTCTTTTCAGCTAGGCAAGCATCAGCGATGTTCTTGCAGATAACACCCTTTTCATAATCGGAAATGATTATTGCATCGACGTCTTTGATTTTTGAAGATATGATGTCTACAAGTTTCGGGACCATATCACCGGTGACACGTTCCCTTGATTCGTGGTCCACTCGAACGACCTGCTGGCTGTGCGCAAGGACTCTTGTTTTTCTTGTGGTAGGCCGTGAGGAATCGGCAATAATGCCCGATACATCTATCTTTTCTTGTTGAAGCATGTTAATAAGCTTGGTCCCTATCTCATCTTCACCAATCAAACCTACCAAAGACACCTGCGCACCGAGATGGCGCAGATTATTTGCCACGTTTGCAGCACCACCCGGACGACATTCTATGGACTCCACCCCCACAACTATAACTGGAGCTTCAAGAGAGACTCGGTCGACTCTTCCCCATATATATTCATCGACCATAATATCTCCAACAACTAAAAATCGCTTTTGCGAGGTCTGAGCAAAAAGGCTTTTAACGTCAATATTCAATGAATATCCTCCGGAAATATTTTTAATAAACAAAATCAAAATTAAAAAGCTATAACCTTATTAAAAGGATTAAGGTGAGTATAAATATAAACGTTAGTAAAAATATTCAGTAAGACTTATTAAGCGGATGCCACGTAAATATCCTTCCACTTTTAGCCCTATCAATGTGAATCACTTTGAAATATCACCGGGACGAATAGATTTTTCGTTTATTCTCGAGCGTCTAAAATCGCCTTTCGTTTTCAAAGGAAATTGGTCCACTCGAGGTAACAGTGAGAGATGGACTATTATCGGGTCTGAGCCCATTTGTAATTTTTCTATCGAGCCGAGTGAGAGCCCCATAGATAAGGTTCGTAGCATACTAGCGAAATTTGATGTTTCACCAAACTACAGTTTTTTACCCTTCGTATGCGGATTGGTTGGCTATTTTTCTTATGAACTTGGCCGTATCTTCGAACCAATGGCCGCTGTTAAGAAAATAGATTTCCAATTTCCAAATGCGGAGTTAGCATTATACGATACTGTTCTTTTAATCAATGAAAATGGACAAGGTTTTATAGCCCAAACTGATATTACAGGCGACATTCAAGGGATGCGTAGCAGGCTGAAAGCTCTGAGGGATTTGATGAAGCATTCTGTTTCTCCCCAAAACACAAATAATTCACAAAAAATTTCAAGATGCGAAAGCAAATTGCTCGATTGGAGCCGAATAGAATGTAACACATCACATAAAGATTATCTTGCAAAGGTTCATAAAATAAAAGAGTATATTGCCGCAGGAGACGTCTATCAAGTGAACATTACAAGAAGATTGCATACTCAGTCGAATGCTGGGGATGCAAAACTTTTTGATTCAGTTGTAAAGTTTAATCCTGCGCCATATTCTTGTTTTTTTCGCTACGAAGATTATTCAATAATTAGCGGTTCACCCGAGCTATTTTTGTCATTTAACGCTAAAAACAGATTGATTGAAACGAGGCCAATTAAGGGCACAATTCCGCGTGGAGTAAACGAGGCTGAAGATAGCGATTTGGCACGGCAGCTATTAGAAAGTGAAAAAGACCGTGCGGAAAATGTAATGATCGTCGATATGCTGCGGAATGATCTTGGACGTGTAGCTGAGTATGGTTCGGTATACGTGACAAAACTTTTCGATATCGAAAAGCATCCTAGTGTGTTCCAAATGGTTTCCACAGTGAAAGCTAAAGTTAGAAACGAAAAAGATGTTGTTGATATACTTTCCGCTACATTTCCTGGCGGTTCCATAACAGGCGCCCCAAAGGTCAGGGCAATGCAAATAATCGAAGAACTCGAGCCAGACCCACGCGGTCCATATACCGGTTGCGCTGGATTTTTTGATCTCCGTGGAGATATGATTCTTAACATACTTATTCGTTCGATAATTTTGAAAGATGGCATCGCATTTTTTCACGCTGGCGGAGGAATTGTAGCTGACAGCGATCCAGAAATGGAGTTTAAAGAGACTGAATATAAAGCTGCGGGTCTTTTAAAAGCAATCTACGAGTCAGAAAATGAAAATGGCTAATACACGAAGAATGTTTTGGAAAATAGTGGACGACAAGCACGTTTTATCATCGGATTTTCGCATCTCTCCACTAGACCGTGGCTTCTTGTATGGAGATGGACTGTTTGAAACTATTTTGTGCATCAAAAATAAAGCTATTTGGCTAAATAAGCATATTTCAAGGTTGCGACTTGGATCCGACATCCTAAAAATTAACTTGGATACTGACTTGATACGTGAAAAAATCAATGAAATTGTCGGGCAATCACCTTATCCTATATCGAGGCTTCGTTTGACTGTGACCCGGGGCGATGTTTCTTCGGATTGGCGAAGTCTTTCCTGTCCAAGCGGGCCAAATATTATTATCGAATTGATGCATATTGAAAAGACCGATCACAAAACAGTTTCCCTTGCCAGCGTTCCCATTAGGCGAGATGAAAAATCGCCGCTTTCAAAAATAAAGAGCCTTAATTATTTGCCTAGCATAATAGCCGTTGCCCAAGCCCGAGAACTTGGAGCTGACGATGCTGTGATGCTCAATACCCTTGGTGAAGTAGCCGAATCCAGTTCGAGCAATATCTTTGCGTTATTCGGAGACGAACTTGTCACTCCACCTATTGAATCGGGGATTTTACCCGGAATAACAAGGGAAATCGTTTTGGAAATAGCGCCAAAGGCGAGACTTAAATCTCGCGAAAAACGGTTATTTATTGATGAACTAAAGGAAGCTGACGAAATTTTTATCACAAACTCGATCAAAGGAATAGTTTGCGTTTCGGCTTTGGATGGTTTTCAATATACGAAAACTGATTACGCAGAAAAACTTTCTATAATTTACAAAGAAAATCTAAAAAAAGAGCTGCTTTAGCCGCTAATTATGGTCATTCCAAAGCATTTTCATGCTGTAAACTTTTTATCAAACGATGAAGCCCCGGACTTGGTGTCTATCCGGGGCTTTATCTTTGCTTTAGGCCGTGAGCCTGTTTCTAATATTGTTATTTCATTTCAAGCGGCGCGAGGTCGTCAGCTTTTGTGAAGAACACTCGGCCATCTTCAAGTTGAGCACTTATTGTATCTCCCGCGGAGAATCTGCCTAAAAGCACCTCTTCTGCTAACGGATCCTCGATCAGCCTTTGAATAGCCCTGCGAAGCGGCCGAGCTCCAAAATGCGGATCAAAGCCATCTTTTGCAAGAAGTTCTTTAACTTCCTGGCTGACCTGTAAATCCATCCCTTGTGCGACAAGCTGCTGGCGGACCCGGTCTATCATTAAATCTACAATCTGCAAGATCTGTTCTTTTGTAAGCGAGTGGAATACTATGGTTTCATCAACCCTATTAAGAAACTCAGGTCGGAATAACCGCTTCATTTCATCTAAAACCCGGTTCTTCATGCTTTCGTAAGCTCGACCTGTTTCTTCCGCTTTTTCGGAGCCTCTGAATCCAAGGCCGCTACCACTCGCAATATCCTGAGCGCCTACGTTGGAAGTCATAATCAAGACTGTATTCTTAAAGTCGACCACTCGTCCCTGAGAATCAGTAAGCCGGCCATCTTCCATTACTTGCAGCAAGATATTGAAAACTTCCGGATGAGCTTTTTCTATTTCATCGAAGAGGACTACGGAATAAGGACGCCTTCGCACTGCTTCTGTGAGTTGGCCGCCTTCATCATATCCGACATATCCAGGAGGGGCGCCAACCAGCCTAGAAACGGCAAACCTCTCCATGTATTCGGACATATCTATTCGAATCAAAGCGTCCTCGGTTTCAAATAGGAACGCAGCAAGGGCCCGAGCCAATTCGGTTTTCCCGACTCCCGTCGGGCCTAAGAAAATGAAGGAACCCATTGGGCGTTTTGGATCTTTCAAATTTGCTCGAGCTCTTCTTATCGCCCTGGATACAGCTTCCACGGCTGCGTGCTGTCCAATAAGCCTGCCGTGCAATGCTTCTTCCATTTTGAGAAGCTTGGCAGTCTCGCCTTCAACAAGCCGAGCAACTGGAATTCCGGTCCAACTATATACAATTTGAGCTATTTCATCTTCAGTGACCTTGGGCTCTTCAGTGCTTCTGTTTTCTTCCCATTCTTTTTCCAACAAAGCAACCCGCTCTTTCAATTCACGTTCTTTTTCTTGCAATTCAGCGGCTCGTTCGTATTCGTGGGTGGTCGGTAGGGCTTGAAGTTCCTTTATAATACGATTAAGCTCTTGCTTTGCTTCACGGAGTGGCTGTGGCGGGAGTGTCTGCTGCAACCTTATTCGTGAAGCTGCCTCATCCATTAAGTCGATTGCTTTGTCTGGCAAGTGCCTATCGGTTATGTAACGTGCTGACAGTCTTACTGCGGCTTCCAGCGCGGCTTCTGTGATTTTGACATTATGGTGTGCTTCGTAACGCCCGCGCTGGCCGTGCAACATTTGAATGGCCTCTTCGATGCTCGGCTCGCGCACTTGCACGGGCTGGAATCGGCGCTCCAATGCAGCATCACGCTCGATATATTTGCGGTATTCATCCATTGTTGTTGCGCCAATGCATTGCAATTCGCCACGTGCTAGTGATGGTTTGAGTATATTTGAAGCGTCTATAGCACCTTCCGCAGCTCCTGCACCCACAAGTGTATGAAGCTCATCGATAAATAGTATGACTTCACCGGAAGCTTTGCGTACTTCGTCCATGACGCGTTTCATTCTTTCTTCAAACTCGCCACGGTATTTCGTGCCTGCAACCAATCCTGCGAGGTCTAACGCAACAATTCGTTTCTCCCGAAGCATTTCGGGTATGTCCTGGGAAACAATGCGTTGGGCCAATCCTTCAGCTATAGCGGTTTTGCCAACTCCCGGTTCACCAACTAAGCAGGGATTGTTTTTGGTTCTTCGGCTCAGAATCTGGATGATTCTCTCGATTTCTCTTTCCCTGCCGACGCAGGGGTCTAATTTATCTTGTCTGGCTTGCTCTGTAATATCGCGGCCGAATTCGTCAAGGGTGGGAGTTTTAGAGCGAGGTCTAGTCGTGGCTAATGCTGCATCATTATCCTGAAGTTGCAGCACCTCTCTGCGAGTCCGTTCAAGGTCCACTCCGAGCCTTGCTAAAACTTGAGCTGCTTCACCGTCTCCTTCGCGAATGAGACCGAGAAGAAGATGTTCAGTGCCAATATAGTTATTATTCAATTGGCGGGCTTCATCATATGCCAAATCAATGACACGCTTAGCTCTTGGAGTAAGCTGCATTTCTTGGCCAACACGCCCATCACCCCGAGATACCCGCCTTAATACTTCCGCTCTGATTCTGCTTAAACTAACGCCCATTTTTTCCAGAATCCTTGCGGCAACACTATCGGTCTCCCTCACTAGACCTAGAAGCAGGTGCTCGGTTGAGACGTAGTTCTCCCCTAACCTATTCGCTTCATCCTGCGCGAAGAAAACTACCCGCCTCGCCCGTTCAGTGAACCTTTGCCACATATCGTCTCCCTCCTTTACAAAAGGCCGCTAAAATTGTCAAAAGCGTTACTAAATTATAGACGAACTCCAAGAAATAAAGGTTCGGATTTGTCTAAAGATAATATCTAACAAGCCTTAGCATACTCGTTATCGGCGAATAATCATCTTGACTGCATACCTGTTTACGTGGCAATTTCGGCTTTTCGCAGTTTTTTGCAGAACATATTCCACCTTGCACCTTCACTTAATTGCTCTGCATATTTTGAAATATACCACATTGCAGGGTCTCCTGTCCTTAAATAAAGCGCCAATTCATTTAAATCAGATAACTTAACTCCATTTATTATCCCACCACACACACCAATTCTCAAAACAGAGATACAATGAAGTGCAGTTTCAGCGCTAAGTGTTTCTGCACACTTTATTCCTTCTAAAGTGTCCTGCATTAATGCAACAATAGCTCTACGTTCATTTTTATATAGATACTCTCGCGATTCCTTTTCTTTATTTATGTAGTGCCTCGCCACACCGGTAACTCGTTGCACGATTTCGGATTCCGGAAGTCCCAGGCTTATTTCATTCGAAATCTGATATAAGTCCCCAAGAGCTTTGGTGCCTTCACCAAAAACGCCCCTCACCGATATTCCTAATATCTGCGAAGCTCGCGCTACGGAATCCGCTCTCTCCATCAGTGCCAAGCCTCCCAAGTGAAGCATAACTGAAATGCGAAGCCCCGTACCCATATTACCCGTGCTAGCAGTCAAATACCCATAAGCCTCATTAAAAGCATAAGTAACACTACTCGACAAAAGATCATCCATATAATCTGCAATCTCCCAAGATTCATCAGTAGCCATCCCTGGCAGTATGACTTGAATTCGCAGGTGGTCTTCTTCGTTGATCATAATAGCAATTTTTCCGGCAGATTCCAGCATCAGTACGCTGTGCTTGCCTAATCCGATTTGATCATAACTGGAAACGCGGGCATCAACAAGGAAAACTTGTTCTAGTTTTTGCAGATTGGATATGACCAACTCTTCAAAAACTAATCCCTTATTTGAAAGATTGTGGACGACGTTTTTGAGATGCGAAGAGATGTATTCAAGATCACTTGTTTTTGCTTTAAGCGGGAAAGCGATTCCATTGAGATTTCTTGCCAGCCTAGCTCTAGTGCTAATAACTATGTCGGAGTCTGGTCCATAAGTAAATGCCCAAGCTGGCCTAAACTTATCAATTATGCTCATATTTCCGAGCTATTCGTTGGTAGAATGATAATATCGTGGGTTTTTCCCTCTATGGTTCACCGCTCCGTGATGCCTTAAGGCGATATGCTCTATTTCTTCAGCGAACCGCGAGTAACAAAATTGGCATCCTAAAAATTCGCCAGATACGACTTCTGCTAGAGTGGTGCCGCAAGAAAGGCAAGCGGCACGGATATCTATTCCCTGAACAGATAAAACCTCTTCGATGATTGCCCTGCATATAACTGAAGCAATTGGAGAATTGCCTCCAAAAAGAAGTATTTCGGCTTCTTTAGCGCAATCTAAGCATAAACGAGAGCCGACGCAGAATTTTTTCTCGCGCCGGCTAAGAACAATTACAGCTTTATCCGATTTGCAGTTTTCGCAAAGTATTTGTGTCAAGGCGGATAATTCCCGCATCATAAATTATATGCCGCGTGTGAGTGCCCTGAAAGCTTCTATTAATTCCTTGGTTATTGGTCCAGGCTTTCCGAGTCCAATTTGGCGTCCATCCAATTTCACTACTGGAATGACTTCTGCAGCGGTTCCTGTCAGGAAACACTCTTCAGCCCAATACAAATCCATCAACGTAAGAAAAGTCTCATCGACTTCATAACCTTTGCTCCGTGCCAATTCAATTACTGTGTCACGGGTTATGCCTTGAAGAATACCACAAGATGGATGCGGAGTGAGGATTTTTCCGTTTCTGATAGCAAAAACATTATCTCCAGTCGCTTCTGCAACGTATCCCTGGCTGTTTAACATCAGTCCCTCGCCAGCTCCGACCCTATTGGCCTCGAACTTGGCTTGGATATTTGCTACATAATGCCCAAGCGATTTCACTCTAGTGTCTAATGCATCGGGTGAAGGCACTCGTGTTGATACAGTGACCATATCCAGTCCCGATTCATATGCGGAATCCGGGTATAGCGCAAGTTCGTCGGTGGTGATGACTATCGTAGGAGAAATGTTTTCAAATTTAATTGGGTCTAAGCCTAGACCGACGCCTCGGGTAAGCGTGATTCGGATGTAACCATCGTCCACCGAATTTCTTTCAACAAGCTCCAGAACCGCATTTTCTATAGTTTCTTGGCTGTAGGGTATTTTAATGAGCAATGCAACTGCAGAGCGAAATAACCTCGCGACGTGCTCCTTTAATTTGAATACTTTTCCGTGATAGACTCTGCAAGTATCGAAAGCACCATCGCCATAAAGAAAACCGTGATCATAGACGTGAATACTAGCTTGTTCGCTGGGAATAACCTCACCATTCATATAGACCCATGGGCCCATAAATTACACTCCATAACGATAATTTTTGGCCGGCTGGGACATCAGCCGGCCAAATGGTTCTTAAGTATATCACATTGTTAGGTTTTTAGCACTTCTATGAATCAAGCCCACCACATTTCGCCGGGTTTTTCGAAAAGGACCACTTCTTTTAAAAATGCCACAGCTTTTTGGAACCCTTCATTCACTGACATCAGACTATCTTCGTGCTCTATGGATAATACATCATCATAACCAACTAATCGCAAAGTGCTAACAATGTCTTTCCAGACGGAATAGTCGTGGCCATAACCTAAAGTCCGGAATATCCAAGAACGCTTTATTTCGTCGCCGTAAGGTTTGTAGTCAAGAACGCCATTAACAGCAGTATTGAATGGATCGATTATGCAGTCTTTAGCATGGAAATGGTATATAGCCTTGCCGAGTTGGCGAATGCAAGCTACGGGATCCATACCCTGCCAAAAAAGATGGCTGGGATCGAAGTTAGCTCCGACAACGTCGCCAACTGCGTTTCTTAGCTTGAGCAATGTGTCACAATTATAAACCACAAATCCGGGATGCATTTCAAAACAAATCTTTACGCCGTGCTCTTTAGCGAACTTTCCTTCTTCCTTCCAGTAAGGTATGACACATTCTTCCCATTGCCATTTGACGATTTCTTCGTAGTCTGGAGGCCAGGCGCAAGTCACCCAATTTGGTTTTGTCGCTTTTGGGCCATCGCCTGGGCACCCGGAGAAATTAATCACACGTTTTACTCCAAGTTTCTTAGCTAATTGAACTGTCTTTCTCCAAGTATCATGATGAGCTTTAGCAATTTTACTGTCAGGATGAAGAGGATTCCCATGACAGGAAAGCGCGCTTATTTCCAAACTTCGACTTTTTACCATTTTCAGCAAAGCCTTGCAGGCTGCGTCGTCTTCTAAAAGCTGATCAGGGTCACAATGAGCGTTGCCAGGGTAGTTCCCTGTTCCCAATTCGATTGCGTTACAGCCTGATTCCGCAATGTAGTCTAAGGCTTGTTCGAGGGGTTGCTGGCTGAATAATACAGTAAAAACGCCTATTTTCATTGGTTTTCTCCTCCGTTGGTATTATTAAAGCCAAATATGTTTCGGAGATTATATGCCTGTGAATCTGCAACGTCAAGATAGGCATATCAACTGGCAGCTAGCTTTCAATTCCGAGAACCGCGAGTCGAGATGAGAGGACCGGCACATAAGCAACAACAGTCTTTGGATCGTATAATCGATGCCAAATTGACGGCCATTTGCTCCAAGGATATTCACAAACGCTCAATAATACACCATCAGGAAGCTGCTCACTCAATAATTTTTCAGTGTTATTTTTTAAAGCACGAATCAGCCACGTTTCACCAGACATCTTCTCTGCTTCAACAATTAGCCAGTTCATCCAGTTTACGAACAGAATTTGTTCCATTGGATAAGTCATATTTTTCTTGGCCATATCTAGATACCAGTCAATATATTTTCTTTTGCCAGTCAACTTTATAGTCGAAAGCATTCCACGCATCAAGAAATGCCATCCATATGAATTGCCGACAGATTTATTCCAGTCCCATTTCTTCATATCTTTGATGGTCCAGTCTGCCATCTTTTTTACCATTTCAAGAAAACGTTGCTCACCGGTCTCCTTATATAAAATGCCTAAGGTCTCTCCAAAATTTGTGCAGTCCGAACCCGCAGGAACGCGTTTGCCATTTGGTCCTCCTTGTCCATAACCGGGAGCCCCATTAGGGCAAACCAAGTTGTCGGCGTATTGGCCAATTTCTTTCAATATTCGGTTTCGAAGCCGACGGTCGCCAAAAAAATGCGCCGCTTTTATAGGGCCTTCAATACGCTGGTAACGCATATGGACCCATTCCATCTTGTCAATCAAGAACCTTCGGCATTGGAAAAATGATCCTAGCCCCCCACGTCTTTTCGAAAGTTGAACATCGTATACAAACTCCATAGAGAGCTTGGCGCATTTTAAAAACCGATGATCTTGCGTGCGCCAATAATGATAAAGGGGAGCCAGAGGGTTATTGGCATTTGCAGTCGATTCTACGCCTTGACCTCGAAGAACATCATATTCGCGCCACCATTCACCCCACCATAAGGTGCCTTTCCACTGCTTTTTTAGCATCCATTCAGCAGCTGCAAAGACCTTTTCTTTGTAAGCGCCAAAATCAACCGGATCGCCATTTTCGGGAAGCACTCCAACGCTCGAATAATAGTCAGGATTCAATTCAAAATAAATCGGATAAAGTTCAGATTGGATTAGATCCTGTGAGCCATCGATGATCAGAGAGCCTTCAAATGTCCTTCCCATACCTACATAAAAAAGCCTATGGACTTCAGGATTTTCCGCCCACATACAACCATCGTGCGGAGGGTTCACGCCTCCAATTACTAGGTCAATTCCAGTTCCTTCGTCTGTTTTAGAAGATAAAAACTTGTGTGGCTCAAAAATTTGTCCATTCGCAAAGCTTTGTATCTGTTCGATGGTTAAAGATCCAAGGTTTATTCTCGATTCAACATTTATTCCCGCGCCTGGGCCGAGTGATTCTATAAAACCCGCTGTAACGCCAAGCATACCGCCAGGCGTTGAAAGTTTCACCCAGTCAAGGTACTTTCCGTCGTCTGACTCTTCGCCGGCTTCCAATCGGGCGCCTTTTGCAAGCGGAAGTTTTAACGTGTAACGCTCCAAATAAGTCTGCCAAACGGTGTGGTTTTCTATTCTCCAGCGGTAACGAATGACCGGCGAAAAAGAAGTGATTATCAATTCCAGTTCACAGTCGAACTGCGCGCCATCAGGGTCGTAGTCGTAAGGATCATTAGTATAAGCAGCGTATTTTGGCACACGTCCTTTCAAAAGTAGAAGTATTCGGCAATCATTTCGCTCCTCTATGGACCAATTTTCAGGGATAAAAGAAGCTAACCTTGAAGTGCCGGCGCCGCCGCCAACGATGCTGCGTGCGTCAGGCCATAACTGGAAATCTATAGCGCCGTCAATAACCGTTCCTGATTTCGTTGAAACTTGTAATTTTCCGGGATTTTGAGCGGTAAGATGGAAAAACGGCGTTTCAATGTCAATTTTCTTTTTTGATTCTTTCGTCTTTAGAGTAGAATCTACCGATCTTTTATAATCAGAGTCTGTCAATTTGAAAGTTCGTTTGCTACCCTCAGCGATATCTACCACGGTTGTAAGCCTAATCCAAACAATTTGCCCATTTTCGTTGCGCCCATCGGCTTCGATATTCGCAGGAACTGTCATTTCTGTCTCGTCCACAAGCTGTATTTTATCGATAACGCCCGGGTCTAGAGGCGCAACCGGCACACCCTGTTCTATGAGGACAGAGCGCCGGGGTATTTTATACGGGTCACTTAGCGTTAGGCGAACTTCCAATTAACAACTCCATTATTTAATCACATAGTCGTCAGCATTAGCTTGAAAGCCTAGTTGAACTGTTTAACCTTTTAAACAGGATTTTTAACAAATCCGTTCAATGCAAATATCGATTTAGATTCTCTTGAACGACTTCTAGATATCCGCACTATTTTTGCGTCAATAAAAAACAGAATAAACCTTTTAATTTTCAGATTCTGGATTTATGCCTGCTTCGGCTAGTGTGGAAGCCAGAACAGGAAGATAAGAGACAATTGCTTTATTGTCGTATATGCAAATCCATCTAGCGGGTGGTGACTGGTAACGCTGTAGAAAAGGATAAGTTCCCGGAGATTCTTTAGATTCCATAGAAAGAACCCATTTTGCCAATTTTAAAATTCCTTTAAGTATTTCAATGTCACCGCTCCACTTATATGCTTGGGCGGCATAGTAAAAATGAAAAGCAACATAGTGAGTTCCATACTCAAAGGTTGGGGCGTTAACTGTCCATTTGGCAATTTTTACGAATGTATCAATATAACGCTTGTCACCGGTTTCCTTACATAAATTCAGCAAGCCTCTCAATATGTATCGTGTTGAATTAGAATTTTCACAAAACTTATCGAGATCTGCTTCTGCGCCCCTTACTACCCAATCGCCAATAAGCTTAGCCTTTTCTAAATACCAGCCATCTCCTGTTTCTTGGTAGGCATACATTAGAGAGTCGGCAAAGTTGCTCATAGCGGACTCCGTGCATTTGCTCTTTGTTCCATCAGGGTTTGGAACCATAGGAGCGCCGTCATCGGCTACGTAGTTTTCCCCCCAATAGCGAAGAAGCCAGATGACTTTATCCCTATAAACACGGTCTCCGAAGAAATGGCTACAGCGAATCATACCGCCGACACGTTGATATCTCGGATGAAACCATTCTTGATGGTCAAGCAAAAAACGCCTTGTATGCATATATGGACCGTATCCATCGGTTTGCTTGCAGAACTGGATATCATAAGTGTAGTAGAAAGACATTTTTGCCGATTCCCAAAAACGCCAGTCGCCTGTCCTATAGAAATGATATAACGGTCCTAAGGCTGAATTTCCGCTGTTGGTTTCTTCAATCCCTAAATCGTGGTCAATGTCTCGTTCCCTCCACCATTCTCCATACCACAGCGTTCCTTTCCATTGGGAATCAAGCAAATATTCGGCGGTTCTATTTATCTGATCAGTCCAAGGCCCGTTAGTAACAATAGAACCGGATTCTGGAAGGGCTCCGGTCTTGGAATAATATTGAGGGTCAAGTATAATCGGCAGTTTTTTCAATTCGGATTGGACTTGGGATTCTGAACCGCCGATTATTAACGAAGCTTCGAATGTGCGAGACATTCCATAGAAAAACTTGCGATAAATGTCAGGGCTTTTTCCTCCAAAACCGCCGTCAGGAGGAGGATTGACACCTCCAATAGCCATCTCGCCGTTTACTACTTCAATTCCGGACCCTTTTCCGAACCAATCCTGCATAGGAAAAGCTGCGGCTAGTTTGGCCCCTGGGGTTTCTACCGCAGCCCAATATTCGAAAAAGTTGCCGTTGGGCGATTTTATACCATCAATACTATCTCCATTAGCAAAAAAGGGTATTTTGAGGAGATAACGGTCCAACCACATATAGGAACAGTTAAACCGCATAAAATCGGTTATACACCATTTTAAACGAATAACTGGTGAATCAGCGTAAACAGTAAGCTCAAGGTCAACCTCATAGCGCTGTATATCATCCAAATAATAGTTTTTTGGAGCCCAGGCTCGATAAATGCCCTTTAGGAGTATTTTTGCTCGTCGTTCAGTTCTCTCTAATATTTTGAATCCCTTCGGCTCATAATGCGCGAGGCGCAGTCCGCCTACAGTGCTCCTTGCATCTGAACGCAGTTCAAAATTTATATTGCCATCGGCGACAACACCGGAATCGGTCGTCAGTTTCATGATCCCAGGGTTGGAAAGTTCCAAAGTGAAAAATCGATTGGTAAATACAAAATTGTTGGCGGAAAACTCGCTAATACCGAGGCGAGAGGTTGGTTGCGGTCGATTCTCTGTTTTTTTAAGAATAAAACGACGTTCTTCGCCTTTGTTTAGATCTAAAGCAAAAGACACGAGCAGCCAGCGCACCAATCCATTTTGGTCAACAGCTTCAACTTGGATACTTGCCGGCACTGCATTTCCGTTTTCGTCGAATATCGCGAGAAGGTCAACCTCTTTTTCTTCCAAAGGATGTATTGGCACACCTTGTTCCACAATATAGTCCAGCCTATTGACCCCACGAGATTCTCGAATTACTAAATCGACTGGTTCCAATGGCATCAGCTCCTAATTTTTTTCTGAATATAGCATTCAACATTGCTTGATGTCAAAGAACAAGCATAACAATATTTGCTTCCAAGTTTTATGATTGACCAAAAACTACTGGATAGTTATCATACGGATGACGAACAACATTGGGAGCACGTGGTGATTTCATCTGTTCATTCCGATCCGGAGACAATCAGCCAAGAAGTTTGCGCTACGCTTGAAAAAAAAGGCATTTGGCACACTTGCGAAGACGGCATACAGCGCAAATGGCTAGTTTCACCAGAACCGTTTGGTATCTCCACGACATTATTTGAAACCCTTGAAACCCTGGGATCTTGCATACTTGCATTCTATGAGGCTTGTGACAAGCTTTATCAAAGCGGACTATTTCCTTGGGTTAACGAGTATCTGGATACCGGGAAGCCTGATGATGTACGAAAACACAACAAAATGAACTACCATAAACGACGACTGCCCGGCGTTTTACGGCCTGATATCATTTTGACGGACGACGGCCCAATCATAACTGAGCTGGATTCCGTGCCGGGAGGCATAGGCCTTACCGATTGTCTTTCATCGATCTATGAGCAAGCAGGTTACCAACTAATAGGATCTCCTAGAGGTCTTTTAAATGGCTTTTTGCGAATGCTTTGCGACGCTGCAGGAAAAAATTCTCCCAACATTGCAATTATTGTTTCTGACGAATCTGCCGACTATCGTCCAGAGATGAATTATCTAGCCAAGGCGTTGCGCGAAGCGGGGTATCGTGCGTCTATTCTTAAACCCTCGGAAATAATATTTCGAGAAAATGGTCTTTTTTTTGACACTGGAGAGCAAGTAGATGTCGTTTACAGATTTTTTGAATTATTCGATTTACAGAATATTCCCAAATCTGAACTGGTAAAATATGCCGATAAAAAGAAGCTTGTCGTAGTAACACCTCCATATAAAACCCATCTGGAAGAAAAAATGCTGTTGGCTTTATTGAAGCACCCAATTTTAACCAGTTATTGGGAAAACACTATGGGTCGCGACCGATATATACTTCTCAACAGCGCCGTTCCTGATACTTTTATTTTAGATCCCAGGCCGGTACCTCCTCACGCCGTGATTGTTGGAATACTGCATAAAGGTAAGCCGATCCGTGACTGGATGGAACTGGCTGAATCAAGCCAGAAAGAACGGCGGTTTGCATTGAAAATATCAGGCTATTCCGAATTAGCTTGGGGAGGACGTGGGGTTTATATTGGACACGACTTGCCTCAGGAAGAATGGAAAAAAGCTTTAGAACGTGCGCTTGTTGAGTTTCATACTCAACCTTATGTTTTACAAAGGTTCCAAGAGGGAAAGAGAATATCAGTCAAGTATTTTAATTTTGATAATAGCGAAATAGTCAATATGGAAGCTAGAGTCAGATTAAGCCCTTATTATTTCCATTACGAAGGTAAAGCTCATTTTTGTGGAGCACTGGCGACGGCATGCCCGTCAAATAAGAAAATAATTCACGGAATGAAAGAAGCAGTATTAATGCCTTGCTTTAAGCTTAGTGAAAATGACAGTAAAGAGTTCGGAGTATCTAGCGTCGCTAATTGAACGAAGTAACTGCATCAGCAGGCAGTTCATCACGGAACCTGTTAATGAAACTAAAGAAGGAGAAGCAATTGATCCTCTGGATGAGGAAACGTTTGAGGTTGTACCTCGTTTAATCCATAAATACAAAAACCGAGTTCTCTGCATTCTAACAACAGAATGCGCAGCTTACTGCAGTTTTTGCACAAGAAAAAGAATCGTTGGAGAAGGGCGCGCTCTAGAAACCTCGAAATCGCAAATAGACGGCTGGATAGATTATTTACGCGAAACACCAAATGTGTCCGAGGCTATACTGTCAGGTGGTGATGCTTTTGTTGCGTCAGATGAAACTTTTCTATATGCTTTTGATTCAATCGCCAGCCTTGAGCAAATCAAAGTCATGAGGATAGGCACAAGGACGGTAGTATCGGACCCATCACGCATTGCTGAAACGAAATTATCGGCAATTTCAAAAGCCAAACAGCCAATATATGTTGGAATAAATTTTGAACATCCCGACGAGATCACCGCGGAATCTGAAGAAGCCATCTTGAAACTTCGCCGTTCAGGAGCTATTCTTTACAGCCAAACTGTTTTTCTTAAGGGAATCAACGATGATTTCAATACACTCAAAAGTCTTTTCACAAAATTAGTCGAATGTGGAGTAAGACCATACTATATTTACAGATGCGATCCTGTAGCTGGGCTTTCTAGATTTCGAGTTGACTTCCAGAAAGAACGAGAAATTATGACAAGACTCAGAAGCGAACTAAGCGGTTTGGCTTGTCCCACCTACGTCATAGATACACCATACGGAAGTGGCAAAATACCGGTCCCTCTTGATTTTTGGGAACTAGATTGCTTTTCTTACAAGGACTTTGAAGGTGAAATTCACGAAATAATTTAGTATATGACTTACACAATGGACAAGAATTGCCTCTTTTTCAATGCAATTAAGCATTGTCTTTCAATATTTTCCATCATTCATTTACCGCTGAAGCTATACTTTATTTTTTAGTTCCGCTAATGAAATAAGTCCAGTAAATAATTTAAATCACCAAGAGCTTGTATGGTTTTTATATTTAATTCCTCCATAACGCCTTTAAAATCAATCTATTTCAGATAGAGATCTGTAAGAGTTGAATTTATCGCCTGAGAAACCCGAAAGCTTTTCATTGCTATTAAAATTGATCCAAATAACCAATCATCGGTCAAGCGTAGGTAGTCGCAAAAATACTAAATAGAAAGCCTTTTCTTTTTCATTCCGGAAGTATAAGTATGGGATCTAGAACGTTATTATAAAAATGGTTATTTATTGTACATTTCCTGGATTTTATCTCTTCATTATCATAGGATAATTGTTAACAATTTTGAATATTATTATAAACATCATATATTTGAACGGTTTCTTCGTTGTAGAGAGTTTGAGATGAAAAAATACAGCCGACGAGAGTTCCTTTCAAAAACTTTGACATCAGCCGCTGGTTTTGCAACTTTTTCGATGCTCAATCAACAAGGGCTTTTTGCATCGAACCATAGTCAAAGGTTCCCAAATGTTGTTTTTATTCTGGCCGATGATTGGGGCTGGGGAGACCTAAGTTGCTATGGGCACGAAATACTTAGGACCCCATTTCTTGACAAATTAGCATCCGAAGGAACAATTTTCACACAATACTACTGCAACTCACCTGTTTGCAGCCCTAGCAGGGCTGGAATAATGACCGGCCAATTTCCTGCCAGATATCGGATTTTTGGGCATTTGGCACAACATAGATATAATGCTGAACGAGGCATGCCTGATTTTTTAGACCCGAAATCCCCTTCAATTTTAAGATATTTCAAGATGGCTGGTTACATTACAGGTCATTACGGAAAATGGCACTTAGGTGGAGGAATGGATGAAAAAGCGTCTGAAGAACACATCCCTGAACCCTCAGCCTATGGAGTGGATAAATACAAGGTTTTTGTCGGCAAGGGTCCGAATTTCGATAAGCCAAACTTTGATGCATTTTCAAGTAACTATATTATTGACGAAAGCATTAATTTCATACGTGAACACAAAGATAAACCTTTTTTTCTAAACATTTGGCTTAAAGATACCCATGCTTTCCTGAATCCAACAGCGGAAATGATGGCCCCTTATGATGGATGGGGAGGGGCGCTAAAGGTTTATTGGGGAGCGACTGAAAATGCTGACAGACAGATCGGACGATTTTTGGAAAAGCTCGAAGAATTAGGCTTGAGAGAAAATACTATAGTCATTTTCACAAGTGATAATGGCCCCGAAGACATACACATCCCAAATGCTTCACACAGTGCAGCTGGGAGTCCAGGACCTTTTCGAGGTAGAAAGCGCAGTTTGTATGAAGGCGGAATAAGAGTTCCATTCATCATTCGCTGGCCGAGCAAGATACCAGCAGGAAGAGTAGACACAAAATCGATTATAAGTGGTGTGGATATGCTACCAAGCTTATGTAAAATGGCTGGCGTAAAGTTCGAAGAAAGTCCAGAGCTAGATGGACAGGATATGTCGCGGGCATTGTTGGGCCACTCTTTAGAACGACAGAAGCCGTTAATGTGGGATTTTCGTTATAGGATATTTGGATATACAATTAACAGAAGCCCTATGCTGGCAATTCGCGAAGGAAAATGGAAGCTGCTGGCTAATCCAGACAAAAGCCGTGTTGAACTTTATGACATTATAGAAGATCCGATGGAGCTGAACAATCTCGCTTCGCTTGAAAAACAAATCGCGGAAGGACTGTTGCAGAAACTTTTGGACTGGTTCCAAAAAATGCCAGAGGGACCTATAGAATCAGCTGCTGGAAAGAATGACTATAAATGGCCGACCGAGAAAGATGGGAATTTATAATGAGCCTATATTTTCAATAACGGAAAGGTGATTGGATGAACGATTAACTTTCTCAGCAGTTAGTTAAAATATTTGTTAATCGCATATAGGCTAAATAAATAGGTGTCATTTGCTTAATGCACTTAATGGTCCAATTCGCAGACCCTCTGTCGGTAGTATGAATAATTTTCCAAGGAAACATCACTAGGGACACCGTGATCGCAAGTCGGGTAGTATCTGCCCCGTTTGAGCATCGCCGGGATGATATACTGTAAGTGTTTGTCAATTGCATCTTTCGTTGATGCCAAAACTCTTTTATCGATTCCACCATACATTATCAAGTTAGGATTTTCCCGGCCTATTTTTACAACGTCGCAGCCGCTAGCCACCTCCCACGGGCTCATTATGTCCATACCAATTTTACTATAAACGGGGATTGCGGGTACTGCATAACCATCTGTGTCAATCATTACATAAATGTACCTCTTCTGTCTGCTTCGAGCATTGTCCAAAAGCTTTTTATAATATGGGTATAAAAACTCATTCCAAGTTGCCGGGGAAATCAGCAAGCCGTGGTTAAAGCAAATATCTTCAGCAAGTTCTATTTGATCAAGTTCGAGCTTCTCTTGAACTCTTTCAAGGATGGTGTTCATTAAGTTATACCATCCTTGCATCATAGCGTGGATTAAATCAGGATTGTCGTGAAACATATACAAAAGTTCGACCGGACCCACCAAAGCGCGCATATACATATAGCCGCCAATCATTTGTTGGCATATTAAGGTATCATTAGCCTCATTTTCCCTTTTTGCTGCTTCCATCGCGGCTTCTAAGTTGACCCAACGACCAGGATGGCTCGGATCCATACGAGGCGCAATTTTTTCTTCCCAGTCTTTCATTGAAGTTACTGAGTGGGCCAAATATTCAGGCATAAAGCCTTGCCTGCGTCCCTTAAAAACTTTTAAAATGCGCCCAGAGATGTCTTGAATAATCTCATAGTCCTCGGTTTCCTCTAGAGTTTTTGCTTCAAATTGCGGCATTAGCGGAACGTCAACCCATCCGCCATAACCACCAGCCGAAACTTTGAAAGGAGGATCGTAGTTAAAATAATTGATTTCTTCCCAGTTGTCGGGAAGGCCTTGTTCCCTCCACTTGGCATACGTATCTATCCATACATAGAACTCATATCGGGGCAAACGATCGACTGGGCGACCTTCATACAAAGCTCGCATTCTCTCTCCCGCTGTCATTGCCATATTAACTGCACCTTTTGATTCTGTGGGGCAATACCAATCTGTGGATATTTAAAATGATAAAGTGATGTTTTTATGGTTATTTCGAATGACAGAGAAATCCTTTGCAAATGAACAGGCGTTATGATATGTTTTGTAGCCTAATTTGACATCTCACTTGGAGTTTCTTATAATCCGCGCAGAGCAACTATCTTTAAGGGAGCACAAATTACAATGGCAAATAAGCGCGAAACAGAAATACGAGCGGCATTAATCGGTTATGGTGGTAGCTTCAATATGGGGCAACGACACGGGGCTTGGATCAACGAAGTACCTGGGATGCGGACTGTAGCTGTTGTTGACCCTGTTGAATCACGTCTCGAAGCTGCAAAAAATGAATTGGGAGTTTTTCAAACTTACAAAAGCGTAGATGATTTGATCGCTAAGAGCGATGCTAACTTAGCCGTTGTCATAACACCACATAACACCCACGCGGAAATTGCACTTAAATGCTTGAAAGCCGGCAAGCACGTAGTATTGGAAAAGCCTCTCTGCATCACTACTGCAGAAGCTACGGAAATGATCGAAGCGGCTAAAGCTTCCGGGGTAATTTGCACCGTTTTCCATAATCGCAGGCGCGATGGCGATTTTCTGGCAATAAAAGAGACTATCGACAAGGGTTTAATTGGCGAAGTTTTCAGAATTGAAGCATTCATGGGAAACTACGGACATCCAGGTCATTGGTGGAGATCTGATAAACAAATATCCGGTGGAGCGCTATATGATTGGGGAGCTCATTTCATCGACTGGATTTTACATTTCAAACCTGTAAAAATTGCCAATGTTACCGGTTTTTTCCAAAAAAGGGTTTGGATGGACGTAACGAACGAGGACGAAACGGAAGCAATCATACGCTTCGAAGACGGGGCGGTAGCCAGCTTACAAATCTCAAGCATCGCCCTTGTTGGAAAGCCAAGGTTCAGGATTTTGGGCACTAAAGGTGCAATTGAAGATTGGAGAGGCTCGGACAGCTTCAAGCTTCGGTTTTTATACGAAGGAATGACAGCAGAGACTACAGTCAAGTATAAAGATACGGACTGGGCTGGATACTACAAGAGTTTAGGCAAGTTTTTCTTTGAAGGCGCGCCCCTTGAAGTCACACCAGAATCTGCAAGGCGAGTGATAGGTGTCATCGAAGCGGCAGAAAAATCAGCAAAGAGCGGTTTAGCAGTAGAAGTTCCTTTTGAATAATCTCCTTGATTTTTCGGCGGCCTCGCTAATGTCGAGGCCGTTTTTTAGTTTCTTTTCACGATAGGAAATCTATCTGTGATCAAATTCCAAGCTGATTGAGCTTCATCCAAACGCATTTTTTTTACCACCGTGAAAAATGCCGCGCCTCCAAAAACTGCCGTTCCAATAACTATCAAAAAAGAGTGCAGTTTGACAACAGCCGTTCCAGTATCGGGCAGGCCAATATGCCTATTTAGAAAGAGCCCGATTAATGCTATCAATGCAGATGCGGAAATTATTTTAGCGACGGAGCTCAGCAATTTGCGGCCGTGAATGCCACCTAAACGCTTCCTAGCAATAAAAAGCAAAAGCGATACTTGAGTTGCGGCCGACAATGATGTTCCTAGAGCAAGCATCCAAAAAAGCCGATCTCCGCCATATTTTGCGATTATGTATTTCAATGGAACAAAAATTAGAGTCATAAGAGTGCCGGTCCAAACCGGGGTAAAAGAGTCATTCATAGCGTAAAAAGAACGCGCAACCAGCGCTTGCATACACCAGCCTGACACCCCTATGGAATAGAAGATCAGAGTAATGCTAACTGCCACGCTGTCATTCGCTGTAAAAGCGCCGTGTTGGAAAAGCAGCGCCGATATCGGTTTTGCCAGGACCGCAAGGAAAACGGAAGACGGTATTGCAGCGAAAAGGATGAGCCTAAGCCCATAGTTGAGGGTATTTTTAAACTCTTCTTTTTCATTTTTGACTGCTTGTTCTGTAAGTGTAGGAAAGAAACCGATTGCCGTGGATTGGCCAAAAACTCCTACTGGAACTTGCATCAAGTTATTGCCTCGGACAAGAGCAGTTACCAATCCACCGGAAAGGTAACTTGCGACCCAACGGTTGATGAGAACATCGATTTGGGGCAAAGCCAATCCGAAAATCACTGGAAGCATAAGCTTCCAAACCTTTTTTGCTCCTGGATCGTTGTAGTCTAAACTTGGCTTAAAACTTACTCCTGCGCGTCGCAACGCTATAAGTTGCATAAGGAAATTACCTACAAAAGCGCCTGTAAGCGCTCCCCAGCACAATCCGGCAACACCGATCCTGCTCCCTAACAGTGCCCCGCCAGTAATAATTCCTAAGTTATATACACTAGGGCCGAGACCAGGTATTAAAAACTTCCCTCTCGCGTTCAATGTTCCCATCATCAATCCCCCCAAAAAGAAAAAGAATTGGGATGGAAGCACGATTCTTGTAAGAGAGGCTATGCTGTCAAGCTCGGAAGAATTGTATCCTTTTCCGCCTATATAGGGCACCAACTGCCTGGTGAATATTTCTCCAATGAGAATAAAAGTTGTGATCACCAAGCCCATTATGGTTGCGATTACACTAAAGGTTTTCCAAGCTTGTTCTTCGTTGCCCGTAGTAAGATATTCCTTGAAAACTCTAATAAAAGCGCTGCTGAGGGCTCCACCAGCTATGAGGAAAAAAAGAGTGTCGGGAATATTGAAAGCGGCTAAATATATATCAGTCCAACGAGTCTGTCCAAATACACCGCTAATTACGCTTTCGCGAACCAATCCCAATACGCGGCTGAGAAGAATAGTAGCTGACATTATTCCGGCAGCCGCTGTCACAGATTTTTTAGTGCTCATATAGGCGATAGTATAGATTTAGGGAGTATATTGGTCAAGTCGAAGTATTTTATCGAAGGAAATAAATAGGCCGTCCTTTTCCAAGAAGTATCCTTTCAAGATAAAATGGGATGACCTTTACTGCTTTATTTAGATAAAAATCTGAGCTTTAAAAAAGTTACCATTGGAATACAGTGCCAAAAAGCTTGGCAGGATTATCCCTCAAAATATCGTAGATTCTCTTCGCTTCTGTAACCGGGACGACATCCTGAATCATTGGTCCTATTTTCACGATGCCTTTGGAACTCAATCGCAAAAGCTCTTCTAAGTCACTTCTGTCGAAATGGCTGTTCTGTTTAATGTTGACTTCGTGAAACTGAGCATTGTTGAAAGTGTATTTGACTTCTGACCTTCCCGCAATGAAAAGCACAGAACCTCGGCATCGGACTGCTTCGATCAATCTGTCTTCCATCCCGGGAACACCAGCAACGTCAACTACTATGTCGAAAAAGTAGTCTGTAACATTTGCCCTCCATCCATCAGCCGCGCTATTAAAAACACACTCCGCACATCCAAAATTTCGCGCCGTCTCTAGTCGTTTTTCATCAATATCACATATCCACACACGGCTGCCCATAGCGTTGAAGATTTGCAAGCAAATCTGGCCAATGAATCCTGCACCGACGACAAGTATTTTAGAACCCAGTTTTGGATCGGCATGGCGGCAAGTTCGCATTGCAACACTTGCCATCCCATAAAGAGCAGCCTCTTTTAGGTCAATATTATCTGGTATTTTGACTACCAACCAATCTTCTGCAAAAGTTGAATATTCTTGATGTTTCGAGCCGGAAAATACTATGTCTCCAACTTTCAGTGTTTTGCAATCCGGGCCAACTTCGATAACCTCTCCAACATTTTGGTATCCCCAACAAAACGGCAATTTTTTTGCCGCATAATTTCCTCCTATAAGGTCATTTCTTTCCGTGCCGTTTGTGACTCCAGTAAACAATGTTTTGGTCTTGACTTGGTTACAAACTGGGTCGGGTGGTTCGGGCCAATCGTAAACGAGAACTTTTTCCCTTATACCATCCGGCCTAAGTTGCGTTACCAATGCCTTCATTGTTTTCTCCTATATTTTTTGCGCACACCATCTAATACCTCGAGCTAGTATAAGCCTGAAGTTTTCGTTTTCATAAGCGTTATGGTCGTGTCCTGATTGGAAACAAAAAACTCGCGAGTTTCTATAGGTCCTCGTCCAAGCAATGGCATTCGAGCTTTTGATATGATTTGTAGAAAGAAGCAATTGGCTGCCGTTTTCGGGTTCATTTATCTTGTAAGTCTCGTCAATCATTTCCCAACTCTGCAAACCAGCAGTAATGGGATGTTGTGGATCCACAATCTCTATTTTAACAGTCTGATCGGGGTAGTATTCAAACCTTCGATCATCGATTCCGACGATTTTCGACCACAATGACCACTTAGGGAATGCTAAAATGGCGTGGTGCAGAAGAAATATTCCTTGTTTAGTGTCACCAAGCTGTTCCAACGCTTGCTTGAGTGGTCGATCACACCAATGGGCGTTTTCCGTAGGCAAATCCATATGCATATTGTAGAACACGACAGTTTCGTATGATTCACGCTCTTCCTTTGGAGTATGAATCCAATCCTCCATATGTTGGATGTAGCATTCGGCGTCGGCAATGCTGGAAATAGCATGTTGAAAGCTGCGCACTTCGTGCGGATGGCGTCCCGTTACCACTGCAACATTTAAAATCGGTGAACTTTCTGCTGACATTATTTTCCCCTTTACGAGTTTATGATGCTACTTCAGTGGTGATCATTTGAATGGATTTCTTTGGAACATTATTTCATTAAAGAATCTAATTTTTAATCTGTTTGCTACTCAAGAGATATTTCGTACAAGTATATTGCGATTTTATTCGTAGCGTCAAAGACTTCTGTTGGAAAATTGAGTTTCTTTTATTAGATTCCAATTTTTTTAGATCTTGTTTCCGACAAATTAAATCTCATTTTCTGAAATATACTTGGTTTCTCGATGATCAGGGAAAATGTTTATTAGCTGATTGATCAGAAAGATTTAAATGAACAGGTTTTGAAACGCCAATTTCTTCGGAATCATTGATTTGAAAGGTAGTCTGTTAAAAAGGTGCGTTAAAGAAAAAATGTTTTATAGGAATTAAGGAGAATTTTACCGCTGATTATTTAGTCGTCGGAACTTAATTAAATATTTGTGTATAAGGTTTCTATAAATTACGAATGTAGATGGTGGGCGAGGTGGGAGTCGAACCCACATGGGTTGCCCCGGCGGATTTTAAGTCCGCTGCGTCTGCCATTTCGCCACTCGCCCATAGCGGTCCATTCGAATATTAACACGCTAGTAAAAGCTGGTCAACCTTATGGCAGCTTTTTTATGAAAGCATTTCCCTTACTTCTGCGATGGATTCGCCCAATGCCTCCAACGCTCTGTCGATCTGTTCTTTTTCAATTATAAACGGGGGTTCAAGGCGTACAACGCGGGGATTGTTGAGGCTGTAAGCAGCCAGAACGTGTCTTCTTCCGCATCCGGCAATCACCAGCGCTGCAAAATCGTCGACTGCAAACTCAATTCCTGCTACCATCCCCAGTCCACGAACATCAGCAACAACATCTGAAAACTTTTCTTTTATCGTTTTCAGGCTGTACAACATATATTTGCCCATTTCTCGGCTTCGTTCGACCAGGTTTTCTTCCATAGTGGTTTTTATTGCTGCGATGCCTGCTGCGCAAGCCAATGGGTTTCCTCCAAATGTTGTAGAATGAAAATATGGATTTTCTCTAAACAATGAGTTCCAAATATCCGGTTTTGCGGAGAATGCTCCTACAGGCATTACACCGCCACCCAAAGCTTTTCCCATTGTTACAATGTCGGGAACTATATCGAAGTGCTCTACAGCGAACATCCTACCGGTCCTGCCGAAACCGGTCCTCACTTCATCGACTATTAAAAGTGCGCCATTTTTGTCGCAGATTTTCCTGACAGCTTGGATATAACCGTCCGGTGAGATATTAACTCCGCCTTCACCTTGGACGATTTCTAAAATTACCGCGGCGGTTTTGTCGCTGACAGCTGATTCCATTGCATCGATATCGCCAAAAGGAATCACTTTACACTCGGGCAGCAGTGGCTCCAAACCTTTTTTATAAACATCCCTTCCGGATACGCTCAGGCTGCCAAATGTTTTGCCGTGAAAGCCGTTTTCAGTTCCAATAAACTCGATCCTTTGAGTATGCATACGGGCAGCCTTCAAGGCTCCTTCTACAGCTTCAGTTCCTGAATTGCAGATAAATGAATAACAAATATCTCCTGGCAACACCTCGGCCATCAACTCGCAAAGTTCGGCGAGTTCTATCGACATAAAATAATGGCTCTTCAGACATTCCTTTTCCATCTGATTACGGACTGCTTCTACAACCTTAGGATGTCTATGACCGAGGCTAAAAGCGCCATATCCACCGACGCAATCAATATATTCATTGCCGGCGACATCCCGGATTATGGCGCCGCTAGCATCGTATTCCGGTATCGCAAAGCCGCTGAACTTTAGTATGTTTGCAATTCCAGGATTTACGTATTTGCGATATTTTTCGATAATCTCGTCACCCAGATTTTCTGCTTGGTCTCTCGAAAGAAACCCCTTCATAAAAAGCCTCCGCATTATTCCGTAACTTTATTGTCTTAGCCATTTGGGCCAAATATGCCTTCAAAACCGACGAGACTGGCTGATTGACGATAAAGAATATGTGCAATAAACTAGAATAACTTCAGTTAGGAGCCGCTATAAATGGCTGAAAAACCTCGCTTTTTGGTCGATTGCATGATGGGCAAATTGGCTAAATGGCTTCGTTTGGCTGGATTCGATACTGCCTTTATTCGAGATGCTAGTGATGACCTTTTAGTCCGCACCGCTATTCTTGAAAACAGGATATTGCTTACAAAAGACAATCTTTTGTCTAAAAGACGCATTCTTCGAGGAAGATGTTTTTTAGTAGAGTCGGAGAAACCGATTGACCAAATGAAAGAAGTTTTGGAATCTCTTTCGTTGGCAGTAACCCAAAATGAATTACTTACGAGATGCATAGTTTGTAACGGCTTGATCATACAAACTGATAAGGAATCGATTAGAGACCTGGTTCCTGAATATGTATTTCAAACCCAAATTAAGTTTGGAAGGTGCGTTAGCTGTTCAAAAATTTATTGGCGCGGCACGCATATAGACCACATCTACTCTGCATTGGATATTAATTGATTTTTATGCTTGATTGCTTTAACTTGAAAAAACTGAATAAACATACTACGATTATTAAGCTAAACATTTCATAAAAAGGATATCCCAGTGAAAATTATTGTAAAACTGATATTTTTGCCCATCTTGGTATCGTCATCATTGCTTGCGATTGCTGAAGAGCAAGGTTCAAGCAAAATTGACACAATTACTGAAAAGCCCCGTATTTCGATTTTATACACCACAGATACCAATGGTTATGTTAAACCTTGTGGATGCGGAGGCCATAAGGCTGGCGGTCTGGCGAGACGGGCAACATTCATTCGAGACTATGTAAATGAAAACAAAAATACGCTAATAGTTGACAGTGGCGGATTAGCCTACATTGAGAAGCAAACAGCTTTAATCTTAGATGCAATGAAGCATATGGGATACGACACAGTCGGCATAGCAGACATTGATGCCAGACTTGGCGATAATTTTTTTGCCCTAGCTAACAAATATGGTGTTCTAGTTTTAGATGCCAGACCGAACCAACCTTCGAGTGTTCGACCGTATATAGTGAAAGAAGTTGGCGGTTTCAAAGTTGGAGTGATATCCTTTGGCTCGATTCTCCCTCAGTCTAGTTCCAATGCAAACAAAATGGCCTTACTGAAGTCTCGCTATAAAGCATTCAGCGAAGCGCGGAAGTCGTGCGATCTGTTGGTATTGCTTGACCAAGCTGGCGTTGCTACTGAAGACTGGCTTACTAGAAATTCGGAACGCTTGGGTTCCCCTGATTTGGTTATTGGGACGAGTTCAAGGGGCATATATATGGCTTCGAGAAATATTGGAAAAACAGTTATTGCACCGGTTACTGTTCAAGCTAAATCAATCGGTGTTGTCAAGATTTACGGCACTGACAAGGCAAATCTGAAAATAACGGCGGAATTAATTGACCTCGTCGAAAAAATACCTGAGGACCCAGATATTCTTGAACTAATCGCCCAGCACGAGAGAGATTATCAGAACAAATAAATTATTGAACAAAAAAGGCCGCTCGTTATAGGGCTCCGGTTTCTTTCTCAGTTTTATAAAATCTTCTATTGGATGGTGATTATTCCGTCCTGATTTTTGACTCTTACCAGTCTAGCTACTTTTCCCTCGGGACCTATATAGCAACTGCTTATCCCGGTTAAAATTACTTTAGATCCTATCGCCAAGCCCGGAGGAATTTGACCATTCTCAAGTATTACTTTTACACCTTTAGGCGCTCCTAGCGATTCATTGAGGTTGGCACCATCGCTGACGTAAAAGCTGTCGGCATTTATTTGAGTAATCTCGCCGATAAGCTGAATCAATAATCCAGTATTATTCACGCCCCCGACTTGAGCCAATTTTACCTCATAAGATTTCAGTTCAGTATTGTAAGCCGGCATATAAGCCCAAGGTCCTTGTTGTAGATACCAGTTTCCTCCTCCCAAAATCCTAGTGTTAATCACCAAAGGATCAGGAATCGAATTTCCAGAGGATATTACAGTTACATTCGCGTCGTTTATAACAACTTCTCCGTCTATAACCGTGATTATTCCGTCTATCGATACTTTATCTCCAGTCCTTATCGGTGAATTGGAATAAGGAACTACCCTTATTCCAGATGAGCGGTCCATTTCTTCAACGTAAAAGGCGCCATTCATTTCATCGGTGCCTGCGATAACGATTTTATCTGTCATTTTAACTCTGGCACCTTGCGCGAATGCCTTGAGAGAGGCAGCGTGATAACGAGGAATTATTCGTAACTCTATTGGGACTGGATATGGGTTAGGCTTGCCATTGTCGCCAGTGCTATTCCATTCAAATAAAAGTTTTTCGTTATAAACACCAGGCTGTAGGCCGGCTACCGCGACATCAACATTAACCAGTTGAGTTTGCCCGGCTGGAACATCAAATGCTGTGGGCGAAACAGCCAGCCAGTTGCTGTTGTTTTGTTTGGATATTGATTGAACACGCAGCCTCGAAATTCCATCATTATGAACTTCAATTGTCCCTTGAGGAGCGAAATGATTGCAAATCAATGAAAATGTTTGTGGGCCTTCTGGAATCGAGAATCCAACAACGCGAACTTTCCAATGTCCAGGCATGGGATTATTTATTTGTATTTTTTCAACAGGGTTAATGTTGTCAATTCCTGTCGTGGCAGGCGCTGAGGGGTTATTAGGATTCAGGATCCAGGGTCTATAAACCGAACCGGTCGGCGAAATAATTTCGAGATTAAGGTCATTTACGAGAGCGCGTTCAGAGCCGGGAAAACCAGGTGCGTCATCCCAAGCCAAAGTTGCTTCCAGAGTTTGTGATCCCGCTGGCACATCAACGTAATATTCCGATACGCCTTGATGTTCAATTATGCCTTCACGCCAGGAACCAGCGTTTATCAATTGTATGGCGCCGGGAAGGTTCAATTTGCCATAACCGAAGCAATAGTCTGGTCCTGGACGACCGAGATCTATAGCAGATTGCAGCATCAAAGCTTTTGTGGTTGAAGGGAGCGGTATACGTTCGTTAAGGTCTTTAAATCTCTCTATTATCAATGCTGCTGCCCCACTAACCACTGGACAGGCCATCGACGTGCCACAATATGTTGCATAATTACCGCCAGGAACAGTCGATGTTGTCCCGTAGTCTCCTTGAGCCTGGCAGCCAGGCGCTACTATTTCCGGTTTAATTCTACCGTCATCGGTTGGGCCCCATCCACTGAAAACCGTCATCGAATCGTCATCGGAATTAATCGCTCCGACCGTGATCATATTTTTTGCCGTTCCGGGAGGAGGAATACATCCATAACCCGTTTCGCTATCGCATCCGTAAACCGGGCTGCAATCGTCCCTATCGTTCCCGGCGGCCCAACAAATGACGACTCTTCTTCCATATAATCCACGAATTATATCGTCATAAATTGCCTGTTCGCCTTCATAACTGCCAAAAAGCTCCCTATTGTCATAAAACACTCCACTTCCCGGATTGTATCCTACTATATAACCCCAAGAATTTTGGGAAATCACGCAACCTTGAGTGATTAAAGCCGCAGGATACTCCGAAATGTTGTCGTCCCAAAAATAAGAGACTATGTTTGCAGCTGGAGCTATGCCTTTCATCTGAAATGGTGAATACCCTTTGGATTCACTATTCATACCGTTACCGGCTATAGTTCCAGCTACATGCGTTGCGTGTGTTGAAACGGCAGGGTAAGTTGAGTCACCAAATGTTATCCTGCCTTCTAAGTCGGGATGCTCCGAGTCTACGCGACCCGAATCCCAAATTGCTATTGATACGCCGTTTCCACTCAAATTGTGAGGAGAAAGCTGAACGACATCTGCACCCACGTTTGACCGCGCAAAATCGTTAAACTGAGTTTTTTCTGGTTCTTTGTCTTCAATCCATTGAACAACCGATTGCTTTGCGAGCAAGCTCAAATTATTCCGTGGTATTGTAACTTCCAATGTATGAGGTATTCCAATATCTTTCGCAACGCCTCCAGCTGCCCTCACGGCAGCAATGGCTTCATCTGATTTTGTTTCCTTAAATAGCCTAACCCTAACGGTCTGAATTTCATCAGTGAGGAGTTTGGGACTTTGCACCTTTTTTTGTAAGACGGGCGAAATTTTATCGGCGGGTATCATCGGGATTATAGATCTAATTCCAAACTTCTTTATCAATTCGTTGTTTAGGTTTTTAGGTAGAGAGGCAATCCAGGCATTTTTGGAGACATATTTTTTTAATACAATACCAGCCGACTTTAATGCATCTTTCTTCTCGCGGTCAGGCATTTGATAAAATTGAATAACTACATTACCTGACGACTCGTTTTGTGAGATATCCACCGATTCCGTAATTGCAGAAATAGGTTTGGGAATGACGGTCCTTGACTTTAATTTAACAGCCCATTCGTCAGGTTCTGAAGCTGAGATATTTGCCTTTACACTGTTTATATTTATCTGTTCGCCGGATAAAGTTACAGCCTCTCGGTAAATAACTAACGGTTTCGGCTCTGCGCGTATATCAGGGTTCGGTTCGACACCTATGGAAATTATTCTAATTATTTCATTATCTTCTTCATTCGATTCTGTTAACAGCGAATAATAATCCGCAACCACACGTATTTCGTGATTTCCGGGGTCTAAAAAACTCACGTTGACATCTTCGACATATAAACACGAATTAGGCGGCATGCCATTTGAATAATAAGCTGCTATGCTTTCGCCATCAAAGAAAACGGTTAGATAAACTAAAACTCCTTGTGGAATTGCGACATTGCTATCGTTGATAATTGCGCTGTCAATGAAAATTTCTTCATTTGCGTTAATTGGGAAATCATCCGTGTTGGTTCCGCGAACTTTTGAAACAACAATAGGACCAGACCAACCAGCTGGATGAAATGGTTTGACATTCGGCAGTGTCGATGGGTAAGAGTTTATTTTCTGGGGTAAAACAGATAAGGTGACTTTAGCAAGCGCGTCATTTCGCACCGGTTGCGCTTGCAAAACGGCGGTCAAACCAAATAACAACAGGACTACCGGAATCAGCCTAGCCATATGCAGCCCTTACTTTCGATACAGTGCGATGTGACCGAAGACTTGAATCCTCAATCGTATCGCGTTTACCTTCCCTGATTAACAATATTAAAACCTCAAAGAAACGAGGTTTCGCACTACTTCGAACTGGCAAAATTACCGTAGTAATCATTCCGAAGTAGTTCTTAAGTATTAGACGACTAGGCAGGATGTATTGTTTCACAAAAAATATGATAATAAATAATTGCGCGCCTGCCTTAGCTAGAATAGCATTTTTTAAAATTAAAGTCAATTCTGAGGAAAATCCATAAAAATTATGCATAATTAAAAAGATGCATTAGTTAAAGTTACGTTTCGGTTTATTTATACAAAAATGTATACCAATTTATTTTTAACGACGGAGTAATTATTTCATTTCATTCAACGAGTTAAACATTCGCTTGCTATTTGAATTGTTTTCGAAAATATTTTTCAACCCAAATATCAAGTATGCGATCCTCTGATATATTCAAATTAGGTGTTTTCCGGCAGAAATCGATGTCAAGGTGTTCGGCGCGAATGCAACCAATCAACTCTGCCTTGGCAATTTTTATTCCGTGCGCATCAGCGCCTCTCTCTATTCTTTCGTAAACATCCTCCAAAGATGACGGACCCGGTTTGGTGATATTTGTCGAGACTTGCGTCTGGCCAATCGAAGACAATGAAACTCCGATTGCACGAACTCCCGATAGGCGTGAATCGTGGGAGCGTTCCCTTCTGATTGCGGCAGCAATCGCTTGGGCGGGATTGGGATCACTGGTTTGCAGATTTACATTAAAAGCTATCAGCGGACCACGCGCGCCGACAATTGATGCGCCTGCTGTAGGATGCAGAAAGCAAGGGCCGTAATCCGGACAACGTTCTCCAACCAACCCTGTTTTTCTAAGTGACTCCAGGCCGCCTTTTCTAACCTTAGGCAAATGCTTTCGATGGTCGTGCCTTGCAGAGCAAGCATATAAATAAACTGGAATAGAAAGTTTTTCTGCAAAGTCTTGAGCGATATCTTGCGACAGTCGCACGCATTCATCTATGGTGCAACCTAATATTGGAACTACAGGCACTACGTCAACTGCCCCTACCCTAGGATGTTCACCGGAATGAGCTGAAATATCAATGTTATTAACTGCTATCTCGGCTGCAGAAAGAACGGCTTGCCTTACTGATTCAGGAGTTCCAAGAAATGTCAGAACGCAACGATTGTGGTCAGCATCAGCTGAATAATCCGCAAGGAGCACGCCGTTTGTTTTTCGGACTGATTGCGCCAATTCCTCAATTATGTTTTGACGCCTGCCTTCGCTGAAATTAGGCACGCATTGAACTAATTTCATAGAGGTTATGCCATCCCCGGTTCGAGGCGAGGTTGCGATTCTGGCTGAGGTTTCTCAGAGGTCTTTTCAGTTTGCTTTGTCTCGATTTTAGGCAGTTTTTCGATTTCCTTTGGGGTCTTAATGATATCTCCCATCAGGGCAAGAAACTCCTCTCTCTCCAGAGTTTCCTTTTCTAGCAGTATTTTAACTATTTCATCTAACTTTTCTCTATGGGCGAGAATAATTTTTTTTGCGCGTTCATAAGATTCCTCGATTACGCGCCGGACTTCTTCATCTATGGCGACTGCAATTTTTTCGCTATAGTTTCGATCCTCTACTATATCTCTGCCTAGAAACGGATTGCCATGGCGGCGCCCAAAAGTGAGAGGCCCTAGTTCCTCACTCATTCCATACTCAGTAATCATCGCGCGAGCTAATTCGCTAGCGCGGTTAAGATCGTCATTATCTCCGGTGCTTGTCTCCCCGAAGACTATTTCCTCGGCAACTCGTCCTGCAAGGCGACTCGCAAGCTGATCCATTAGTTCAGATTTCGTCCTTAAATATTTATCCTGTGTAGGCAGTTGCATCACATAACCGAGAGCCATACCTCTTGGCAATATTGATATTTTATGAACAGGATCCGCTTTTGGAAGGATTTCCGATACCATTGCATGGCCTACTTCGTGGTAGGCTACCATACGTTTTTCGTCTTCGTGAAGCAAGCGACTCTTTCGTTCCGGACCGGCAATGACGCGATCTATCGAGTCTTCAAAATCGCTCATTTCAATCACGCTTTTATTGCGCCTGGCAGCCAACAAAGCAGCCTCATTGGCCAAGTTTGCCAAATCCGCTCCTGAGAAACCCGGCGTGCGGCGCGCTAAATTATCCAAATCAACATCTGGAGCAAGCGGTTTTCCCCGAACATTTACATCCAAAATCGCTTTTCTTCCGGTTGCATCGGGAGTGTCGACCACTATGCGCCTGTCGAATCTCCCGGGCCTTAGCAAAGCCGGATCCAAAACATCCGGCCTGTTTGTAGCAGCGATGAGAATTACCCCTTGATTTGGATCGAATCCGTCCATCTCAACAAGCAGTTGGTTCAAGGTTTGTTCACGTTCGTCGTGGCCTCCTCCCAAACCTGCTCCGCGCTGCCTTCCAACAGCGTCGATTTCATCAATAAACACCAAGCTCGGTCGATGCTGTTTGGCAGTTTCGAAAAGGTCCCTAACCCTGGAAGCCCCTACACCGACAAACATCTCGACGAAATCTGACCCGCTTATATGGAAGAATGGGACTCCGGCTTCGCCTGCTACGGCTCTAGCCAAAAGTGTTTTGCCGCATCCCGGAGGTCCAAGCAATAGTACCCCTTTTGGTATTTTTGCCCCAAGTGCCTGAAACTTTTTCGGTTGTCTTAGGAACTCCACTACCTCGGCTAGTTCCTGCTTTGCTTCTTCAACGCCAGCAACATCTTCGAAAGTTACCTTCGGAACGTTTTCAGAGAAACGTTTAGCGCGGCTTCTGCCAAAAGACATGGCTTGATTACCGGAGTTTTGGGCTTGGCGCATTATCAGCATCCAAAAGATGAATAATAAGGCAATGGGCATAACGGTAAATAAAATGCCTTGCATCATCCCGCCAAAAACCGGTTTAGTGACTTCGAATTTAACTTTATGCTTGCTCAGTAAATTGATCAACAATTCGCGATCCGGTCCTGGAGGTTCGAACAGCTGGACGTAGAATTGCTGGCCGGTTGTTGTCTGCCCGTAAAAACGGTCCCCCTTGAAGCTGCCTTCGAGTATTCGCCCGTTTTCAATTTCCTCCTTGAACTGAGAATATTTCAACTCTGTAGGAGGATTCGAAAACTGCCTGAACGACTTGCTTCCGGGGCGAAACAGCAGGATAACAGCAATCAATGCAACGGCTAATATGAGCCTTTTTGTAACTATGTTCAATAAAAATCTCCCTAAAGGAAACTTGGCTGATAGTAATTATACCATTTGGTCTAATTGGCTTCAAACGACTAATGCCCAATATTGGGTGTTGCTTTAGTGTTTAAAAGACAATCACCACTATTTTAAAGTAGTTATTCTAAGAACTGCTAAGTCATCTCTCAGGTCAGAATCACAATGTTTTCTCACTTGCTCCACCAAATCCTGGGCTGAAGTCAAACCATTAACTTTTAGATCATTATATATTGATAAAAGATCATCCACGTCCAGAACACCGGAACCGCATCTCAATTCATATAAGCCGTCGGTACTGATGAAAATTTCGTCATCACTATCTAATCTTATCGTTTCTTCATCGTATGTAACGTTCTCGGACATTCCCACTAGCGGTCCTGTTGGATGCAAATGTGAAGCGCGGTTTTCTGATGCTTTCCAAACGAACACTGGGGCGTGGCCGCCGTTCGCATAGGATAAGGTATTGTTCAAGACATTCAAGACTCCAAAGAAAATCGTTGCAAAGCTCTCTTCATCCATATAACGAAACAGTGTTTTGTTAACTAGATCAAGCACTTTTGCGGGAGTTTCGTGTTCATAAGCTTGGCTTCGAATTGAACATTTCGCCATTGCTACTTGCATAGCCGCTTTGAGCCCCTTGCCAGAAACGTCGCCAACAGTGACACCTATACGATGCGAATCGATTTCAAAAACGTCATAAAAATCTCCTCCGACACGTGCTTCATCCAGTGCCGCTCTATAAAGCACTTCAAACCTGAAAGAATGCAGGCTTTCGGGAACTCCGCCTATTAGGCCGGATTGAAGCGCATCCGATATGCGCCGTTCACGCTCATAACTTTCTTGAAGCTGTTTTTTGGACAATACCTGTTCAGTTGTTTCAGTTACGACACTGCCTACACCAATCAAATTGCCTTGAGGCATTAACCGGACTGGATAAAAACCTATGTCAAAAAATCTCTGGTTATTAATGGGCGATTGGAAATCTTTCAAAAAAAGAGGAGCTCCATTTTTCAAAACTTGGTTTACTGAATCCTCTGCCATTTGCGCCAACTCACACGGAAGTATATCGGCAGGTTTCTTTCCAATCGCTTCTTCGGCCGAAGTATTGTTAAGGTTAGACATCGATTGATTCATCATCAAATAACGTCCGTTTTTATCCAATATCGCCAAACCAATAGGAATATTCTGGAATATTGCATCCATAATGGCTCTTTGCCTGAGCACTCTATCCAGTAAATCTAAGATTTCTTGGCGAGCGCGGCGCACAGAAATAGTCGCATATCCAACAATAACCGTGCCGATCAAGAAAGCTGCAAGCCTAGTAAGGCCTTCTCTTGAGTTCAATAAAATGTGCAAGTTATGCTGTGGAGTTGCGAACCAATATGCAAAAGTAAGAAAACCCGTCAAAAAAGAAAGAATAGCAGGACCTTTGCCATATACATATCCTATGACCATAATTGCCAAAAGATATGGCACCGCATATTTTCCGATAGGAAATACGGGCGATAAAATGTCTAATATAATAGTCAGGAGCGCTTGAACGATAAGTGTAACCACATATCCTTCCCAAACGGGTCTCGACTTTGGAATAAGCTTATTTGTCTTTATGTCATTATGGGATGACATTGAAAAACCCCATTATTCAGCGATAGTTCTTATCATCAAAACCAGAGTTTTTGAATAGTTTTTCCAGTCTTTTCTTACGCCGCCATTCAGCAAAACGTTCCAGAAGGCCTAATGCCTTACCTTTAGGATATATCCTAATATCGCGAGCGCGCTTATTTTCGATGAAGCCGATTAATACTTGATAATATGCCACCGCGCAGCCTGTGAGAATAAAAATGCCAAAAACCGGATGAATACTTACTCCTTCATACAGGTATAAAAATGCGGCGCTTATCATAGCAAGATATTTAGCTTTTAATGGTATGACCAAATAGAACATTACCTGAGCTTCCGGATTCAGCGCAGCCCAAGCGACTGTAAGCGGTGCCAGCGGAACCCATAGCCCAATCAAATTAGCTGGTCTTCCTGATAATAGGGCGGCTAAAAGCGCTCCTGAGGCGGTCAAAACTGAAATCCACCCAAAAAAACCTGCAAATGCCTTGCTGCCCCAGCGTCTTTCTAAGCTACTCCCCACGAACCAAAGCCAAATAACCGCGAACAATACTGCAAGCGGACTTGGAGGTGAAATCAATGGATAAGTTATTAAGGACCAGGGCCTAACAAGTAGCGATGCCAACTGCACTACTGGTTGTTCGGATGGAATAGTGAAGGCCAATGAAGCAATCAAATGAATGCCGCCAAAAATATTGACCAGCATTGTAAAGATTGCAATAACCATCAAAGCCTTGGTTACGGGCATTCCTCCGCGTATAAAGAAATCTCGCAAGGAACTATTCAAAGACTGTCTCAACAATTAACCTCCAAGCAGCTCTTTTGCTCGTTGCAGAGCGGATTTTCGAGATGCGCTCTCGAGGCGCAATTGTTCAAGATCGTCCAAATTGATATATATCTTGTTCACCCCTTCAATATCAGTTTTGGATATGTTCAAAACTAGCCATCCATTTTGAGCTTCTCGCCCATTAAAAGATTCGGTGAGTTCCATCTTGTCTTTTGGGAAAATCATTTCCGCCAACTCCCAGAGATATGCTTAACTGTAAATTATACTGTATTTTTGATTATTGTTCACGTGCGAATAATAAGAAGAGCGAATCTATGGCTTCAATCAATTTCCTCAATTGAGGCGGAGGCCAATTGGGAATATGCATTGTCCGGGTCTAACACTAAACATCCTGCGTTCATCAGTAAATGGTTTGCATCCAATCCCGCGGAGGCAAAAACCTCACGTCCAACGCTAAGCGCGTAAAGCGATTCCTTTTCCATAACTCCACCGCTGCGAACATAAACGGTTACTATAGTTTCAGACAAGGCAAATATCAAATGATCTCGTTGCTTACTGTTATTCCCAATCCAGGAATCGCCCAGTCTAAAAGGCGAAATCACCAAGTCGTTATATTTATCGAATTGTGGATTCCAAATTCTTGCCTCCGCAAATAATTCCCATTCCAGGCGGCCTTTGAAAGCACTTACAATCCCTCGGTCGAGAACGGTGATTACAGGGGCGCCCAGTCGTTTTGCCGTCAAAGCTGCTAATTGATAGGGATGTCGGTTATGACCTGTAACAAGAACCTTTCCAGTATTTATCAATGCGTCAACAACCCGTGATGTAAGGCTTAAAGAATAATCTGGGGCATTATTTGAATTGACAACGGCAAACTTACGCTCTTTCAAAAGGCCGAGATTTCCATATGCATACAATACAGGAGGAGGCTGAGAGTCATACGCCTTTAGCGACATAGGATAATCTGAATCCCATAATGTGATTACAGAAATGCCAATCTCATTCAAGCGTTCTTCAAGTTCGGAGCATTCTGATTTTAAAGCCGAAAAGTTCGATTCGAGAAAATCAATATGTCTTTTGGCAATCGGTGTTTGAATCAATGCTTTTAAAATATCGGAGTATTCTGCCTGTATTTCATTTTGTTGGATAAGATGGAGAGATTTAAAAATCGTTTTTGGCCCAAGCCCGGGCACTCGACTCAATAGAAGGACAGTCTTTTTGAGTATATCTGTCTTTTTAGCCTCGGTATCACGACTTATCATCTTCTAATAATATGCTAGCAGGAGCTTTGAATGGAAAAGGTATTCGCTCTGCGTGGTAACCTGATTGTTTTAGCAATTCAGCCATTTTATAGGCTGCCGTTAAGTTGAAAGAATGTATGACAAATCGAGCTTTTAATAAATGCTGTGGTTTTTTCTCTATAATTTTTCGCACAACTTCCATACCACAATCTTCTTTGCCTGAATCCACGAAGATCTCACCACCAAGATCGTGATCAAGCCATATTTCATCCCATTCTTTTTCGAGCGCCTTTATGCAGTCTGCCGCAGACATAACCCACACTGCCTTTGGGTAGTGTTTTAAAAACTCTTCGGCTCGAGTTCGCTGGTCATCCAAAAACAAAATTGCTTTAGAAGTTTCTGAATCCATTTTAACCCCAATATTTTCTGTCCAATGCGCGGTATTGAATTGCTTCTGCTATATGTTGAAGCTGTATAACCTCGGCAGCGTCCAAATCGGCGATAGTTCTCGCTACTTTTAGGATACGGTCATAAGCCCTTGCCGATAAGTTGAGCTGCGCAATCGCGGCGCGCAGCATTTCTTTTGCTTCATCAGTGGTGACGCAATATTGCCTGATTTGTCGAGTCTGCATATGTGCGTTACAATGCAAGCTGGTGCCGGCAAAGCGTTGTTGTTGGCGAAGTCTGGCTTGTTCCACTCGTTCCCGTATATATTTGCTGGATTCCCCTACCCCTTTGCCAAGCATTTCCTCGTGTTTTATGCGCGGCACTTCTAAGTGTATGTCAATTCGATCCAACAAGGGACCTGATATTTTTTGAAGGTATCTATTTATCATATTTGGACTGCAAGTGCACGCTTTAACCGGATCGCTATAATAGCCACAAGGACAAGGGTTCATACTTGCTACAAGCATAAACCTTGCTGGATAACTTAGAGAACCTGCGGCCCTAGCTATGGTCACCGCTCCATCTTCGAGCGGCTGCCTTAAAATCTCTAGAACTGAACGGTCGAACTCTGGCAGTTCATCCAGAAACAGGACGCCATTATGGGAAAGGCTAACTTCTCCGGGTTTAGGGTGCGTACCGCCACCGCATAAACCTGCGTTTGATATTGTATGATGGGGCGACCTGAAAGGGCGTTGGGTTACCAAAGAATCACCTGATGTCAATAGGCCGGCAACGCTGTATATTTTGGTAGTTTCCAAAGCCTCCTCAAGTGTCATTACAGGGAGTATAGTAGGAATGCGCCTTGCAAGCATTGTTTTTCCGGAGCCAGGGGGACCAATCATCAGAGCGCAATGTCCACCAGCAGCAGCTACTTCCAGCGCCCTCTTAACGTGCTCTTGACCCTTAACATCGCTGAAGTCAATTTCAAAGCAGGGATCATCAAGGTCTTGCATCCGAATCAATGTGGCCGGTTGAGGCGCCGAACCATTCCCTTTTATAAGATCCACTGTTTGGAGAAGAGAGTCTACCGGGTATATTTCGATGCCTTCAACAACAGCTGCTTCTTTTACATTTTCAGACGGCACGATTAGGCGCTTTTTTCCCAAATCCTTAGCCTTTAAAGCGATTGGAAGGACGCCATTGACTGGTCTGATGCTTCCATCAAGTGATAGTTCGCCCAAGAATACACAGTCATCAATCTCATTCCATGGGATCTGTGCGGTTGCTGCGAGTATGCCTATGGCGATAGGTAGGTCGAAAGCGGGTCCTTCCTTACGAACATCGGCTGGAGCAAGGTTTACAGTTATACGGCGCTGTGGAAATTGGTATCCTGTGTTGCGTATGGCAGACCGGACTCTTTCACGAGACTCCTCGACGGCTTTGTCTGGTAAACCTACTATTGCGAAACCGGGAAACTGGGTTGAAATATCGACTTCAACCTGAACAATATAAGCGTCCACTCCTTGGACAGCGCTTGAATCAATTTGAGCCAGCATAATTTAACGCTCCCACCTTTGCATCCCGGGAATTATACGAATGCTAATCAATGCAGTCAATGATTATGGTAAAATATGTAGTAAATTAGTTAACACTTCCTTTAATCTTTAAAATATAAATAGTAAAAAGGACCAACAAAACTATGCCAGAACTTGGTCGAAAAGAACGTTTTAAGCTTACCATTAACCATCAACAGCCTGACAGACCGCCAATACAGATTTATGTCACTCCGGAAATTCACGATAGGCTCGTGGAATACTTTGACGGGCAAGACTACAATGATTTGTTTGAAGTGGATTTTAGGTTTGTAAATCCCATTGGCGGTCCTCAACCAGGGTTATCCGACCCGGGAAAAGGTGTGGATGATCGAGATATCTGGGGAGTCGGATACAAAGCTGTAACAAACGATGCCGGCGGTGTTTATTATGAAGCCGTTGACCTGGCTCTCGCTCGAATCACTACAATGGACGAATGCAATGCATATCCTTGGCCGGATCCCGATGAATACGATTATTCGACCATAGAAGAACAAGCGGAAAGGTTAAAAGATTTCGTAGTGTGCGTCGGCAACGCGGGAATACCCGATATAATTAACGGCGTAGGCCGTGGTCGAGGAATGGAACAGGTGCTTGTGGATATAGCCACACAAAATGAAGTGGGAATTGCGATTATAGACAAGCGAGTGGCATTTTATTATGAATGGTGCAAACGCTGCTTAGAAGCAGGAAAAGGCAAAATAGATGTTTTGTGCTTGGGCGAGGACCTTGGCTCTCAGATTGGGCCGACGATGAGCCCGGCGACATTTGATGAGTTTTTCCGCCCAAGATTGCAAATGTTCATAGATTTGGCGCATTCTTATGGCATACCGGCGATGATGCATTCCTGCGGTTCGACAAGAAGGTTACAAAGCAGGCTCATAGATATGGGTTTGGAAATTTTGGATGCAGTGCAACCCGAACCTGTTGAAATGGATCCTGAATCTTTAAAAGCAGAATTTGGAGATAAACTCACTTACTGCGGTATGATAAGCACTCAAAAAACTCTTCCTCACGGAACGGAAGAAGAGTGCCGAGCCGAAGCACGCCATAGAATAGAAGTAATTGGTAAAGACGGGGGCTATATTTTCGCTCCTGCTCACGCAATACAGCCAGATACCCCTTTAAATAATGTATTAGCAATATATGAAGAAGTTACCGGCAAAACGTTTATAAAAACATCGTGATTCCATTCTCGTAGTTTTATCATTATTTTGTGTTCAAGAAAGTATAAGAAACAGAAGAATCATTTCTTTTTTGACAATCGATTTGACCTAAAAACTGTTGTTCTAGATTTTTTCATAGGCTTTTGAATGTAAATTGTCTGTTTATGTAGGAACTCAAAAGCAGGTTGACGGATTGTTGTGTTTTTAGTTAAAATAGGGTTCAGCTTGAGGCCCGGTCGTCTAGCGGTTTAGGACACCGCCCTCTCACGGCGAAGATCGAGGGTTCGAATCCCTTCCGGGCTACCACATTGCCGGCCCAAAACACTCTCTAAGCGTTTTGGGCCGGTTTGCTTTATCTGGTAACGATGCCTCTCTCAACGCGTGGTTCTACGCTCAGATTGCACCGTTCCCGGCCCCATGACGCCAGACATGACGACTGGTCTTGAAATCGAGGGCGGCGGCCTGAGCGCCCATTTTGCCCCCAGCCGCCGTTTCTCTCTGAAACATGAGAACTTGAGGCTGCTCGATTTCAAGATTCCACGCTCAGAATCGACGGCAAAATCGCCGAGGTTCGAATCACAAGCGGTGGAAAGCGGTCGGTTTGCGAGCGTCCAAACTGGCGTTTGACAACCTAGACGAAACGTGGTTCATATAGGGTAGCAACCGAGGAGGCTGTGTTATGGTAAAAAGGATAGCTGTGTTCACGATCATATTGCTGTGCGCTGTATCCGGCTCTCTTGCAAAGAATACTTATGTCAAGGGTTATTTTCACAAGGACGGGACATACGTCTCCCCTCACTATCGCTCTGCTCCCGACAGCAAATTCTGTAACAACTGGTCCACGAGCGGGAACATCAACCCTTACACAGGGAAGGAGGGGACGGTTTCCACACCGCCTCTGGGCCATGGGGCATCTACGCGTGCCCGGACGACATACTCAGTTCCCTCTTATAACTTGCCGAGCTATTCCTCGCCTAACATCTCTTCAATCTCCACTTGGACGCCCAGTCCGGTGCATGTGGACGGTTATACAGAAACTGACGGAACTTACGTGCAACCACATTACCGCACGTCACCAGATTCCAGCAGTCTGAACAATTGGGGGTCTGAGGGGAATATCAATCCGTTTACCGGTGAGGAGGGCTCCAGGGAGCCGGCTTATACTCCAAAGCCGCTGTATATACCATCTACCAAGGCGTATACGGCGCCTAGAACGTATAGCCACACTCCGCTCGTTTACAGGCCAAGCAAGACGCTTGAGGATTATGATTGGGAGTCACGGCTTCGCTGGAGCAACAAGCTGAAGCAGGACTGGGGTATCACCGTCAACGCGTCCACGACAGACGTTCTTACCATGATGGACTTAGATACCAGGCATACCTGGGCGACGAGGATCAGGAATAGCTGGGGATTGAGCCTCGATCCACAGAAAACGGATGCGCTCACCATGATGGATCTTGATATCAGATACAGGTACTCCTACAAGATCAAGCAGGAGTATGGGATGCGTTACGACCCGAATAAGTACGACGCCCTCACCTTGATGGACACATACTCCACGCTTTCCCGGCCCGGATACTAGACCGCCTGGCACGGAAGTCTGAAGGGATGATAGCCGTGCGTCTTCTGTGGTGTACAGCGCTCATATGCCTAGCAATGGTCGTCTGTGGCTGTGCCAACAATGGTCTGAGGTCGCAGTTAGACGAATCGCAATCACGGGTCGAGGAGTTGGAAACTCAGGTCGAGGAGTTGCAGTCCCGGGTTGATACACTGGAGAGCGGCATTTCGGATATTCGCGCATCCTTCGACACGTTGAGTGACGAGATTGATTCGCTGGAGTCAGAATCCTCCCGGTTCGATTTTGAAGACTGGAGCTACGTGGTTGGCGATGTTCGAAGCGCTACATCAAGTGTACGCACGGCGGCCGACGACCTCGACTCAGCGATATCTGCTGTGGAGTAAGGCACTGGGCTATTCCTGACTTCCTGGCTTCCTCACTAGTTCCCTTGGCGTTCTTTGCGTCTTGACGGTGAGAATCCCCATCTCCGTCTCTGCTCCTCCCAGTCGGCCGGGATCGCTCCGGTGAGCTTGGTCTGGGAGAAGCCGTCCGGTTCCCGACCGTCGAGGATAGCCTCGATGATGTCCGGAGCGAGGATGGTGAAGCGGAGAAGGCGGCTCATGTAGGTCGCGCAGACCCCATGGGACTTCGCCATCTCTCGAATTGAACGATACTTCCCGGAGTCGAGGAGCTCCTGCCAGGCATAGGCGCGGGCGATGGCTATCACGAACGGTTCGTCGTAATCCCTCTTGCTGACTCTCTCCTGCAATCCGTCAGGAACGATCACTTCCTTCCTGCCGCCCCGCTTCTTCAGTTTCATGGGGATTCGGAGGAGAACGCCGTTCTCCCCGCGCTCCAGGTTTATCTCATCTATCACTGCGTAGTCCTCTCATCGTATGCCGCTCTGGTATCGCCGAGAACTGAGAGCATGGAGTGCAGTCCGTTTGTCTGCATCCGCACGTCAAGGCCGTCTTCGCGTACTGATACGCTCTCTACCAGGGCCCCCACGATCATTCGCTGCTCAGCGGGATAAAGCTCGTTCCAGATGGGATCGAACTGCTGCAGAGCGTCGGTTACCTCCCATCGCGTGGTGGCCGCTGAGTCGAGATCACAGGATGCGAGGTATGTCTGGGCTACCATCTCCGGCGACTTGATGATCGAGCGGATCTGGTCCACCACAGCCTTCTCGATATCACCGGCGGGCACAAGCTTCACCGGGCATGAGGAATAACCGTTCTTGCCCGCCTTAACACATAGGTAATACCGGTATGTGCGACCGCCCTTTCGCGTGTAGGTGCTGGTCATGGAACACCCGCAATGTCCGCAGCGAATCACGCCTTTGAGAAGCGACGGCACTTTCTCGTGGGCTACTTGTTCTCTCGGCGGATTCGACTTCAGCATCGTCTGCACCCTGTCCCAGAGCTTGCGCGAGACTATGGCCTCGTGCTCGCCTGGGTAGACTTTGTCCTTGTGCGCTATCTCGCCGACGTATGTCCGATTGTTCAGTAATCGGTAGATATGCGCTGCGTTCCACGGCTTCCCTGGCCGAGTCGTACCCTTGCGGGTAGTCCACGACTTGGTGGTGATTCCGAGCGCGTTCAGTTCCTTCGCGACTCCCAGTCCTGACCCGGTCTCCGCATACCGTCTGAATATCCGGAGGACGGTCTTTGCCTCCTCTTCGTTTACGATCAGCTTGTGGGTCAGCGGATCGGGATCGTATCCCAAGAGGGGTGTGCCGCCCGTATACTTGCCCTTCTTCTTTGCGCCGGCGATCTTGTCGCGCACTCGTTCGGCGATAATGGCTCTCTCGAACTCGGCAAAGCTCATCAGGATGTTTAGCGTGAGCTTCCCGATAGCGGTCGTTGTCGAGAAGTTCTGGGTGACGCTTACGAAGGAGACGCCCTGAGCTTCAAAAAGCTCCATCAACTTCGCAAAGTCGAGCAGGGAGCGCGAGAGCCTATCTACTTTGTATGTGACGACCACATCTATCTTGCCGGATCGGATGTCGTCGAGCATTCGCTGTAGGGCAGGACGCTCGGTGTTAGCGCCGGTGAAGCCGCCGTCAGAGTAAACATCAGGCAGAGGCGTCCAGCCCTCGTGTCGCTGGCTCAGAATGTATGCCTCACACGCCTCACGTTGGGCGTCAAGGCTGTTGAACTCCATGTCGAGGCCGTCTTCGGTGGACTTCCTGCAGTAGATTGCGCACCGGAGCGTCTGCTGTGTGGTGGCAGCGGGTGTTGAAGTGCTTGTCATCTTGTTCTACCCCTTGCGTCGATACCGAAGAACGTGCGCCCGTTCCAGTGGCAGCCGGTGATGGCCCTGGTTGCAGCCGTCAGTGATCGGTACCGCTTGCCCTGATACTCGACCCCTCCCGGCACAACTATCACCTCATGGCGCACGCCTTTCCATTCCCGGATCAGCTTTGTCCCGATGATCGGCATGTCGTCAGTAGCGCGTCTGCGCCTGCCGTTCTTGGTCTCGACTCTGATCCCGGTCTCATCATAACCGTGCTCGATCAATAACTGCCGCAAGCGGTCTCTCACGGTTTCCGACAAGCCCCCGAAGGTGAACTCCTGGATGCGGTATGCGAGCCTGTTGATGATGAATGTGCGGTTGTAGGTCGGCGGCTCCGACCCGAACATCGTCGCATATAGAGCCTTCAGTTCCTCGTGAGTCAGGCTGTGAAGGTTCGCGATTTGCTGTTGTACTTTGTCCGCCACGGCAACTCCTTGATGAAGGTTTCTGATGACCATTCATCACTCACACCCGTAACAAAAGCAAGTTCTCAAGCAGAGAAACTGCCCCATCCGGAAATCTATTTGTGAGCGGGCTTTGCTGCCGCCGCGCGCATCTGCGCGAGCGTCCTGCCCTTGGTCCACTGGACGTGCGGGCGATCTTTGAACTTCTTCCAACTTCCACCCCATTCGAGGCCGCACTGCTGGGCGATCTTCCCGAACAGATCCCACGGGCCGTTCCAGGTGACCTTGCCGTTGATGACAAAGGCATAGTCAGCGGCGAGGCCGAAGTTGTGCCAGGAGT
>FWPV01001380.1_pt1 | contig 67976 bp, 75 predicted proteins | sample 2228371 | NCBI WGS metagenome assembly FWPV01 (sample SAMEA103939776, study PRJEB20133) | metagenome
CTGGGCTGTGACCGGCCGGCCCGCCAGCCTGCTTGATTTGGGCTGTGGCCTCAACCCGCTGACCCTCCCCTGGATGGACCTGCCGCCCGGTGCGTGTTACCACGCCTACGACATTGACGCTGACCGTGTCGCCTTTCTGAATCGCGCCCTGGCCGCATTCAAAGCCCAAGACCCAAAGCCCAAAGCCCAAAATCTACAATCCGAAATCCGAAATCTGAAATCTGAAATCCACTGCCAGGACATCCTGTGCCAGCCACCGGCCGTGCCCGCCGACGTGGCCCTGCTCCTCAAGACCGGCCCGTGCCTGGACCGCCAGGAGCCGGACGGCGCCCGGCGCGTGCTCATGAGCCTGCGGACGCGGTTCGTGGTGGTCAGCTTTGCCATCAAGAGCCTGGGCGGCCGGGAAAAGGGCATGTCGCGCAACTACGAGGCCCAATTCCTGGCCCTGGCCGAGGAACAGGGCTGGCCGGTCGTCCGGCTCGTCTTTGCCACGGAACTGGTATTCGTTGCCCGCAAGGGGTAAGGAGCACGCAGCACGCATCACGAATCACGCCCTCCTATCCGGTCGCCGCAACTCGCAACTCGCAACTTGCAACTCGTAACCGGACACGGCCCTCTAAAGCTGCCCGTCTATTTCCCCGACGCCACCCGGGGCGTGGTGCGCGGCCTGGACAGCCGGGACCTGGAATCGTGCGGCGTGCGCGGCCTGGTGGTGAACACCCTGCACCTGTCGCGCAGCCCTGGTGTGGGGCTGATCAAGGCGGCCGGCGGCGTCCATCGCTTCATGGGTTGGGACCGGCCCATCGCCTCGGATTCCGGCGGGTTCCAGCTCCTGTCCATGATCCGGGCCAACCCGCGCTACGGCCGCATCTCTGCGCGCGGCATCCATTTTGTGGACCTGGACCGGGGCCACCAGCGCACCCTGTTCACCCCGGAGCGCAGCATCCGCATCCAGTTCGACCTGGGCGCGGACCTGATGATCTGCCTGGACGATTGCCCCAGCCCGGACGCATCGCCGGCAGAGAACACGGCGTCCGTGGACCGCACCATCACCTGGGCGCGCCGCTGCCGGGCCGAATACGACCGGCTATGGGCGGCGCGCGGCCACCAGTTTCCGGCCCGGCCCCTCCTGTTCGCCGTCATCCAGGGCGGCTACGACCCGGCCGAGCGCGCTCGCTGCGCCGAGGCCCTGCTGCCCCTGGGGTTCGACGGCTACGGCTTTGGAGATCGGCCGCTCCGGCCCGATGGCTCGCTGGCCGAGGACATCCTGGCCCTCACCGCCGATCTGATCCCGGATGGATTGCCCCGGTTCGCCCTGGGGCTGGGCAGGCCAGAGAACATCGTGCGTTGCTATCGGCTCGGCTGGCAGATCTTTGACTGCGTGCTGCCCACCCGCGACGCCCGTCACGGCCGACTGTACGTCTTTCACGACCCGGCCGCCCCCAACATCCTGGCCCCGGATTTCTACCATTTCCTCTACGTGCGCGACGCCCGGCACAAGCGGCAGGACCAGCCCATCGCGCCGGGGTGCGACTGCCACACCTGCCAGAACTTTTCCCTGGCCTATCTCCATCATCTCTTTGACCTCGGCGACCCGCTGGCCCTGCGCCTGGCGACCATCCACAACCTGCGGTTCTACACCCGGCTGCTGGAGCAAATAGAAATTAACAATTGACAATTATCAATTGATAATTATCAATTGTCAATTAGCCTCAGCCCGTTGATAGGAGATTCTTGTCTCTCGTTGTAAGTTTTTGTGGCAAGATGTTATAACTAGTTCTAACAACGGTATTGACAAATCGTTCGGGATCGGGTATAATACGGCCATGAACGATTTGCTGACGGTGCGAGATCTCCAGGACCTGCTCCGGGTGGACCGCATGACGGTCTATCGGATGATCAAAGACGGTCGGGTGCCGGCCTTCAAGGTGGGCGGCCAGTGGCGCTTCTCGCGGTCTGAGGTGGATGAATGGCTTCGGAAGCACCGGGCCAGCCTGGAAGGGGCCGATATATCGTGGGCTGCCGGTGAGTCGCCGGCCGCCCACGTGCTCCCGTTGTCCTGCGTCCAGGCCATGCAAGCCATCTACGCCGAGGCGTTGGACATCGCGGCCGTCACCACCGGGCCAGATGGCACGCCCCTGACCGCGATCAGCAACTCGTGCGCGTTCTGCAACCTGGTGCTGTCCACCGCCGAGGGGGGCCGGCGATGCGCCGCCTCATGGCGCCCGCCAGCCGGTCGCCCCCAACCCCCATTGCTCCGCACCTGTCACGCCGGCCTGCTGTGCGCCAGCGCGCCGGTGCTGGTGGATGACCAGCGCGTCGCTGGCGTCGCCGCGTGCCAGTTCGTGGCCCAGACGTCGGCCGGGCCGGACCTCGCCTGGCAGGCCCGTTTGCCCGCCCTGGCCGCTGACCTGGGGCTGGACGAAAGCGCGCTCCGCGCAGCCGCTGCGGAGGTGCACGTCCTGCCTGAAAGCCAACTGGCCCGTGTCCCCCGCTTGCTACAGCAAGTGGCTGCCACCTTTGCCGAGATCGGCCAGGAACGCCTCAAGCTCGTCGGCCGTTTGCGCCGTATCGCCGAGATGACCCAGGTGTAGACAAAGCCCAAGGCCCAAAGCCCAAGGCCCAATCTCATTTCTCATTTCTAATTTCTTTTCAGGAGGATAAACCATGAGCGACGAGAACGAAACCAAAAAATGCTCTATCGTAGTGTTCAGCGGCGACATGGACAAGGTCTTTGCGGCATTCATCATTGCCACCACCGCCGCCGCCATGGGCATGGAAACGTCCATGTTCTTCACGTTCTGGGGCCTCAAGGCCATCCAGAAGGGCAACCTCACCGGCAAGGGCCTCTTTGGCCGCATGATCGGCCTGATGAATCGAGGCGGCATCAACACCATCGGCCCCTCCCGGTTCAACTTCCTCGGCCTCGGCCGGTGGATGTTCAAAAAGATGATGCGGGATAAGGGGGTCACGCCCCTGGCCGAGCTGCGCCAGACGGCCATTGACCTGGGGGTGAAACTGCTGGCCTGCCAGATGAGCCTGGACGTGATGGAGATCCGCCGCGAAGACCTGATTGATGAGGTGACGGACTGCGTGGGCGCAGCCACCTACGTGGCCGATGCCATGAACGCCGACATCACGCTGTTCATCTAGACCGCCGACCATTTTCCAGATCCACCAATCCCCGCGAATCCGCGCTAATTTTCTATTCGTGTGGATTAGCGCAGATTCGTGGATCGGTCCCACTTGTAGCACGGCAGATCATTGATGAAAGGAGAGACACCATGACCGAGTTCGCCGTAGCCAGGACCCTGGACGCGCGGGGGTTAAACTGCCCCATGCCCGTGGTCAAGACCAGCAAAGAGATCAAAGAGGTCGCCGTGGGCGAAGTGCTGGAAGTGCTTGCCACTGACCCCGGCTCCATGGCCGACATCACCGCCTGGGCCAAGAGCACCGGCAACGAGTTGCTCAAGTCCGAAAAGGGCGCGGGCGTCTTCAAGTTCTACATCCGCCGGGTCAAATAGAGTATGCGCGTGTGGGGGTGTGGGTGAGGCCGCCCACACTCCCATACCCGCCATACGGAGGCTGACGATGGAAACCATCGCCTTTATCTTTTACTACGTCACCCCCTACATCGCCGTGCTCGTCTTTGTGGGGGGGATCGCGTACCAGTTGTACCGCTGGAGCCGCACCAGCCCGATGTTGGCTCACCAGTCGCTGTTTCCTCGCCCCCAAGGCCGGCTGGCTCGTCTGGGGGATGCGCTGGTGGACATGTTTACCCTCAAGGGATTGTTCAAGGTGAACAAGCCGCTATGGGCCGGTGGGTTCATCATGCACCTGGGACTGTTGCTCATCCTGGGCGGGCACATCCGGGCTTTCACCGACTTTTATCCCCTGTGGGACCTGTTGGGCTGGGGGCCAGAACAGGTGCACCTGTTCTCGGCCGTGGCCGGGACCATCGCCGGGACGCTGTTCACCGTCCCCCTGTTCTACCTGTTGGCCCGCCGTTGGAGCGGCCCGGTCAAATGGCTCTCCACCCCGGAGGACTATTTCGTGCTGTTTTTGCTCATCGGGATCGCCTTGACCGGGTTCCACATGCGCCTGTTGATGGACGTGCACGTGGAGGATCTGCACCGCTTCTTTGGCGGGTTGGCGCTGTTCAACTGGCAACCGCCCCCGGCCAGCGCCGGCGACTCGTTCATCTTTCACTTTGCCTTTGTGCAGGCGCTGATGGTGTATTTCCCCTTCAGCAAGCTGATGCACACCATCGGCGCGCTGTTCGCCAAGCTGGTGGCCCGGAGTTAGGAGGACGCGATGTTGGACAAGTTTATCGAGACGATCCGTGGCCGCATCACCCGGCCGCTGCGCTATTACGAGGACATCTGTGTGCGTTGTGGGGCCTGTATAGATGCCTGTCATTTCTACGTGGCCTCCAGGGACCCGGCCCACATCCCGGCCTATCGCATGGCGTTGGTCAAAAAGCTCACTCAGACCGGCGGTGGCGCGGCCGGGCACTGGTACCGGGACGGTTGGCAGCCCGGCGACTTTTCCGACGAGGAGCTGGAGCGCGCCATTTGGGAGTGTACCGGCTGCCGCCGCTGCGCCGTCTTTTGCCCGTTCAACCTGGACACCGGCCTGCTGGTGAGCGCAGGGCGCTACTCGCTGCTGCAAGAGGGCATCGGTCCGACGATGATCGGTGAGATCGGCGACGCCGAGGTCAGCAAGGGCGAGATCATTGACGCCATCAAGGACTTTTACATCGAGCAGGCGCAAGAGCTGGCGAAACGATTGCAGGACGAATGGGCGCCCGGCATCCAGGTCCCCGTGGAAAAAGAGGGCGCCCGCGCCTTGTACGTGCCCCTGGTGGGCGAGCACGCGCTGGTCCCGGCCGCCAAGATCTTTCACGCCGCCGGCGAGGACTGGACCATGAGCCTGTTCACCGCCACCAACCACTCCTTCTTTGTCGGTGACATGAGCAAGGCCAAAGAAGCCGCCCACTGGATCGTCCAGGAGGCCCGGCGGCTGGGCGTCCAGACCATCGTCTATCCAGAGTGCGGCCACGCCACGCGCACGTTGCTGAGCTACTTTGAGACCTGGTTCGGCGACGAGATCGCCGGCCTCGAGCGGATCAGCATCGTCAAGCTGGTGGACCGATACCTGGCGGAAGGCCGCATCCGGGTCAAGTCCGGCATGTTCGACGTGCCCCTCACCTATCACGACCCGTGCAACGTGGGCCGGAACGCCGGCATGTTCGAGGAGCCGCGCCGGCTGATCCGCGCCGTCGCCACGGATTTCCGGGAGATGACCCCGAACCGGGCGTTGAACTGGTGCTGCGGTGGCGGTGGCGGCCTGATCGCGGCCATGGAGATGAAGGACGCGCGGATGAAGGCCGGCCGCCCAAAGGTGGACCAGATCCGACAGACCGGCGCGCGTTGGGTGGTGACCGCCTGCGAGAACTGCAAGACCCAGCTCGGTGACCTGAACGAGCATTACCAGTTGGGCGTGGAGATCAAGGGCGCGATTGATCTCGTCGCCGAGGCGTTGATCTTGTAAGCCAGACCTGACAGGTTTCCGAAACCTGGCGGGTCTCCGAAGGAGGTGCCCACATGAGCGAGCACAAAGACCCTCGTCGGACCGATGCCTGGCCGTGGGAGCAGGCCCTCATTGACGATTACTACGATTACCGGTGCCATCAGGTGATGGAACCGCTATGCGAGACCTTTAGACGCTGGCAGGCCGGCGAGCTGACCCACGCCGACGTGGACCGGGCCATCGAGCGGGCCTACCAGCAACGCTGCACGATGCACAATCTGTTCGACCAACGGCCGGACCGCACCGTGGCCCTCATCCGGCTGTGGGACCCGGAGTGGTTCGACGCCTGGGTGGAGAAGCACCGCCCGCCGCGCGAACAGGTGGCCGCCGCCAGCGGCAGCTTCTGAGGCCGGCCCGATCAGACGTGAGCGCGGAATGGCGTGAGCCATTCCGCGCTGATGATCCGGGGGAGACGAGCCATGGGGAGCACGATCCTGCTCGCCGGCGTGCCGGGGGTGGGGAAAACCACGCTGATCCAACGGGTCCTGGCCCGGTGGGCCGGCCCGGCCGGGGGTTTCTACACGGAGGAGATGCGGGAGCACGGCCAGCGCGTGGGGTTCCGGCTGGTGACGCTGGCCGGCGCGTCCGTGACGCTGGCCCACACCCCTTCCCCGGCCCTCCCTCTCCCAGGAAGACATCGGGTGGGGCGGTATGTGGTGGATGTGGCGGCGCTGGACCGGGTGGGGGTGGAGGCCATCCGGCGGGCTGTAGCGGCCGGGCACCTGGTGGTCGTGGATGAGATTGGCAAGATGGAGCTATTCTCACAGGCGTTTCGCGCGGCGGTACTGGAGGCGATAGCGAGCGCGGCGCCAGTATTGGGCACGATCATGCTGCGGCCACATCCCTGGGCGGACGCGCTGAAGGCCCGACCGGAGGTGCAGGTGGTCACGGTCACGCGCGAGAACCGGGATGCATTGGTGGAGGTCGTCCTGACGCAGATGCGCCTCCCTTGCCGGAAACGCCCGTATGGTGTACAATGAGCCGGTCACGAAACCTCACGCTGAGGGACACCCGTGGGCGGCAGTCTGATGGACAACAAGCTGTTCCGGGGCACGGTCATCGTGCTGCTGCTGTGCGGCCTGGCCTTCTTGACCGAGCGGGCCTTGACCCTGATGGCTGCCCTCAGCGAGCCGATCCTCCTGTTCTTCCTGGCCTGGCTCATCGCCTTTGTGCTGGGGCCGGTGGCGGATACCCTGGAGCGGCTCCGCGTGCCCCGGGCCATCGCCGTCGGCCGGCTGGCCGGGCTGGGGGCGGTTCGTCTGCCCCGCATCCTGGCCGTGGCCCTGGTGTACCTGGGCCTGGCCTTGTTCCTCACCCTGGTGGGCATCCTGGTGGTGCCGGTGGTGGCTTCCCAGGCATTGGAACTGGGTCGCAACCTGCCAGCGCTGGCTGCGCAGGTTCCCGATTTCGTGCGCGAACTCCAGGCCGAATTGCTCCGGCGCAACATCAACATCAACCTGGAGCAGGTCTATGATGTGCAGACCTTTGTGCGCCAGGCCGCCGATTACGGCGCATCCCTCATCCGGGACACCGTCCAGTTCGTCACCGGCGTCGCCACCATCATCGCCAACATCATTGCCATCCTCATCATCAGCTTCTACATCATGTTGGGGGGCCATCGCCTGGGTGACCAGTTGATCGCCCAGGCCCCGCCCCAGTACCGGGAACAGATCGAGTACCTGCGCCGCAGCGTGGGCAGCAGTTTCGGCGGGTTTGTGCGGGGGCAGATCATCCTGGCGCTCGTGTATGGCGTGGGGGCCGGGGCCGTCTGCCTGCTGTTTGGCCTCAATTACGCCGCCGTCGTCGCCGTCGTGGTCGCGCTGCTGGCGCTCCTGCCCTTCATCGGCCCCATGTTGGGGTTTATTCCCCCCTTGATCATCGCCGCCTTTCAGGCTCCCTGGTGGGCGGTGCTCCTGATCGCCCTGCTGATGTTCATCCTCCAAACCCTGGTCTATAACGTCATCGGCCCCAAGGTCTTTGGCGAGACCCTGGGCGGCCTCAGCCCGATCCTGGTGCTGGCGGCCATCGTGCTGGGCATCCGCGTCTCCGGGCTGTGGGGCGCGCTCTTTGGCGTGCCGGTGGCCGGCGTCATCTATGCCATGATCGCCCTGGGCTACCGCGAGTTCAGCAAAACCTGGCATGTTAATAGACAGGATTTACAGGATTTACAGGATAAAGGCTGTGCTGGGGACGGACATGGAAATAGATGATCTGACCAGGCTGGTTATTGGTCGTGCATACAAGGTTCATAATGCGCTGGGGCCAGGCTTTCTGGAAAAAGTTTATGTGAATGCACTAAAGGACAGGATTGACATGATTTACAAGATAAAAAAACCTGTCAATCCTGTAAATCTTGTCAAATAGGAGTCCATCATGTCCAAGACGCACATCCTCGCCCTCGACCAAGGCACCACGTCCAGCCGGGCCCTGGTATTCGATGACCAGGGCCGCATCGTGGGCGTGGGCCAGCACGAGTTCACCCAGCATTACCCGCAACCCGGCTGGGTGGAACACGACGCCGATGAGATCTGGCAGACCACCCTCCAGGCCACCCATGAGGCCCTGGCCCGCGCCCGGATCACCAGCGCAGACATAGCCGCCATCGGCATCACCAACCAGCGGGAGACGACGGTGCTCTGGGACCGGCGCACCGGCGAGCCGGTCCACCGGGCCATCGTCTGGCAGTGCCGGCGCACCGCGCCCCTCTGCGACGAGCTAAAGGCCGCCGGCCACGAGCCGCTCTTTCGCGAGCGCACCGGCCTGGTGCTCGACGCCTACTTTTCCGGCACCAAGGTCCGCTGGCTGCTGGATCACGTCCCGGGCCTGCGCCCGCGCGCCGAGGCCGGCGAGATCGCCTTTGGCACGATAGATAGCTGGCTGATCTGGAAGCTCACCGGCGGCCGCGTCCACGCCACGGATTATTCCAACGCCAGCCGCACGCTGCTGTTCAACATCCATACGTTGGACTGGGACGACGACATCCTGCGTGTGCTCCAGGTGCCCCGGCCGTTGCTGCCGGAGGCTCGGCCCAGTAGCGGCGACTTTGGTGAGACGGTGAAGCTGGACGGCGTGCTGGACGCCGGCGTGCCAGTAACCGGCGTCTGCGGCGACCAGCAATCCGCGCTCTTTGGGCAGGCGGCGTTCCGGCCGGGCATGGTCAAGACCACCTATGGCACCGGCGCGTTCCTGCTGATGAACACCGGCGAGCAGGCGGTCCCCTCACACCACGGCCTGCTGACCACCGTGGCCTGGGGGTTGGACGGCCGCGTGACCTACGCCCTGGAAGGCAGCGTATTCATCGCCGGGGCGGTGGTGCAGTGGCTCCGCGACGGGCTGCGAATCATCGGCAGCGCAGCGGAGACGGAGGAGCTGGCCCGGAGCGTGCCGGACACCGGGGGCGTCTACCTGGTGCCGGCCTTTGTGGGGCTGGGCGCGCCGCACTGGGACATGTACGCCCGGGGGTTGCTGATCGGGTTGACGCGCGGGACCGAGCGGGCGCACGTGGCCCGGGCCGCGCTGGAGGCCATCGCCTACCAGGTGCGCGACGTGGTGGGGGCCATGAGCGCGGACGCCGGCCTGCCCCCGGCCGAGCTGCGCGCCGATGGCGGGGCCGTGCGCAACGACTTTCTCATGCAGTTCCAGGCCGACGTGCTGGGCATCCCGGTGGTGCGGCCGGTCATCACCGAGACCACCGGCCTGGGCGCGGCGACGCTGGCCGGGCTGGCGGTGGGCCTCTGGCGCAACACCGACGAGCTGGCCGCGCTGTGGCAGACGGACACGCGCTTCGAGCCGCAGATGACCGCAGCCGCGCGCGACCGGCTCTACGCCGGCTGGCAGCGCGCGCTGGAGCGTGCGAAGGGGTGGATCGCATGACGCACGATGCACGATCCAGGACGCCGGGTTGAGCACCCGGCGCACCATTCTCATCCTGGGCCTGGTCGCGGCGTTGCTGATCCTAGGCGACGCGGTGCTCTATACTGTGCTCCCGTCGCGGCCGGCCGCCCTGGGCCTCACCGCCGGGATGCTGGGCCTCGTCCTCAGCGTCAACCGGCTGATCCGCGTGCTGGTCGGCTCGCCGCTGGGGGCGCTGAGCGACCGCCGGGGTCGGCGACCCATACTCTTGCTGGGCGCGGTCCTGGGCCTCAGTTCCACGGTCGGCTATGTGTTGTTCCCGGGCTTTTTGCCGCTGCTGCTCGCCCGGCTGACCTGGGGCATGGCCTGGGCCGCGCTGATGGTGGCCGGTTACGGCGCGATCCTAGACCTGGTTCCCGAATCGCGGCGGGGGGCCGTCATGGGCGTGTACCAGTGGATGATCTTTTCCGGGGGCACGCTCGCCATGCTGCTTGGCGGCTTGCTGTCGGACCGGGTGGGCTTGCCGCTGACGCTGTGGGGCTGCGTTGGCCTGGGACTGATTGGCGTACTCCTGGCCCTATCGCTGCCAGAGACTCGGCGTGAGGCCGCCTTTCAGGGCGCCGGGCTACGGGGCACGCTCATCGCCCTGGCCCACCGGGACCTGGCGGTGGTCAGCCTGGTCAACTTTGCCCTCTACCTGAGCGGGTCCGGCCTGCTGCTGTCCACCCTGGGCTACTTTCTGAACGAGTTAGCGTCGGCCGGCGGGTTCTCGCTGGGTGTGGCATCGTTGACCGGTGTGCTGTTGGCGGCGCAGGGGACCCTATCCATCAGCCTGGCCCCGCTCTTCGGTCACCTCTCCGACCGCGTGGGGCGACGCTGGCCGTTTGTCGCGCTGGGCCTGGCGCTGGGCGCAGTCGGCATGGTGGGGTTTGTCCTGGCCCCGGACTTGGCCGCGACCATCGGCGTATTGGCCGTGTTTTCCCTGGCCCGGGGCTTGATCCCGGCCCCGCTGGCCGCCTGGGCCGGGGACACGGCGCCGCCCGAGCAACGTGGCCTGGCGATGGGCGCGTACCTGACCCTGGGAGATTTGGGCAGCGGTATCGGTCCCATCCTGGCCTACCTCATCATTGACCTGTGGGGCGTGCGCGGGGCCTACGTGCTGGGCGCGCTGGTCTTTGTGGCCGCGCTGATACTGCTGGCCGGAATGGCGCGGCTGAGGAGACGTGGCTCGTGATTCGTGTCACGCAGCACGCGACACGTAGCACACTTTACGTTTCACGCCCACACATAGCATCCAGAGAGGACCTCATGCTCCCCATCATCTCGTTCGTGGGCAAATCCGGCACCGGCAAGACCACTTTCCTGGAGCAGGTGGTGGCCGAACTCAAGCGCCGGGGCCGGCGCGTGGCGGTCATCAAGCACGATGTGCACGGCTTTGAGATTGACCGGCCCGGCAAGGACTCGTGGCGCTACGCCCAGGCCGGCGCCGATGCCGTGATCATCTCCTCCCCCGACCGATTCGCGCTCATCCAGCGTGTCCCCCGCGAGCGCACGGTGGACGAACTGGCGGCCCTGGTTGAATGCGATGTGGAGATCGTGCTCACCGAGGGCTACAAGCGTGGCCCCAAGCCCAAGGTGGAGATCAGCCGCGCGGCCGTGAGCCAGGACCTGCTCTGCTCCGCCGACGAGCTGGTGGCCCTGGTGACAGACCAGGAGTTCCCCGAACGGCCGGACCTGGCGACCGTGCCTCGCTTCACCCTGGACGACGTGGCCGGCGTGGCTGACCTGCTGGAGGGGCTGATCCACGAATCTGCCCGAACAAGCTCGAACAGACCATAGTAGAGAAGATGACCAAAGGACTCACCGGCCTGATCCTGGCCGGGGGCCGCAGCCGGCGGCTGGGGCAGGACAAGGCGCTGATCCGGCTCGACCCGGCCGGCCCCACCCTCATCGAGCGCGTGGTCAGCGTGTTACGGCCTCTGTGCGCTGAGGTCTTGATCGTGGGGGGCGACCCGGCCCGCTATGCCTTCCTGGGATTGCCGCACGTGCCGGACGTGTATCCGGAAGCCGGTTCGCTGGGCGGCATCTACGCCGGTCTGGGCGCGGCCCACTGCGAACATGCTCTGGCCGTGGGCTGCGACATGCCCTTCCTGAACCCGGCCCTTTTGCGCTACATGGCGGATTTGCCCCGCGATTACGACGTGCTGGTGCCCCGGTGGGCGCGCGAGGCCGGCGGCGATGGCATCCTATACACTCCCCGCAACGAGCTGGCCGTCCAGACCCTCCACGCCATCTACGGCCGGGCGTGCCGCCCCCCTATGCGCGCGCTGCTCGAAGCTGGCGAGCGGCGCATCATCGCCTTTTTTCCTCAGGTGCGGGTGCGCTACGTGGAGCCGGACGAGGTAGCGCGCCTCGATCCGGCTGGCTGGTCGTTCTTCAACGTGAACACGCCAGCGCAATTGCGCCAGGCCAGGGAATTGGAGAACACGGTGGAAGAAGAAACCCGTTTTCTTTGAGAAAACGGGTTTCTGAAGAGCCGAGGTGTAGCATACGGGGGCCTGGCTATTTGGCGTGCTGGATGATGACCGCGTACACCTTTTTCATCTCGCTTCGGGCAAAGTGGGGGGACAGGGCGCGCATGACGGCCGCCTTGTCCTCGTGGATCGAGAGGCCGGTGGCGGCATAGGCGGCCAGTACCCGGTCCCGGAACTCCACCTGAGCGCGCACCTCGGCCAGAGCACGGTCAATGTGCGGCCGGAAGGCTTCGATCTCTGCCGGGGTGTACTCTTCCAACAGCAGCGGCAGCAGGGCCTCGTAGCTCAGCTCGTCGCTGGTCTCCAGCAGGTTCCAGCACGTGGCGACCACGGCGGCTTTGTTGATGCCCGTGGCCCAGTGGATGGCCTCCACGGATTCAGGCTTGCACTTGAACATGACGACCCGGCCGGTCGGCTCGGTGACGTACCAGGCTGTGCCCTCGATGCCGGTGAGCCGGTCGTCCTCGGTGGGGCGATTGCGCTGCTCCATTTCCTCGCGGATGGCGGCGTAGCGGGCCACCGGGTCCTCGCCAGCGCGCAGCACCCCCAGCAGTGGCGCGGCCGGCACCGGCGCGTGGTCGAGCGCGTCCGGCGGCACCACCGTGGCGTCGTCGCGCACCCCAAAGAGCACTGCCACGTCCAGCTCTTGAGGATAGACCAACAGGTGCACGTTGCGGCTGCCATACAGCTCCATGCTGACGGCGCATCGGTTGCGCGGCACCAGATCGGGGATGGCCGGGTAGCGGTCCAGCATCTCCCGCCACATGTCGAGAAAGTCCCCCCAGCGGCTGTTCCGCAACACCGGGTAGAGCCGCAGCTTGTAGGTCACATAGGACTGGCCGGCGGCGTCGTGGTAGGCATAGGCACAGACGTTGGTGCCGTCCAGCTTCTCGTAGATGGCGATGGAGCGGATGGGCGGGAAGTGAAATTGTCCGTTGCGGTCGAAAGGATAGTGCAACTTGGGCGTGGCATAGACGAGCTGCGGGGCCGGCTGGCCGTCCACCCGGGTGATGGCTAACGCGCCGTAGCGATGGTCTGGCTTGAGGGATAGATACCCGGTCAAGGCCCGGCCTTCGTTGAAGGGATCCGCCACGTCAAAGGGCTGGAGCCACTTGTCATCGAGTTCCAGTAGTTGCCTGGCAACGGCCAGATCGTCCATTCTCACATCCGGGGGCTTGAGGCCCGGGGCGGCCCTCACACGATCCGGAACGAGTCCACCAACGTGCAACGCCGGACCCGGCTGAAATCTTTGGCGGAGGTGAGTCCCTCGCCGGTGGGGCTGGCGATGCTGAACGAGGTGTAGCCCTCGCCACCCAAGCCCAGACCCGCTAACGAGGGGCCGTTCTTGATAAAGATGGTGGTGTTGATCTCCCGGGCCATGCGGCTCAGGTGATCCAGGTGTTTGGAGTGCATCACCGCCGTGTGGCCCCGGCCTCCTTCGGCGGCAATGGCCAGGTCAATCCCCTCGTCGGCGTTGCGCACGCGCACCAGGGGGATCACCGGCATGAGCTGTTCCGTCCAGACCAGGGGGTGGTCCGCATCCACCTCGGCGATGACGATGCGGACCTCGTCGCCGGCCGCCACGCCGATCTCCTTGAGGATGCGGCCGGCGTTCCGGCCCACCCAGTCCTTGTTGATGACGCTCTCCTCACGGGGGCCTTTGATCTCCTGGAAGATGATTTTCATCAGCCGGGCCAGTTGCCAGGACGTGATCTCCACAGCCCCATGACGCTTCATCGCCGCCTTCAGGCCGTCGGCGATGACATCTACGGCCAAGATCTCTTTCTCCAGCACGCAGACCACGTTGTTGTCGAACCCGGCCCCGGTCACGATGTCGCGCCCGGCCTGGTCCAGATCCGCCGTCTCGTCCACGACGACCGGCGGGTTGCCCGGCCCGGCGCAGATGGCCTTCTTGCCGCTGTGCATGGCCTCACGGACCACGCCCGGCCCGCCGGTGACGATGAGCAGCCGGACGCCCGGATGCCGCATCAGGGCCTGCGCGCTGGCGATGGTGGGGTCGGCCGGGCAGGTGAGGGTATTGGGCGGACCGCCGGCGGCCAGGATGGCCCGGTTCAGCAGGGCGATGGTGGTCGCGCTCACGCGCCTGGCCCCGGGGTGCGCATTAAAGACGGCGGTGTTGCCAGCCGCCAGGATGCCGATGGCGTTGCAGATGATGGTGGAGGTGGGGTTGGTGACCGGGGTGATGGCGCCGATGACGCCGTAGGGGGCCGGCTCCACCAGGGTAAGGCCCCGGTCGCCGGTCCAGGCCAGGGGTCTCAGGTCCTCGATGCCGGGGGTTTTGTTCGCCACCAGCAGGTTCTTCTGGACCTTGTCCTCCACCCGGCCCAGGCCGGTCTCCTCGTGGGCCAGCCGGGCCAGGAACGCAGCGTTATCGCGGGCAGCCTGGCGCATGGCCGAGAGGATTTCCCCGCGCCGTTCCAGGGTCAGCGCGCCCCAGGCTTTCTGCGCGGTCTTGGCAGCGGCCACGGCCGAGTCCACGTCCGGGAACACGCCGGGCGACCTCCCCCCGGCTTCGCCGGACCATGGCCCCGTCCCCCCCTCGGCTACGCTCGGGACAGGCTCTCCTGCGAGGAGAGGAGTGTGCTGGGACCGGCCAGCCGCCTCCCCGGTCCCCATCTGCGCCACCACCCGCTGCACGATGGTACGAATGCGGTCCTGGTCTTCTATAGCAGTCATGACCTCTACCTGTGGATGTGGATTGAATCCACCGGCATCCAGGCCGGCGTTCCCGGATAGGGGCTACGTGCCTATTATTGTTGTTCCAACCAGCCGATTCTCCAGCCGACTATGCAAGGCGCGCGCCTGATCCACAGGCAACCGGTCAACAGCCTGTAACAGAATGGAGAAGGGAAGCTCGACCGGAACGACCGGCTCCGCCTCATGCCCCGCGTTCCAGATCTCCACGGGGAGCTGCTCGCTGGTCAGCCGCCGGACGAGTTGGAATAGATCGCTGTCATTCTTGACTAGAACGCGCTCGGGCGGGTGTTTGCTCATGGTCGGTATACCTCCACCAGTTGCCTGAACACATGTCCGTAGTACAGAGCCAATGCCAGTTCCTGGCAGATCGTCCGATTGGCAGTGAGTGAAGCGACCAGGATGCTTCCGCGCTCCCGGTACGCTCGCTCGAACAGGGTGTTCATCCGTTCACGCCATTCATCCACGTCCAGACTAGAAGACGTTTTGGCTGTACGAAGCACCATGAAGACGTGCGGCCCACTCTGAACCAACGACATGCGTTCGCCCTGATTGGCCGTGTCTGCCAGGTCAGCGCCGCTGAAGCCAATGCCGGTGTAACCCGTCGGGTCCGGGTGAGTGTGAAACGATCCGACAAAACGTGCGTCTGTTGGCATCACCAACCGCAAACCCTCTGCTGCGCCACGAACCGGCTGGACGAGTCGGAGTTGCCCGCGGTGCAGTTCAAGCAAGCCACCCCATTCCACGACCACCCCTTGGGCGAGACGCGCCACGCTACGCTGCCACAGGTCATCCATCACTGCCCAGAGACGATGGTCGAAGGTTAAAGAACCTGGCAACACATCAAGCGCAATCTGGCCTCGCAGATATGCCAACAGAGCCGGCGTCGTGGTCATAACTGTGGCCTACTGTTTCACAGAGTCCTTGCGATACTTGACCTCGCCGTCCACTTCCCACGTGTCCACCACGGCCATGATCACCGCATCGCAGGGGCGCTTGTCCGTTAGCACGGTCTGACGGGCGGAGGAGCCAGTGGCGTAGAGGACCACGTCGCCCAGGCCGGCCTGGACGCTGTCCACAGCGATCACGTAGCCGCCCGTCTCCTGGTTCTCCACGTTGAGCTGGCGCACCACCAGGAACTTTAACCCCTCCATCTTCTCGTCCTTGCGCGTGGCGACGAGCGTGCCGATCACCCTGCCCAGCAGCATATTTCACCCCTTGCAATCTGCAATCTGCAATCTGCAATTTGCAATTTGCAATTTGCAATCTGCAATCTGCAATCTGCCCTTTGCCTATTTGCTCTTCTTCAGCCCCAGTTCTTCTTCCACCGCTTCCTTGCGGCCCAGGGGCAGCACCAGGTCAATGTTCGGGTGCGGGCGCGGGATCACGTGGACGGAGACGACCTCACCGACTTTTTCTGCGCCGCGCGCGCCGGCTTCCACCGCCGCCTTGACCGCCGCCACGTCGCCGCGCACGATGGCCGTCACATAGCCGCCGCCAATGCGCTCATAATGGACCAGCTCCACCTTGGCGGCCTTGACCATTGCGTCTGAGGCCTCCACCATCGCCGCGAATCCCTTGGTCTCGATCATGCCCAATGCTTCTGCCATGTTGTCCTCCTGAGATGAGATCCCGTTCGTAACTATGCCATCACCATGATCGGCTTGGCTCGTGTGACCGGCTCTGGTATCGGCAGCTTCGCCTCTTTGACGGATTCGACATACAGTTCAATCGCCTCTTTCATCAACTGTTCCGTCTCTTGGAGCGTGTCTCCTGCAGCGACACAGCCGGGCAAATCAGGAGCATATGCCGAATAGTTGCGCCCAGTCCATTCAAAGATCACGAGATATTCTTTCATCACTTGTCCTCCAGTACCCGGTGGCTACCGCGCTGGCGTGCCATGTACCAGCCGTCCTCTTGGAGACGTTCCAACACATCGCGGATCTTCATTGTGGAGTTCCTACTCCTGCTTCTTGCCCTCCACGGCCCGGCCGGTCACGCCCTCAATCGCCGCCACCGCCGCGCCGTAGCCGGCCATGATGTCACGCTCCTCGCCGCCCAGGTAGACCCGGCCAAACGAGCCAAAGGGGCGCACCTCGATGATGGTGATCTCGGCGGCCTTCTCGGCCTCATTGGCGGCCAGCACGGCGTAGGCTGCCGGGGCCACCTCCATGATGTAGAGCGTCTGCCCGGCGATGAGCATGGAGCCATTGCGGTTGCGGTTCACCAGTTGCGCCTGGTGCCCGTCCACGTGACGGATGATCTGGCTGGAGTAGATGGTGGGCTTCCAGCGGTCCTCCGGGCGCAGATCCAGGGCCTCCAGGATGGCCGCACCGGCGGCACGCACGTCGGCTTGAGAAGGCGAATGCACCTCCAGCAGGCCATACAGCCGCTCCACCACCTGCACGGCCGGTCGCACGTGCGTGGCCTTGAGGGCGATGTCGGTGATGCGGTTGATCTCGATGCCCGGCGAGATCTCCACCCACAGGCTGGCGTCGCCGGCCAGGGGCAAAAAGCCCCGGGCCGTGGACCCGATGAACGCCGCCATCTGCGGCTGAAGGCTGTCAATGAAGACGTAACTGCGCAGGTCAACTGCCATGTGGTCACCTCATCTCGTGTTTCGTGGTGCGTATTGCGTAGCGGGACGCCGGTCAAGATGGCCGGCGTATCCACCAGACCAGGCCGATCAGAAAGATCACCGCCAGGGCCACGCTGGCACAGCACAAACCGCCGCCGACGACCGCCGGCCACAGGGGAACGGTGCTGGCCGGCGCCGGCACGGGCGTCTCGGCAGACCGGGGCGTGGGCGGCGGCGTCTGTGAGGCCGGCGGGCGGGTGGGCGTGGCGGTCACCGGCGTCCCGGTCCCCTTCTGCGCCCAGGGCGGGAGCGTGGGGTTCAGCCACGGCCGGTCTGGCGTGGCCGTTGGCGTCAGCACCGGCGTGGCCGTGGCCGGCGTCGCTCCCACGCTCCGCTGCCAGTCGCGGTCCAACTCGTCCAGGGAGATGCCCAGGGCCTCCTGAAAGGCCGCCTCCCGCATCTTGCCGGCCCCAAACGCGGCGATGAGTCGGGCCATCCCCTCGCGTCCGTAGGTCCTGAAGATATACTGCACCGCGCTATAGCTCTCGGCGTAGGCCAGGTAAGTCTTCTCCGGGTCGTTGAAGAAACTGCCGCTCAACATCTTGAGCGGGAAAAGCTTGCCCGACCGGGCTGCGGCGCGCACCATGGCTTCCAGATACGCCAGATCGCCTTCCTCGTTGTGCTGTGCCAGCCCCTCGTTCAACCAGGTGGGCGGATCGGCCAGCGGGTGATCCGTGGCCTGGTGGAAGACCAGGTGGCTGATCTCGTGGGGGATGACGTCGCGGATCCAGGAGGTGTCCTCCCCCTCATCCGGCAGGATCTGCACGGTGATGGCCTGCTCAACGAACGCCTGACCGCCGATCCATTGGTAGGTATTGCCCAGGGACGGGAACGCGGAGCGAAAGTCCTCCTGGTTCGCGTAGGCATAGATGCGGATGGGATATTTGACCTTCGCGCCGATGTCCGTAGAGATGCGGACCAGCGATCGGGCCGCCACGTCAAATACGGTCTGGCCGAATTCATCGCTGCCCTCGTACCAGTAGAAGGCGATCTCGTCGTTCTGCAGGTGTTTCCAGGGAAAGCGCAGGTCGTCGTAGATGGCCGTCTGCTGATCGGTGGTCAGCGTATTGCCGGCCCCGTCGGTGATGACCCAGCGGAACTCCACCGGCGCGCCGGGGGGTATCTGAGTCTTGTCCGTTTTCCAGCGGTAGGTGGCCTCGATCCGGCGGCCGGGCGTGAACTCGGGCCGGGCCACCTCCGTGGACGCATCGCCGCGCAGCTTGAAGCGCAACTCAACCTTGACGATGTCGGCGGCACTGCTGGCCGCGGTGAGCTGGAAGACCAGTGCCTGGGGAAACTCGCTGGTGGTCGTGGATGCGATCGTGGTGATGGGACCATCGGCGAGCACGGCCGGCCCGGATAAGGCCAGCATCGAGATGGCAAGCACGAGGACAGACAAACGACGGATGCGGCATCCCATCTGGCTATTCTCCCACGGCAGTTGGGCCGGGCTTGGCCCGATCCGCGACGGTCTTGCCGGCCGCTTCCTGCACGATCCGCACGCTGGCGCTGGCCCCGATGCGCGTGGCCCCGGCCCGCACCATGGCCTCGGCTTCCTGGAAAGAGCGGATGCCTCCAGCGGCCTTGACGCCCAGGGCCGGCCCTACCACGCGCCGCATCAGGGCCACATCGGCCACGGTGGCTCCGCCCGGCCCAAAGCCGGTGGAGGTCTTGACAAAGTCGGCCCCGGCGGACTTGGACAGGGTGCACGCCTGGACCTTTTCCTCATCGGCGAGCAACGCCGCCTCGATGATGACTTTGCTGTGCGCGCCTTCCTCGTGGCAGGCTTCCACCACGCCAGCGATGTCGCGCTCCACCAGGGCATAGTCGCCGCTCTTGAGCGCGCCGATGTTGATGACCATATCAATTTCGACGGCTCCCAGGCGGATGGCCCGGCGGGTCTCGTAGGCTTTGACCTCCGGGAGCGTGGCCCCCAGCGGGAACCCGACGACGGTGCAGACCTTGACCGGCGTGTTGCCGAGCAGTTCGGCGCAGAGGCGCACCCAGGTGGGATTCACACAGACGGCGGCAAAGCCGTATTGGGCGGCCTCGGCGCACAACTGGCGGATCTGGGACGCGGTGGCCTCCGGCCGGAGGAGCGTATGGTCAATGTATCGGGCGATCTGACGTGCGGCGTCACCCACGCCCAGGCCGGCCCCGATGCGATCCGCGCCGGCTGCTACCATTTGCTGCACGCCAGCCGGCACCTTGATGATGCACAACCCGCATGAGGTGCACGGGCCGCCGCTGGCACAGACATTGCCTGGGGCCAGCCCATCCTGGCGCAAGATCGCCAACACCTCCCGGGTGATGGCTTCGATAAGGCGTTCGTTGTCTGAGATAGCCATCTATTCCGCGTCCATCAAGCCATTCTGCTGTTGGCGAGCAAAGCGAACAGTTGTCTCTGTTACCACGACGAAACGGTCAGCCAGTTGGTCTGCATAACCGGCGAGAAGCCGCCGCACAGCATCAATCTTGCTCGCCGCACGCTCATCGTTCAGGCGCAGCAGCACCACGCCGCGATGAGGTTTTCGTTCCCGATACACTTTTTCGCCAAAGTCCTTGTCGTTTGTGATCAAAATCCGCCCATCCACGAATGCCTTGTGGACAATCTCGTCGTCATCCATACCGCGCGCGGTCTCATAGACAGAAAAGACGTCGTGTTGCTGCGTGCGCAACCATCGCGCCACGGCCGGGCCGGTACATTCGTCCACCAGAAAGCGCATTCAGGCCGTCTCCATTGCCAGAGGCATAAAGACGATGCTTTCCAACGACTGCGCGGCAAACAATAGGCAGGCTTGAATATCTTCCGGATTCAGACCGTCATATTCTTGTAGGATCTCCTCGACAGTCGCGCCGTGAGCCAGCAGATTGAGAACATACTCGACGGTCAGTCGAGTGCCTCGGATCACGGGTTTCCCCGTCATGACCCGGGGGTTGATGGTGATCCGCTTGAGCAGGGGATCGTCCATGTGGAACGCCTCCGGTCAGCGGCGCAAATACCGCTGTTCAATCGCCATGATCTTGTCCACACGCCGTCGGTGCCGTTCTTCGGTGCAGTTCGTCGCCAGGAACGTGCGCACGATGTCCCGGGCCAACGCCGGGCCGATGAGCTGCCCGCCCAGGGTGAGCACGTTGGCGTCGTTGTGCTCGCGGGCATTGCGGGCGGTGGAGAGGTCATAACATAACGCGGCGCGCACGCCGGGGACCTTGTTCGCGGCCATGCACGAGCCGATCCCAGCCCCATCCACCATGATGCCGCGCCAGGCCCGGCCCTGGGCCACCCGCTCGGCCACCGCCTGCGCGAAATCCGGGTAATCCACCGCCTCTGGGCTGTGCGTGCCCACGTCGTCCACGGCATAGCCCAACTCCACCAGCAGTTTTTTGAGGTCTTCTTTCATGGTGTAGCCGCCGTGGTCCGCGCCGATGGCGACCGTGCGCATCGGGTCCGGCGAAGGCGTCGGTGGAGCAACCGTCCCCGGCCGGCCGCCATCTACGATCTGCACACCGCGCTCGCGGGCGGCATCGCGGGCCAGCGGCGTGAGGCGCGCCCCGGCCGGCACGGCCAACTGCCCCCCGCGCGGGATGGCGTTCACCTCATCGGCGGTGATAAAGCGTGCGGCACGGCGTGAACCCGCGCCCCCGGCTTCTCGTCGGGTTCGTTCCACCACCTGCCGCACGATCTCGCGCACCTGGGCTTCGTCCGTCATCATCCTGTTCCCGGTTCCATGTACGGAGACCATGTCGCGATTATACGCTACTTTGGCACAAAAATCAACTGCGCGCATTGCGGCATTTGTTGACAAGTTCGCCGGGTTCGAGTATAATTGATATACTAAATATTCCGCTCGCCTTCTCGCCGGGTTTCGTGTAAATCTGCGGGAGGTGAGCATGATCGTGACGTGAAGGGTGGTGAGTGGTCACACCGGGCATTTGGCCCGATACCTCAGGTGGGATATCCTATAACTGACGTTGACATAAGCGAAGGAGGTCTGAGCCGTTCGTGATACACGCGCGCTATTGAATAGCGCAATTTGAGCATTTGATCGGGGCAGATGATGATCCCGGCTTGGACGTGAATGCTCGTCGGGATCGTCGTATCGGACGCCACGCGGCGTGGTGGGGTACGGATGAACTCGGCTTGGCCTGACGGTTCCATGGCAATGTCAGACACCGGGTTTTTTTGTGGGCTGCGTGGGGCTATTGGATGGAGGAATCGGCTTGGTTGACTGGGGGCCACGCACAGTTGGAGCGCACGACTACGGGACGGAAGACGAGCAAGAGCGGATAGCGGAATGGAAACGCGCCATTGACGAGCAGCGGGCGTTGCTGAGAGCCTGGCTTCGGGAGGAAAGCCAGGTCGCGCCGCGGTCATCCGAGCCGCCTCGCGACCAGTTGTGGCGCGAATTGCGCGCCGGTCAGGTGTGCCGGGGGACCGTAACCCGGCTGTGCGATTTCGGCGCGTTTGTGGACCTGGGCGGGATCGAGGGGCTGGTTCACGTGTCCGAAATTGCCTGGCATCGGGTCCCACATCCTCAAGATGTGTTGAAGGTGGGCCAGGAAATAGCGGTGCAGGTCCTGCGGCTGGACCCAGTCCGGCAACACGTCAGCCTGAGCATCAAACGGACCCAACCGAACCCGTGGAATTCGGTGGCCGAACGGTTTCAGGTGGGGCAATGGGTGCGTGGCACGATCACCCAGGTGGTGGACTATGGGGCTTTTGCCCGGGTGGACGGGGGCATCGAAGGCTTGATCCACCTCTCGGAACTCGCGGAAGGGGACTTGACGCACCCCCGTGACGTCGTGGCCGAGGGGGATGAGGTCAACCTGGTGGTCATCCGCGTCGAGCCGACCCGCCGCCGGTTAGGGCTTAGCCTCAAGCGCGCCAGGGTTGCGGCCGCGGCGAATACGGCCAGCGACAGCAATACGTAAAAGCGATTGGGAGAGACCCACACATGCCCCGGCGCACCACGTAGCCACGAAAATCGGCCGGGCGCGGAAGACCCCCCTCGCCCTACCAGGGAGACACCCTGACGGGTGCAGGTGGTCGGGGTGAGGGTGGAAACCGCCAGGCGCGGTGGGCATGTTGTTGCCCGCCACGAGCAAGAAGGACATCATTTACGTTAAGGAGGTGAATCAAGGCATGACCGTGGAACTCAGGCCCGGCGAATCGCAAGAGAGCCTGCTCAAGCGATTTCGCAAGGACGTGATGAAGAGCGGCGTCCTGAGCATATACCGTCGCAAGCGATGGTATGTCAGCAAGAGCGAAGAACGCCGCAAACGGCGAGCCAAAGCCATACGCAAGGCCCGCCGGAAACAGGCCAAGGAACACGCGCGCTCCAAGCGACAATGAGGTCGTTTGCGGGCCGCGTTCAAGCCATGTAGAAGCTTTGTTGAAAAACAAACTGTTCGTCCCACTTGCCCTGGAATCTAGAACTTGCCTTACGGGGAGTCGTTCTCCCGGAGGTGACAACGGCAAGCCGGGAGGCCTCACCCGCGTCCGTTTTTCAGCAAGATCATATGAACACGCCCCCGAGGCGTAGAACAGGGAGAGCACCGTGACGGCAGCGGATCGGGAACGCCTGCAAAAAGAGCTTGCAGAAGCGCGCGCTGAAGTTGACAAACTGAGAAGACGTCTGGGTGATAAGGCAGACTATGGCCTGGGCGAGGGGGATCCGGCCATCGTCCAATGGGAGATCAACCTGGCGTTGCTTCAACGTGCGGAGCAAAAAGTAGAACAGCTTCAAGAGGCCCTGGAGAACCTGACCGCCGGCACGTATGGCGTCTGTGAGGTATGCGGCAATCCCATCGAGCCGGAGCGGTTGGAGATCTTGCCTCAAACCAAACGGTGCGCCGTCTGCGCGCGAGGAGGACCAAGACCGCGACGGTAAACCACGGATGACCGCGTGACCGTTCACCTCCAGGCGTCTGGAGGGGTCTGGCATTTTCCCTCAATGGCTCCCAAGTGCGTGGTGGGGACCATTGGGGGATTTGCGTTTCCGGGCGGGTGTGTTATAATGCGCGCTTGCCGGGTCAGGCGGCCCGGGCCGGCGCGCGGGCGGCCAGAGGATACGACCCAGGTCTGAAAGTTAAATACAACGGCAGCCCCATACCCCCATGCCTCGTGATCAGTATAATAGGGATAGCCCTGACCATTTCAGGAGGAATCCTTCCTATGACAGCTGAACCCAACGAGGCGATGACGGTGCCGCGCGCAGCCGCGCTTGCCGGAGTGACGATCCCACGGATGCAACAACTGCTTCGCACCGGCAAGATCGCCGGCTGGCGCGAGGGTCGCCAGTGGAAGACCACCCGGCAGGCAGTAGAGGCGTATCTATGGCGGCGCTACGACGCATCGCCCCAGGTGAACGGCTCGTCCGTCGGCGAAACCCGCCGCTGATGCGCGAACCCGCGCGGCGTCCAGATGCGCTCTTTGTGTCTGGCCCGTGGTTTGCACGACGTCAGGCCAATTTCAGACCGTTGAGCGTGTTTGTAGTACCACATTCTGGAGGAGAGGTCAAAAATGAAACTGTCACGCGCGCTACTGCCAGGATTCTTGATCTTGATTGCGGCGCTGGGGGCTGCCTGCAATCAATTCGCGCCGCCAGCGCCCGTCACTCCGCCAGCGCCGCCGGTGACGGTGCTGGTCGCCACCCCCACCCCCACGCCGCCCGGTTTTGAGCCGCAGACCCAGCGCATCCAGTTCCCGCCCGGCAGCCTGACGGCGGTGGTGCAGGGCAACGTGGCGGCCGGGGGACTCGCTCGCTATGTGGTGGGGGTGATGGCCGGGCAGGCCCTATCGGTGAGCGTATCGTCGCCGCAGGGGAACGTGATCCTGGTCATCTTCGGTGCCGATGGAACGGTGCTCATCTCCGATCACGCCGGGGCGACCAGTTGGAATGGCCCGGCGCCGATCACGCAGGATTATATCATTGACCTCAAGGCAGAGGGAGACATCGCCGCCGATTATACCTTGCAGGTGACGTTGATCCCCAATCCGACGGTCAGCCCCGGCCCAACCATTGGCCCCGGCCCGACGACAGCCCCGCAGCCGGGTGTCAAGCGCATCACTTTCCCGCCCGGCGGCACCACAGCCACGGTGCGCGGGACCACGACCAGCGGTTTGGACCGTTGGGTGCTAAAGGCATTGGCCGGGCAGACTCTATCGGCCCACGTGTCGTCACCGCAGGGGAACGTGATCCTGGTCATCTATGGGGCGGATGGAACCGTGCTCATCTCCGACCATGCCGGGGCGACCAGTTGGAGTGGCCGACTGCCCACCACCCAGGATTACCACATTGACCTCAAGTCAGCCGGGGGCGTCGCCGCCGATTATGTCCTGCAGGTGACCGTCCCGCCCCTCGGGCCGTGATCGCGCATCCGAAAAGAGGTCTGGCATGATCGCGGGAATACGTGGCAAACTCGCCGGACAAGGCGATGACCACATACTCGTTCAGATCGGCGGGGTGCGCTTGCGCGTCTTTGCGCCCCGGTCCACCCTGAGCCAGGTGGGCGAGTTGGGCCAGGAAATGGACCTGTTCACCCATCTGCACGTCCGCGAGGACGCCCTGGCCCTCTATGGCTTTGCCACCGAGGCGGAGCGAGAGTTCTTTGAGCTGCTGCTCACCGTGCCGGGCGTAGGCCCGCGCGTGGCGTTGAACATCCTGTCGGCGGCATCAGTGGATGTGCTGCGCAGCGCCATCGCCAATAATCAGATGGACGTGCTGCGCAGCGTGCCGGGCATTGGCAAAAAGCTGGCGGAGAAACTGGCCTTTAGCTTGAAGGACAAGGTGGGCGTGGCATTGCCGGCCGTGGCCGCCCGCGAACTGACGCCCGTGGATCAGGAGGTGGTGGCCGCGCTGCTGAGCCTGGGCTACTCGGCCGCTGAGGCCCGGGCCGCCGTGGCGGCCCTGCCCGCTGACCCCACAGCCACCGTGGAGGAGCGAACCTGGCAGGCTTTGCACCGGCTGGGGGGCTGAGCCATGCCGGAGCAGGCAGTCGCTTTCGCCAGCCGCGATGGGGTCCCGCTGACGGGTCGGCTGCACCGGCCGGCCCACCCCGGCCCCCATCCGGCCGTCGTCATCTGCCATCCCCATCCCCTGATGGGCGGCGATATGCATAACCCCGTGGTCCTGGCCCTCACCCGTGCCCTGGTGGGGCATGGCGTGGCGGTTTTGCGGTTCAATTTTCGCCGGCCGTTCGATCAGGGCCGGGCCGAGCAGGGCGACGTGGCCGGCGCGCTGGATTTCCTGACCGATCAGCCGGCCATTGCCAGCGAGCGGCTGGCGGTGGCCGGCTATTCGTTTGGGGCGGCTGTGGCCGCCCACCATGCCCCGCATGAGCCGCGCATCCGGGCGTTGGCCCTCATCGCGCCGCCAGCCGATGTCCTGGAACCGGGCCTTTTGGCCGGCTACACGCGCCCGATCTGCATCGTCGTGGGGGACCGGGACCCCATCAGCCCGGCCGCGGCCGCGCGCGCCTTCGCCTCCCGCCTGGCGGCCCCCGCCACGCTGCACGTCCTCCCCGGCGTGGATCACTTTTTCAGCGCCGGCCTGGACCGCATGAGCACCCTCGTGGCGGATTTCCTGATCGAACAGCTCTAACTGCTCACCCTTGCGAAGGTTTGCCGTCCATTCGCTGGCCCAAGCGGTCTGTTTCGGCGAGATCGTGCCCGAGCACCGGCGCATTTGTAACCTTCGCAAGGGTAGCCTGAGCAGACCCAAACAGCCACGGCCCCGGGATTTCCCGGGGCCGTGATGTATTCCCAATGGAGAGGCTTGCTGTCGCACGGCGGAACCGGGGCGATCACCCCTTCAGCCCGGTCGTGGCGATCCCCTCCACGAACCAGCGTTGGGCCAGGAGAAAGACGAGCACCGTCGGCACGATCGCCAGGGTGGCCCCGGCCAGGACGATGGGAGGTTGCGCGTGATAGGCCCCCTGGATGTCCGCCAGCCCCAACGTCACCACATAGTTCACCTTGTTATGGATGATGACCAGCGGCCAGATGAACGAGTTCCAGGCATACAAGAACGAGATGGTGAACTGGGTGGCGATGGCCGGGCCAATGAGCGGCACAAAGACACGCCACAGGATCGTGAACCGGTTGGCGCCATCCACAATGGCCGCCTCCTCCAGCTCCCTGGGGATGCCCAGGAAAAACTGCCGCATCAGGAACGTGCCACTGGCGGTGAAAAGCCACGGGATGATCAGAGACTCGAGCCTGTCCACCCAGCCAAAGACCAACATCTGCTTGTAGATGGGGACCATGAGCACCGCGAACGGTATCATCAGCGTGCCCAGATAGATGCGAAGCAACCAATCCCGGCCGGGAAAACGCAATCGGGCGAAGGCATAACCGCCCAAGATCGAGGTGACGATCTGGCCCACCGTCACGCCCAGGGTGACGATGGCCGTGTTGATCACCTGGCGGACCAGGTTTGCCCCGCCCAGGACCTCCAGGATGTTGTGATACTGGGTATCGGCGAAGCCCAGGACCACCCCATAGTTGTCGAATCGCAGTCGCTCGCCCAGGGGGTTCAGAATATTGGCATACGCCTCGGCGCTATCCTTGAGCGACGTCGTGACCATGAAAAAGAAGGGATAGATCATGATCGCGCCAAAGACGCTCAATAGCAGATAAATAAAGACCTTTTGCCAGATGGAGCGGTCAGTATGTCCGATCATGGCGGCTACTCCTCATAGACCCACCGGCTGGCGAGGCGGAACTGGACGGTAGTGATGGCAAAGATGATCCCAAAGATGATCCAGGCCAGGCTCGCAGCGTAGCCCATATTGAATCGCTGGAACCCTTCACGGTAAAGGTATAGCCCGATGGTCAGCGTGGCGTTGGCCGGGCCGCCCTGCGTCATCATATATGGCTCGGCAAAGATCTGGAGAACCTCGATGGTATTGGTCACCAGCACGAAAAAGATAGAGGGTGTGACCAGCGGGATGATGATCTTGCGGAGGGTGTACAGGCGCCCCGCGCCGTCCACCAGGGCCGCCTCCAGGATCGAGGAGGGAATCGCTTGCAGGGCCGCCAAAAAGATCACCATGTCCCAGCCGATGGTCCGCCAGGAGGTCATGATGATGAGCGACAGGAGCGCCCATTGCGAATCGCGGAGCCAGCCGATGAGCGGATCGGTCAACTGGATGCCCAGCGGGGCCAGAACGACGTTCAGGCCGTTGACGAGGGCCGAGATGACAAAGTTGAGCACGCCGGCCTGGGGCTGATAGATCCAGAACCACACCAGTGAGGCCCCCACGACCGAGGCGACGACCGGGATGTAATACAGGCCCCGAAAGAACGTCATGCCGCGCAGCCGGGAGTTCAACAGCCAGGCCAGCAAAAAGGCCAGCGGGATCGAGATCACCAGCACGCCCACGGCATATGCGGCCGAGTTTTTCAAGGCGATCCAGACCAGCTCATCATTGGCCTTGAACAACAGGGGGAAGGCCTCGAGCCAGGGCTTGCCGGCGTCCAACGCGGCCTGGACTGCATCCGGGCGGATGGTGAACCCCAGGGCCTTCACATACTGATCCAGGCCCACAAAGGGCGCTGGCTCGTTGAACAGGTCGTAACTGGTGAACGAGTAGTACAGAGATAGGCCCAGGGGGATGGCCATAAAGACCAGGAATCCCAGCAAGTTGGGCAGCAGGAAGAGATAGCCTTCGATGGCTTCCCGGCGGCGTTGCTTGGACATGCAGCGGCCTCCCATTGCATCGTAGGGGCGTAGCGCGTGAAGCGCACGCCCCTACGAGGTGAGACCCGTAGGGCCAGGCCAGGCACCTGGCCCACGGGATCGCTATGGGTCGTGCTATTTCTTGAACAACGGGTTGGTGGCCTCGCAGGCTGCTTTCGTCGCGTCGGCCACGCTCTTTTTGCCGGACATGATGTCATCCACGGCCGGCTGGTAGTACTTGTTCACCACGCCGTCCCAGCTCGCGGTAAAGAGTGGGATCTCGGCCTGGGCATAGGCCGCGCCGGCGATGAAGGGCTGGTTGTCGGCCGGCGGCGTGGACTTGAGGAACGCCTCCACAGCGGCCGGGTCCTTGCGCGGCGGGATGTTGGTGCCCAGCGCGGCAACCTGGCCGGTCACCTCGGCGCTGGTGAGGGCCTTGAGCACCGTCCAGCACTGCTGCGGATACTTGGTCTTGGCATGGACCACATAGGGTCCCCAGAACAGCCAGGTGGCCTTGCCGCCGGGGCCTTCGGGCATCTCCACCACGCCCCAGTCGAACTTGGCATTCTCGCGCATGGCCGGCGTCATCCAGCGGCCATTGGGGAGCATCCCCGCCTGGCCGGCGATGAACTCGGTCTCGCCCACGCCGCCTTCGATGCCCGGCTGCGTGGCGACCTTGTGCTTGAGGAACAGATCGGCCATGAACTGCAAGCCAGCCTGGGACTTGGGATCATCCAGGCCGCACGCGGTCCGGTCGGCATTGAACATGCTGCCGCCAGCGGCATAGATAAAGTAACCCCAGGGGCCCCACCAGTTGGTCATGCTGAAGCCATAGATCTTTTTCTCCGGCTCGGTCAGCTCCTTGGCCACCCGCAAAAAGTTCTCCCAGTTCCACTTGCCCTGCTTGGCCAGCTCGGCCGGGTCATCCACCCCTTTGGCCTTGAACAGGTCCTTGTTGTAGTAGATGACCAGGGTAGAGATGTCGCGGGGCAGGCCCCACAGCTTGCCGCCCACCAGCAGTTCCTTCATCGGGGCATCGTAAAAGTCACCGATGTTGAACTCCTTGTCCGCATCGGCAAAGGGCTTCAGGTCCAGCAGCACCCCCTTGGTGGCATAGTCGGCCACGCTGGCTCCGGGGATCCACACGATGTCCGGGGCATTGCCCGCCGAGAACTCGGTGGTCAGCTTGTCCAGGTAGCCGGTCACCGGGGCCGGGTCGTACTGCAACGTGATGCCTTGTGCCTTGAGCTTGGCGCTCAGGTCATCGCTGATCTTCTGATAGACATCTTGCTCAGCCTTGTTGTCCGGGCGGGTACGCCAGCGGATGGTCACCATCTCCGGCTCCTTGGTGGGTGCGGGGCCTCCCGATGGGCACTGAGCGGCGGCCAACATCATGCTGAGCACCAGCAACAGGCTGGCTGCGATCCACAATCGGTTGCGTTTCATCGGACTCCTCCTTGAGAATTCATCAACAGGTCAGGCTTCCACGGTACGCTTGAACAAATCCCTTTCTTTGTTGCATCCCCCCCTTCGCTACACGCTAGGTGGCGCCGCACGAGCGGCGCACGATCAACTGACATGGGACGGTGATATGCTCGATGGGCATGTCCGGGTTCTCCAGGTGTTGGATCAACAGGCACGCGGCCTGCCGCCCTTGTTCCAGGAAATCCTGATGCACCGTGGTCAACGGCGGGTCAAAGTAAGAAGCCAGCGGGATGTCGTCGAATCCGACCACGGCCAGGTCGTCAGGCACGCGCCGGCCGTGGCCGCGCGCGGCGTGGATCGCCCCGGCCGCCATGCGGTCGTTCTGAGCGAACAGCGCGCTGAACAATGTGCCGGAAGCCCAGAGTCGCTGCATCGCCTGATAACCACTTTCTGGCGACCAATCGCCGGTCAGGATCAGGTCAGCGTTCACCGGCATACCGGCCTCCGTGTGGGCCTGCACATAGCCGGCGATGCGGTCCAGGGCACAGTCCTCGTTCTGCGGCCCGGTGATCATGGCAATGCGGGTATGGCCCAACGCGATGAGGTGTCGGGTGGCCTGATAGGCGCCCTGCTGGTCGTCACACCGCACTGAACAGGCCGGCTCACCCTGGGGATTGCTGCCCACGTACACCACGGCCATGCCGTTGCCGATAAGCGGTAAAAGATATTGGTAGCGCTCATCGGCGTGGGGATTGATCACCACCAGGCCGTCTATCTGTCGGTGGAGCATCTCCTCCAACAGGAGATCGGCATCGGTGGCGTCCGGCGCGCTGCCGGTGAGGATAAAGTAGCCTCGACGACGCGCTTCTGCCTGCGCGCCTTCGATGATACAGGCGAAGGAGTAGTCGGTGAGGTTGGGGGAGATGCAGCCCATGGTGCGGGTCCGCCCGACGACCATGCTGCGGGCCACGGCGCTGGGCCGATAGCCCAACTCGGTGATGGCCCGCAGCACCCGGGCGCGCGTCTCTGGCCGGACCTCGGGCTTGTTATTGATCACGCGGGACACGGTCTGGCGGGAGACGCCGGCGCGGCTGGCGACGTCCTTGATGGTGGGCCGGGACTGCATGACACCCCCCCAACGGGAATGTGAACGATCCCGTGAACGTTCACATTATACCACAACCGCGCGTCGTTGTCAATGCTCGGACGACTCGTTCGCAACTTTTCCATAACCTCGTAACCGCAGGGTAACACACTGCGGAGATAATATGGCCTGATCGGGGAAATCTTGCTGCCGAGGGTTCACATGGATACCGCGAACGAACGCCTGCTCACCCAGCGCTGGCGCGACGTGCTCATCGCCCTGGGCATCTTTGTGGCTTGCCTGATGGTCTACCTGCGCACGCTCACACCCAGCCTGAGCTATAAAAGCCCGGATGGCAACGAGCTGGCCACCATCTGCTACACCTTAGGCCTGGCCCATATGACCGGCTATCCGTTGTACACCTGGCTGGGCAAGCTGTTCACCTTTATCCCCGTGGGTGACGTAGCCTACCGGGTCAACCTCATGTCGGCAGTATTGGGGGCCGGCGGCGTGGCGTTGCTCTATGGCATTGTGCTGCTCCTCACCCGCCGCCGCATCCCGGCCGCCTTTGCCGCGCTGTTCTTTGCCTTCTCCCTGGCCTTCTGGTCCCAGACTGGCATCGCCGAGGTGTATGCGCCCAACGCCTTCATGGTGGCCCTCACGCTGCTGTTGGCGTTGGTGTGGGCCAAAGCGGAGGAACGGGATCTGCGCGCCGGGAAGACCGGCTGGCGGGAAGTGCTCCTACCTGCGCCCTCCTCCACGCTGGCCCTTTTCGCGTTGTGCCTGGTCTTTGGCCTGAGCCTGGGCACGCACATGTCCAATCTGGGGTTCGCGCCGGCCTTGGGGCTGTTCGTCCTCTTGGTGAATGGGCGGGCCGCCATCAGCCCAGCCAAGCTGGTGGGTGGAACGTTGTGCTTCCTGGTGGGCGTGGCCCAGTTCCTGTGGTTGCCTCTCAGGGCTGCCTCGCTGAACGACCCCATCATGGTCCACCATATGCCGACGACCCTGCAAGGCATGTACGATTATACCCTGGGTGCGTTTCCGCAGATGAAGTTCGCCTTTCCCCTGGTGGCGTTGCCGGACCGGGTCATCGTCTATCTATATCTGCTGGCGCAGAACGTGCGGGTCCCGGGCATCCTTATCGGCATCTATGGGATGTGGGAGATGCTGTTTCGTCGGCCCCGACGATTCTTTCTCCTGTTCGTCATGTACCTGGTCCATCTCATCTTCTTCACCCAGTATCGGGTCTTTGACCTGGACGTGTTCTTTATCCCGGCGCACTTGCTGTTCATTGTCTTTATCGGGTTCGGGGTAGGGCAGATCGTGGATTATGGGATGTGCGTCTCGCGTTGGCTGGCCCGGCGCATCGCGGCACGCCCGATGTGGTGGCCGCTGGGCAAAGGCGCGCTGAACGCGACCCTGGCCGGTGTCTTGGTGGTGCCGGTGGTGCTGCAACTGATCACCAACTGGTCGGCCAATGATTATTCTCAAGATACGGCCATCAACGATTTTTACTTCAACGTCTTTCAGTTATTGCCGGAGAACAGCACGCTGTGGGGACAGGGCGGCGTCTTTGGGTTTGATATGTTCTATTTTCGCCTGGTTTATAACGTGCGGCCCGACGTGAACATCCCGCTATTGGGAGGCACCAGGCCCGGCCGCGCAGTCCTGGCGGGCATGGACCCGCGCCGGGTGTATACCACGGAGCCGCTGCGCACCGGGGAGCAACACCGAACCCCCTGGAGTCCCCCGGCCGGTGTGCTCGCTCCAGATGCCTGGTACGTGCCGGTGCTGGTGGGGCAAAGTGGCGCACGATTCGATGGCCGACGTCAGGGCCTGGTCCTCTACCAGGCCCACGCGGCGCCGCCGGAACTGCTCGTGACCGAAGCCCATCCCCAGCGCACGGTGAATCAATCGTTCAACGGGGTCACGTTGGTGGGGTACGATCTGGACGAAACCCGGGTGACGCCGGGCGGCCGGGTTCACCTGCGCACCTACTGGCGGCTGAGCCAACCCCGCTCGGCGCTCATCGTCACGGCCCTGGGCGAGACCCAGTTAGAAGCACACGAGCTGGGCTTTGGCAACCTGGGACGATACATGGCCGAGGTTCGCCCGTGGCGGCCCGGGGACACCCTGGTGGAAGACTACTGGCTGGTGATCCCATCCACCATATCCGGTGGGGAGATTGATTTGCGCATGGGGGTGTTGGATCCGCGGCTCGGGCCGGGTGGGGGGCCGACGACGGGCGATCTGATCACAGTGGGGGCGCTCCACGTGACCCGTGATACGTGAGGCGTGAGGGGGCAGATATGGGACGGCGATTGCTTATTGGGTGTGGTGGCGTGATGCTGATGTCGGTGCTCTTGCTGGCGGCGTTCTCGCTGGGGGTGTATGTGGGCCGGGGCGACCTGTTCAGTGGGCAAGCCCCGGCGATAGTCGGCCCGGGCAGGCAACCGGCCCAACCACCGCAGCAGCCAGAACCGGCGCCCCGGCCGGCATTGGTGGGCCGGGTGCAGAGCGTGGACCCGGGAGGACTGTTGTTGGTGACCCCGCAGGGCCTGCGCGGCGTGATCATCACCCCGACAACGCAGTTCCAGCGGCAGGTGAGCGAGGAGCAACCCCCAGTGGCGGCCTCGCTTGACGACATCCGTCGGGGCGTCGTAGTGAGCGTCTTTGGCCGGCCCGGCGACGACGGCCAGGGCCTGGTGGCTGATCTCGTGGTGATCTTGCCGACAGCGCAGAAACAGTGAGGCGTCAAACGTCAAAACGTCAAGCGTAAGGCCAATCATTGTTGACGCATGACGTTTCACGTTTGACGTGTTAAAGCGGGGAGGGCACGGACGGGTGCCGGCCCATCCGTGCCCTCGTGCAAAGGAGGAGAGGAGCAGTTGTTCACTGCGGCCCGAATCATACCTCACTTTGCGGGGCCTTGCTGGTCGAATGCTGGACGTTTGCCCGACGCCAACCCTACGATTACCCTACGATTGCCCTACGCTGGCGAGGGCCTGCGCGATCTGGGCGGCCACGGCGGCGTTGTTCAACAGCAGGGCCACGTTGGCGCGCAGTGCCTCGCCGCCGGTGAGGTCCTGGACCCGGGCCAGGACGAAGGGGGTGAGCCGGCTGCCGCGCACCCCTTGCGCCACCGCCTCGGCCAGGGCCTGGGAGAGGGTGGCCTCCGCGGCCTGGCCGGCCAACGCCTGCGCCGATGGCACCGGCACGGTGACGAGCACCCCGTTGCCTCCCAGCTCCCAATGCGCCCGCGCGATGGCCGCCGCCTGCGCCGGATCGTCCACACGCACGTCCACCGGCAAACCGCTATGGGACGAGTAGAAGGCCGGGAACTCATCGGTGCAGTAGCCCAGGACGGGCACCCCCCACGTCTCCAGGTACTCGCGGGTCTTGGGCAAATCGAGCAACGACTTGGCCCCGGCGCAGACCACGAGCACCGGCGTGCGCGCCAGCTCCGGCAGGTCCGCCGACACGTCCCACGTCTCCTCCACGCCGCGATGTACCCCGCCAATGCCCCCCGTGGCAAAGACCTGGATGCCGGCCCGGTGCGCGATCCACATGGTGGCCGATACGGTGGTGGCCCCATCGGCCTGCTGCACCACAGCCGCAGCCAGGTCCCGGCGGCTCACCTTGCGCACGTTCTCGCTGGCGGCCAACCATTCCAGGGCCTCGTTGTTCAGCCCCACGCGAATCCGGCCGCCCAGGATGGCGATGGTGGCCGGGATCGCCCTCTGTTGGCGCACTGTCGCTTCCAGGAGCAGGGCCACCTCCAGGTTTTGGGGCCGGGGCAGCCCGTGGGCGATGAGGGTGGACTCCAGGGCCACCACCGGCAGGCCGGCGCCCAGCGCGGCCTGTACCTCCGGGGCCATGATCAGTTGCGGTTCCACGGTCATATCTCCATCAGAGCCGACGGGTTTCCAATGCCCGTCAGCGCTACATCTCCCGCTCGCGGCGGTGACCACGTCTGCAACCCCCGGCCCAGGCCGGACTGGGTGGCGAGCCGCAGGGAATGCAACCCACCGCGAGCGCGGGGTTCCAAACCCCGCGCGAGCATACCGGGGCATTTCGTGCCAGGGGGTGCGCCGGGGCACGTGGGCCACTACTCCCGGTACAGCGCGTCTACGCTCAAATCCCGGCTCACGGCGTCTGGGGAACAGAGGGTGATGGTGGCGGCGGAGACGCCCAGACGCACCGCTTCATCTACGGGCAGGTCGTGCAGGATGCCAAAGACCACGCTGGCGGTGAGGGCATCGCCGGCGCCGGTGGCGTCCACGACCTGGCAGCGAATGGCCGGGATGTGACCGCTGACCTCTGGCGTGGCATAGACCACCCCGCCAGCGCCCAGGGTGATGAGTGCTACCTGTACGCCGGCCGCCACCATCTGTTGGGCAGCCTGCGCCGCGTCGGCCCGGATATAGATGTGGCAGCCGCACAACACCTCGGCCTCGGCCAGGTTGGGGGCCAGGATGGTGCAGCGGTCCAGGTAGCCCTTGAACCGTGCGGCCAGCACCACCGAGGTCGGGTCCACGCAGACCGGCACGCCATATCGTTTGGCGAGGGAAAAGGCGCGGCCGATCGCGGGCGGGTGCAGGTTGCCGTCCAGGATCAGCATCCGGGCGTCGCGGATCAGGTGGCGGTGAGTTGAGATATATTCTGGCGTGATGGCCGCCGAGATGCCCATGTCGTCCAGGCCCACAGCCAGTGAGCCGTCCGTATCCACGATGGCGAGGTAGGTGGCGGTGGGGTATTCGGCGGTGCGCAGCACGTGACGCAGGTCCACACCGGCAACGGCTGTCTGCGCGAGCACCTGCTCACCAAAGGGGTCCTCGCCCACGGCAGTGAGGAGGGCGGTGGGCACGTCGAGCCGGGCCAGGTTCTCGGCGATGTTGCGGCCCACGCCGCCGGCGGTGCGGCGCACGGTGCCGGGGTTGGACGTGGCCGGGACCAGCGTCTCGCGGGTGCGGCCCCGGATGTCCATGCCGGCGATGCCGATGACGAGGACGTGAGGAGCGTTCATGGGCACCTCGAAACGAACGTGATCGCGATTCTCGTTTAGACTGGCTTGAGCACTGCCAGCGCGACTCCCCGGACGCATAGGCTGGGGTCGTCCCTGAACTCGTATATCTCCTGGTAATTTGGATTCGCGGACTTGAGATAACAGCCCTGGCTATCACGGCAGAACCGTTTGATCAGCGATTCCGTCCCCCCTTCACATCCCCGCTCTGCCACCACGATCTGCCAGTGCTCCGCACCGGGTTGACTCTGAACCAGCACGAGATCGCCATCGTGAATCCCGGCATCCACCATGCTGTCACCTTTCGCCTGGGTGACGAAATATTTCCCGGTCGCCTTGAGGGTGGGCAAGTGGGGGCTTTTCCCATCTACCGGTTGAGGCCGATATGTTTTACCGTCTATCTGTATATCCCCCGTGGCCGTAAGCTCGATTTGCTCCCAGACTTGTGAGACGTAGGCCCAGGGCGGGCCGGCCGATGAAAGCTCCATGCGGGGAATCCAGTAGTGGTCGTTTTCCCAACATTCGTTCAGCACTCGCTCCATCTTGCTGCACCACGAACGCAGTTCCGTATATCCCCGCCCGATCGGTCGCTGTGCGCAGAGGCCTTGAAATCGCGTATCCGCCTTTTGGTATTCAGCCTGTACCTGAGCCTGCGATTGACCACGCAGTTTGTATAGCCGGCCCACTACGACGTGCATCACGGCCTCTCCCATACGGTTTCCTCGGAGGCGAAAGTCATCGCACGCCTCCTGGTAACAGGTCAGAGCCTGGTCCAAGTCATTTAGCTCTTGCCAAATGATGCCTTTCACCACCAGGGCTTGCGCTGGTGCATCTGGGTTTACCGCCCCGCCCGTTGCGTGACAATCCTGCTCGACCCAATCCAACGCCTCTTTCCATTCCCCCCGCTTGCAAGCATCCAGGGCCTGCTGGCAGGCCCGCGATAGCTGGCCGGTGGGGGTGGTCATTTCCAATAACGAGATGATCGCCCGGATCGCCTCTCGGTCTTGCATCGGCGGGACCTCCTAGCTCGGCTTGGTTACAGGGCCGGTTTTAAATCTATCCTCTAGCATGGTCAATGTCTTCACGATGTCGTCTGGCAGATAGATGTCGCGCATGTGGGCGGTGCGCTTGATCATGTCAATGAAGCCCAGGACGACAAAGTTCTTGGAGATCCGTTGGCCCCGCTGGGCCATCTCGGCGAACATCCTGGCGGTCTGCACCAACATGAATGTGCGGATATCGGCCCGGGCCTGCATGGCGATCCGGTCGCCCATGGCCTGGCCTTCCGCGATGGTTTTCTCTACCTCGCGGGCCCGTTCCGCCTGCCAGGTGTCTATCCACTGTTGGAGTATCTTGCCTTGCAATTCGATGTCGCCCAACGCGACGCTCAAGATCTTGGCGCCTAACCGGGTGGTGGACTGGCGCAGGCTATTCTCTAGCTCTTCTCGCACTGCCGCCCGGCACTCGGGCTTGATGAGTTCGTCGAGGGTGTACCGGGCCAGGATAGACCGCAGGGTGCCCTCCGTATCGCCGATGACCACCAGCTTGATCCACGTCATCACCCGGTCTGGCTCACTGCGCCACGCCTCTCGGATCCATTTGCAGGTAGCGGCTTTGAAGATGTCTTCTTGCTTATCGCCGACCTGGAAGCGCACATCCGCTTTGTAACTGATGGGGATCCCATCGTGGGTGATCGCGCTCACCTTGAACTCCCACCGTTGCGGACGCAGGTCAATGATGTCCCAGACCTTCTCAAAGGGCTCCAGTCTGGGAGCAGGCAGCAGGCCGGTGAAGGGTGGCTGGGACGAGCCACGAAAGACGCGCGTGAGTTTCCCGGCCCGCTCCAGCACCACCGCGCTATCGTTGTAGAGGACCAGGCCGCAAGGCCCGCCGATCTTGCGGATCACGGGATTTCCCGTGGCGATCTTGCTCTCCTTGATCACCAGATAGGGGCCGCCGGACATCTGCCCCAGCAGGCGCGTGCTCAAGAAGGCGCGTCCCTCTTTATCTTTTTCCAGGCCATAGAGGGAGCGCACGAACCGGCCGGCCACCCGCCAGCCGATCCACAGCGCGGTCAGGCCGGGGAGCATGCCCAGCACCACCGGCCCGCCCAGGTCGAGCCAGGATCGGGGCCAGGGCCGGAGGCCCAGTTGAAAGGACAGATACACGGCCACCAGGCTCACAAAGAGCCACAGTCCTGGGATGAACAGGCCCGCGAGCGCGAGCTTGCCAAGATAAGAGATGGCGCGACGTGGATCGAACATGGCTATCGTCTCATGCTACCGCCCCCGCCGCATACCGGCGAGCAGGGCTTCCTCGGGCGGGGCGGGCAATTGGGGCGGTTCTTCCCCCGACTCGACCATGGTCAGGGCATCAATCAACTGGAACACCAGGGCCTCCTCGGAGAGTTGAATCGCCTCTTTCTCCAGAATGCCGATGAGATTGACCATCATTTGGCTCTGGGCGTGGGTCCACACGGGGGCCAGTTGGCGAATGCGTTCTGCTTTTTTCCGGCCGATCTCGATCTGGATCTGCCGTTGCCAGTTCGCGGCCCAGTTTTGGAGCCGCTGTTCCACGATCGTCTCCGGCGGCATGATGTCGCTGATCCCACCCCCTACCATCTCGATGCCGAAGGGGGCCATCGCTTCCCGCAGCCGTTCTCGAAAGGTTCGCGTGATCTCCACGCGGGGGTCTCCGGGCGTATGGAGGCCATTGCACGTGTACTTCAGGATGATCTCCTTGAGGATGGGCGGCCCGATGGCCAGCACCAACTCGTCCCAGGGCACCTTGCTGATGTCCTCTTTGGCCTGCTTGTTCTCATCGCGTTCCCACTTGTGATCGATCAGCGTCCTGTGGAAAACGGCTCGCAAGACGTCTTGCTCGTTAAAGGGGTACGACTGGCCTAATGCGGGTTGTCGCCCGTCGGCGCCGATCCGATGCGGGAAAAAGGAAAAGATGGTGACGGTGATGCCATCTTGGGTCTCGGCCTTGATCCCCTCATGGATGCGCAACTGGGGGCGCAAATCCACCACGGCGTACAGGTCCTCGTATTTCTCGGTAAAGCTCAAGCCCGGCGGGATCACCCGGAGCCGGAAGCCGGTGGTGGTCACGGCCACGTGGTTGCAGTCGTTGAGGATGATGCCCGGCCCGGCCAGGAACTGGCTGAAAGCGTTGCCGGGCACCCGGGGGGCGGGCTTCTCTTGATCCTTGTTCTCCTGGGTTTTCCAGTCCTCGATGACATAGTAGGGATAGTTCGTGCCCAACGCGAAGGTGACCAGGCTGCGGAAGGCTTGCCGCCGATGGTTTTCCCTTCGCGCCCGTTCGTCGTTCTCCAAAGGGAGGGGGAGGATCAGGCCGGAGAGGAAATAGAGGAAACCCCAGAAGATGAGCACCGCCGGCAGGCTGATCAACAGCAAGCCCAGTCGCTCCGCGATCCCATAGCCGATCAGGCAGGTGATGCAGAACCAGAACCAGGTGAATCCCAGGGCGCCGGCCCCCTTGCCCCGCAGCACGGCCTTGCTGAAGAACCTGGCGCCCAGCGTGCCGACCAGGATCACCGCGATGAGCAGGCCCAAGGCTCCAGACCACTCTCTCAAGCCGCCAAACAGCACCGAGAGGTAAAAACAAAAAAGGGTCGCCAACACGGCAAACCCTTCCACGATCAACGCGCCGATCATCTCGGTGAAAAAGTAGCCCAAAGCCCCGGCCAGCACGTAGGTCCACACGGCGATCTCCAGGATGGCGAACTCCGGGCGCTCCAGGGCCTGAGGCTGGGTCACGACCGCCGGGAGGATGGCGAGCAAGGTGAACGCCTCCATGAACAGCGTGATCCCGCCCAGGATCGCCAGGCCCTTGGTCCCGCCGAGGCCCTTGAGCCGGCCCAGGAAGTAGCCCAGGATGGCCGCCAGCACGCAAGCCAGCCCCATCTCGATCAGGAGAATCATAGCCATCGGCTCTTGCCCTCGTTGTTCCGAACAGCCAGCCTTTACGCGCGGTTAGATTATATCATCTTTTGGGCGAATGCGCAAGACTTCACCGACTGCTTTTGATCTCCATTTGACCACCATCCCCGCCGCGTGCTATAATATCCTCAGGAGGGCCACGCCATGACCGAGCAACTCCCCAGCCCCCGCCCCTACTTCTTCTGGGATTATGACATCACCGAAGACGAAATCCGCCAGATCCTGCGTGGTGACAACGAGGTGGAAAAGGCCTGGGTCATCACCCGCATCCTGGAGTACGCCCGCTGGGACGACATCTGGCGCTACCTCACCGTGGACGACGTGCGGGAGAACTTTGACCGGTTGGGCCTCAAGCCCTATCTCCGCGACCTTTGGTCCTACGCCTTGAAGGTATGGTCGCACGATGGACGATAGGTTCCTCACTCCCCTGCAAAAGACGTTCCTGGAAGCCTTCTTTGCCTCGCCAATCGGAGAGCGTTTCTTCCTGACCGGCGGCACGGCTCTGGCCGCCTTTCACCTCTATCACCGCCTGAGCGACGACCTGGATCTGTTCACGCTGGATGACCTGGCATTGGAGGCAGCCGTCCGACCTGTGGAAGATGTCGCTGCCAGCCTGGGATGCACCGTGGAGCGCACCCGGGTGTCGCAGTATTTCCAGCAGTTCTTCCTGGCGTACTCCCAACAAGAGCGCCCGCTCAAGATCGACATGGTACGCGATTTCGGCCCCCAGTACGGCGAGCATCTCACCGACAGCGGGATCATCGTGGATGCACTGGATAATATCGCTGCCAACAAGCTCCTCGCACTGTTCGGCCGTGCTGACATCAAGGATTTCGTGGACCTCTACTTCATCCTCCGGGCCGGCTACGACTTGGACGAATTGTTCGCCAGGGCGCAGAAGAAAGATGCCGGCCTGACCCGGTTTTACCTCGTCGGCATGTTGCGGCAGATCAGCCGACATAAGCACCTGCCGACGATGGTCAAGCCCCTGCAACTGGCGACCTTGCAAACGTTCTTCATGGACCTGGCCTATCGCCTGATGAGCGAGCTCAACCCGAACGATCTGCCCCCCTGGGAACGCAGCCCCCTATAGCCGCCCATTTACCCTGCCCCCTGCCCCCTGCCCCCGCCCGGCCCGCATGTGCAGCATATCCGCAAACGCCTCCAGCCGCGTCACCAGCCCGGCCCGGGCCGTCTGTTCGTCAAAGGTGAGGGAGAGGATGGGGATCTCGCCCTGCAAACGACGCAGCACGTTATGGGCCACCACCTCCGGCACGCACTCGAAGGGGGCCAGGTGCACCAGCCCGTCGAAGCCGGCCTGGGCAAAGAGCACCGCGTGGCCCACGGTCATTCGCCCAAATCCGCCGATGTCCCGCCCCACGAAGGCCCGCGCTGCCTCCCGCACCGGCTCGCCGTGGGGATTTGGCGTCAGGCCGGCCAGGACGTCCCACCGCGTCAGGTCCCCGATGTAAAGCCAGCGATGCACCTCCACGCCCCGGCGGCCCAACTCCTCCTCCAGGCCCCGGTTGAAGAACGGCTCCAACATCGTGTACGGGTCGCCCACGATGCCCACGCGTACCACCGGCCGGCCCTCGTCGCGAGGCACGGCATCAAAGGGCACGAGGATGGTGGCCTCTTCGGATTCCAGGGCAGGGCGATCTGGCAGCGCATCTATGCGGGCCAACACGTCGCGGAGCACTCGATCTGTTATGCCGGGCGTTGTCTCGCGGGGCCGCAAACGCTGGGCCTGCCGCTCAGCGGCATCCGTGAGCCGCAGCTTGGCGAAGGCGAACCGCACCGCCTCTAATGTATCCAGCGGGGATGCGCCGCCCGCGGCCGCGAAATCCCGGATGCGCACCAACAAGTCCTCGCGGATGGTCCGCAGGTTGAACGAGTAATCCCGGAACTCGTAGCCCATCTCGCGTAACAGTTGGGCCTGCCAGGGCATGGAATAGCCCAGGCGACAGGCATTGTACCCGCCGAAGAACAGCACTGCATCCGCGCCTTGCTCTAGTGCCTCCAGGTAGTTGCCAAAGATGAGCTTGCACGGCGCGCAGGTCATCTCCGGGCAGTAGCGCACGCCCAGGTCCAACGTCCGCTGCGACGAGAACGGCGGCGGCACGGCTTCCAGGCCCAGGCCGTTCAACAGCGCCCGCCAAAAGATGTAGAGCTTGCCCAGATGCGGGAATGTGACTCGCATGATCACCCGACCATAGCCTACCCTTGCGAAGGTTCCCGAACATGTCCGTATCGGGCATGGCTTGTCCGGTTAGAGCCGCTTTCGCCAGTGAACCCGCGCTGAACCTTCGCAAGGGTGAGCAGATGCGGGAACGTGACCCGCATGATCACCAGACCTCGATGAGCTTGCTGACCAGGGCCACGGTCAATGCGCCGACGCCGGCCCACAGCGCGGTGAACACCGGCCGGGCCACCAGATCCACCAGCATGTCCCCACCGGTCAAGGGTGGGCGTCCCACCCACCCGTGCAACGCGCTGCCCGTCACTGAGCTGATCAGCCCACTGCCCAGCCCGAATACCGCGCCGGCCAGGAAATCGTCCCAGGCGGCTCCGCGCCAGCGGATAGCCATCCACCAGCCGATGGCCCCGCCCAACCCGAACACCAGCAGACACCCAATGGTCGAGACCTGCAGCGTTGCGCCATACCCCAGATCCAGGGCGCGCGGGATGACCGCAATCCCCTCATAGACGGCGCTGACCAGGACCGGGATGGCTGCCAGCCGCACGTAATCGCGGATCGATCTGTGTCGGACCAGGATGTTGTAGCCACGTGGCAAGGCCATGGAATCGTCCCCGTTTCTGATCATACCAGATTCGCGGCGAAAAGGCCAGGGGGCGTCAAACGTGAAACGTAAAACGTAACCTATGGGGGGTTGATGCGTATGGTATACTAGAGTTTGGGCAAGTAAACAAGGAAAGAAAGGAGAGTAACCATGAGCGCAGAAGAGAAGGAAATCGTAGAAGAGGAACCGGTAGTGGAAGAACCTGCTCCCGTCGAGGAGACGCTGGCAGAGGAACCCGCGCCGGCCCCGGAAGCAGCCGCTCCGCCCACGCCACCGCCGCCGCCGCGTATGGTAGGTCGCTACACCCAGGACGAGGTGACGATGGCCGCCATCGCCCACGGCAGCGCGCTATTGGGCCTGTTCACCAGCGGCATCGGCGGCATCATCGTAGCCCTGATCATCTGGCTGGTCAAGAAGGAGGAATCGGCCTATGTGGCCTTTCAGGCGCTGCAAGCCCTGGTGTTCCAGATCGCCGTGCTGGTGGTCACGCTGATCGCAGGCATCGTGGTCGCGTTCTTGTGGACGGTCGCGGGCATTCTGTCGGCCATCCTCGTTGGGCTATGTCTGATGCCATTCGCCCTGGTGGCCACATTCGTCGTCGTCCTGATCCCCCTGGCCGGCCTGATCTATGGCCTGTACGGGGCCATCGAATGCTATAACGGCAAGGACTTTGCCTACTGGCTGGTGGCCGACTTTATCAAGGGGCAGCTGGGGCAGTAGACAGGACGCCCGATGCGGCAGGCGAGCAGGGCAAGCGGACAGCTTGCCCTGCTCCTTTGCGAAATGAGGAGGCCGAGGCATGTCGTATCATCGCAAAGACCCGCTGGCAGCATTCCTGCTCGAGTTCCTCATCGGCGGGTTTCTGGGCTTTCTGGGGATCGGGTGGATCTATGCGGGCCGGGTGGTGTTGGGGCTGATCATCCTGGTCGCCTATTGCGCCCTGTGGTGGACCATCGCCGCCGTGATGGTCATTCTGACGGCGGGTGGCTGGATCGTGTGCATTCCATTTCAGAACCTGTTCTTCGGGGCGATCTCCGGCTATTTTGCCTATCGCGCAGCCCAACGCACGTGATGCATGGAACGCAAAAGCCTCCCGCTGGTGTACACCAGCGGGAGGTTTCTTCGTCCGGCCGGCCAACTACCATGCCAGTGTGCGTTGTCCCCGGGGGCCGGTTCGCTCCTGACGCAAGCCGGGCACGCTGGGGATCGCCCGGCCCAGGACCGTGGCCCGATACTGGGGCCGGCGCCGAGGCTCGCGCCGGGAGACGAGGGCGAACCGCTGCCCCTGGCGGATGGTGTAGCTGGGGATGCTCATGTCGGCCAGGAGACCAGCCAGGGCCACTGGATCCGCCCCTGGATCGGCTTTGCCAAACGACGCCGGGTCGAGCAGGATGACCAAAGATGACAGGCCGCGCTGCGCCAGCCCCAGCAGCCGCGCCACCCAGTCCACCTCCATCGCCGGGGTGACGACGACCGCCGTCATGCCCCGGCCCATCGCCGCGCCACCTTCGGCCAGCACCTGCGCCAGCGGCGTCTCGCCAGGGGCCGCGGAGGCCAGGGCGCCCAAGAGTCGCCAGAGTTGGGCCAGGCCCCGGTCCGGCAGGATGACCACGCGCTGCGCCTCGCCATAGACCACCAGGCCCACGGCCCGGTTCTCTCGCAGGGCGCGGTAGGCCAGCGACGCAGCCAGGGTCACGCCATACTCCTCCGTGGACTCTGGCCCGGTCCCCACCTGCATGCGCCGCTCCAGGTCCAGCACCACCCACACGTCGCCGGAGGGCTGCATGTCGAACTCTTTGACCATGAACGCATCGCGCCGGGCCGTGGTGGGCCAGTGGATACGGTTCAGGCTGTCGCCGGGGACGTATGCGCGGACGCCGGCCGCATCTGTGGTCACGTCGAAGGCGCGCTGACTGGTGCGCGATGGTCCCATCGTCTGGCCCCGGGGCAATTCGATACCCACCAGGTCCAGGATGGGGGGATAGACCAGCAGATCGCGCGTGGTGGGGTCGTGCCAGGTCAGCTCAAAGATGCCAAAGGGGTCGCCGCTGTGGAGGGTCACAGGCCCCAGCCGATAGAGGCCGCGCCGTTGGCACTCGGCCACCAGGGTCCAACGCTTGGTGTTATGGCCGTCTACGGCCTCGACCCGACTGGAGGGGTAGCCCGGCACATCGGCCTGGTCAGCCAGGTCTATCCAGAGAAGCGGCAAGCTCGCATCATTGCGCAGGGTGAACCGCTCTTCCAGCTCGTCGCCCACCTGGGCCCATTCCAATCGCTGACGGCGCTGGAACGACACCGCATCGCGCACATGCCAGACCCAGAAGCCGGCCACGGCCACCAGGCCCACCGCGGCCAGGGCCAGGATCGCCAGCACCGGGTTGGGAAAGGCCACGAGCAGCAGAACCGCCCCGCCAGCCAGGGCCAGGGCCAGGGGATTGCGCACGCGAATGGTTGCCCTGGTCATCACGTTGGAAACCTGCCTGCCCCGATGAGGTCAGGTCGGCAAAGAAGCCTGGCGGATCGCCTGCACCGCCTGGCGCGTGCGGTAGCGCACCATGCCGATGGGCGTGCTGGCATCGTACGCGATCGTGAGAATCCGCCCGTCTCCCACGGTAAAGGAATACACGTGGTAGGTATCGCCTTCCTGCGAGGTATGGTGGGGCTTTTCCCGTTCACCCAGCAAGGTCCCGACCTCCTCGGCCACTGCGAAGCTGCGCCAAGCCAGGTCACATAGCTGGTGAGCCTCCGCTGAGCCTAATGAACCCCGATGTAAGGCCAGGCGGCCTTGCGCATCGGTCAACAGCACACAGGCGGCATTCAACTCGCGGGCCAGATCGTCCAGCAGGTGGCCGACGTCCACGGACCGGGTGGGTGCGGGGGCTGGTTGGGGCGGCGGCGGGACAGGCGCAGCGGCTGGCCGGGACGGCGCCGGCGAGGGGGCTACCACCCGGGGCTGGGTCAGGGCTTTGTTCACCGTCTCGCGGAAATCCATGATGTAGAACGGCTTGCCAAAGATCTGGAATACCCCCAGCCGCTCGGCCGTCGCCTCCATCTCCTCGTCCCGATAGCCGGACACGACGATGAACTGGGTGGCGGTATCCAACTCCCGGATCGCGGCGATCAGTTCCAGACCGTTCATCTGGGGCAGCTTGTAATCCACGATCGCCAGGTCGAAGGTGTTCTCCTGAAAGCGTTCCAGGGCCTCCTCGGCCGTCTCGGTGACGACCAGCTCGTGGCTGCCCTCGATAGCCACGCCTTGTTTGAACAGCTCGGCCAGGGCCGGGTCATCTTCCACCACCAGCACACGTTTCGGTGCCGCCATGTTTACCTCCTCATCCCGCACCGGTCTATTATAGCACGTTCTTGGCGCTATTACAATGCCCATAGTCGGTTGTGTAAACTTCGCAAGGGTAGACGGAGCTCAAGCCGGCGACATTGACAATTCTGCCGTTTGCTGTTATGATTCTGGGGGATCGGTCTTGAAGGCACGGTGGGCGGTGCGCGTATCAGGGGGAAAAAAGTGCTGGTTAGCTGGGGGCAGTATAATAGGCCCGCCCATCTAAACCATTATCTTCTGGGAGGTGACAGATGAAGCGTTTGCTGGTGGCAGCGATCCTGGTGGGGGTCCTCATGGGCCTGTTTGCCCCGACCGTGGCAGCCCAGAGCGGCAGCCGGGAGGAGGTCATTGCCTGGCTCCAAGGCGCCGGCTATACCGTGTATGCGGCAGACTATGACTATGATAGCCAGGTGGCCTATGTGATGATGAAGCTCCAGGGGGTTACGTGGTCTCAGGTGGAAGCGCAGGTAGCGGACGGCTTTTATGCCCTGGCGACCTATTATCCGGCCCCGCCAACCAAGACCCTGGCCGCGATCCTGGCGTACAACACGCGCTATAGCTACGTCTTTACCGTGGCGGCCGATCGGTACTCGATCCGCACCGAGTGGGCTTATGCGGTCTGGGATGCCGCGCAGCAAAAGTATCTCTCCACGGCCGAGGGCAAGGACTTTACCACCAAGACCTTTCATCAAAAGACCCCCTCCAGCGGCGGCCAAAAGCCAGCGTGTGCCATCAAGCCGACGGGGGCCTTTGGCGAGGTGTGGAATAGTTTCACCGACGTGCAGACCGGCCTGAAGTGCCCCACCCAAAATCCCATCACGGTCTGGAGCGCGGAGCAGACCTTTCAGTATGGCTATATGTTCTGGCGTTCGGACACCAATACGATCTATGTGATGTATGGCACCGGCGCCTGGAAAGAGGTGCCGAACACCTGGAAGGAGGGCGAACCCGTAAAAAGGGACGACATCTATCCCCCGGCTGGCCTGTATCAGCCGGTGCGCGGCTTTGGCAAGGTCTGGCGGGATTTCGAGGGCGCCAGCCCAGACAAGGTCCCCATCATCGGCTGGGCCACGGCCGAGGAGCGCGGGTTTCACGCCACATATCAGACCTACCAGGGCGGGGTGATGATCCACACCGACCGTAACGTGGTGTACGTGCTATACGTCAACGGCCAATGGCGTGGCTATACGACCACCCAGAGCGGCAAGCCCGTGGCGGACCGCCGGTTCGGGCCGCAGGTTGGCAGCACCGAGACCACAGACCAGCCGTATGCTTCCATCAAGGGGCAGGTCCGAGACCGGGACGGCCGGGGGATGCGCGACATCACGGTGCGCGTCTACACGGACCGTACCCTGGCCAGTACGACGACCGACGCCGGGGGATATTATCGCTTTGATGCCCTCAGCCCCAGCCCCTACAACGTGGCCGTGGTGAACTATCCCTGCCGGGCGGCCGAAGGCGTCAACGTCCAGCGGTTCCAGGTCGTCACGGTAGACTTTGTCGAGCAAAAGTAGCGGTTCATCAGTTGCCGGTCCAGCGCGTCGGCAACAGGATAAAACGGGAGGTCGGCTGCGGCTTCCCCATCAACATATAAAGGGGGTATGACCATGTCACGCATGGCAGCATTCATGGGGATGGCCCTGATCGGCGTGTTGGTGCTGGGCGCTTGCCTGCCGGGTACGGGCGGTAAGGAGATCACGAAAGCAGACAACGGCAAGACCATCGAGGTCGCCAAAGGCAGCGAGGTGAAGGTGGTGCTGGAAAGCAATCCCACCACCGGGTACAGTTGGCAGGTGAAAGAAGTGGACGCGGTGATCCTGAAGCAGGTCGGGGAGGCGCAGTTCAAGGCAGACAGCAGCGCCGTGGGCGCTGGCGGCAAGGAGACCTTCACCTTTAACGCCGCGAGTGCCGGCCAGACCACGCTCAAGATGGAGTATCGCCGGCCGTGGGAGACGGACGCGCCGGCCGCGGAGACCTTTGCCGTCACCATTGTCGTCAAGTGAGGCCGTGAGGTCAGTCGTATGGAAGCCAGGGTCAGACTGGTAGAAGGTATGCAGTTGGTGGGCCGGGCCGACAGCGGCCATGCCGTGGTATTGGATTTGTCGCCAGAGGCCGGGGGGCAGGATACGGCTGCCCGGCCGATGGAGCTTGTTCTCATCGGTCTGGCGGGCTGCACCGCTGTGGATGTGATCAACATCCTGCGCAAGCGCAGGAAAACGTTGCGACGATTGGAGGTCTATGCTCGCGCGGAACGAGCAGCGGAGCCGCCCCGGGTGTTCACCGCCATCGAGTTGGAATACGTGATCGCGGGTGATTTCACGCCGCAGGAGGTGGAACGGGCCATCATGCTCTCCGAGACGAAATACTGTTCGGTGGCCGCGATGCTCAAACCGAGTGTGCCCATCACCGCCAGGTACCGCATCGAGGCGGCGTAACGTCGCCGGGTCATTCAGAAGCCCCAGGGACCCGTTTCCTTTCAGGAAACGGGTCCCTGACGTTTGGGGCCATGCTTGACAGTCTCCCCGTTCAATGTTACACTCTAAGCGCGTGACTTCTCACCCCGGCCCTCTCCCCAGTGGGGCGAGGGGGCCAGTTCCCTCTCCCTGTAGGGAGAGGGTTAGGGTGAGGGTGGGATGTTTCTCGTCAATCGTAGCGCACGCTTCGCGTGTTAGGAGGCTTCCATCGCCCGATCACGCACGGGGTTGGCCTGTATCGCGATCCTGGTCGTGGGCCTGTTGGTGGCCTTGCTCTATGCCCCCACCGGGCGTTGGCTGGTGCTGACGTGGCTCCAGGACCCGTACTATTCGCACGGCTGGTTGGTGCCGCCGGTGTCGGCAATTCTGGCCTGGCGAGGCCGGGCCGCATGGCGCGGTGGCACGCCGGCCAACAGCGGGCTGATCCTTCTGGGCCTGGGCGTGGCGCTGTACGGCCTGGGCTGGCTCCTGAGCGCGCAATTTGTGGTGGCCTTTTCGCTGTTGCCGGTGCTGGGCGGTTTGGCCTGGACGTTTCTGGGGACGCGGGCCGCCCGTGCATTGGCCTTTCCCATCGCGTTCCTGGGCTTTGCCATCCCGTTGCCCTGGGTGGAGATGGGCACCTGGCCGCTGGAGTCGCTCACGGCTGGCTGGGCGGCCAGCCTGGTGCAACTGCTCGGCGTGCCGGTCCGCGTCGTCGGTGGAGAGGTGCATCTGGCCTCGTGCGACGTGGTGGTGGGGGCGGCATGTAGCGGGATGCGCTCTCTCATTGCCTTGCTGACCCTGGGCACGTTGGTGGCGTATCTGTTCCGGGGCCGGTGGGAGCTTCGTCTGACCGTCGTCGCCGCGACTTTGCCCCTGGCTTTGGCGGCCAACGTGCTGCGCGTGGCGGTGATCTTGGCGGTGGCTCACGTGAGCGGTGGTGCGGTCGCCGGCCTGCTGCACGACCTGATCAGCCCGGTCTTTTTCCTGGCGGCCCTGGGTGCGCTGTTGCTGTGGGGCTGGGGGCTGGGCTTGCGCTGGGGGTAGGGGGACATGACCGGCTCCCTGCTACGCTATCTGGCCGTCGTTGGCCTGCTGGCCCTGGCTGGCGGTGTGGCCGTTGCGGTCATGACCCGGCCGGCCCCGCTGTCGGCCGAACGCCCCGGACCCGCGCCAACTGCCCCGGCCCTCCTCGACCTGGTGTTCATCCAGGACGTGGATGGCTGGCTGCGTACCCCATACGAGGCAGCCGTCACCACCGTGTATGACCTGCGCGTGGGGCCGGGCATCGAGTCGTTACCCATGACGTTAGGCCCATGGGTCGGCTTTGAGGAGGCCGCCGACCGCGAGTTCGTGATGAATTACCTGAAGCCGGACTACTGGGTCTATCGTCGCTACGAGCGAAGCGAGCGGAGCGAGCGGGGCCGTGACGTCGTCTGGCTCAGCCTCATCGGCAGCCGCGACGCCCGCAGCTTTCACCCTTCCGAGGTCTGCTACCAGGCGCAAGGCTGGGCCGTGGGAGGGCGGAAGTTGGAGCCGGTGCCCATCGGCCGGGGCCGCATTCAGGCCCAGCGGGTGGTGGCCGCCAAAGATGGCGTCGTTCATGGTGTGCTCTACTGGTATTTGTGGATGAATCCCCAGCGGGAGGTGGCCGAGGGTTGCGTGATGGTCAAGCTCACCACCATCATCGCCGAAGGGGAGGATTGGGACGAGGCCTTCCAGCGCAGCAAGGATTTCGCCGCCGTGTTGTTCAGCGATGTGCTGCCCTGGCACCGATATTGAATCTACGAATTCACGAGTGGACGAAGAGACGAATCGTCCGCGCATTCGCAGATTCGTCCATTCGCAAGGGGGGCGGATGAACCTGCTAGTCTGGTCGGAGCGTCTGAGTTACCAGGAGCTGGCTGCGCCGGCCGCGCTGGATCTGTTGCGTCGTCACGCCGTGACCCTGGGCGTGCTGGTGACGCCAGCCCACCGTGCGCGTGACGGCGAGGCGTTGTTGGCCCTGATCCGCCGGGCCACCGAGGTCGGTGTGCCGATGGCTCTGTGGCCTCGCCTGAGCGACGACGACCCCAGCGTTCATGAGCGCAACGCCGAGGCATTCGGAGACCTGGTGGCGGAGTTGCTGGACTGGACGCAGGCGCAGGATGCCCGCGTTCGCTGGATCGCCGTTGACCTCCAGTTGCCGCGCCGGCAGGCCGAACGGTACGTGCGCGCCAGCGGGTTGGGCTGGGTCTGGCTGATCCTGCGCCTGATGCGCAGCAATCTGAATCGCCGGCGGTTCATGGCCGCCTCCGCCCGGCTGCAAAGCCTTCAGATGCGCATCGCGGACTATGGCGCGGGCACGATAGCCCGGGTCCTGGACCAGGTCGCCGCTGATTTGGCGCTGGACGGGATCGCCTGGCAGGATTTCCTGGAGACGCCGGTGACTACCGTGGCCTGGGATCGCGTGATGCCGACGTATTACGGCAGCCTGGTGGCCGGCAGTGGCGTCGCGCCGGGCGATGGCCGGGGCCTGCTCTACCAGGTTTGCCAGGCGACACAAGCCCATTATGCGGATCGCGCGGGCATCTCCCTGGGGCTGTGCGGCGGGGAGCCAGGCCCGGCCTACGCCACGCCTGCGGACCTCCGGCCGGACGTGGCGGCGGCGCTGGCTGCCGGGGTCCGGGACATCGCCCTGGCCGATCTGGCCGGCATCATCGGCTCGCCGAACCCGGATGCCTGGTTCGAGATGGTCCGCGCGTGTACGCCGGCGGCCCCGGCCATCACGGCGTGGGCCAGTCGCTCGTTCGAGAACCGCAAGCGCATGGCTCGCATCTTGGCGTATTTTCAGTAGCTCCAGGGATCAAGCGGAGGAGTACACCCATGCCTCCACAGAAACGCGGCCTGGGCAAGGGGCTGGAGGCCCTGATCCCCACCGCATCGCTCGCCGCTGAATCGCCCGGCGTGCGGTTGGTGCCGGTGACGCGCATCACGCCCAATCCGCGCCAGCCGCGTCATAGCCTGGACCCGGCCGGGCTGGAAGAACTGGCCGCGTCCATTCGGGAACACGGACTCATCCAGCCCCTCATCGTGACGGCGGCCGGCGCCGAGTACCAGCTCATCGCCGGGGAACGCCGGTGGGCCGCCGCCCGGCTGGCCGGCCTGACCGAGGTTCCCGTCATCGTCAAAGAGGCCACGCCCCAGCAGATGCTGGAGCTGGCCCTGGTGGAGAACATCCAGCGTGCCGACCTGAACCCGCTGGAAGAGGCCGGGGCCTATCGGCAGCTCATGGACGAGTTTGGGCTGACCCAGGAGATGGTGGCTGAGCGCGTGGGCAAGAGCCGGTCGGCCGTGGCCAACACCGTGCGGCTGTTGAACCTGCCCCCGGAGGTGCAGGCGTCCCTGGCCGCGGGCGAGATCTCCGAAGGCCACGCCCGGGCCCTCTTGCGCCTGGAGGATCGGCCGCGCCAGATGGCCGTATTGAAGCGTGTCCGCGAGCGGGGGCTTTCCGTGCGGCAGACGGAGGAGCTGGTGCGACGGCTGCTGGAACCGCCAGCGGATCCGGCTGCGGCCGGACCACGCCGCTCGCCAGAGACGGAGGCCCTGGAAGCGCGGTTCCAGCAGGCCCTGGGGACCAAAGTCACCCTGAGTCGGAGCAAAAAAGGTGGCCGATTGACCATCTATTTCTATTCGGACGAGGAATTGCAAGGCATCTACGAGAACATCGTGGGCGACGTACCGCTGTGAAACGTAAAACATATTGCGTATTGCGTACACGTATATGCTTTGCGACTTGCGTTTGACGCTTGACGTTCGACGTTTGCCGCATCACGAGCAGGAGGAGATACATGGCAAGGAAAAAGGCTGAGGAGAAAGTGGCTAAGGACGTGGACCTGGCAGACTTTGAGGTCGAGGAAGCCGAGTATGCCGGGGACCTTCTGCGCGACGTCTCGGCTCAGACGGTGGACATGGTCCAGAGCGGTGCCCAGAGCATTGTGGCAGATACGGTGCATCTGGAGCAGGCCGGCGCCACGACCATCAACGCGCAGAAGGTGGACATGGCCCAGAGCGGCGCCGTCTCCATTGACGCTGACGAGGTCCATACCGCTGGCAGCCTGGCGGTGGTCATTCGCAGCCAGGAGGTCCAGGTCTCGGAAGGCGTCGTCGGAGGCGTGCTGGGGTCAAATGTGGCTCTGGATGAGGCGGCAGCCGGCGTGGTGGTGACTTCTGCCGCCCACATCAGCGGTGGCCGCATCGGCTTGCTGCTGGCCCGGCGCGTGGATGGCGAGGTGACGACCGTGCTGGACACTCGCGCCGCCGCAGGGTTGGGCGCTGCATTGGGCGCCGTCTTTGGCGCGTTCGCGCTGCTGGCCGTGCTGCTCTCCCGGCGCCGCTAGGGGTGCGCTATCGCCAGCACCTCGTAACCGCTTCTGGCGGCAGGCATACGCTTCAGCCAGGCGACCGGCACGCGCAGGCCCCCCTTTCCCCCCGAGGGAGACCCGCACGCGCCCGGATGCACCCCGTGGTACGAAAATTGGCCCCCCCTAACCCCCCAATCCTGGGGGGAACCAGCGTCCTCCCCCAGCATTGGGGGCCGGGGGGCTATTTTCGAGTGGGGCGCCTGATACCCGCCGCGCACGGCAGACCCTCCTCTCCCTACCAGGGAGACACCCTGACGGGTGCAGGTGGCCGGGGTGAGGGTGGAAACCGCCGGGCGCAGGCAAGCTGACACGCGAAGCGTGCCCCACGATTTACGAAGGAGCAAGCCATGATGCCGGATGCATCCGCAAGACCGGTTCCACGGGTAGACGTGGTCATTCCCGTGTACAACGAGGAGGAGGCATTGCCAGGCAGCATCGCCACGTTGCACGCCTTCCTGACCGAGCATTGCCCCTATGATTGGCGCATCGTGATTGCCGACAATGCCTCCACCGACAGCACCTGGACGCAGGCCCAGGCCCTGGCCGCGCGCTACCCGCGCGTTGTGCCTTTTCATCTGGACCAGAAGGGCCGGGGCCGGGCCTTGCGCCAGGCCTGGACCGCCAGCGATGCCGACGTGGTGAGCTACATGGATGTGGACTTGAGCACCGGCCTGGACGCCTTTATGCCCATGATTGACGCCATCATCCGAGAGGGCTACGAGATCGCCGTTGGCTCCCGGCTGATGAAAGGGTCTACGGTCACGCGCGGCCTCAAGCGAGAGTTGATCTCGCGCGGCTACAATCTGCTCATCAAGCTCATGTTCTGGCACCATTTCTCCGATGCCCAGTGCGGGTTCAAGGCTGTGAGCCGGCGCGTGGTGCGAGAACTGCTCCCGCTGGTGAAGGATCAGGCCTGGTTCTTTGATTCTGAACTCCTGCTCCTGGCCGAGCGCAAGGGCTATCGCATCAAAGACGTCCCCGTGACGTGGGTGGATGACCCCGGCAGCACGGTGAACATCGTGGATACGGCCTGGAAGGATTTCAAGGGCCTGGTGCGCGTGCGGTTGAGCAGATAGCGGATTGCAGATTGCAAATTGCAAATTGCAGATGGCAGATTGCAAGAGGGTGAGTGATGGCGGAGGGATGGGGGGTCGTCGGGTATGGTTTGATCGGCTTGCTGGCCGGGGGGCTACTGGCGGTGGGAGTGGCATGGCTTTGTCACGGCCGGCCGGGGCGGGCTGATCTGCTTTCGTGGTGGACTGGAGCGGTGATCCTGACCACGGGGCTGCTGTTCGGCCTGACGGCGTGGCGCATTCCCATCGGGCCGTACCCGCCCGGGTACACTCTGTTGGTTACGGCCTACGTGTGCGCGCTGGTGCTGGTGTTCTTTGTGGACTTGCGCGTGCGCCGCATCCCGAACGTGGTCACTTACCCGGCCATCGCCCTGGCCCTGGTGGCCTCGCCTTTTGTGCCGGGCCTGGGGGCCGTGCGCTCCCTGGTCGGTGGCGGGCTGAGCCTGGGGCTGTTCCTGCTGTTCTATGCCCTGGCTGGCCCGTTTGCCAGAGGGCTGGCTCGGTTCCAGGGCCGCGAGGCCCCGGCCGTGCCCTTTGGCTTTGGCGATGTGAAGCTGGGCCTGTTCATCGGGCTGATCGTCGGGTTCCCGACTGTGCTCCCGGCCCTGTTCATCGGCTCATTGGCCCTGGGCGTGCTGGCCCTGGGTGTGCTCGTGGCCCGGCTGGTCGCCCAGGGGCGGCAGGCTTTTTTGAGCACCATCCCCTTTGGGCCGGCCCTGGTCATCGGTGGCCTGGTGGGCCTGCTGTGGGGCAACGACATGGCCCAACGTCTGTACGTGTACGAGGGGACATTGGACCTCGCGGTCAGCTACGTCAGCGCCTGTGCGGGGGACTGGTCGGCGCTGCTGAGGATAATCTAGTGGCCGGTTTCGACCTCCGCACCTTTATCCTGGAGGGCCTGGCCCTCCTGCCGGGCCTCCTGGTGGGCTTTACCGTCCACGAGCTGGCCCATGCCCTGGTGGCCTACGCCCTGGGTGATCAAGGGGAGCATACCCGGCAACGGCTGACGCTGAATCCCCTGCGCCACGTGAGCTGGCTGGGCCTGGCTGCGTTCCTGATCATCCGCATCGGCTGGGCCAAGCCAGTGCGCTTTGACCCCCGCCAGTTCAAACATCCCAACCTGGACAGCTTCCTGGTGGCCATCGCCGGGGTCACCGCCAATCTCGTGGTTGCGGTGCTGTGGGGCCTGATCCTGTTGGTGGGTCTCCTGGCAGGGGCAGCGATCCTGGCGTGGACCGGTGTCAGCGCGGCGGAGGCGCAAAGCTGGCTGTTCACCGCCGAGGCTCGCCCGTGGCTCACTCTTATCAGCGCCTTTACCTTTAATATCGTCTGGGTCAACCTGGTGCTGGCCGGCTTTAACCTGCTGCCCATCCCCGGCCTGGATGGCTTTCACGCCCTGATGCGGTTACTGCTCATGGTGCGGGGGCTGTTTCGCCGGGGACAGCCGATGCCGGCCTGGCTCGATGCCGCCTGGACCGCCCCCACCCCGGCCGCCGGGACCGACCAGGTGGACACGGCCGTCACGTCCGCGGGCCTGATGCAACAGGCGCGCACGTACCAGCGCACCGGGATGCTTCGCGAGGCGGTGGCGGCCTACCGCGCGGCCCTGGGCCAGGACCCCGCGAACCTGGAGGCTTACCAGAGCCTGGCGCAGGCGTACCGGATGCTGGGCGAATACCGCCAGGCGATTGCGGCCCTGGGCGCGGCCCTCTCGCATACGGCGGACCCGGCCACACGCGCCACCCTCACCGCCGCCATGCGGGATTTGGGCTGGCGCGCCGGGGACCCCGTGCCGGCCCTGGAGCCGCCACTTTCTCTATCGGAATGAATCGTATGCAACAGCTTGCTTTTTTCCCGGACCACATACAAAGGCAGCGTGCCGTGAGGCATGGTGTCTTCTCACATAATGGTGTGTGCTCCGAAAATGCCCGTATGGCATTGGAGGATCGCTATGGTCATCTGTTGGAGGAAACCGAAGAATTCAATCGGCAGCTAGTCAGTTTCCAGGCCAACAAGACGCAAGTTCTGCATAGCTGGATCAAGTATCGAGAGGGATTCTCAGCCACACTGGTGGAGAATCTAATCGAAAAGTTCGGGCTTGGCCCTGGCGACACGGTGCTGGATCCCTTCGCCGGTTCGTGCACGACGTTACTGGTTGCCAGGATGCTGGGGATCGATGCCGTGGGGATCGAATTGTTGCCTCACTGTCACCTGGCCTGGGAAGCCAAATCCCGGGCTTTCGACTACGATGTGGACGAGCTACGTGCCATCCGTCGGTTGGTGGAAGAGACCACGCCGCCGGCCACGGACGTCGCGTTCCCACACCTGACTATCACTCAGTCCGCTTTCCCGGAGCAAACAGAGCGCGAGCTGATGGCTTATACGCGCTGGATCGAGACCCTGGACGTGAGCGAGGATGCGAGGATCCTGTGCCGGCTGATCCTGACCAGCATCCTGGAACGGGTCAGTTATACCCGCCAGGATGGACAATATCTACGCTGGGACAGTCGCGCGAAAAAGATCCGCGAGCACAATGAGAGACGGATCGCGCAGGGTAAAAAGCCGACCCGAGGCATTAATAAGGGACGCTTGCCAGCCGTCAGAGAGGCCTTCCTCGAAACTTTGAACAAGATCATTATTGACGTGCCAGAGTTGCAACGGGAACCGCCGCCGCCCAGTACCCAGCGGCTGCTCATCGGCAGTACGTTGTACGTACTGCCCGGGCTGGCGGCCAATCAATTTGATGGGGTGATCACCTCGCCGCCGTATGCCAACCGGTATGACTATACCCGGACCTACGCCCTGGAGTTGGCCTATCTGGGTGTGGGTGAGGATATTTTTGGCCTGCGCCAGCATCAGTTGTCCTGCACCGTAGAGAACAAATCAAAGTTGGACGAGCTGGCCGAACACTATCGAGCCATTGGAGCGTATGATCGCTACGTCCGTGTTCTCGATGTGGTGCAGAGCAACGAGGCACTGACCGAGAGCCGTGCCGCGTTACAGGCTCGAAACAAACGCGGCGAGATCAATAACCGGGGCGTGCTGACCATGATCGATCAGTACTTTACCGAGTTGGCCTTTGTGTTCGCAGAACTGTTGCGCACGTGTCGCCGTGGTGCGCGGGTAGCTTTCGTCAACGACAACGTGCGTTACGCTGGCGAGATCATTCCTGTTGACTTGCTGAGCACAAACCTGGCCGAGCAGATTGGCTTCGAGCCGGTCAAGGTGTACGTGCTGCCGCAGCGCAAGGGCAACAGTAGCCAGCAAATGGGACGCTACGGTCGTGCCGCGCTGCGCAAGAGCATCACCATATGGCGCAAACCATGAACTCATCGCAATGTGGAGGGTAGATGCCGAACGACGAGAAGCGCAATGGCGCGGCGCGCCCCGAATTGCCATCCTTTGCCAGCACGCCCGGCGAGATCAGAACGGCAGTAGAGCAGAATGCCCTGGATCGCGGTGTGCTTCTTATCCAGGTGATCGTTTCCCTACGGATTGATAAATTGCTCGACCTGGTAGATGAACTGGCGCGCTCGTATGACAAAGAAGATTTTTGCGAGGCGGCTGATGCAGTTGGCATCCAGGTGAACGCACTCAAACGGTTGGATGAGGCCGAGCCGCCCGTAGCCTATCCCTACTATTTTTGCCTGCCCAACGTGCTGGTCAAGCATCCGGAGTTGGTGTTTTACTACCGTAATGTGGCGATGTTGTCACGCAAGGTCATGCGTGGTATCGGGTTGGATACCAGCAGCTTTGAGGACGAGGGATTAGCTCCATCTGCTCCAGTTGCGTCCGAGCTAGCGGCCTACTTCAACCGGATCACCAGTAGCCTGGTCCTGGCTGGCGGCATCACGCCGTATCGTCATATCGTTATGATGATGGCTAACCTCGGCGATTCGCTCGGCGGCTTGTCGCGGAACGAGGTAGGCCGGGTGGCGATGATGCGCGTGATCAATCCACTGGTGCGCCATTTACACGTGCAGGGTTGGCTTTCGAGCATTCGGTATTCGTTGAAAGGCCGTATCGTTCCTGAAGATGATGAAGGACCGGAGGCTGTAGAGCAGCAATGGATAGACATTGCTTCTGAAACGGATATCGAGGCGTTGCTCATGCGGTTTGAAACGTACCGGGTGTGGTATCATGAGCTGCGGACCAGCAATGGCAGCCGGTTATTGCTGAATCGTAATTTGAAGTGGCAGGACAAAAAGGGTAAAATGTATGAGATCGGGCCGGATTTGTACTCGCACGTAGGTGACATTGACATGTTATGGGCCGGCGAGTTGAAGGGGGGCGCAGACCCGGCCGGCAGTGACGAGCACTGGAAAACGGCCACCAAAGCTTTGGATCGGATCCTGGAAGCCGCCGCAGCGACCGGAAGACCGCAACCGAGACTGTCTTTCATTGCCACCATCCTGGTAGAGCGTGTCGCCAGGGAGGCGCAGGCCTGGATTGAACAGAACAAGCTGACCTCGGTCTATAACCTGACGCAGATGTACAAGGACCCCAGGGAGATGATGCGGTTTCTGAACGATATGGCTGGCTTTCTTGGCTATGGCACGCCAGATCAGGTGGGGAAAGAAGGAGCCGCATGACGACAGGTGTCTGGGCCACGCTGAATGCCGCGTTTCACGAAGCATTCGACCGCGCGCCGGCCTTTTTCGTGCAGGCCCCCGGCCGGGTCAATCTACTGGGCGAGCACACGGACTATAATGACGGCTTTGTGCTGCCCATCGCCATCGGCCGGGCCATGCGCATGGCCGTGGCCCCCGCTGGCTCATCGCAGGTGCGCCTGGTCTCCCTCGATTTCGGTCAACAGAGCGCGTTCGACCTGATGCAGCCCATCACGCGGGACCCGGCAGCCCCCTGGAGCGATTACGTGCGCGGCGTGGCGGCCGTGCTGCTGGCCGCCGGCGAAACCCTGGGCGGCCTGGATGCGGTGTTGGCCGGTGACGTGCCCATCGGGGCCGGGCTGTCGTCATCAGCGGCGTTGGAGGTGGCGGCGGCCCGGGCCTTCCAGGCTGTCAGCGCGCTGGACCTGGACGATGTGGCCCTGGCCCGCCTCTGCCAGCGGGCGGAAAACGAGTTCGTGGGGATGAACTGCGGCATCATGGACCAGTTCATCTCCCTGTTGGGCCAACGCGATCACGCCCTGCTCATTGACTGCCGCAGTCTGGCGTATCGCCGGGTCCCGCTGCCGACCGATGTCCGCGTGGTGGTGCTGGATACCGGTGTGCGGCGCGAGCTGGTGAGCAGCGCGTATAACGAGCGTCGTGCCCAGTGTCAGGAAGGGGTGCTACGGCTGCGAGAACGCCTGCCCCACGTCCAGGCCCTGCGCGACGTGACCCCAGCGGATTTGGAGCGTTACGGGGCAGAACTGCCCCCCCTGGTCTTTCGCCGCTGCCGCCACGTGGTCCACGAGAACCAGCGGGTGCTGGATGGCGTGGCGGCTTTGGAGCGCGGCGACGTGGCGGCCTTTGGCGCGGCCATGAACGCCAGCCACGTCAGCCTGCGAGACGACTACCAGGTGAGTTGCCCGGAACTGGATGTGCTGGTTGAGGCTGCCTGGGCGCAGCCCGGCTGCCTGGGCGCGCGGATGACCGGGGCCGGCTTTGGCGGCTGCACGGTGAACCTGGTACGCACGGACGCTGTGGACGCCTTGGTGCCGGCGGTGCAGACCGCGTACCGGGCACAGACCGGGCGGGAGGCAGCCGCCCTCGTCTGCCAGGCCGCGAACGGCGCAACCGTCAGGCCGTTGACAGCCATCTAGTGAGCGGGTATAATACCCCGGCTATCTTGCCTGAAACGAGTGAATGACATGCCCAAACGAACCTATCAGCCCAAGCGACGACGACGGATGCGGGTCCACGGTTTCCGCGCCCGGATGCGCACCCGTGATGGGCGCAACGTGCTAAAAGCCCGCCGCCTCAAAGGGCGCAAACGCCTGACCGTGACCACGTAGACTGGTTGCATGTGGAGGAGCAGCACCGCCAGCGGTGGCCCCAGAGTCGCCGCCTGACGAAAAATGCGGACTGGCAGCGGGTGCGTTCCCAGGGACGGTCGTGGACGCACCCGCTTCTGGTGTTGGTGGCCTGCCCGAATGACGTGGGGCATACCCGTGTGGGCGTGGCCGCCAGCCGTCGGTTGGGCGGGGCCGTGGCGCGCAACCGGGCGCGCCGCCTGCTCCGTGAGGCCGCTCGACTCTCCTATGCGCAGATTGACGCCGGCTGGGACCTGATCCTCATTGCCCGGCCGGCCGTATGCGACGCCCGGATGCCCCAGGTGCGCCAGGCACTGGAAATCCTGTTGCGGCGCGTCGGCATCTGGCAAGGGGAACGTGAGTCATGAGCACGGTATTGCGGTGGTTGATCCGCCTGTATCAAAACACCATCTCACGGACCATGCCGCCCTCGTGCCGCTTTGAGCCGAGTTGCTCCGAGTATGCTTACCAGGCCCTGGCGAAGTATGGCCTCTTCAAGGGTAGTTGGCTGGCGATCAAGCGAGTCAGCCGGTGCCACCCTTTCAACCCCGGCGGCTATGACCCGGTGCCCTGATAGCGAATAAGTAATTGCTCACCCTGGCGAAGGTTTGCGGCCAATTCGCTGGCAAAAACGGTCTGTTCGGCGAGATCGTGCCCGATCACCGGCGCATTTGTAACCTTCGCAAGGGTAGGCTGAGTCACGCGAATAGCTATTAGCGAATGGCTGATAGCTGATGGAGGATAGGCGATTTGAAGAATCTGGATTGGAGGCTGTCGCGCCGCTTACGCGCCCGACTGCTCCTGGTGATCGTGGTGATGGTGGCCGTGCTGTCCTCGGCGCTCCAGTGCGGCGGGGGGGCGCCCCGCTTCGGGTGGGCCGGGCCAAATCAGGTGGAGACCACTGTGTACTGCGGCCTGGCCGATGGCAAGGTCTATGCCCTGGATGCGATCAGCGGCGCTCAGTTGTGGGTTTACCCGCCCCCGGCAGAGAATCAGGGCGAGCAATCGGCCGGCGGCTGGTTGGGCGGTTGCATGGCCGGTGGTGGCTCGTCCACCGCTGGCACCCTGGGCGGCGTGTATACCACGCCCGTCATCAGCGGCAGCGTGGTGTACGTAGGGGCCTATAACCACAAGCTCTATGCTCTGGATGCCCGGACCGGCGCATTGACCTGGCCCAAACCCTTTGAGGCCGGCGGCCCCATCATCTCCGGCCTGCACCTGCACGAGGGTGTGCTGTATTTTGGTTGCAATGACTACAAGCTCTATGCCGTGGATGCCCAGACCGGCACGAAGCGCTGGGACTTTGCCGCCGGCCAGATGATCTGGTCCACCCCCACCGTGTACGACGGCCGCGTCTACTTTGGCTGTAATGACCACAAGCTCTATGCCGTGGACGCGGCGACCGGCAGTCCACAATGGACTTACGAGGGAGAGGGCATGATCGTGACCTCCCCAGCCATCGCCCACGGACGCCTCTACTTCGGCGACATGCACAAGCTCTATGCCCTGAACCTGGTGGACCGGACCGTCGCGTGGACTTTTGGCGCGCAGAACTGGTTCTGGGCCGATCCCACCGTGATCAGCGATACCGTGTACGTGGGCAGCCTGGATCACTGGGTCTATGCGTTGGACGCCGATACTGGCGCGCTCAAGTGGCAGCATGACACCGGCGGGCAGGTACGGGCTGCCATCGTCGTCCGGGACCACATGGCCTACGTTGGCTCCGAGAGCCAGCGGGTGTTCGCCCTGGATGCGCAGACCGGTGACCTGAAGTGGGAACGCGAGGTGCGCGGCAAGGTGCTGGCCGCCCCCTTTATTGCTGCCGACCAGGTGTACGTGACCACCTCGGAGGCCCGGTTGTACGCCCTGGACGCAGCAGCCGGCGCCGTGCGCTGGCAATTTCCGCCGGAAACCAAATAGACGAGTTTACGCATGGACGGATGTTCGGGCGACGCGCCGTTCGTAGATTCGTCCATGCGTAAGGGAGGCACGTTGCGTGGAAATCATCGCCCTGTGGGATCTCTTCTGGAATAACTTTATCTTCAATCCCTTGCTCAATGCCCTGGTGCTGCTCACCATGCTCCTGGGCGGCAACTTTGGTCTGGCCATCGTCGTCTTTACCGTCTTTGTCCGCCTGATCACGACGCCGTTCACGATAAAGCAACTGCGGTCTTCCCAGGCCATGGCCAGGCTGCAACCGCAGATCAAGGCGTTGCAGAAAAAATACGCCAAGGATCGGGAGAAGCTGTCTCAGGAGACCATGAATCTTTACAAGGAGGCCGGCGTGAACCCGTTGGGCGGCTGCCTGCCAGCCCTCATCCCCTGGCCGATCATGATCGCCCTGTATCAGTCCATCATCCAGATGATGCCCAGTCAGCCGGAACAGCTCATGGAGTTGAGCAAGCACCTCTACCCGTTCCAAGTCATCTGGCGAGTGGTGCCGGTTCAGAACATGTTCCTGGGACTGGACCTCTCGCTGAGCGCCGCGACCACCGGCCAGTGGCAGTATTACATCCTGCCGATCCTGGTGGTGGCCAGCACCTGGCTCCAGCAAAAGATGCTCACCCCGCCTTCCGCCGACCCCCAGCAGGCCCAGATGAACCAGACGATGCAGATCACCATGCCGCTGTTCATCGGATTTATCTCTCTGCAGTTCGCCTCTGGGTTATCGCTCTACTGGATCGTGTACAACCTGGTCACGATGATCATATCCTACGTGCTGATGCGCGATACCATGCCCCCCTTGACTTCATACGTGCCGGCCAGCCTGGCGGCCTATGTGCCGTTTGGCCGCCCGGCTTCATCTGGGCCGGCCAAACGTGCCCCGCGCCAGGATAGGCTCATTGAGGCGGCAGACGCGGTGGACGAGGAAGTCCCGACCGTGACCCCGGGCCAGGCCCGAAAACCCGCCTCGCGCCGGCGCAAAAAGAGGAGAAGATAGCTCCATGGCTACACAGATCGAGACCAGCGGCAAAAGCCTGGACGAGGCATTGTTCCACGCGCTCCGGCTGCTGGATAAGCGACCAGACGAGATCACCTATGAGGTGCTCAGCACCGTACCTGGGGAGGTGCGCCTGCGGGTGACAGTCCGGGATGAGGACGAGGACCTGATCTCGCGCCCACCCGTGACCGGGCCAGCTGCCCCCTCTATGCCTGTCCCGGCCGCGCCGATCACCTCTGAGATGGTGGCCCAGACGGCCCAAGAGGTGTTGAGCGGCCTGCTAGAGACCATGGACGTGCAGGGCCAGGTGGTTATCCGGGAGCACGGCACCGATAGCGATGGCCTGTTGTTTGTGACCCTGGACGTTTTGGGCGAGGATTTGGGCATCCTCATCGGACGACGCGGCGAGACCCTGCGAGCGCTTCAGTTCGTCACCCGGCTCATGGTGGGCAAGCGGTTGCAAACCTGGGCGCGGGTGAACGTGGACGTGGAACACTACCGGGTCCGCCGCGAGGAGACGCTGCGGGGCCTGGCCGAACGCATGGCCAGCCAGGTGCGCTTGACCGGGGAACCCGTCGCCCTCGAGATCATGCCGCCGCACGAACGCCGGATCATCCACCTGACCCTGCGGGATAACCCGTATGTGACCACCAAGAGCTATGGCGAGGAAGGCAATCGCAAGGTGGTCATCTCGCCTGTTGAGCAGAGGTAAGGCTTGTCCCTAACAGGCAGATAGAAACCCGTTTTCTTGAAGACAACGGGTTTCTGAATGCCAGAGAGCGAACGATGAGCCAGCCCCCAGAGTTCCTGGTGATCGGCGTCGTGACGAAAGACGTGATTCCCGGCGGCTATACCGTTGGGGGCACGGTCACGTATGCTGCGCTCACGGCGCGCAACCTGGGCTACCGGGCCGCCGTGCTCACCAGCGCCGAGCCGACGTTGGATTTGAGCGCAGTGCTGGCCGGTGTGCAGGTGCACCGCGTGTCATCTGCGGCCACCACCATCTTTGACAATCAATACGTCGGGGGTTCCCGCCGCCAGTACCTTTACGCCGTGGCAGACCCGATCACGGCCGCCCACGTGCCCCCAGCCTGGCAGCAGGCCCCGGTGGTGCACCTGGGGCCGCTCGTCCACGAGTTGGGGGCAGACCTGGCTGCCCATTTTCCCCATTCGCTCGTCGGCGTCACCCCGCAAGGTTGGCTGCGCACGTGGGATAACACGGACCGGCTGGTGAGACGCCGCTCCTGGATCGAGGCCCCGACGGTGCTGGCGCATACCGATGTGCTGGTCTTTAGCGAGGAGGACGTGGCCGGCGACCCGGCCACCATCGAGGCGTGGGCCGGCATGGTGCCGATCCTGATCGTGACCCAGGGCGCGCGCGGGGCCGACGTGTACGTGCGGGGTGTGCCCCGGCACGTGCCGGCCTTTCCGGCCCATGAGGTGGACCCCACCGGGGCCGGTGATGTGTTCGCGGCCGCGTTTCTGCTGCGGTTCCGGGAGTCCAACGACCCGTATGAAGCGGCCCGGTTCGCCCATTGCGTGGCCGCCTTCTGCGTGGAAGGACCCGGGACCACCAACCTGCCCACGCGGGAGCAGGTGGAGCGACGTCTGCGATCCGCGGCGTATTAGCCATCAGGAAAGAGTTGCCTGCGCGCCCCGGCGCACCCCCGGATACGAAAATACCACCCGGCGCGGGTTTTAACCTGCGCCGGGCGCGGCGGGTTACAAACCCGCCGTGAGCAGGAGGCGTATTAGCCATCAGGAAGGAGTTACCATGCGCATCGGCGTGAGCTTGCAGCCCGTGGTGGGCCTGGCGGCGAATCCCTACGATCCGGAGGGCACACGCGCCCGTCACCTGGCGGCCATCCGCGACCTGGTGGAGCGACGCGGGGCACAGGTCGTGGAGCTGACCCTGGATTTTGTGACGATCTACCCCACCATGTTCGACGCCTCGTTCTATGCCCAGGTCGCCCAACTGGGTGCGGAGCTGGATTGCGTCTTTACGGCGCATCTGCCGTTCCTGTGGATGGACCCGGCCAGCATGGTGCCAGAGATACGGGGGGCCACGGAGACCTGTTTGCGCCGGGCCGTGGAGGTTCTGGGCGACCTGCCCGTGGAGAGCTATGTCCTGCACCCCACCGGCCCGCTGGCCGATCTGGCCTACGGCGCGCTGCCGCCGGCCCTGGCGGCCACATTTGTGGGCCTCATGATGGGCGAGCTGGAACGCACCGTGTCCTCGCTGCTGGACCTGGTGCCCGCCGAGCGGCTGTGCCTGGAGAACCTGGAGATCATCCCCTTTGCCGAGTTCGTGCTGCCCCTGGTGGAGGAGTACGACCTGGCGGTCTGCCTGGACGTGGGCCACCTGGCCTACCAGGGCTTGCGCGCCGAAGACTTGCTGGACCTCTGCTTCGACCGCATCCGCGAAGTCCACCTGCACGACGTGACGCGCAAGATCATCGGGTTGCAATGCGTGCTCCTGACGGCCCATCAGACGTTGGGCGTCGGAGAGCGACCATACGGCGACGTCCTGCGCCTGCTCCGGGAGCGGCAGTTCGCCGGTTGCGTCATCGTGGAGAACGAGGTGGCGGAGGCGACCTTTGCATCGCTACAGGTCCTGCGTGAGGATGGCTGGCTGGACTAGCGTCGCGAACGGCTGAGAAAACGCGCCCTGCTTTGCCCACATCCTCCGAGGGTGGACCGGGCCGTCGCAACGGTTAACTACTTGACATTTGACCCAAGTGCCGGTATAGTTGGTCAAGAAATCCGTTTTTTGACATCGCGTTGACTGCTCAGCCTACCCTTGCGAAGGTTACAAATGCGGCTGTGATCGAGCACGATCTCGCCGAAACAGACCGATTTTGCCAGCGAATTGACCGCAAACCTTCGCAAGGGTGAGCAGTTATACATCGCGTTGAGAATCCCTCGGGATCGAACGACGGGGAAGATTGCCCGCGCCTGGAACGGAGAAAACAAGCGTCTGATCGCCTGTGAGGAGAAACCCTTTGGGGGACCTGGGTACACGCTTCCGCCTGGCCCGTGAGAACAAGAACATCTCGTTGCGGCAGGCGGAACAAGATACGCGCATTCGCCGCAAATACCTGCAAGCCCTGGAGGACGAAGACCTGACCAGTCTGCCGTCGGCGGTGTATGTCAAGGGCTTTGTGCGGAATTATGCCAGCTACCTGGGGCTGGACCCCACTGAGATGCTGGCGCTGTACCGTGAGGCTATGGAACAGGCCCCCAAGGTAGTGACCGAGAGTGCCGGTGCGCCAGCCAAGCCCCCCCCGCCGACGTCGGCCGCTGTCCCTTCGATCCGCCCTCCGGCCCGCCCCATGGAATCGCGCGCCTGGTTTTCGCCCAACCTGCTCATCGCCCTGGCGATCCTGGCGGTGATCATCCTGGCGGCGTGGTTCCTGCTCACGTCCTCGGTGTATCAAGACCTGGTGCGGCCCACCACGCCCTCGGCCAGCGTGGTCTTTCCCACGCGCACCGTGGCCCAGTCCGGCCAGGCCACTGCTGCCATCGCCAGCCCTTTCCCCACAGTGTTCACGTGGGAGACGCCCAGCCCGACGGTGACGCCCACCATCGAGGTGGAGATCCGTGCGCTGACGGATAGCTACGGCTGCTGGCTGGATGTCTATGTGGATGGTCAGGAGGACTTTCGTGGGCTGTTGCGGCCGGGCGAGAGCCGCACGTGGATCGGCCGGGACCGCATCGCCATGCACGTGGGCAACGCCGGGGGCGTGATCGCCATCGTGAACGGCCAACTGCAAGGCCCCCTCGGCGCCCCCGAGCAGGTGGTGGACGTGGAGTGGACGCGCCCCGGCGCCGGCACTCCGCCCACCGCCACGCCACCGGTGACACCCAGCGCCACTCCCACTGCCACCCGCACCAGGCGGCCCCAAACCCCCACCATCACCCCCACGCCCACCGTGCCGGTCGTCACCAGCACGCCCACGCCGACACGCGTCCCCACACCCACCGCCACGCCGTTCTCCGCGGTGCCGCCTACGGCCACGATCACGCCGTGAGGCTGGGGGTCGCTAACCCCCTGTTCAAGCCATTCGTCTATACTTGCGGTGAGCCTTCTATCCTGGACTTTGGACAAAGCTGGAGAAACCCGTTTTCTGATACTCCGGCAGACCAGATACGCCGAAATCAAGTATCACCGACGCAAAGGGAGACGAATTTCGGGAGAGAAAACGGGTTTCTGCTCACCGCTCTGATTTTGTCCAAAGTCCAATTCTATCAAGGGGCGGCAGATACAAGGGCTTGACCACTGTCTGGGACGTGATATAATACATCTGTTGCCGATTCTGGCCGTTCTTGTCTGGGTTGGCGTCGGACGAGGAGGTTCACCGATGTTTTTCTGTCCCCCACCTACCACGCTGGATTGCCTCTACTTTTTGTGTCTGACCATGGGCGGCATGTGGGCCGGGTTCATCGCCCTGTTCGGCCTGGTGGACTTTGACCTGCCCTTTGACCTGGATTTCGACCATGACATTGACCTGCCGATCATCGGCAACCTGCACTTTGGCGAGGCCATGTCCTTCGACCACGGCGCGGTGAGCGTGTCGCCGGTCAGCCCGGCCACCATCTCGGTGTTCGTTGCCAGTTTTGGCGGCGTGGGCATCATGGCCACCAAGCTGTTCAACGTGCCGGGGGAGTGGAGCATCGTGATTGCAGGCGTTGGGGCGCTGGTGATCTCGGGCGTGGTATTCCTCTTCTACTCGCAGTTTCTCATCGCCTCCCAGGCTTCCAGCGACCTGATCCTCAGCGAGTTGGTCGGTCGCTCGGCTGAAGTCACCGCGCCCATCCCGGGCGATGGTCGCGTGGGCGAGATCGCCTATGTCAGCAAGGGCGCGCGGCACACAGCCTCGGCGCGCTCCGCTGACGGGTCCCCCATCGCCCGGGGCACCACGGTGATCATCGAAGAGGCCTCCGGGTCCGTGTTCATCGTGCGAGTTAAGAAGTAGTTGGGCGGCTGATAACCCAAGAAAAAGGAGTCCAAGATGAAACTAAACAACGTGTTTTTCAAAGCTGGTATCCCATTACTCTTCTTTTTGCTTTTGTCGGGAATGGTAGGGTGTGGCGCTATTTCAAATCCAACTGCTACTCCAACTCCTACGCCCACGTTAACATCTAGCTGACGCCAACACCGACCCAAACTAACACACCGTTACCAACGCATACACCAGCACCTACCAGCACACCATCGCCGACTCGTACGCCATCGCCTACTCCTGATCCGCTTACCGAAGGCTTTCCGCAAGCAGTTGGTGCTCAGTCAAGGGTGGCCATAAGTTGTGCTGTCATCGTGCCGCTTGTGAGTAGTGATTGCGCCCATTCTGGGCCATATGGTATAGCCTTACCATTCATCTCCGATCGCTCGGTTTTAGCCACTGTCAGTTTGAAAAGGCAACAGCAATACTGCAGAAGCGCGAGTGCGCATCTGTGGCAAGCGTCCTTGCTGGACGCTTGACG
>FWPV01000663.1_pt1 | contig 67926 bp, 54 predicted proteins | sample 2228371 | NCBI WGS metagenome assembly FWPV01 (sample SAMEA103939776, study PRJEB20133) | metagenome
TGCCTTGGGAATCTTGCGCCTGGTATCGATCGGGATAGAAAAGCCAGAACATACAGATTTGATCCTGGCATGCATCGGGCAAAAAAATGGGGCTCATCGCGGATTAACGTGATTTGCGTCCCCGTTCGTGCTGAGGTATCGAAGCACGAACGGGGTGGCTCGCCCTTCGATACCTCAGGGCGAACGGACTGAAGCGATGTCCACGTTAATCCGCGATGAGCCAAAAATGGTGGGCGGGGAGGGATTTGAACCCTCGGCTTCCACCGTGTGAGGATGGCACTCTCACCGCTGAGTTACCCGCCCATTTGCGGCAGTTTATATACCATTGGAAGCGTATGTGCAATAAAAAAGGCGTGCCGAATCGGAGGGTAAAATCAGAGAATCTTCAGGCGCAGCCGCAGGTAGTCCTGTTTGCTCTCCTTATCATTGGGATCGAGCTTGAGGAGTTGGTCAAGCTTTTGCAAAGCGTCCTTGTAACGGCCGGATTTTTCGTACAGATTGGCCGCCTGGCGCAGGTACTTGCGATCTTTGGGGTTCAGGCGAATGAGCGCTTCCAGTTCTTTTAAGGCCCCTTCGATATTGTCCAGCTTCAGGTGGGCATAGAGGAGGTAGCGGTGGAATGCGGCGTTGTCAGGGTTTTTCCCGCTGGCTTTTTGGCATAACTCTACGATCGCCTTGTAATCCTTCTGATCGTCATAGATCTTGAACAGAGCATCGTAGTAGCCGCCATTGTCGGGCTGTAGTTGCGCCAGCTCCCGGAGGATTTTCACTTCATCCTTGGAATTGTTCTGCTTGCGATAAAGATCCAGAAGGTATTTGCGGCTCTCCACATCCTTGGAATCAATGGAGCTCACCGTTTTAAAAGCCTTGGACGCCTTTTCCCAGTCTTTCGCCTCGTAGTAAAGCACACCCAAATTGAACTGCACGGTCTTGCTGTCCGGCTGCAGCGCCGCCAGCCTCTCATAAGCGCTTATCAGCGCCTTCTTGTCCCTGGCCTGTTCCGCGAGGGATACCAGTCGAAGGATTGCTTCCTTCTGTTTGGGGTTCTTGTCGAGAATCTTTTCGTAGGTCGCCCGAGCCTGCGAAGGGGAACCCTTTTGTTCCTGCAGCTCCGCCAGGTGCATCCAGGTTTTTGTATCGCCGGGATTCTTTTGCAGGTATTTTCCCAGGGTATCTATGGCCTTGCCGAGTTCGTTATTCTTTTCATACAGGACGGCGAGGTTGTAGTAGATGTCCGGGTCCCTGGCACCCGCTCTGATGGCCCGTTCGTATGCCGCGGCGGCATCCGACCAGTCTTTGGTCTGCGTGCGCAGGTCCGCCACATACAGCAGCAACGAATGGTTGAATTGTTTGGGGATTTCTCCTTGATGCCGGTGCAGAAAATTGGCGGTTTCCTGGGCCGACCTATTTTTCTGAAGGTATCCCAGTAGCGCTTTAAAGTCATCGGCATCCTGAGAAAGATTGAGTAGTTCCAGCTGGATCTGCAATGCTGCATCCACCCGGTTCTGCGCCTTATAGGCAATCAGTTGACGTTCCAATATGGCCCTGGATTTCCCCGATTTGGCAATGTCTTCATAGAGCTCTGCGGCCTTGGCATAACTCTTGTTCTCCAGGTACACATTGGCCAGCTGTGTTTTTACCAGCGTGTTTCCGGGGTGCTCCTTGAGGGCGTTTTCCAGGTACCTCGCCTTGACATTGGGGTCCATGGCGGCGTTTGCCTTGTGCAGCCAATCGCGGGCATCCAGCCGGATGAGTAAATCAATTCTGCCGATGGGCATTTTCCACCGAACAAACTGGATGGCGACTTCCCTTGGAGTTTCAAACGAGTCATCCGGCCAGATTTCCTTGATCGTCACCGGCCTGTCATTCAGAACATTGACGTCAAAATCGGACGATACCGCCTTAACACCCCAGGAGATCCAGCCATCGGTTTGAACCTTGAGAAGCTGCAGTGAATCGGCGGGATTGAGAGACAACTGGGAGTCCGGCTGAACCTTCACTGTGTTGCCGTTGTGAATGAATGTTACCGCTTCCAGCTTGCGCGGAAGCGGCAGGATGGACGTAATGGACTCTGTGTCGACGCTGGACGCGCTGCCGTAAAGGAAAAAATAGGCGGCTCCACCGACTGTCAGCAACAGCACAGGGAGCAGAAGGTAGCGACCGATACGGCGCTTTTTTTTCCCGTTCAGCAACAGCGAGCTGTCCAGTCTATAGTTGTAGCCGCGCCCTCGTCTAGTCATAGTCATCCAGCCTGCTTGTTGTCATCAAGCTGAACCGTGCGAAACAGCTCTTGGATTTCTTTCCTGCTGAGGGTTCTGTAACTTCCGGGTGTCAATCGTCCGACTTTGAGGGGGCCGTAGCGGGTGCGTTTGATCTTGAGCACCGGATGTCCGACCGCGTCGCACATGCGTTTGATCTGCCGATACCATCCCTGATGCATTACTATTTTGATCCAGGCTTTGTGGGGCAGCACGCGCAGAATTTCCACCTGTGCCGGAGCGGTCCTGCCTTCATCCAGCTGAATGCCCCGGCGAAGTTCATTCAAAGCTTTTTCGGTGGGGTGTCCCGCGACTTTCACTTCATACGTTTTCGTTACTTCAAAGCTGGGATGCTGCAGGCGATGTCCCAGAGCTCCGTCATTGGTGATGACCAGCAGACCCTCTGCGTCGTAGTCCAGACGGCCAACCGGAAATACGCGAACGGTGAGATCCGTCATGAAGTCCATGATGGTCTTGCGCCCCTGTGGATCGTTGAGCGTTGTCACACAATTCTTTGGTTTGTAGAACAAAAAATATACTTTTTCAGAAGAGACCGCAATGGGCTGCCCGTCAACCAGGATTTCTTCCCTGTCGGGATCTACTCGAACCCCCAGCGCATTCACGACAACCCCGTTGACTTCCACCCTGCCCTGCCGGATCATCTCTTCGGCCGCACGCCTGGAAGCCAATCCGGCCTGGGCGATCACCTTCTGCAAGCGGATGCTCGACATATCAACGAAAAACATTCAAGCCAATGGTGTCTCTCACCTCCGCCATGGTTTGAGCCGCCACGGACCTTGCCTTGGCCGTTTCGTCGCGGAGAATTTGCGTCACCCTGGCCATATCACGTTCCAGTTCAAGCCTTTTTTCCCTGATGGGCCGGAGCCTGGCCAATACGTTCTTGATGAGGATCTTCTTACAGTCGATGCAGCCAATCGCCGCCGTTCGACACCCTTGCGCAACGTGGTCCACTTCGTCGGCCGATGAATAGATCTTATGATAGGCAAACACGGGCGACAGCTCAGGGGTTCCGGGATCATGCCGGCGCACTCGGGCGGGATCGGTCATCATCCGCAGTATCTTCTCGCGAATGATCTCTTCGGATTCGGTGATGTAAATGCAGTTGCCGTAACTCTTGCTCATCTTTCTCCCGTCGGTGCCGGGCAGCACCGGGACTTCTGTCAGCAGTGCATCGGGAACCGGAAAGACTTCACGTTCATACAGGAAATTGAACCGGCGGGCGATCTCGCGCGTCAACTCGACATGCGGCAGCTGATCTTTGCCGACGGGAACACCGTTGGCCTTATACATGATAATATCAGCCGCCTGCAGCACCGGATAGCCCAGAAAGCCGAAATTGCCGAGGTCTTTCTGTTCAATTTGCTGTTGTTGCTCCTTGTAGGTCGGATTCCTTTCCAGCCAGGGCAGCGGCGTGATCATGCCCAGCAGCAAATAAAGCTCGGCATGTTCTTTGACTTCCGACTGGATGAACAAGGTACATTGATCCGGATCGAGGCCTGCGCTGAGCCAGTCGAGTGCCATTTCCCAGACGTTGCCGTGGATCTCCTCCGGACTCGCATAATCGGTGGTGAGTGCGTGCCAGTCGGCGACAAAGAAAAAGCAGTCGTACTGTTTCTGCAATTGAATCCAGTTTTCCAGAGCACCGTGCAGGTTTCCCAGATGAAGTCGACCAGTGGGGCGCATGCCACTCAAAATCCGCTTCTTTTCCATCATGTTGTCCAATTCTCCTTACCTTCTAGCCCAGCAACAGTTGCATAAACACTGCCAGTACAGGTCTCACAATGTACCCCCACACTCCGGTAGCAATCAGCAGCAAGACAATCAGGATGCCGAATCGTTCCAAACGTTCCAGCTGGAACGCGAGGGCCGGCGGCAAGAGTCCAACCGCAATCCGCCCGCCGTCCAGCGGGGGAATCGGCAGCAGATTGATGACCATAAGCACCAGGTTGAACTGCACCGATATCCCGGCCATCAGGAAAATCGGCTCGGCAACCGAGCCCATGATGCTCTCTGCCGGGATCCAGCCGCTCTTAAAACCGGCAAATATCAAATGATAGATGGCGGCGCTTGCCGCTGCCATGAGAAAATTCGTCATGGGGCCTGCCATGGCCACCCACGCCATGCTGCGACGACCTCCGGTGAGATTGTTGAAGTTGACGGGAACCGGCTTGGCCCAGCCAAACAGGAAGGGAGCCTTGGTAAAGAGCAAAATAAGTGGAAGAATGATCGTTCCCATCAGATCAATATGCACTATCGGATTGAGAGTGATACGCCCCATCATGCGGGCCGTTGGATCGCCAAATTTTTCTGCCATCCAGCCGTGCGCTACTTCGTGTGTGACCACCCCGAGGAGCAATGGCACGGCATAAAGACTCACATTCAATATGAAATTTTCGATTACAGACTCCTTGTCAAAGATTCCGGCATGGGGATTCACACGCTATGGCCCCAAGCACGACTCCAACTCGAGCAGCTCCGGCTTGTCCAGAAGATCAGCAAAGTTGTCTTTCAAGAGATTCAGTTCGTCCTGTCTATCCTTGATCTTTCCATCCAGGCGTGCATCCAGCAATTCGTCAAGAATTTCACGGTAAACGGGTCCGGGAGCAATCCCCAGGGCCTTCAGATCCTTCCCTCTCAACTCGGTTTTCACGTGCCGATAGCGATGCAGGTAATGGCTGACGGCCTTGCGCACTTCTTCCTTCTGGGTCCTGGCCATCATGAACAGGAGCTCTTCAGGCTTAAAGGGCTGAAGTGCACGATAGATATCACTCGGCTTCAAATCAGGCAACTGCAAAAAGTTGTGCAATACGGTGTCCACATGTTCGTAAGTCCACAAAATACGGACCTGCTGACTTCCGGTCAGTTCCAGACGATCCCAGACTTCTTCCAGTCGCTGCGGCGAGAGGCCGGAAAGCAATCCCAGCAGATAAACCCACCAACGATCCAAAGGCTCATCCAGAAAGCTCAATTCATACCACGAGATGACTTCCCTGAGCAGGGTAAAAAACTCTTCGGTTTTTTGATCAAAGTGCATTTTGGATGAAAGAATAGGCAACACACCAAATTCTGCCATCCGGCGAATCGCCGGAAGGGGATCGTCTTCCATCAAGATCAGCTGAATTTAATGGAAGAAACGGTGCCCCCAAAGCTTTTCGATCAGACCCATCTGGACCGCGTTGCGAATCAGTGAGGCGGTCTGTTTTCCGATGCGGAAACCAAAGCGCTGTTCGAACCGGATGGCGCGGAGAATGCGGGTCGGATCCTCGACAAAGCTCAAGCTGTGCAACACCCTGACAACTTTTTCCTTGATGTCCCTCTGGCCCCCGAAAAAATCGATCAGGTGACCAAATTCATCGGGTCCGAGGGATATGGCGAGGGTATTGATGGTGAAGTCGCGGCGGTAGAGATCCATCTTGAGGGAGCCGAATTCCACAATGGGAAGGGCCGCCGGATATTGATAGTATTCGAAGCGCGCCGAGGCCACGTCCACTCTCAGTCCATCCGGGAAGATGAGGACCGCGGTATTGAACTTCTTATGATAACGTGCGCGCACTCCGTATTCTTCGGCAAACAGTTTGGCAAATTCGATGCCGTCCCCCTCCACCACTATGTCGATGTCCAGATTGGGCCTGCGCAGCAAAAGATCCCTGACAAAGCCGCCCACCGCGTACGCCTGACAGTTCAATCGTTCGGCCAGCTTGCCCGAGTTTTTCAATATCCTGATGATTTCCGATGGTAGCTGTTCATGCATCACGGCAACGATATTTTTGCGCTTCGGCCAATGGCCTTCGTCGAGATCCTCATACAGGGCGGTCGGTATGTTTGAATGATCGGAAACCAGATAGTTGAGCAGATCTCTTCGCGTAATGACCCCTCTTACCTCTCCCTTGTCCGTGACGGGCAGAATGCGCTGTTGATTTTCCACCAGGTAGGTCTGAATTTCGAGCAACGTTGCCTGCGGGGATACAGTGCCAAAATCGGAATTCATGAACTCACGTACTTTCTGATCTTCCAAACCATGAAAAACCGCTTTTTCCACCACCTGCCGGTTGATGAGACCGACTAGGGCGCCATCGTGCATGACCGGCATGGCGTTGATGTTGTACTTGACCATGGTGTTGGCGGAATCTGCTATATCCGCGTCTGCTTCGGTGGATATGACCGGGCTGTTCATCAAATCCGCCGCGGTGGGGAAGGGCCGAACATAACTCTTGAGCACCTCCAGCAGCCGGTCCTCTGCCTGGATCAACGTCAAATCACGGATTGTGGCGGAAGCTGCGGTAGAATGTCCTCCACCCCCAAAATAGGCAGCGATCGCTCCCGCATTGACCTCGGGGATACGGCTTCTGGCAACGAGGTAGATCCGATCCTCCATTCTTCCGAGCGCAAAGACGACATCCAGGTTCTCGATATCTTTCAGCTTGTGTACGAGAACCGCGAACTCCCCGACATACTTATCCGCGGATACGCTCGCCACGCACACCTCAACGCCGTGCACGTTATAGGTTCGCGCCGATCGAATGAGGTCATTGAGCAAGCCCACCTGTTCCGCGGTCAGTTCTTGCGTCATCATGTCGGCCACCACGTTCAGGTCGGCTCCGGCGCGCCGCAGGTAAGCGGCCGCTTCGAAATCTTCGGGCGTTGTCGAATTGAAAGTAAAGGAACCGGTATCTTCGTAAAGGCCCAGGCTCATTATGGTGGCTTCCTCGGGAGTGACTTCCAGACCGTTTTCACGGATGAGTCGCGAGAGGATGGTGACGGTTGCCCCCATCGGCTCGATCACCACCAGGTCACCTCTGATGTCGTCTTCTGCAGCAGGATGGTGATCGTAGATGTGGATCTCTACTCCCGGGCGTTTGATCACCTCATCGAATTTGCCGATGCGCGAAACCTGGCGCGTATCCACCAGAATCAGCTTGTCTACCTGAGCCAGATCCACCTCGCGCAGCCGCCTGAAATCATACAGGTAGGTTGTGGATTTGACAAAAAACTCCCTAAGGGTTCGCTCCTGTGATCCGGGAAACACCAAAATCGCATCCGGATAGAGCTTCTTGGCCGCTATCATCGAAGCCATGGCATCAAAATCCGCGTTGACATGTGTCGTGATCACTTCCATGTGCTGTTCCTGCTCCCCCTACCCTCCCTTATCAGCTGCACCGCAGCACCTTGCCGCTGCGTGCACCCTTCCCCGTTTCGCTTCGTTTTGCACCCCCTCAAGGCCTGGGGTGGTGCCTTTTATGGATTTCCTTCAACCGGCTGCGTGCCACGTGGGTATAAATCTGCGTGGTGGATATGTCGGCATGCCCCAGCATGGCCTGCAGCGATCTGAGATCCGCACCGTTTTCCAACAGGTGCGTCGCAAAAGAATGACGCAGCATGTGCGGCGTCAAATTCTGTTCTATGTTTGAGAGCTTTGCATAATGTTTGATGATCTTCCAAATCCCCTGGCGGCTCAACTTCCTCCCGCGGCTGTTGAGAAAAACTTCCATGGTCTGCTCGTTCCTGCGCAGAAGCTTTCGCCTGCCCTCCTCGAGATAGAGCTGTACCGCTTCCACCGCCCATTCTCCCATCGGCACCAGTCGTTCTTTGTCTCCCTTACCGCGCACCACCAGGTATCCTGGATCGAGATGCACTTGCTGCAGCTGCAGACTGACCAGTTCACTGACGCGCAGGCCCGTGGCGTAAAGCAGTTCAAACATGGCTTTGTCTCTCTGACCACGAGGGGTTTTCAGATTGGGGCCTGCGAGCAGATTCTCCACTTCCACAGGAGAAAGCACGTGGGGCAGCGCGGCACGGAACTTGGGAAAACGGATACCTGCAGAGGGGTTGCGCGCAATCCTTCTATCGCGCGTCAGATATTTAAAGAACGAGCGCATCGCCGCCAGTCTTCGCGCCCTGCTGCGGTGACTCAAATTCGTTCCCAATGATTCCAGATAGCCATGGATATGTTCCGGGGCCACATCGCCCCATGATACGACATTGCGATTGATCAAAAATTCCACCAGTTCCCGCAAGTCACTGCTGTAGGCGGTGAGGGTATTGGCGCTCAGGCCTCGTTCGACCGTGAGATAATCCAAAAACAAATCCAGTTCGCCTTGCATCCGTTCCTCAAAAAGCCCCAGATGGATACACTAACGATGACTGTCCAGTTGATCCAGGGCATCCCGAATAATCCTTGCGCTCTTTTTCAGCGCTGCTCTCTCTTCGTCATTCAATGCGGGCATAAAGTTGGACAACACACCAGTGCCGCCGATAAGATGCGGCAACGACAGGGTCACGTCGGCAACGCCTTCAACCTCGGCCATTGGAGCCGAAACGGTGAGGAGAGACCGCTGGTCCCGCAGGATGACCTTCACAATGTGCGATACGGCACCCCCGATCCCGTAATAGGTGGCCCCTTTACCCTGGATGATATGGTAAGCCGCCTGGCGCACCTTATCATCGATTTCTCTGCGCAGTTGGGCGTTGGATAGAAAGCGCGGCAACCGGCTGCAATAGTCTTTATTGGCCAGGCAATATTGCTCCATCGGCAGGCCCCCAATTTGCACCGAGGACCAGGCCAAGACTTCCGAATCTCCGTGTTCACCCACCACGTAAGCGTGTACATGGCTGGGGTCGACTCCCAGGTGATCTCCCAGCAGGGCGCGAAATCTTGCGGTATCCAGGGTGGTCCCTGAACCCAACACATGACCGGGTGCGGCTCCGTTTTCCACGGCATAGCGCGCTGCCAGATGGGTCATGATATCCACCGGATTGGTGACGACCAGTAAAATGGCATGAGGCGCATGCGTGAGAATGTTCGGAATGACCTCCTGGAATACGGCGGCGTTGCGCTGAAGAAGCTGCAACCGGCTTTCTGCGGGCTTCTGTGCAACTCCCGCCGCGACAATGACAACCCTGCTCCCGGCCAGATCGGGGTAGTCGCCCGATCTCACTCGCAAGGCATGCGTGAAAGGCACCGCGTGAAAGATGTCGTCGGCTTCAGCCTGGGCGCGCGATGCATTCTTATCCACCAGAACGATTTCTCTGCCTATTCCTCGAATCACCATTGCATAGGCACATGTGGCTCCGACAAAGCCGGCACCCACTACACCCACTTTCATGGGATATCCTCCTCTTTCATCAGTTGGAAAAAGCCACCCCATCCACTCCACGCTATGTTAGTGAACAACGTCTATTCTCAAGGTAAGCATTCTTCCCCCGGCATCATTTATCCGGACGCAGCATGATGTCTCAACCCTTGCCCGAAAACTCCCCGTGGAAGCGTCCGCGGATTGCTCGAAAAAGAGCAGGAAGACTGCCGGCAGGAAGAAACGTGCTCTCGCCTGGATGGAATTGGGATGCGAAAATGTATTGAAGGTCCTCGGACGGGACTGACGGCAAATCTATCGATCGCGTAGCCGAAGGCCTGCCTGCTGTCGCACCGGCATCTGCGGGTCACCGCGTGGCGGGATACCAAAAATTACTCATGTTCACCGCGCTGCCCTGATCGGGTGAGCGTCGGATCGAATAACGCGCACACCTCGGGATTGGAAAAGCCGCGCACATAGATGAACAGCCACCAAACGGCCAATGCGCTTTCCACAATGGAGTCAAGCAGGTATATGGGTGAAATTTGCCCACCGACCACATACACGACCTCGATCAAAGTCAGGGCGATGGCGCTCCCGATCCCCAGCAGAAATATCTCCAGTGTGACACGCCATCGTATTCCCGCAGTGAACAGAGTCATTCCTATGACGATGAGCAGCAGTGCAACCGTTCTAACCAACCAGAGGTCGGTCTTTGGCCCGGTTGCCGATTGAAAAGAATTGATGCCAAGCATGGGCCACAGCCCGCCCAGAACGTAATAAATTCCCTGCCCCATCGCCAAGTAGGCGTGAGAAACCCGGGCAAATAATCGCAGCAATTTACCAATCTTACCCTCGGCGCCCTTGTTGGTATTTTCGCTCATGGTGTTCTCCCGTCACTTGGTTGAAAGTCTTCTACGGCCTGATTGCAGGCGGTCAGGAGGCCAATTTGCTTGCCCTTTTTCCGCCCCCATTGTAATTTCGGAACTGCTCCTTGCAGACTTGAATTTATCGCATTTTTGCGGCCGTACAACAACCCTTTCTCTGATCACAGCGGAACCGGCAAGCGTGCCAAAGGCTTTCGTCGGATCAATGAAAGTCACGTTTGCCGCGGGTTGGAGTGATTCTTGATGTCTCGTGTAAGAGTATCCATCTGGCTGGCAGAATTGGGCGGCATTGGCAAGAGCCCTTTTGCACCCGGCACGGTAGCATCGGTCCTCACCGGCATACCGGCCGCTTATTGTTTGTCCTTTATCCCTCGAGCGTGGCTCGCCGCCGTAATGCTGTGCCTTTTTGTTGTGGCCTGCTACGCGTCCGAAATAGCCGAACGGCACGCCGGTCGGGTCGATCCCGGCGCAATCGTGATCGACGAGCTGTTTGGTTATCTGGTTATGTTGATCGGTTTTCCACTGGGCTGGAAACCTATCCTCCTTGGCCTGATTTTATTTCGTCTGTTCGATATACTGAAGCCATGGCCGATCGGCCTGCTCAACAAGGAAATTCCCGGCGGAATCTGGATCGTGTTGGACGACGCAGCGGCAGGCGGCTGCGCTCGTCTTGTTCTCTGGATGACCCTGATGATCTGGCCGTGAAAAGTCTCATGGCCATTGCCGCTATTTGATCTCCGCATGATAGTCTTGCAGTGATTTCATCGTGCCGTGACCGCGCCGAAAGGCTTCGATCCCTCTTACCGCCGCCTCTGCAGCGGCAATGGTTGTGATGTGAGGCACCTTGTATTTGATGGCTGCCTTGCGGATATAGGAATCATCGTATTTGCTCAGTTTGCCGCTGGGTGTATTGATGATCAGGTCAATGTCACCATTTTTGATAGCGTCGACGATGTTCGGTCTCCCCTCGTGCAGCTTATCGATTGGCTCTGATTCGACGCCGTTTTCCGCAAAGAACTGTTGTGTTCCGCGCGTCCCTCTGAGCGTGAATCCCAGCCTGAGAAACTTCTTGGCGACCTGCAGGGCGGCGTGTTTCTCCTTGTCGGTTACGGTGATGAGCACACACCCTTCGGTCGGCAGATGCTGCATGGCGGCCTCCTGCGCCTTGTAGAAAGCCAGGCCGAAGGAATCCGCCATGCCCAGGACTTCTCCCGTAGACCTCATCTCCGGTCCCAGGAGGGGATCAACTTCGGGAAACATGTTGAAGGGGAAGACCGCCTCCTTCACACCGTAGTGGGGAATATGGCGTGAGCTGAGGGAGAAGTCGCTCAGCCGTTTCCCCAGCATGATCTGCGTGGCGATGCGCGCCATCGGAATGTTGCACACTTTGGATACCAGGGGCACGGTGCGTGAAGCTCTGGGATTGGCTTCCAGTACGTACACGATATCCTGTGCAATGGCGTACTGGATATTTATCAGCCCCAGCACATTGAGCTCCATGGCAATTTTGCGGGTGTATTCGCGAATGGTTTCCAGGTGCTTGACGGGTATGCTTATGGGGGGGATCACACAGGCGGAATCTCCAGAATGCACCCCGGCCAGTTCGATGTGCTCCATGACCGCCGGCACAAACGCATCAATACCATCGGAAACGGCGTCCGCTTCCGCCTCTATGGCATTCTCCAAAAACTTGTCGATCAATATGGGGCGGTCGGGTGTGACACCGACCGCAGCGGACACATACTCTTTCAGCATCTCGTCGTCGTGCACCACTTCCATGCCGCGGCCTCCCAACACATAGGACGGTCTGACCATTAATGGGTAGCCGATTTGCGCCGCCACCTGCAGCGCCTCCTCGAGGCTCGCCGCCATGCCCGATTCCGGCATGGGAATGGCGAGATCTTCCATCATTTTTCGAAAGCGGTCGCGATCCTCCGCCAGGTCGATAGCTTCATGCGAGGTGCCGATGATCCTGACTCCGGCCTCGGCCAGTTCCCTGGCAATGTTGAGGGGCGTTTGCCCACCGAACTGCACAATGATCCCCTCGGGCTTCTCCTTGTCATAAATGCTGAGCACATCCTCAACCGTTATGGGCTCGAAATACAATTTATCGGACGTGTCATAATCCGTCGACACGGTTTCCGGATTGCAGTTCACCATGATGGATTCGTAACCGGCGTCACGCAACGCGAAGGCAGCGTGAACACAGCAATAGTCGAATTCGATGCCCTGGCCGATACGGTTGGGACCTCCTCCAATCACCATCAGTTTCGGCCGGTTGCTGGCCGGCACCTGATCGGGAGCGTTGTAGGTGGAATAGTAATAGGCGGCGTTTTCCACTCCGCTTACCGGTAGCGCATGCCAGCCCTGATTGATATCCAAAGCCTTGCGCCGCTCACGGATGTCCTGTTCGGGAATGCCCAACAAAGATGCCAGGTAACGATCGGCAAAACCGTCCTTTTTGGCCTGTTGCAGCAGGTGATCGGGCAGCATCCGGCCTTTGTATTCGAGAATGGATTCCTCAAGGTTGACCAGCTGTTGCATTTGTTCGATGAACCAGGGTTTGATGTGCGTCTTTCGATACAGGGATGGAATGCTTGCCCCCTTCCTGAGAGCCTCATACATGATGAATTGGCGCTCGCTGGTGGGTTCGGACAGCATTTCCATGAGCTCATCCAGTGACCTTTGATGGAAATCGCGCGCAAACCCCAGGCCGTAGCGTCCTATCTCGAGAGAGCGGATGGATTTTTGAAAGGCCTCCTTGTAGGTCTTGCCGATGCTCATCACTTCGCCCACGGCGCGCATCTGGGTGCCCAGCCGGTCTTCAACGCCCTTGAACTTTTCAAACGCCCAACGGGCGAATTTGACAACGACGTAATCGCCCCATGGAGCGTATTTTTCCAGGGTCCCCTCTCTCCAGTAGGGAATCTCGTCGAGACTGCCGCCGCCGGCCAGTTTGGCGGAAATGAGGGCGATCGGAAAGCCGGTTGCCTTGGAAGCAAGGGCCGAGGATCGTGAAGTCCTTGGATTGATTTCGATCACCACCACACGCCCGCTGTTGGGATCGTGGGCAAACTGGATGTTGGTTCCGCCGATGACTTCTATGGCTTCTACGATGTCGTATGAATATTTCTGCAGGCGCTTCTGCAACGCCTCGTCAATCGTGAGCATGGGTGCGGTGCAAAAGGAGTCGCCGGTGTGGATTCCCATGGCATCCACATTTTCGATATAGCAAACGGTGATGCGCTGGTTCTTGGCATCCCTGACCACTTCCAGTTCCAGTTCTTCCCAACCCAGCACAGACTCTTCCACAAGCACCTGCCCCACCAGGCTTGCAGCAATGCCTCGGCTTGCCACCGTGCGCAATTCTTCCACATTGTACACCAGACCGCCGCCGGTACCGCCCAGAGTGTAAGCGGGGCGAATCACCACCGGATAGCCGAGTTCGGCAGCAATCTCTTCAGCTTCCTCGACACTGAAGGCGGGTCGGCTCTTGGGCATTTCTATGCCGAGCCGCTCCATGGTCTGCTTAAAGGCAACCCTGTCTTCACCACGCTCAATGGCGTCTCCCTGTACTCCGATGATCTTCACGCCGTACTTGTCGAGGATGCCGTGGCGATGCAACTGAGCACTCAAATTCAATCCGGTCTGACCGCCAAGATTTGGCAGCAGAGCGTCGGGGCGTTCTTTGTCAATGATTTTCTCCAGTGATTCCAAAGTGAGTGGCTCGATGTAGGTGACGTCCGCCATACCGGGATCGGTCATGATGGTGGCAGGATTTGAGTTCACCAGCACAATTTCGTAGCCCAGTTCGCGCAGGGCTTTGCATGCTTGGGTGCCCGAGTAGTCAAATTCACAGGCTTGGCCAATGATGATTGGTCCTGATCCAATGATCAAAACCTTGTTGATGTCTTGTCGCTTTGGCATGTGGTATCCCTTATCTTCCTGTCTGTTAGTCTGCCTTATTGATTTGCCCTCGATCGTGTTCCGGCCCATGATTTCAAGGTCAGCGATGATACTTTTTTTGTCCGCCAATGTACACAAAAAGATCCGAGAGGCTCATTCACGAACCCATGAGCTGCACTAACAACCATGCGATATTTTGAAAAAAGCGCCGGTACGTCAAGGTGGCTCACTGTGCACTGAGAACCATGAAGCGGGGGTCATGGGTGATTGGCGTTGCTGGACGACGGCGTTTACAGCCGCGGCAGCGGGATTCCTTCAGAAAGCTTCACAGGAAAAGAAAAAATAGGGAGAAAATTGTTGACAACAATTGATTGAGTGGATATGAAGTTTGTAACACATAGTAAGATCTTGTCACACATAATGAACATTTTGGATTGGCAATATGTCGCCTGTGAAAGACAAAAAATATTTTCAAATCGGTTCCCTGGAAAAGGGCATGACGATTTTGGAATTACTCGTCAACAGCGAGGAAATGTCGGTATCGGAAGTGGCCGCCAGGCTGCAGATGAATCGCAGCGCCAGTCATCGCTTTCTGGCAACCCTGCGGGAAATGGGCTACGTGGAAAAAAATGCCAACGGACGTTACCAGGCATCTTTCAAGATATTTGAATTGGGGATGAAGGTCGCCGAACGGTTTGAGATTCGCCGTATGGCCCGACCTTATTTGAGAGAACTGCAGCAGGCATATAATGAGACCGTCAATCTAGGCTACTGGGACGGACGTCAAATCATCCACCTGGATAAAGTTGAAAGCCGCGAAATTTTGCGCATGGACCCCGGCATTGGAACACCCTCTCCGGCCTACTGTACCGCGCTGGGCAAAGCCATCCTGGCCTTCCTGCCGGAATCAGAAATCAATGCATACCTCGATTCGGTCACATTGGCTCCCCTCACTGCGAATACCATCACTTCAATACAGCGCCTGAAAGAGGAGTTGCACCTGACGAGGCAGAGGGGTTACGCCATTGATGATGAAGAGCTCACCCGCTGGCTGCGCTGCGTCGCTTCCCCTGTCCTTAATTATGACGACCGCCCGGTTTTTGCCATCAGCGTATCGGGTCCAACATCGCGGATGACGGATTCATTGGTGGAAAAAATATCCATCGATGTGCAGCGCATTTGCGAACAGCTTTCCCATTACCTCGGAAAAACAGAACTTGGAAAATAGGCTCATCGTTAAGGCCATAATGCAGTCGATGCGCAATCGAACACTCACATCAAAAGGAGACCACAACAATGGCGAAGAAGAAGCTCTCACGAATTGACCTGAAGAAGATGAAGGATTCCGGAGAAATCGCAGTATGGATCACCGCCTACGATTACTGGACCGCGAGGTTTGCCGAAGAGTCCGGTATGGACATGATTCTGGTCGGTGATTCTCTCGGAATGTGCATTTACGGGTATGAAGGCACGGTCCCTGTGACCATGGACCAATGCATCTATCATTCCGAAGCCGTCCGCAGAGGAGCACCCAACACTTTTATTATTGGGGACATGCCTTTTCTTTCCTACCAGGTGAGCATCGAAGAGGCGGTGCGCAACGCCGGCCGTTTTTTTAAGGAAGCCAGGGTCGATGCCATTAAGCTGGAAGGCGGAATGAGGGTCATTCCCCAGATCAAGGCCATCGCCGATGGCGGTATGCTGGTGATGGGTCACATTGGCCTGACCCCTCAAAGCTCGGGGCAGCTAGGTGGCTTCAAGGCGCAGGGGCGGACCGTCGAGACCGCCATGGAACTGATCGAGGACGCTCATGCCATAGAGCAGGCCGGTGCCTTTGCCCTGCTGGTCGAAGCCGTTCCCCCCGAAGTCTGCCGGATCATGCGCGACGAACTCTCCATCCCCGTTTACAGCATTGGGGCGGGCATCGAAGCCGATGGGCAGCTGATGATCTGCAGCGACGTGCTCGGAATCTTTCAGGCATTTACGCCCAAATTTGTCAAGAAGTACGAAAACCTTGCGGAAAAAACCATCAACGCTTTCCAGGAGTACGTGCAGGAAGTGCGCAGCAAACAGTTTCCGCTGGATGAACACACCTACAGGATGGTCGCGGGAGAGCTCCCCAAGCTGCAGGAAAAGTTGAAATCGCGCTGATATCGCAAGAATTTCAGTAGAATTTCATTGACACAGATAAGCGGTCATCAAATCCACTCAAACCAAGAGGAGCACAACGGCATGTCTGAAACATTAAAGAAGATTCGAGATTTTATGGAAAAAGAAGGCGTTCCCGGTCGCGACGCTCATGATCTCCCCTCCTCCGCCAAGACCTTTCCCGACGGCGCCCACTACCGTGTGGAAATCGCTGGAGTCGAGCGCGCTTCCACCATGGAGGCAATGATTGACGAAGCGAGGAAGAGAAAGGTAACCATTCATCGGGCAGTAGCGACCGTCGGCGGGTCGACTTTCTGCGACTTCGAGGAACTGAAGGCCATCGCCCAGATGGCTTACGATGAAAAAATCGAAGTGGTCATGGTGGTCGGCCACCGCAAAGCCTGGGATACCGGCTCGAAAGAGCTATCCACCTTTGAGGGCGGGATGCAAGGCTTCAGGCTGCGGGGTTCGGACAACATTGCCTATCACATCGCGGACATGCTGAGGAATGTGGAGGCCGGCATAAGAGGGTTTCTGGTCTATGATGAAGGGGTTCTCGCCATACTCAATAAAATGCGTGCGGAAGGATTTCTTCCCAAAGAGACCATTTTCAAGTTCTCCGTGTTTGGTGGATACTGCAGCGCCGCCGGCGCCAAAGTGGTTGAGTCGATGGGCGCCAACTCATTGAATCCCATTTCGGATGTTTCACTGCCGATCCTCGGGAGCATGCGCCAGGCGGTTGACATTCCCCTGGATATTTACACCATCATCGTGGATTCCTTCGGCGGTATGTTCCGCGCCTATGAAGCACCTGAAATGGCGCGGATCGCCGCCCCCTGCTACTTCAAGTATGAACCCGGGACCTCCGAGGGCGACATTTACAAACCCTGGGTGACCGAAAGCTGGCATCAGGAGTTTATTAGACAAAAAGTGAAGATTGCCGCCATCGTGCAGGAAATCATGGAAAAGCACGCGCCGCGCCTGAAAACATCGGCCAAGGGAGCCGCGGATCTGGTCATGGCAAAGGTCTAACATTTGGAAATAACGCTTTATATGGTGTTGATTACATTGCTTGGATGATGCCGGTGCGGCCTGGTTGAGTGTTTATTCTCCTGCTCCAGCCGCACTTTCACCTGCCCGTCAAAAAATATGCCTCTTACAAAGGATAAGCCATGGACACGGATAACGTATTTCAAGTCGCTCTCAACACTTTGAATCAAGCTGGAAAGATTGGACATATCGATTCCCGGGTGCTGGAAGTGTTGCAAGCTCCTAAAAGGATCAATGAATTTCGCATCCCGCTCAAGCTTGAAGACGGTTCTTTCCAGGTCTTTCAAGCCTATCGAGTCCACTACAGCGATGCTTTGGGGCCATGCCGCAACGGCACCCGCATTCGGCCCAATCTGACACTGGACGAAATCAAGGCACTCGCCATTTTCATGACCATCAAACACTGCGCCGCAGACATTCCCGCGGGAGGAGCGAAGGGCGGCATCAAAGCCGATCCGAGCAAGCTCTCGCGAAACGACATGGAACGTTTGATCCGCGCGTTCGTACGGAATCTGCAACCGCGGGGGCCGTGGGTGGACGTTCCGGGAGCCGATATCGGCACGGGCGAACAGGCCATGGCGTGGATGTTGGACGAATACGAACAAATTCACGGTTATCACTGCCCGCCAGCGATCAATGATAAACCGCCGATCTTGGGGGGATCGTTGGGTGGGGAGGCCGCCACCGGACGCGGTGTGTTCACGGTGCTGACTGCTGCTGCGGCTGAGAAGAAGATGGATCTCGCCAAATGCAGAGCCGCTGTGCAGGGATTTGGACAGGTGGGATCGGTGGTTGCGACCATGTTGCACGAAGCGGGCTGCAAGGTGGTTGCAGTGAGCGACGTCTTTGGCGGGGTCTATGCCCCTTCCGGGATCGACATCAACGGGCTTTCCGAGCACGTGGCCGAAACCGGGAAAGTGGTTGATTTCCCGGGAACCGAAGCAATCAGCAATGAAGAAATCTTCGCCGCAGACTGTGAAATTCTGGTTCCCGCTGCTGTCCAAAGCGTGATTCACAGGGGCAATGAGAAACAAATCAAGGCCTCTTTGATTGTCGAGGCCGCCAATGGTCCAGTGACCACAGAAGCCGATGAGGCTCTGACCAAACGGAGCATAACCATTGTGCCGGATGTGGTTGCCAACAGCGGAGGGGCGACGGTGTGTCATTTTGAGAGGACCCAGGGATTGTCGGATGAATACTGGGATCTAAATACCGTCAATCGAAAGCTCGAACAGCGCATTCTCAAAGCCTACAAGGATGCCTCCGAAACTGCCGGTGAATTCAACATACCATCGTTGCGCATTGGCGCCTGGATCCATGCGCTGCAAAAGCTCGAAAGGGCCATGCAGCTGCGCGGCTGGGTTTAGGGATTGCCAATAGAACCGTTTTGGCAAGCGATTTTGAATGGGAGGAAATCTATGGCACTATTTGCAACAAGCGAATATTTGGAGAGGATTGGCAAGACCAAGAGGCAAATGGCCGATAAGAGCATTGACGTGCTGTTGGTTGCTGATCCTGCCAATATGAATTACCTCACGGGCTATGACGGCTGGTCGTTCTATGTACCGCAGGTGGTGGTGGTTGCAGCGGACTTGGAGCAACCCATCTGGATAGGCCGGGGCATGGATGCCAACGGCGCAAAGCACACCACTTTTCTCGCACCGGAAAACATCATCGGTTATCCCGACAACTATGTGCAGTCCCCGATCCGCCATCCGTATAACTTCGTGGCCGATGTGCTTAGCGAACGCGGACTGCGGAACAGAACCATCGGGCTCGAGATGGACGCCTACTACTTCACAGCCAAGTGTTTGGGAGAACTAAAAAAAAGTTTGCCGCAGGGCAAATTCAAGGACGCCGACCTGCTGGTCAACTGGGTCAGAAGTGTCAAGTCACCGCAAGAAATAGAATACATGAAACAGGCCGGGAAGATCATGGAAAAGGTCATGCAAACGGCCATTGATACGGTCGCTCCCGGCGTTCGCGAATGCGATGCGGTGGCGGCCATCTATCAGGCCCAAATGAGCGGGACCAGCAAGTTCGGTGGCGATTATCCCGCCATCGTTCCCATGATGCCCACCGGTGAAAAGACGTCAACGCCGCACCTCACCTGGACCGATGATCCCTACCGGAACGAGACGGCGGTGAATTTGGAGCTCGCCGCCTGCCGTCACCGTTACCATTCCCCGCTGGCGCGTACCATGTACCTGGGAAAGAAGCCGCCACAGAAATTGAAGGATACGGCTGAGGTTGTGGTGGAAGGTCTGCATGCCGCCCTCGATAAAGCCAAACCGGGAGTCGTCTGCGAAGAAGTGGAGCTGGTCTGGCGGGAAACCATCGCCAAGGTGGGTTTGGAGAAAGAATCGAGGATCGGGTATTCGCTGGGACTCAATTATCCCCCCGATTGGGGAGAGCACACCGCCAGTCTGCGGCCGGGCGATAAAACCGTTTTGCAGCCTAACATGTGTTTTCACATGATCCTGGGAATGTGGATGGACGATTGGGGATTTGAATGTAGTGAATCGTTTCGCGTCACCGAGAACGGCAGCGAAACTTTTGCCAATTTCCCCAGGAAGCTGTTCATCAAAGAATAGAGGATCCCGGGTCCTGCAGCGTATTCCAGAAGTATGGAGTCAATCATGACCGCTGACGTACAACAACCAAAACTCAACGTTATCAAACGAATCCTTGGCAAAGTGGACCCGCTGCTGATGCACGTGGAAGAATACATCCTTTCCTACGGCATCATAATTCTGGCGTTGCTGCTGGTCGGCAATGTTTTCAGCAGGGTCCTTTTCAATTACAGCTGGCAGTTCGTGGAAGAAATTGCCCAGACCATCGTCATCTTTGTGACTTTCCTGGGGTTGGGTTACTGCGTGAGAAAAGCCCGCCATATTCGCATGACTGCCATCTATGACATGCTGGGCGACCGAACCCGGAAGGTTTTTATCATTGTTATTTCTGCTGTAACCGGTGCCACCATGCTGCTGCTGGCCTATTGGTCAGCCATTTACGCATGGAATACCTATCTGCGGGCCAGTGTGACTCCATCTCTCAGGATTCCCCTGTACTTTATCTACTTTTGGGTGCCATTCGGCTTTTTCATGGCGGCCGTCGAGTACATTTTGACGATCTTCAAGAACCTGAAAGAAAAAGAAGTCTATCTATCCATTGAGCAGTTGGACATCTATGAAGATGAATGCTTGCTGGAAGTCCCTTGCGAATTCACTCCCGAGACGATGCCTGGAGAGGAGCGCAAGCCATGATCTACCGGGCGCGGCAAGGACAGGCAAGTTACGGCGAAGCCATCGGCATTCTCCTGCTGGATACTTACACCCCCTTCATTCCTGGTGACGTTGGCAACGCCACCACCTACCCCTTCCCCGTGCGATTTCAAAAAGTGCCCGGCTTTACTGTAGAACGCGCCATCCGGAAAGATCCCACCGCCTTTGATTCTCTTCTTGCCGCCGCCTTAGAACTGGAGTCACAGGGAGTGCGCGCGATAACGGGTGACTGCGGCTACATGCTGATTCACCAGCAAGAGCTCAAGAAGCGCGTCAATGTGCCGGTTTTCTTGTCGAGCCTCCTGCAGATCCCTTTTATTACCGGCATCATCGGCAGCGACAAAAAGCTTGCCGTCATCTGCGCCGATTCCCGCCAGATGAGCCCTGAAATCATCGGAGAGTTCCTGGGGTTAGAGAATACGCAGCATCTGGTTGTCAGGGGCATGCAGGATTGTCCGAGCTTTAGTGCAGCCATTCTCGATGAAATCGGATGGTTGGACGAGACACAAATAGAGCGGGAGATAGCGGCGAAAGCCAAACAGATGATGGAAAACGAGTCGCAAATAGGGGCTTTCCTTTTGGAATGCAGTTGCTTACCGCCTTACAGCGCGGCCATCCTGGATGCCGTTGGCCTGCCCGTTTTTGATTACGTAAGCATGATTAATTACGTCTATTCGGCGGTTGTTAAACAAAGCTTTCACGGCTTCATGTAACGAAACCTTTTTGCGGATCGTTTCCCAGTAAGGAAAAAGCTATGGTTACTATAATGATGGTCATTATGATCGGGGCGTTGTTGTTGAGTTTTCCGTTTATGGTTGCGCTGATCGTGGCTCCCGTAGTGGTCTTCGAACAATATTTTCCGTTCCTGAAAAAAACCATACTGATCCAGCAGACCATCGGAGGGGTCACTCCGCTGGCTCTGATCGCAGTGCCCATGTTCATCTTCGCCGCCGACATCATGACCGCGGGTCATTCTGCCGACAGGCTGTTGGACCTTGTCAATAAGTTCATCAGGCACATTCGAGGGGGTCTGCCGATCGTGACCGCGGCCGGATGCACCCTGTTCGGAGCAGTTTCCGGATCAACCCAGGCGACGGTGTGCGCCATCGGCGGCCCGCTCCGCCCAAAGCTTCTGGAAGCCGGCTATTCAAGCGGTTTTGCAACGGCTTTGATCATCAATGCGAGTGACATTGCCTTTCTCATTCCGCCGAGTATCGGGATGATCGTTTATGGAGTCGTCACCGGAGCATCGGTGGGCGAATTGTTCATCGCCGGAATCGGTCCGGGGTTTATGATTCTTCTCATGTTTTCCGCCTATTCCGCCATTTACTCTAAAATCATGGGCATCCCGACTCTTCCCAAGGCAACCTGGAAGGAACGTTTTCTGGCCATGAAAGGGGCGATCCTGCCGTTGGGATTTCCCGCAATCATCATCGGAGGCATCTACGGCGGAATTTTCAGTCCAACCGAAGCCGCCGCCATTTCAGTGCTCTACGCTTTCATTCTGGAAGTCTTGGTCTATAAAACGGTTTCCCTCAAGCAGATCCCCGGCATAGCCTTGTCCACGGGAATCGTGACTTCGGTTGTCTTCATCCTGGTGGGAGTGGGAACGGCTTTTTCCTGGACTATTTCCTTTGCCAAAATACCCAGCATGCTGCTGCCGCAACTGCTGGGTAGCGACCCTTCGCAGCTCTGGATTCTTTTCGTTATATCGGTGGCTTTCTTTGTCGGCTGTATGTTCGTGGATCCCATTGTTGTGATCATTATCCTGTCGCCCATCTTTCACCCGGTCGCCGTCAACGCCGGCATCGATCCGGTTTTGGTCGGCACCATCGTCACCCTGCAGTGCGCCATCGGATCCGCGACCCCGCCCTTTGGGTGCGACATTTTTACGGCCATAGCCATATTTCGTCGACCCTACCTGGAAGTGGTCAAGGGAGCTCCACCTTTTCTTTTCATGCTGCTCACGGCCAATGCTTTGCTCATATTCTTCCCTCAAATCGCATTGTTTTTGCGTAACCTGGCTTTCCGATAGCCCGCTGTAAAAGAAGGAAAATTTATGGAGATAAAAAAAGAAGTATTGGAGCTGAATGAGGAGGTCATTAAATTGAGGAGAGACTTCCATCAGCACCCCGAGCTCGGCTTTGAGGAATTCAGAACCTCGCAAACGGTTATGGAATATCTCGATAAGCTTGGCCTGAAACCCAAACAAATCACCAAGACCGGCGTGGTGGCCACACTTTACGGCAAGCGTGCGGGGCTTACAGTGATGCTGCGGGCGGACATGGATGCCCTGCCTGTACAGGAAGAAAACGAGGTTTCCTACAAGTCAGTCCACGATGGAATCATGCACGCCTGCGCCCACGACGGCCATACCGCCATGCTACTGGTGGCGGCAAAAATTCTGTGCCGACATCGGGACGAATTGGCGGGCAATGTCAAGTTTGTATTTGAACCCAACGAAGAAAACGTGGCGGCGCTGCAGATGATTGAAGACGGTGTGCTGGAAGATCCCCCCGTGGATGCCTGTTTCGGCATTCACCTCTGGTCCACGCTGGAATCGGGTAAGATGGCCATAACCGCGGGTCCGGTCATGGCCGGCATGAATCACTTCGATCTTGTCATCAAAGGCAAAGGCGGCCATACGGCAACACCCCAGAACTCGATCGATCCCATTCTTACCGCAGCAAACGTCATTCAGGCGGTCCAGGCCATTCAAACAAGAGAAATCAGTGTGTTGCAGCCAACGATCATTATGTTCGGACAAATCGAAGGCGGCACGGCCTCCAATATTATCCCCGACAAGGTGACCATCAAGGGCACCATGCGTTTTCTGCACGCAACCAGTGAGGGCGAGGAGGGGCCTGAACATCGCTTCGAGCGTATTGTGGCCAACACGTGCAAGGCCTATCGGGCCGATTACCAACTGGATTTCGTATCGGGACATCCGACTCTGGTGAACGATCAAGCCTTGACAGAAGTGGTCAGATCGGTCGCCCGGAAAGTATTGGAAGAATCGTGTGCTGCCGAAAAGATTGTGTCCTACGTTTCGTTGGCGGGCGAGGATTTCTCAGAGTTTGCCGCCAGAGTTCCGGGAGTTTTTTATTTCATTGGTGCAGGCAATCGTCAGAAACAAACCGATTTCCCCCATCATCACCCGCGCTTCAACATTGACGAAGATGTGCTGAAGCTTGGAGTAGAAATGCACGTGAGAACCGCGATGCACTATTTGAACCGCGAGCATAACATGGAAGAAAGGGGGTGAACAGGAACGACCTTTTGTTTCTTGCGAGCAATCGGGCACCATCAGGTCTACGGTCGGTGTCCATCGGGAAACCCCGCAACTCAACTTTGTGCGGCTGCCCCTTTGGGTAAGCAGGGTTTCCTTTAAACCATTCAACCATTCAACCACCAAGGAGTTTCACATGAAAAGACGACATCTCATGACAGTAATCTGCCTCTCCCTGGCTCTGGTATTCTTATTCGGATTCCATGCGGCCAAAGCATCCGCTGCCAAATACAGCTGGTGTTTCGCTCTGGAAGAAATCGAAGGGAGCATGCAGGACGCTTTTGCCAAAAAGTTCAAGGAAGTAGCCGAGCAGAAGTCGAATGGTGACATCCAGGTCGATATTTATCCCTACGGTCAGCTCGGCACTTCCAGTCAAATCACCGAGCTCCTGCAAAACGGCGCGGTGGAGTTCGCCTTTCAATCGCCGGGACATTTGGGTTCCTACATCCCCGAAGTACAGATCTTCTCGGTGCATTATCTGTTCCCGAGCAATGAAGAAGTGATCAAAAAGGTCCTGAAGGAAAGCGCCGCTCTTTATGATACCCTGGGCCATTGTTATGAAGCAAAGGACTTCAGGCTGCTCTCGATCATTCCTGAAGGCTGGCAGATCTGGACAACCAACAAGGAAATTCGTAAACCGGACGATTTCGAAGGTTTCAAAATGCGGGTCATGACCTCGCCACTCTTGGTCGAAGCGTATAAGGCTTACGGAGCCAGTCCCACACCCATGCCCTACTCGGAAATCTACAGCGCGTTGCAGCTAAAGATGATTGACGGCCAGGTGAATCCCTACTTTGCCATCGAGGAAATGAAGTTCTACGAAGTGACCAAGTACATGATCAAAGCCGATCAATTGATGTTCATCTGCACCTTCGTGAGCAACAATGAGTTCTATAAAAACCTCCCCGACGATATCAAGAAGATCGTGGATGAAGCATCGGCTGCAGCGACGGATTTCATCTTTTCTTATCAGGATAAGCTCAACGAGGAGAGAAAGGGAAAGATCCTCAAGGCCAAGCCATCCATGGTTCACTACGAGCTCACTCCGGAAGAGCGGGCAGCTTTTCAGGAAAAAGCCATGGTGGTGCGGGACAAATACGTTGAAATCGGCGGCCCGCAAGCCAGGGAAATCCTCGATTCGCTGGTGAAGGAAATCGAAAAGGTCCAAAAAGAGATCGGTTCATAGCGAGCAAACGGGCTTCTCTCGTTTTTCACTGAGCTTACAGCTCATGAATAGAGTCACGAAATCGACCTTGGCAGGACCAAACTCCGCCCTGCGAGGGAACCATCTTGGGGGCGGGTTTTTGGTCCTTGCTGGAGAGCTTGGGTTAGTGTGCTGAAGCAAGTCATAATATCGCATAGTCAGGAGAACGCGCATGCAACAGAGCGAAATTTCTCTGAAGGAGATCTACAGAGCAAAAGAAAGAATATCATCAATTGCCTGGCAAACTCCTTTGATTCCGTCCCCATCCTTATCCGAACTGACGGGCGATTCGGTGTATTTGAAGTATGAAGGGCTGCAGCCCACTGGGTCTTTCAAGATTCGCGGGGCCGCCAACAAACTGCTGAGTTTATCCGAAGAAGAAAAGTCGCGCGGGGTCATCGCATTTTCCACCGGCAACCACGGACGGGCTGTGGCTGCGGTAGCTAAGCAACTGGGCATACGCGCCGTTATTTGCCTGTCCAATAGAGTGCCTCAATACCGGGTGGAAGCCATGCGTCAGCTGGGTGCGGAAGTGGCGGTGCACGGAGTCAGTCAGGATGAAGCATACGCCTATGCGATCGAGTTGCAGCGCGAACAAAAGCTGACAATGATCAAGCCATTTGACGATCCTTTTATAATTGCGGGTCAGGGGACCATCGGGTTGGAGCTCATGGAAGACCGACCCGACATTGATACCGCCATCGTGCCGGTGTCGGGAGGCGGATTGGTTGCGGGGATTGCTTTCGCCCTGAAGTCGGCGGACCCGTCCCTGCGTGTGATCGGAGTTTCCATGGAGTGCGCACCGGCTATGTATCATTGCTTGAAAGAAGGCCGCCCGGTTGAGATAGAAGAAAAAGACAGCCTGGCGGACGCGCTGCTTGGAGGGATCGGCCTCGACAATCGTTACACGTTTCCCATGACCCAGACCTACGTGGACGATATGGTCTTGGTCTCGGAAGATGAGATTGCCCGGGGCATGTTTTTCGCGCTGGACAAACATCATCTGGTGGTGGAAGGATCGGGCGCGGTAGGGATCGCTGCTCTGCTGTCGGGGAAAACCGCGAATCTCGGAAAGAATATCGCAGTGGTGATGAGCGGAAGCAATGTGGACATTGCCTTGCTCACCCGGATTGCCGTTGAGCAGCAATCACCCGGCACCTGAGTTCACCCTGTAGACCGATTGGGCACGGAGGCATTCCATGCTTTACTTTGAAGTATCAGAGTACCAGGAACGGTTGAGAAAAACCAAAGAAGCTATGCAGCAGCGCGGCATCGAAGTATTGCTGGTTACCGATCCTGCCAATATGAATTACCTCACCGGCTACGATGGCTGGTCGTTTTATGTGCATCAGGGAGTCATCGTGGCACTGAACCGGCAAGAACCGATCTGGTTCGGCAGGCAGCAGGACAGCAACGGAGCACGCATCACGACCTGGCTGCAGGATCACAATGTGCGCGGCTACACCGACGACTATGTGCAATCCCAGGTGAAGCACCCGATGAGCTTCGCGGTCGATCTGCTCAAAGAAATCGGCTGCGACCGAAAAGATCTCGGCGTGGAAATGGACAATTACTACTTCACCGGCCGCTGTTTGGATCAGCTGCGGCATGATCTGCCAAATGATACCATCAAGAATGGTGATCTGATTGTGAACTGGGTTCGCAGCATCAAATCCGCCCAGGAGATCGACTACCTGCGCATGGCCTCGAGAATTGCAGAAAAGGTCATGCAAACGGCTGTCGATTCCATTGATGTCGGGGTGCGGGAAGGCGACGCCGCAGCCAATGTTTACCATGCCCAGATAAGCGGAACAGCTGAGTTCACCGGCGACTACAGTGCCATCATTCCCATAATGCCCTCCGCCCTCAGAACTTCCACCGCCCACTTGTCCTGGGTCGATAGAAAGTATGAAACAGGCGATGTAGTTCTGCTGGAACTATCGGGATGCAAGAACCGGTATCACGCCCCTCTCTCCAGAACAGTCTATCTCGGTAAGCCGCCGGCGGAACTCGACGAGATCGCCAAAGTGGTCATCCACGGCCTCAACAGGACACTGGACTTCATCAAACCCGGCGTGACCGCTGAACAGGTTGAAGAAACCTGGCGACATGCCATTGCCGGCAGCCGCGTGGTGAAGGAATCACGCGTTGGCTATGCATACGGGTTGAATTATCCTCCCGATTGGGGGGAGCACACCATCAGCCTGCGACCCGGAGACCGAACTGTTCTCAGGCCCGGTATGACCATACATTTCATGCCGGGAATCTGGCTGGATCGATTTGGCTTCGAGTGTAGCGAACCATTTCTGGTGACGGAAAATGGCTGTGAGACATTTGTGGATTTTCCAAGGCAGCTTTTTGTCAAGGAATAACGACCGGACTTAATGTGACGCAAAACAATCCCATGCGAGCAGGAGAACATGCAATGAAAAAGGAAGCCATTTACACGGTTAACGCACCGAAGCCCGGGCCTTATTCACAGGCGATCAAGTACGGCAATCTCATTTTTGTTGCGGGGCAGACATCGGAAGATCCAGGAACCGGCAAACCCGTTCATGACAGTATCGCCCAGCAAACCGAGCGCATTTTGAACAATACCGCGGCAATTCTTGAGGCTGCCGGTTCCAGCCTGGACAAGGTATTAAAAACCACTGTTTACATTTCTTCGATGGACCATAAAGCCGAGATGAGCGAAGCCTACAAGAAGTTTTTTCCAAATGATCCCCCTGCCCGCTTGACCGTTGCGGTCGCAGGCATTGACGATGGGCTTGATGTCGAAATCGATTTTATCGCTGCTGCCGAATGATTGACCTGCATCAATTTCTGCTTCAGTGCGGCTCTCCATCGAACACCCCAACCATTTTGCCGCTTCAGGACTGACAAGGACGCTGATCACTGCGCACCCCTGCTGTTTCAGCGGGGGTGCGCGGAATTGTAACCTTGCCGAAAATGCCGCTTTACGAAGAGGTATTTTTTATTTTAAACGGACCTTTTGCAGACTCAACATGCCACTTTGCGCCGCCTGCACTCAGGAGCGCACTGCGACGCCGTTCAGGGCAGGTGCTGTTTGACCCAATTTGCATGGCTTGTCATCTTCATCAGCCGGGTGGTTCTCAACCTGAGCTTTCGGGTAGTCTACCCTTTTCTGCCGGCGATCAGCCGCGGGCTGAGTATTCCTCTTCAGCAGGCGGGACTGTTCCTCACGGCACGTTCGGTAACCGGTTTGGCAGGCATTTTTTTTGGCATGTGGGGAGAGCGCATCGGTTATGTGCGGTGGATGCTGGTGGCGCTCTCCATTCTTTTCTTGGGAAACACGCTGGTTTCCTTCTCCAGTTCCTTTTTATGGGCATTAGTGGGATTCGCCCTTCTCGGACTGGCACAGACAGCCTACGTACCCGTTTCACAGGCATACGTCAGCGCCAGCGTACCCTATTCCCGGCGCGCCCGAGTCATTGGTTTGATCGAAGCCAGTTGGTCGGCAAGCTGGTTTCTGGGAATTCCCGTCTGTGGTCTGCTCATTGCCCAGGTGGGATGGCGCAGTCCCTTTGTGCTCCTGGCACTGGCCTCCCTGCTGATGCTCTTTTTCACCGGTCGACTGAAGGCGCCGCAGTCGGACCGCGTCGCTATCTTCCAGCCCGCAGATCCTTCCCACGCATCCCTGCTCGCCAGAACGGCACCGTCTCTGGTTCTCTTTTGCACCTTTCTGATGGCCTTTGCCAACGAAAACATCATGATCGTTTTCGGTGCCTGGCTGGAGCAATGTTTTTCCTTGCGGGTGGAAGCTCTGGGCTTTCTATCTTCGCTGGCGGGCCTTGCCGAGCTGGCGGGCGAACTGACGGTTGCACTGGCCGTGGATCGACTGGGAAAACGCCGCACCATCTGTGCAGGGCTGTTGACAGGCGCGCTGGCCTATCTTTCCCTGATAGCAGGTCAAGGTTCCCTGCTGCTCGCCATGCCGGCGTTGATGACCGTGTTTTTTCTGTTTGAGCTGACCTTTGTTTCCATGATTTCCTACGTATCCGAGCTGGCGCCCATGCAGCGCGGCAGGTGGCTGGCAACGAATTACAGTCTTAATGTGGCCGGCCGCATGTTTGCCTCGCTCTCCGGCCCCTGGCTGTGGACCCACAATCACAGCATCCTGCCAAATGCTCTGACTTCCTGTTTGTGCACTCTGTTGAGCCTTGCTCTGTTCCTGTGGTCCATTGCTCCTCCGGTAAAGCAGACCCAATGACATCAACGCTCACTTGATCCAGCCCATCTGTCCGCCGACGAACAATCCCAGCACAGCGAACGAGAAGAGGATGACCAGATAATCGATCAACTGAAGACGATTGGCGCAGCGCAGGGTGCGCCCTTCCCTGTCAAAGCCCCGCATCTCCATGGCCATGCCCAGTTGTTCTGCAAGCATGAAGGACTGAACCGTCAGAGGCACCAGCAGTGCCATGATATTCTTGATGTTTCGGGGCCGGAAGCGCAGATCGATGCCGCGCGATTGCTGTGCGTCCATGATGTTTCGCGTCTTTTGTCCGATCAAAGGGACATAGCGCATGGCCGTTGTGAGGATAAAGCTGAAACGGTAGGGAACATGCATTTTCCTCAAGGCATCGCCCATTTCCTGAGGCGTGATGCTGCTAAAAAAAATGAAGGAGACGGTGAGCAGATTAACCAGTTTAGTCGCAGCAGCCATAGCCTGGCCGGTATCAAAAGAAAGGTATACAACGACAAAAACCATTGCCACGGTCGGCCACAGCAGTCGCATGGAACGAACCCACTTGTGGGTGAGCCCTCTGGTCAAAATAACCAGAAGGATGATGGCGGACTGGATGCCGAGGATCTCGAGTGCAGAGGCAGCAAGAACCGATCCCAGGCATGCGCCGCCCAGGAAAAGACGGGTTCTCGCATCCAGGCTAGCCGAGTTGCGCTTTTCCAAGTGTATGGCCCTCCCGGCTCGTCCATTGTGTATGATCGACGGTCGGTTGCCCGGGCAGCGCGTGCAACTTTTCGCTGACTGCTCGAGGCGATCCGTCGGCAATCACCTCTCCAGCCTCCAGAAGGATCCAGCGATCGGTCGCGGCCCTGGCAAATTCCAGATCGTGAGTCACAATGATCAAGGTGAAGCCGAATTCTTCCAATTTGGCCAGAAAACGCACCAGGGCCCGCCTGAAATAACCGTCCTGGTTGACTGTGGGTTCGTCCAGCACGACCATCGGAGGTTGTGCCGCAAAAATGGAGGCGAGCGCCACACGCTTCTTTTCCCCCTCACTCAGACGAAAGGGAGAACGGTCCAGCAGCCCACCCAGTTTGAAAATGTGAAGCACCCGGTCGATCCACTCGTCATCAACGCCCTTATGCATGCTTGCCCCCACACGCAATTCCTGGTCCACCCGCAACTTGAAGAACTGATCATGCGGATTTTGGAAGGAGAGGCCCACGTACGCTGCCAATTCACTGGTCCTCTTGGCGCGAGTGTTTTCACCGAAAAGCACAACCGAACCACTGCAGGGCTTCAAGAGTGCATTGAAGTGCTTGATCAATGAGGTCTTGCCCGCGCCGTTCCTGCCGATCAACGCTACCGATTCCCCTCGTCTTATTTCCAGCGACACCTCTTTGAGAATCGTTTCACCATCCATTTGCCGGCACAGGTTGTGCGCAGACAGTATGGGCGGATCGTTGGGCACCATGCGCGGCACGCGCTGTGGATAGCTGACAATCAGCTGTTTTGCCGCAAAGATCTCTTTCCCTTTTGCCGGTGTTCCGTCGAACAGTACCCTGCCGTCTTCCAGAATGATACAGCGTGTTGCCTCCTCAATGGCGCTCTGCAAGCGCTGTTCGATCAGGATAATCGTCTTGCCGGCCCGGTGCAGGTTTCTCAATCGGCCACGGACCAGGGCAACGCCTTCCCAATCGAGCTCGGCAAACGGTTCATCCAGCACCACGACCGACGGCTCCAACGCGAGTACGGAAGCTATCGCCGCCAGCCGTTTTTCCCCACCGGAAAGCCCATCCGGCGCACGTTCCAGAAGATGCTCGATATGCAGAGACGCCGCAACCTCAATCACTTTTTCATCGATGAGTGCTGCCTCTCCACCGAAGCTTTCCAGCCCGAAGGCGATGTCCTCCGCTACGGTCGCGTTGAACAGCTGTGCCTCAGGGTTCTGCAGCACCAGCCCGACCTGCGCAGCCAGGTCTACAACCGCGAGGTCTCGAGTGTCATGCCCGGCTACGATGACGTTCCCCGACAGCTCTCCTTCCACAAAGTGCGGGATCAAGCCGTTGAGCAGATAACCCAGGGTCGATTTTCCGGATCCGTTGGCACCACCGACCACCACGTATTCGGCGCTGCCGATGCTGAGATCGATACCTTCCAGTACCCATGCATCGGGGTCGTAGCGAAAATGTACGCCGCGCAGTTCAATCACCGTTTCCACACGCCCCCTTTGCGCAGGAGCTGCAGGACGAGCAGCGCCATGATGGCTCCGCCCAGCGAACTGACACTGAACGCAATCATCAAGGTCGAAACCGCCATGGTCTTTCCCATCAGCATCGGGGCCACCAGCCAGACGCTGGTGAGCGAACCCACAATGCCGGTCCCCACAATTTCGCCAAGTCCCGCCGCGTAAATGTTGTTAAATGCACGGTACGCCAGCCCGGCCAGAAGTGCGCCGAATATGCCCCCGGGGAAGGCAAGCAGCGTTCCCAGCCCCAGAATATTGCGCAGCACGGCGGCCACAGTAGCCACCGCAACGGCATATCCCGGCCCCAGTAGCACGGCGCTCAACACGTTGACCATGTGTTGGGCTGGAAAACATTTGGAAATTCCAACCGGGATAAAAAAAGGCGACAACGCCACTGCAACCGCGACCAGGACCACAGCTTTTGCAACCTCCTTAGCCTTCATGCCCATCCCCTTCCGTCAACCTTGATCCTGTTCCCGTCAACCATCTTCTGATTCTGGGCAACCAGACAAAAGAAGCCGCGTTCCCAAAGGGAATGCGGCTCCAACTTTCACAGATTTCCCCACTGCGCAAAGGCTGCTCCGGCCCTTGCGGTATGAATTGGTTGGCGCCACTTCCCTACGCTGGCATTACCCAGATCAGGTGTTGAGGGTTGCCGAACGATGTGTCGGCTCTCAGCCTAGCCTCCCCTAGTGACACTTGCTAAGTAACACACGCAATCGGATCAGATCAATTGCTTTCTGTACGCCATGTCAGTCACGGACCACCTCGATGAGCGTAACTTCGGGGGGCGACAGGACTCGAATAGGCGGTCCCCACGTTCCCGAACCGCGACTGGTATACAGGCAGGACCCCTTGCCGAGCCGATAGAATCCGTCCTGCAAGGGATAGACAAAGTGAACCAACCAGCGAAACGGGAAAACCTGGCCTCGGTGCGTATGCCCCGAGAGCTGCAAATCAAACAGGCCGAGGGCAGCCGGCGTTACCGCCGGCCGATGTTTCAAAAAGAGCGTGAAGAGCCCCGTTTGCCCAGACGCGAGAAGTGCCGCTTCATCTATCAATGCGCCTCCGGCCGCATCGTCGACACCCGCTATTTGCAGCACATCCTGAACATTTACAACAGTGTTGCGCAACACCTCGAAGCCAAAACTCTCGGTAAATTTGATCGACCTGCTCAGGCCGGCGTAATATTCATGGTTTCCGATGACGGCGTACTTGCCGAAGCGGGGATTGAGCTCATTGATGGCCACGTGAATCTCGTCCATCCGATCGATATTGCCATCCACCAAATCACCGGTGCACACCAAAACATCCGGATCTTCGGCACGAACCTTTGCAAGGATTTGTTCCAATCGCTTGCTGCCCACCAACAGCCCCAGGTGAACGTCGGAAATCTGAGCTATCTTGAGACGTTGAATATTTGCCGGAAGTTTTGAAGTAGAGACGGTGATTCTTTCGGTCGTGACATTTTGCGCCTCAAACAGGCCATAGACAAAGATCAAAGCGGCCAGAACCAGCACGGCCACCGTAGGATTTTTACCCGTCGGGTCGGCCGCTGGCGCCCCGGTCGTCACTTGAAAGGCCTTGAACACAAAACCAAGCACAAGCAGTAATGACAACCCCCAGAACGAGATGAACAGGAATCCCATCCAGCCGTATCCGAGGCAGGCCATGAAGCGGGCGGAGACATCATGCCCGGATCGCTCCAGAAGGCGCGTGGTGATGGGAGCAAACACCATTGCCGTTAGAAAAACTATAAAGACGCCCCTGGCAGGGCTGTGTCGGGGCAATATGACTTTGGTTCTGAAATAGAAGAATGCGTGCATCAGAGAATAGATGGAAACGAAAGTGATTAGGAACCGCAATCTGCCCTCCCGCAATCGAACAGTACTCTGTGAGTTTTTGGCAACCGCTCGATACATATCCTTTTTTCGACCGGATGACCATCCTCATGTGATGTTATGGTTTCATTCAAATCCTTCGATGCGGCCGGCCATCGGTCATGTTATTTTCTCTTGCCCGATTGCCTAAAAATGTCTACATGGAACTTTACGTCCCGTCCCAAAAGGCCGCCGAGCTATTTTCCAGAACCGGAACGAACTGCTCAGAAAGTGATCAAGTGATCATTACTCGGCTGAATGCACCTCCTCTTAAGTAAGACGGCAAGGCTGTCACAAGCACACACATGGGCGGAGGCGTCACATTTTCCCAATAGAACCGGCCGCGTCGATAATCGAGGCGCGCAAAAAAGAAAGTGCTGCAAATGAACTCAAAAACGCCTGAGAAAGCAAGCGGGGTCCTGCAAACTCTTCGTCGAGGCAGCAGCGGCTTTCTGCGGGATTCGGCAAAATCGTTTCAACCCAGTTCGGACGACACATGGGTGTCGTCCCGGCTCATTCGAACCTGCCACCTTACCGATGGGGCAACGGTGGAAGGGGTTGCACACCGAGGGAAGAAGGGATATCAGCTGGATACCGTGGAACGGGTCTGCGGGCTGCCACCCGACCAGTTCCGCAACCGGACGCGCTTTGACCGCTTGACTCCCATAGACCCCAAGGAAAGATTTCGCCTGGGGGACAACGGCAATCCATCCATGCGCATTGTGGAGCTTATCGCTCCCATCGGCAAAGGCACTCGGGGCCTGATCGTCGCACCGCCAAAAACCGGCAAGACGCGGCTTCTGGAAGAGATGGCGGGGGCCATTCACACTGCTGACCCCAACACTCGAATCATCGTACTATTGATCGACGAACGCCCGGAGGAAGTCACTCATTTCAGGCGTAATGTGCCGGCGGAAGTCCTCGCCAGTTCCAACGATCAAAGTATCGAATCGCACGTCAATCTGGCTGAGCTGACCCTCGCTCACATCCGCTCTGAACTGGAATGCGGCCGAGATATTGTCGTGTTGCTCGACAGCATCACACGCATGGGGCGGGCGTTCAACATTCATGGTGCCGGCGTAGGCCGAACCATGACCGGCGGGCTGGATGCAAGAGCCCTCGAGATTCCGCGCCGCTTCTTTGGCCTGGCACGCAATGTCGAAAATGGCGGTTCGGTGACGGTAATCGCGACGGCACTCATCGATACAGGTTCGCGCATGGATGAGCATATTTTTCAGGAATTCAAAGGCACCGGCAACAGCGAGATTGTGCTGGATCGGTCCTTGGCCCAGGCGAGAATTTTCCCGGCCATCAACATTCTGGCCAGCGGCACACGCAAGGAGGAGCTGCTCTACACCAGTCAGGAAATCAGGTGGCTCCAGGTGTTGCGCCGCCATTTGGCGGACAGCGATGCCAAAACCGCCATGCAGGATCTGCTTGGACTGGTGAATACGACCGAGAGTAATGCCGAACTGTTCCAGCGCGGCGCCGATATGAACCGGGGGTGAACTTTTGCCGAGTTGAACAGGGGACGGTATATCTTTTCATCCAACGAGCGCGTGAGGAGTGTGGTGAAGATAAAAATATTCTCTGTCGGCGGCACAATCGATAAGGTCTACTTTGACAAGTTGAGCCAGTACCAGGTGGGCTTCCCCAGTGTCAGAGCGATTCTCGGGAGCCTGCCGATTGCGTTTCGCTATGAGATCGAATCGCTGCTGAGGAAAGACAGCCTCGATATGGACGATGCCGATCGCGAGCTCATCAGGCGCCATGTGGCCGAAGAGAGTTGCCGCCGGATCATCATCACCCACGGCACCGACACCATGATCGAAACGGGTAAGGTCCTGAGCGATATTGCCGAAAAATGCGTTGTTCTGACGGGAGCCATGGAGCCGGCAAACTTCAAGTCGAGTGATGCCGTTTTCAATATAGGAGTTGCGGTGGGAGCGGTCTCGTCCCTGTCGCACGGAGTCCATATCGCCATGAACGGGAGGATTTTCAATCCCTGGCGATGCCGCAAAAACCGGGATCTCGGTGTTTTTGAAGAATTGTGAAGGAGCCGAGCTCCATCCTATTGATCTGGGATTTGATCAACTCGTGAGGACTCCATGAAGGCGTTTGCCCTGATCTTGTTTCTAGTTGTTTTGTGGCCGACGCCGGTGCTCGGTCCAACAAGTGCGCAGGCGGTTTCAGACCGTCAGTACCCGACATCAACCCTTGATGAAGACCCTGCCAAACATCACATACTGAAAGATTTCGAGCATTATCTTGCCAGGGTGAAACCGCTGCTTGAGCGCTATGGGTACGCAGCGGTTTTTGTCGCGGTCACGATCGAAGGGTGCGGCATACCGGCTCCCGGTCAAACACTCCTGATGGCCGGCAGCCTGGCCGCCGCAAATCAGGAAATGCACATCGTGCTGTTGCTGCTGGTAACCGTCTTGGCGGCGATTCTGGGAAATACCGCGGGGTTCCTGATGGGCCGCTGGGGCGGGCGAGCCATCCTGACCCGATTTAAGGTAAATGAGGAGCGCATGGCGCGCGTGGAAAACCGTTTTCGGCGCTACGGCGGCATGCTGATCCTGGTCGCTCGCTTTCTGGACGGGCTGCGCCAACTGAACGGCATTGTTGCAGGCATCCTCGATATGCCCTGGTGGTACTTTACCTTGTACAACGTCTCAGGGGCTCTCTTGTGGACTCTCTTCTGGGGTCTCGGACTCTATTACCTGGATGAAAACATATACCTCTTCCACAGAATCCTGGAGCATCTCGGCATTTGGGTACCCATCCTGGCGATGACCAGCTTCCTCTTGTTGATGGCTTATCTGCTGCGTCGGCGCAGCAGAGCCAACCCAAACATTCCCTAGCAGTCGAGGATGTGAATTCTTGTTTGCGTCGCCGCCCTTGCTCCTTTACGCCGGACCCTGGCCCGCAGAACCCCTGTCCGGCACACGCTCGCCTTCATCGCCTAAGCGGCGAACATCTGCCGAGGACCCTTTTGGGCCATCGCACGTCATAATGCCCGACTCGGTGTTTCAAATGTGCCAAACCGCCCTGGTATCCTATCATCCAAGGAGGGAAAGGCATGCAGACCGAGCAGAAGCCTATCCTGGTCTGCAGGCCGCTGCAGGCTGTTGCAGAATAATCCTGCAATCGGCTACGGTGACGCCTTCTCCTTCCGGGTGGACGAGCAGCGGATTGAGATCCATTTCGCAGATTTCAGGATGGTTCACAGCCAAATGGGACATGCTCACCAGCAGTTTCTCGAGTGCGCCTATGTCAGCCCTGGGTCTGCCCCTGAACCCATTGAGAAGCCTAAAGCCCTTGATATCATGGATCATGCGCACCGCTTCTTCACGAGTCACCGGTGCCAGGCTGAACTTGACATCCTGAAAAACTTCAACAAAGATTCCCCCCATGCCAAACATCAGCAGGGGTCCGAAAATTGGATAGCGATTCATGCCGAAAATCACCTCCTCGCCCTGAGGCGCCATCTTCTGCACCAGCACCCCGTCAATCACTGCTTCGGAGCTATAGTCCCCGGCGTTTTCGACAATTTTCAGAAAACCTCGCTGAACAGCGGCCTGGTCGCGCAGGTTGAGCAGGACTCCACCGGCATCGGATTTATGGACGATCTGCTCGGAGACGATTTTCAGCACCACGGGAAAACCGATATTCGCCGCAATCTCGACTGCCTCCTCAGCCGTTCTGGCGAGTTCTGTAGGCAGCACATTGAATCCGTAGCACTTGAGCAGATCGAGTCCGCCCACTTCTCCCACATAACGCTTGCCGGCATTCATGTGCTTGTCGATGATCTTTGCCGCCTGCGCTCTGTCATGCTGAAGCTTAAAGGGCTTGAGCTCATGGCGGTTGAGCCACTTGCTGTAACGGTAGAGCGCTCCGAACGCCTTGGCCGCATCTTCCGGAAAACGAAAGACAGGATAGCCGTGTTCCTGCAGGAACTGAACTCCCTCGGAAACGTCCACGATTCCCATAAAACAGCTGAGCATCGGTTTGCGTGATCCTCGCGCAATGCGTGCAATGGCTTTGGCGATGCCGAGGGCGTCGGTCATGGACTGGGGTGTGAGTATGACCAGTGCACCGTCCACTCCCTCGTCTTTGAGCACCGCGTTCAAGGCATTTTCATATCGCTCCTGAGTTGCATCGCCAATGACGTCGACCGGATTATGAATGTTGGCAGTCGAGGGCAGGTGCTCGCGCAGGGATTCTATGGTCTCATCCTGGAAGCCGGCAAGTTCCAATCCCGCGGTTATCGTCATATCAGTCGCCACAATCCCCGGGCCTCCCGCGTTTGTGACAATGGCCACGCGGTTTCCGGCGGGAAGCTTTCTGCTGACTTTACCCAGTGCGGTAGAACTCTTGTAGGTGAACGCGCTGGCAAAATCGAACAGTTCATGGATGGATTCGGCGCGAATGATGCCGGATTGTTCAAAGATCGAATCATAAACCGCTTCCGACCCGGCCAGAGCCCCCGTATGGGACGCTGCTGCACGGGCTCCCGCGCTGGTCCTTCCGGACTTTATCACCAGCACCGGGGTCCGCCTGCGCCCCGAAGTAATCTCTTTGACGGCTTCGATGAACTCTCGCCCCCGTCGCAGTTCTTCGAGATAAATCATGATCACCTCGGTATCGATGTCCTCATGCAAATACTGCAACAGATCCAGTTCATCCACATCCGCCTTGTTACCGATGGAAATAAACTTGGAAAAGCCGAAGTCGCGGTCTGCGGCAAAGTCCAGTACCGCTGTGCACAGCGCGCCGCTTTGAGAGATGAAGGAGATCTTGCCGGCAGCAGGCATGCGGGTGGAAAAGCTGGCATTCATCCGAACCGACTCGAGGGGATTGATCACACCGAGACAATTGGGCCCCACCATGCGCACCCCTGCCTCTCTGCAGAGAGACACGATCCGGTTTTCGATTTCTGCCCCCTGTTCGCCCGTTTCTCGAAAACCGGCGGATACAATGACGATTCCTTCAACACCTTTGGCTATCGATTGCTTTACCGATTCAAGTGCCGCCCGGGGTGGCAAAATAATGATGGCGAGATCCACTTCATCCGGAATTTCATCGAGTGCAGCATAGGCTCTCACCGACAGGACGGAGCGAGCATGAGGATTCACCGGATACAAGGTTCCGGTGTAGCCTCCCTTCAATATGTTCGAGAAGATATCGTGTCCAACTTTCCCCGGTGTCGTCGATGCGCCCACAACCGCAATGGCCTGTGGCGAAAATATTGCGTCCAGTCCGTTCATGCTAAACCCCGCTCCTTTCAACTTTGAGCATCACCCGCATCGAAATCCATCACTATGAATACGTCGCCGCCTTCGCCTCTGAGAACTTTGGCATCGGCATACCTTTTTTTGAACACGTGAATCATGCCCGTGTTTTCTCGCAAGACACTCGCCACAAAGCCTTTGTATCCGTTCTCCCTGGCAATGTTTTCGAGTTGCTCCAGGAGGTGTGAGCCGATCCCCAGATTCTGATAGTCTTCTCTTACCACCAGAGCGACCTCAGCCCTGTCTGCCTCTTCTTCCCCCTGAGCATAGGAAGCAATGGCTATGATTTCCTTGCGGCCACCCATGGAGGTGATGCCGACCAGAGACATATTCTTCCGGTAATCGACACTCGCCCAATGCTTTTGCACCGTCTCATGGGAAAACAGCTTCTTGTAATAAAAAAATCTGTAATAGATCGTGTCTTCCTTGAGGGAGTAGAAAAAATTGCGATAGGCAAACTCATCCGACGGCATGAGCGGTCGAAATTCTACCACTGTTCCATCCTGAAGCTGCATGGCGGTCTTGTATCCCTCAAGAAATATGAGATCGTCCTCGTGGGGCGGCAGTTGGTCGGCAAAAATGTAGTGACGCTTTTTGGCCACCTCGATCAACTCCTCGCGAAATTTTGGATGGGCGATCTGCGCCAGTTCCATAACGCGCTGATAAATGCTCTTCCCCTGAAGTTCGGCGATACCGTATTCGGTCACCACAAAATTGATGTCTCCGCGGGTAGTCGCCACCCCCGCCCCTTCGCTCAGACTCGGCACGATGCGGGAAACTTTGCCGTCTTTGGCGGTTGATGGCAGCGCAATAATGGAGAAACCGCCTTTGGACATGGCACTTCCGCGAATGAAGTCGACCTGGTCGCCTATGCCGCTGAAAAAGAGGTAACCGAGGGAATCAGTGCAGACCTGGCCGGTGAGATCCACCTCGAGGGCCGAACTGATGGAAATGAGGTTGTCATTCCTGGCAATGACCGCGGGATCATTGACGAATTCCGAGTTCCTGAAATAAAACATCGGGTTATTGTTAACATAATTGTAGATTTTTTCCGTGCCCATGCACAGAGAAGCCACGGCCCGCCCGGGCAAAAGAGTCTTTTTCTTGTTGGTGATGACTTTCTTCTCAAACAGAGGCAAAAACCCATCGGTAATGAGCTGGGTATGGATGCCGAGGTCTTTTTTACCGTCCAGGTACTTCAAGATGGCATACGGAAGCTGTCCGAAACCGATCTGGAGAGTGGCGCCGTTGGGCACCAACTGAGAAATGTAATGGCCTATCCTTTGTTCGATTGCGCTCTCCCGCGGGCTGGGTACGTATGACCAAAGAGGTTCGTCGTGCAGGACCAGACACTCGATTTGATCCACGTGCACAAAACTGTCTCCCCAGGTTCTCGGCATTTTCGGATTGACCTGGGCGATGACCAGCTTGGAATTTTCCATGCCCACCCGAGTGATGTCGACAGAAACGCCCAGGCTACAATACCCGAACCTGTCGGGCGGGCTCACTTGGATGAGGGCTACATCCAGTCCAATGCGTTGGCTCGAAAAAAGACTCGGGATCTGCGACAGGTACGCCGGAATATAGTCCACCTTCCCTTCAAACGCGGCCTTGCGCATGTATTCGCTGATGAAGAATAATTTCAGTGAGAAACGACTGGTAAAGGACTGGTCTTCCACGTACTTGGCAAGGGTGCCCGAGAGCATCTGATAAACGACGATATCCTGCAGGTTCAAGTCGCTGACCAAAGCCCTGATGAGATGTTGCGGCTCGCCGCAGCCCGTGCCGATAAATACCCGGCTGCCGCGCTTGATCCTGGAAACAGCCTGTTCCGCGCTGACCATTTTGTTGGGGCAGTAATCCTTGAGCCATTCGACATGCCCCAGACAGTCCATTGAATCCACCACGGCCTCTCTTTCCGGCCGAAAAAATGGGAATGTTGCACATGCCGTTTTTGTATCTTCGCTCATGTTTGTTTCCAACCTTTTCAATTAAAAAAAATGTAGGGAGACCGTTCCCGGTGCTCCATCAATCCATCTTCTAGAATAAGGTATCAGTGCTCTTTAAGCAAACCCACCTGCAGACAAACTGCCCGACAGTGCCGTCGAACACCGCTTGACATCGAATATTGGCTGGCTTAGTGTCGGTTGCGAGAGTCGTTTTCCGCTGCTTTTCCATTACCCATTGCGTTATTTATCAAGAGTGGTTGACTGATTAGGAGGAACACGCACAATGGCTGAAGATCTTCTTGAAAAAGGTGCGATTATTCAAAGAGACAAAGAGACCTATGCCATCGCTCCCCACATTCCGGGGGGCATCATCACCGACTTTAACCTGTTGCGCAAGATTGCCGATGTGGCGGAGAAATACGGCGCTAAGGCGGTCAAGCTCACGTCGGCCGAGCGATTCGCACTGGTGGGGCTTCGCCCCCAGGACATCGACGCAGCCTGGAAAGACTTGGGTCTCTCTCCGGGAGCAGCCATCGGTCTCTGTGTGCGCTCGGTCAAGATCTGCCCGGGCACCACGTTTTGTCGCATCGGCATGCAGGATGCCGTTGGAGTGGGCCTCAAGCTGGACAGCAAATATCACGGCTACAGCCTGCCCTACAAATTCAAGATGGGCGTATCGGGATGCCCCAACAATTGCTCGGAATCTTCCATCAAGGACGTTGGGCTGGTGGGAATGGCCAAGGGCTGGCGCGTTCTGGCGGGCGGATTTGTATCCGGACTGAAACCGCGTTTGGCGGACGTGATTGCTTCCGGCCTGAATGACGACGAAGCCATGGCCCTGGTGGATAAAATTGTGGAATGGTATCAAGGGGCCGGCAAGGCGAAGCGTCTGGGGCGGGTGATCGATGAGATCGGCCTGCCGACATTCATGGAACAACTTGGCCTGCCCGTGGGTCAAGACTGAGCAGGAAACATCTTCACCATGCCTCGCATGGTGAAGATGAATCGGCGATTGCCTTTGCCGTGTTCATTCTGAAGCCTGCACTTTGCTGAGACGGCGACATGAATGGGAGTCATGCATGATGGAACAGGAATTGGATCTCTCCATAGCGAGCCTGGGCGAATGCCGCATCCCGTCGCCCATGACGGGCGTGCAGTTTATCGATGGAATCAGGCACGTACTTTATCATTCCGATCTGGAAGAAGTGGGAAGCTATTTCAAATCGGGTAAAATGCCGCCTTTTTTTGAAATGGCGGGGCCAAGAGAGAAAATCTACTTTGATCCGTCCAAGCTCAAATGCGGCATCGTCACCTGTGGAGGCTTGTGCCCTGGGGTGAACGACGTCATCCGAGCCATTGTGCTGAGTTTGCACTTTCATTATGGAGTGCAAACGGTGTTTGGCTTCCGATATGGCTACGAGGGTTTGACCTACAAAAACGGGCATACGCCGCTGGAGCTCAGTCCCGCTGCAGTGAACGACATCCACCAGAAGGGCGGCACCATTTTGGGTTCATCGCGCGGTCCCCAGGACGTGGCCGAGATGGTGGATACGCTCGAGCGTTTGAATGTGGGCATACTTTTCACCATCGGCGGGGATGGAACCTTGCGAGGAGCTCAGGCCATCAGTCAGGAAATCGCTCGGCGCCATCTGAAGATTTCCGTCATTGGAATTCCCAAGACCATCGATAACGACATATCCAATGTGCAGAAGTCGTTTGGCTTCGAAACGGCGGTTTCGGAGGCCAGCAAGGTCATTTACGCCGCCAACAATGAAGCCAATGGAGCCTGGAACGGCATCGGGCTGGTCAAGCTCATGGGCCGGGAATCGGGGTTCATCGCCGCCTATGCGACCATGGCGACAAGCGAGGTGAACTTCTGTCTGGTGCCGGAAGTGCCCTTTTCTCTGGAGAGTTTTTTGAGTGCGTTAAAAACGCGGCTGGAAAAGCGCAGGCATGCCGTGATCGTCGTCGGTGAAGGGGCCGGGCAGGAGTTGATGCAGGCGACAGGTCGGACGGATGCGTCCGGAAACATAAAGCTGGGTGACATCGGTGTTTTCTTGAAAGAACAAATAACGAGCCACTTCAAAAATCTCGGCATGGACGTGACGCTGAAATACATTGATCCCAGCTACACCATTAGAAGCATGCCGGCCAATCCTCACGATTCGGTATTTTGTCTGCTGCTGGGCTACAACGCCGTGCATGCCGGCATGGCCGGACGAACCAGTATGGTGGTCGGTTTCTGGAAGAATGAATTTACCCATGTGCCCATTCCCATGGCGACGTGTGAGCGCAAACGCATCGATCCCGCGGGAAAGCTCTGGAGCAATGTGCTATCCTCCACGGGCCAACCGCGCAACATGCGCTAGCTGGGCAATGCTGCACCAGCCTGAGCTCAAAAGTCCATCCGACTCATGCTCGACCAACAGTCCGGTGCATTCCGGCAGATCATTGTGATGGGGTCTTTTGCGTAAACAACCGGGTACTCATTTGGACATACTGAACAGTTCGCTCTTCGGGTTCCGACAGACCAGCAATTCTTTTCAAGGCGAACTTGACACCAGTGATGGATGGTTATGCCGGCACGGTCATGATGGTCCATCAGGAGTTTTTTATGCCCTTTGATCAACGCTATCTGGAAGCTGATCCGCATTGGTACAAGGACGCGGTCATCTACGAAACTCATGTCAAGAGCTTCTTCGATAGTGACGATGACGGCATCGGCGACTTCCGCGGCCTGATGCACAAACTCGACTATCTCAAGGACCTTGGCATTACGGCGCTGTGGCTGCTGCCGTTCTACCCTTCGCCGCTGCGCGACGATGGCTACGACATCGCCGACTACTATGACGTACACTCAAACTACGGCACGCTGCGCGATTTCCGTGAGTTTTTGAAAGCGGCTCACTACCGCGGCATCCGCGTGATCACCGAACTGGTCATCAACCACACTTCGGATCAGCACCGCTGGTTTCAGAGAGCCCGCCGGGCAAAGCCGGGGACTTCTCTCAGAGATTTTTACGTATGGAGTGATACGCCGCGCAAATACTCAGATGCAAGAATCATTTTCAAGGACTTTGAAACCTCCAACTGGACATGGGATCCGGTGGCCAAGGCATATTACTGGCATCGCTTCTATTCCCATCAGCCGGATTTGAATTTCGATAATCCCCAAGTGCAAAAGGAAGTCATCAAAGTACTCGATTTTTGGTTCAGCATGGGAGTCGACGGGTTACGCCTGGATGCCGTTCCCTACCTGTACGAACGGGATGGGACCAACTGCGAGAATTTGCCTGAAACTCACGAGTTTTTGAAAAAACTGAGAAAACACGTGGAAAGTAAACACCAGGGCAAAATGCTGCTGGCGGAGGCCAACCAATGGCCCGAAGATGCAGTGGCGTACTTCGGCGCTGGCGATGAATGTCACATGTGCTTTCATTTCCCTATTATGCCTCGTATTTTCATGGCCTTATGGATGGAAGACCGGTTTCCCATTCTCGACATTCTCGATCAAACGCCGGAAATCCCGGAAACCAGCCAATGGGCTATGTTTCTGCGCAATCATGATGAGCTCACCCTGGAGATGGTGAGCGATGAAGAGCGCGATTACATGTATCAGGTGTATGCCAAGGATCAACACGCCCGGATCAATCTCGGCATTCGCCGTCGGCTGGCACCGTTGATGGGCAACAATCGACGTAAGATCGAATTGATCAACTTCCTGCTGTTTTCCTTGCCCGGCACTCCGATCATGTATTACGGCGACGAGATGGGCATGGGCGATAATTATTACCTGGGCGACCGCGACGGGGTGAGAACCCCAATGCAATGGAGCCCTGACAGAAACGCAGGATTTTCCAAAGCCAATCCGCAACGGCTCTATCTTCCTACCATCATTGATCCGGAATATCACTTTCAGGCCTTGAACGTGGAGAATCAGCAGGCAAATCTTTCCTCCCTCCTCTGGTGGACGCGCCGCGTGATCGCGATGCGCAAGCGTTTCAAGGCGTTTGGACGCGGCTCCATTGAATTTCCCTTTTCAGATAACCCCAAGGTTTTGGCATTCCTTAGAAAATATCAAGAGGAGACGATTCTTGTGGTGGCCAACCTGTCGCGCTTTTCCCAGGTGGTACACCTGGATTTATCGAGCTACGACGGGTATGAGCCCGAGGAGGTCTTCAGCAGCAACAAGTTTCCCCCCATCAACAAATCTCCCTATCTGCTGACCCTGGGTTTCAACGATTATTTCTGGTTTGTACTGCGCAAAGTCAGAGATGACCAACAACCGGCAGTCCTAAGACACCGAGGCGAGTTTGCCGTCGCACGGCACTGGCAGGAATTCATCGAGGGGGAGCAGGGCGAAATCTTTCTCAAGACGGTTCTGCCGGAATATTTGAAGAGTTGTCGGTGGTTCAGCCGCAAAGCCAAGACCATTAGAGCCATCAATGTCGCTGAAGAGATGCTCATTTCACGGCAGAAGAGGGTTCCGGCCGCTCTGTTGTTGATCATTGAAGTGCATTTTACCGAAGGCGCGTCCGAGAGGTATCTGCTACCCATTTCCTATGCCACCGGGCGAGAGTCTCTCATGATTCAGCGGGAATTTCCTCATGCGGTAATCGCGCGACTGCGGGTCGGCGATCAGCAGGGCGTACTGTTTGACGGCGTGTATCATGAAGAGTTCAGGAACACACTGTTGCGGGCTATTTCAAGCAGGCAGACAATCAAAGGAAAGCACGGCGAAATAGTCGTGCATCAAGGCAGACAATACAAGAGGTTACTGGGAGGGAAGAAGCTGCCGTTGCCGTCACAGGTCCTCAAAGCGGAACAGAGCAACACCTCGATAGTCTGCGAGAATACCTTTTTTATCAAGCTGTACCGGCAATTGGGCGAAGGAGCCAATCCGGATCTTGAAATATCCAGATTCCTCACTGAAAAAATCGCTTTTCCTTCTGTTCCCGCTTTTGCCGGAATTCTAGAGTATCATCGCCCCGTCGGCGAACCCATCCACCTCGCACTGGTTCAAGGCTTTGTCCTTAACGCGGGGGACGCCTGGACGTATACTTTGGAGTCGGTAAGGCAATATTTTGAGAAGATCCTGGCCAAGAGAGGGGCACTGGAGGCTCCCCAGATATCCGGGTCTCCATTCGAAAGGACGGCACAGTCTGAGTCTTCACAGCTCAAGGAATACATCGGTGAGTTTTACCTGGAAATGATGGGGCTGCTGGGTAAGCGAACCGGAGAGCTCCACCTGGCGCTGGCGTCGGAAAGCGATGATCCTGCATTTGCTTTGGAGCCCTTTTCCAAACTTTACCAGCGATCGGTTTATCAGTCCATGCGCAACATAACCCGCAGAGCCATGCAGGATCTCAGGAAGAGCTTGGGGAAACTGCCCGAGCAACTGCGCGAAAAGGCACTGATCATTGTTGAATCGGAACGGGAAATCCTGAACCGGTTAAGGCGGATTACGGAAAAAAAGATAGAGGCCGTGAAGATACGTATCCATGGCGACTACCACTTGGCCCAGGTGCTTTATACCGGTAATGACTTCATGATCATTGACTTCGAGGGGGAGCCGAGCCGGCCACTATCCGAGCGCAGAATCAAGCGATCGGCCTTCAGAGATATAGCCGGCATGGTTCGTTCTTTTCATTACGCCGTCCGCAGTGCCCTTACCCGGCATCCCGCCATCCGCGAAGAGGACATCGCGGTGCTTGAGCCATGGATACAGCCATGGTACTTGTGCGTGAGCCGGACCTTCTGGAGATCCTATCTGGAAACTGTGGGACAGGCGCCATTTGTTCCCACCAACCCGGAAGAACTGGATATCCTGCTGCAGTGTTTCCTGCTGGAAAAAGCGGTCTACGAGCTTGGCTATGAGTTGAACAACAGACCCGAGTGGGCTTCGATTCCCATGAGCGGGATCATGCAGATTTTAACGCACATGTAACGTGTGATTCACCGCAACACCCAAGAATTTCTGATTTTTTAACTGGATCCCCGGCCGGCGGCAGCGCCGCTGAGTGGCTCTGCAGGGGGACAAATAACACTTGTCGGCAGCTCGGGTGTTATGCGATAGAATGCGATTCGAATCAGTCGCTTGAGAGATCATTGGGGTCCACACTGGATGTAGAAATCGGAGGGGTCATGAAGAAGTTCTTGATTTACGGTTTCCTGTTGGGTTGCTGCTTTCTCCCACATTACACATTGGCTGAAGAGGTCGTCAGGATCGGTCTTCTCGGGCCAATGAGCGGGCCGTTGGCCGAGGAGGGAAAGCAGATGAAGGAGGTCGCGGAACTGGTTGCCGCCAATCTGAATGCACAAGGAGGGGTGTTCGGCAGGAAAATCCAGATGGTTATCGCAGACGATCAGGGAACCGTTGAAGGGGGCAAAACCGCTGCTCGGCAATTGACCGGCCAGCGGGTGGCGGCAGTAATTGGGAGCTACTCCTCCGCGGTTACCGATGCAGTTCAGGGAATCTTCAGCCAAGCGGGGATACCGCAAATCAGCAACGCCTCTACTGCAGTGCCATTATCACGCAAAGGCATAAAAACCTTTTTCCGGATCTGTTCGAATGATGAAGATCAAGCGCAGGCCGCGGTCGAAGCGATCCTTGAGGGAAACTACAAGAGGGTCGCTATCCTGCGCGACAGCACCCTCTACTCCAAGGGCCTGGCCGATAACACTCGATCCCTGTTGGAACAAAGGGGCATCCAAATCGCCTTTGATGAATTTCTACCGACCGACCACGGCAAATACAGAGAAAAGCTTGTGCAAATGCGAGAAACAGATCCTGATGTGATTTTTTTTGCCGGTTACTATCCGGAAGCCGCCGTCCTGCTGCGACAGAAAAGAGAACTGAGATGGCAAGTGCCTATTATCGGCGGTGATGCTTCTAATAATCCGGACCTCATCAACATTGCCGGGAAAAAGGCCGCCCGGGGTTTTCAATTTTTGAGCCTGCCTCGGCCGGGAAATCTACCTTCCCTCAAAGCCAAAGAGTTGCTCTCTCAATTCAGAAGTGAGTACGGGCGTAGGGTCAGTTCCATCTACGCAGTGCTGGCAGGAGACGCCTTGGGTGTGATCGCCGTTGCCATGGATCAGACCCGGTCGACCGACGGGGGCATGCTGGCAAATTACCTATTGCACGACCTCAAAGACTATGAAGGATTCACCGGTCAGATATCCTTCGATAAGGATGGCGACCGGGAAGGTCAGATTTTTGTCGAGTATCAGTATGACGCAAGAGGAAAAGCCGCATTGCTGCTTTAGTGGATATGAGGCATGGTGAATACCCCGGAAAAACCGGAGCTCCACTGGAATCGAAAAGAGCACGACAATCTGATACTTCGCCTTGCAGGCATGTGGCGTATTGGCAAAGCCATTCCTTCGTCGGAGCAAGTTAAGAAAGAGATCGAAGGCAGCTCGGACCTGCGCCGAATCTCCTTCGACACAGAGCGGCTGCTGGCTTGGGACAGCTCATTGCTGACCTTTCTGGTCCAGCTCGAGAAAGAGTGCCGAGACCGTGCCATTGAAACCGACAGGGAGGGATTGCCGGAAGGGGTGCAGCGACTTCTGAATCTGGCTACGGCGGTCCCGGCAAAAAAGGATGCGCGCCGTACCTCGGCAAAGGAATCGTTGCTTCGGCGGGTCGGCAGGCAAGTCTTGGATTTCGGTCATGGCAGCATGGAAATGCTTGCTTTCATCGGTGAAGCCTTTTTGGCACTTTTAAAATTGATGAGTGGTCGAGCTCGCTTTCGCCGTTCTGACTTGTTTTTGTTCATGCAGCAGAGCGGGGCTCAAGCGTTGCCGATCGTATCGCTTATCAGTGTATTGGTGGGGCTCATTCTAGCTTTTATAGGCGCCGTCCAGTTGGCTCTGTTCGGAGCGCAGATTTATGTGGCCAGCCTGGTGGGAATATCCATGATTCGTGTGATGGGCGCCGTGATGGCCGGTGTCATCATGGCAGGTCGCACTGGGGCTGCGTTTGCTGCACAGCTGGGGACCATGACCGTCAATGAAGAAATTGATGCCCTGACAACCCTCGGTATCTCGCCCATGGAATTTCTGGTATTGCCGCGCATGCTTGCCCTCTTTTTCATGATGCCGCTGCTCTGTATCTACGCCGACCTCATGGGAGTTCTTGGTGGGCTCATAGTCGGCGTGTACATGCTCGACCTCAATTTTTGGGAGTATGTCAATCAGACGCGTGCAACCGTTGCCTTGAGCAATTTCTGGATAGGGCTGACCCATGCGGCGGTGTTCGGGATACTGATTGCTCTTTCCGGCTGCCTGAGAGGAATGCAATGCGGAAGGAGCGCATCGGCGGTGGGTTTGGCCGCCACTTCGGCAGTCGTCACGGGAATCGTGAGTATCGTCGTTGCGACCGCGATCATAACGGTTATCTGCGACATACTGGGCGTTTGAGATCACCAGGCAGGTCGGGTTTTGCTGCAAAGTTCCATCCAATCGGCATCGAATAGGCCAAGCATGAATGATTCACAGCCTGTCATCGAAGTTCGGGACCTCACCATGGCCTATGGCAGCTTTGTTCTACAGCGGGACCTCAATTTCATCGTCAAACGTGGAGATGTCTTCATCATCATGGGCGGCAGCGGATGTGGGAAAAGCACCCTGCTGCGGCACCTGATCGGACTCAAGGCACCCGCCCGGGGCAAGGTCTTGTACGGTGACGTGAGCTTCTGGGAACTCGATCCAACCGAACGGAAGCGCATGATGCGCGGATTTGGCGTTATGTATCAAAGCGGTGCATTGTGGAGCTCGATGACCCTGGCAGAAAACATTTCGCTGCCCCTCGAGGAGTACACCACACTCAGTTCCAGGCAGATAGATGAGATCATCGCGCTCAAGCTTGCCCTGGTCGGACTGGCTGGATTTGAGGACTATTATCCGGCTGAGATCAGCGGCGGCATGCGCAAGCGCGCGGCTCTTGCCAGGGCCATGGCGCTGGACCCCGATATTCTTTTCTTTGATGAGCCTTCGGCCGGCTTGGACCCGATCAGTGCGCGGCGCCTGGATGAACTGATTCTGGAGTTGCGCGACAGTCTTGGAGCAACCATTATCGTGGTGACGCACGAGCTCGCCAGCATTTTCGCCATAGGGAACAACTCGGTATTTTTGGACGCGGACAGCAAAACCATGATTGCCAGCGGCGACCCGCACCGACTGTTAACCGATTGCGAACACCCAACGGTGCAGAATTTTTTGACGCGCGGCCAAGACATGCGGGGTAATGGTGCGGAATCATAACGCAATGAAGGTGCGGATGTTACCATGAGCAAGAAATCAAACCCGGCGGCTATCGGCGCTTTTGTGATTGGCGCCGTTATTTTGATCGTAGCGGCAATTGTTGCTTTTGGCAGTGGTCGATTCTTCAAACAGACTCAAAAGTATGTCCTGTTCTTTGAAGGCTCCGTGAATGGACTCGCTGTGGGGGCTCCGGTGGCTTTTCGGGGAGTGAGAATCGGCTCAGTTACGGACATTCGAGTCCTGTTTGACGGGAAGGACCTCTCCCTGAAGATTCCCGTTTTCATTGAAATTGACCCGAGTCGAATTCAAGAAGTCAACAGTGACGATGCCGTCAAGGAACTGGGCACACGCAAACTTATAGATATTCTGCTCGATCACGGGCTCAAGGCACAACTGGGAATGCAGAGCCTGGTGACCGGACAGTTGTATGTTAACCTGGATTTTCATCCACAAAAACCTGCCCGGCTGGTAAAAAGGGTGAGCGAATATCAGGAATTGCCGACCATCCCCTCCCCCATCGAGGAAATCTCGAGAACCATCGAGACGCTTCCCTTGGATGACCTTGCAAATAAGCTTTTGTCAGCCATTGAGGGGATAGAAAAAGTGGTGAACTCTCCTGAATTGAAAACCACCATGAAGTCCCTTGAAGAGGCCATCATAGAAGCAAAAAACGCGTTGAAGAACATAGGCCGGCAGGTCCAGCCCTTGTCCATGAACCTGGAGGAAACCCTGGGTGACGCGCGCAAGCTGCTGCAAAATATGAACGCACGGGTTAATACACTGATGTCCGGCATTGAAAGGACCGTCAGTGATACGAGATCTACCGTGAAAAATATTGATAAGCGCATTGATCCACTGGTCGGCACTATTCAGGAAACATTCATTGCGACCCGAGCCGCCTTGAAGCAGGTCAACGCAACCCTGGAGGGAATAGAAGGAGCAACGGGCGAAGGCTCCGTGCTGCACTACCAGGTCACCAAGACGTTACAGGAATTGTCTGCTGCAGCCAGGTCCGTGCGCATTCTGACAGATTACCTTGAGCGCCACCCGGAAGCTTTACTGCGGGGAAAAAGCAAATGAACTCGGAGGGATATTAAATGATTCGCATTCCATATGCGCGCTCGACAATAGTGGTTCTTGCCGCACTGACATCGTTCCTGGGAGGTTGTGCCAGCACCCGGCATGCGAATTTCTATACTCTCCAACCCATCCCCAGTGCGCAGAAACCGCCGGCGCAGCCTGCCGCTCCCGGCTTCCTTTCCCTTGGAGTGGGCCCGGTTCAATTCCCGGACTATCTTGACCGGCCACAAATCGTCACACGGATTGGTGCCAACGAAGTCAAAATCACCGAATTCGAAAGATGGGCGGGAGATCTGAACGCCAATTTCACCAACACTTTGGCTGAAAATCTTTCCATTCTCCTCGGCGCCGACCGGGTATCCACCTACCCGTGGCAACATTCGGCAAAAGTCAACTATCAGGTAACACTGGATATTCTCCAATTCGACGGAACCCTGGGTGAGCATGCCGTGTTGATTGCTCGCTGGACGATCTATGGCAGGGACGGCAGAAAGAGCCTGTTCACAAACAAGTCTACCTTGAGGGTCCCGGTTGCCGGTTCTGATTATCAGGATTTAGTCTCGGCCGAAAACCGGCTGGTTACCGAGTTGAGCCGCGAGATCGCGGCACGGATCGCTGTGCTTGCACGAAATGAACCGGCCTATCCGGAATGATTTCTGGTGGCCCATGCTCATTTTTTTGCTCCTCTCCTCCTGGCCCTGTCTGAGCAATCCCGTCATGCCAATGATTTATTTTCATTATTTTCATGATAGGCTGCATCCTCATGTGGCAAGGTGCCGACAGGTGTTATATTGTCGGTTGACATGGTGGGAATGTTCGGAAAACGATGTGAGAACGTGCCTCAAACGACGAAACATGATAAATTCCGTGCGGCTGAGAATAAGCGAGAGCAAAGGAGCTGCGACGATCTACAATGACAGAAAACGATAATATCCGCCGTTTATCCAATGGCGACAAGGAAGTCATCCTGGTGGGGACCGCCCATGTTTCCCGTCAAAGTGTCGAACTGGTTGCGCAAGTCATCGAACAGGAACGACCGGACACCGTCTGCATTGAGCTTTGCCAGGCCAGGTATCAATCCATCGTCAGTAAGAAGGAATGGCAGGAGACGGATCTTTTCAGGGTGATCAAAGAGAAGAAGGCGTTCCTGCTGCTGTCCAATCTTTTTCTCGCCTACTTTCAGAAGAAGATCGGTCAGAAAGTCGGGATTACCCCCGGCCAGGAGATTCTGCAAGCCATTGCATCTGCTGAAGGTATAAACGCTCATGTGCAGCTGGTGGATCGCGATGTGCGGGTTACGCTTTTACGAGCCTGGCGATCCATGGGATTTCGATCAAAATTTAAGTTAATGGGTCACCTTTTGGCCTCTTTCAAGGATTTGGATGATATCACCGAACAAGAGATAGAAAGGATGAAGAACAAAAATGTGCTGGAAGAGCTCCTCACAGAACTTGGGGAAACATTCCCCGAGATCACCAGAGTTCTCATTGACGAAAGGGACCGCTTCCTCGCCCACATGATTCGCTCGGCGCCGGGCAGTAAGATCGTTGCCGTGGTGGGAGCCGGTCACGCGCAGGGGATCCGAAAATATTGGAACGATCCCATTGATATCGAAGATCTGAAAGAGATACCGCCCGCCGGCAAGCTGAAGGGGTTTTTCAAATGGGGGATACCAATTTTGATCCTGAGCCTGATCGTGCTTGGTTTTTTTAAGGCAGGCAGCAGTGCAGGCTCTCATATGATTATGCTGTGGATCGTCGCCAATGCAGCCCTGGCAGGCGTTGGAGCGGCAGCGGCGTTGGCTCACCCGTTGACCATCGCTTCGGCCATGGTCGCATCCCCCATCACGTCCCTCAATCCCATGATTGCGGCAGGCTGGGTTTCCGGCTTGGTGGAAGCGCTGCTCGGCAAGCCGCGCGTGATCGATTTTGAAAACCTGACCGAAGATCTTGCCTCCCTCAAAGGATTCTGGAAGAATAAGATCACCAAAATTTTGCTGGTGACCGTCTTTACCAATATTGGCAGTTCACTGGGGACCTTTGTGGCAATCCCCCTGATGCTGAAAATGCTCGCCTGAAAAACCAACGGCCAAGGCTTATTGAGGGCAACAGCAAACATACCCTAACCGGGTATTCATTCAACCCGGCTTGAGCAACAGAGGGCCGTGAGGGACCGCGATGAGTGATGCACAACCGCAGCCGGATCGCAACACCGTGGAGCTCTGGAAATATGTCAGCCTGGATCAATATGTGCGCCCCAAATCACCTGCCGGAGAAGCGGTTCGCAAGGGTTTCCTGGGCCTGTGGGATAAGCTGCAAAAAGGTCTCACCGGAAATGACGGCAACGACGGATCCGTGGACCATCCTTACGTGGATCAAGCGCTGCTGCACAGCGTGCCTCAGCAGCTATTGGATGATGCGGCACCGGAACCCAACTGGAACGATTTGACAGTCGCTCTCGATGAAGCTCTGGAGGAACGCTTCCTCAATGGTTCTCCAGCTTCACACGTGCAGTTTGTCGTCCTGCCTTCGTGCAGCGGAACGGACGGTGTTTTGCTGCACTGGTCCTTGATAAAAAAGTGGCAAATCATTACCCCGCCGGATCCCGCAGAAATTTTTCACGGTGGCCAGGAATCACTGGCTCCGCTCCGGATCAGCTCGTCGGAGAATTTTGTGATCCCGCATTTGGAGCGCTGGTATATGCGGCATCACGACGGGTTGACAGTCATCCGCAAATTGATCGCTTTGCTCGCTGCCCGTGCCCCCCGCTGTGTGATAGGAGTCAACAGCTGGTCCTGGGCGTATTTGAATAAGGTGTTGAATCTTGGCACCTATTTTCAAACGCCGCTCATCTTGCAGGCGCTCGATCAGCAACGCTTGACGACATGGCTTAAGGGGCTGGCCGGCAGAACAGGCCGAAAGATTTTTGTGTTCCGCCAAACCGACAACGGCAATCTGGTTTTGCCCCTGCCTTCGTCCCTCATTCAGCCGGACACCAACGAATCCGCGCAGCAACAGATGCTGGAAGATTCGGTTTCGGCAAAAACCACCAAATTCACTTGGCACCTGGCAAGCTATGCGCGAGGCATTCCGCTGGTTGCATGGGCCATCTGGCGCTATTGCCTACGTTCCACACAACCCGCCTTCACGGCCGATGAAGACGACAAACTGGCAAAAGCATTGCGTTCTGACGATGAGCACACGGTATGGCTGAAACCGTGGTCCGCAACGGAACTTCCTGCCATGCCCGGCAAAACCAACAACATTCACATCTTCACACTGCATAATTTGTTGCTTCACGGGCAGTTGGAGATCGAGTGGCTGGCCCACCTGTTGCCCTTCTCCACGGCGGACCTTCTCACTACTCTGAAACAACTGGCATCGCTGCAGCTCATTGAACTGGAAAAAGGAATGTGGCGCGTTGCGCCGTTGGGGTACCCTTCAATCAGAAATTTTCTGCAGCGTGAAGGCTACCTGTTGGATTCTTTTTGAACCTGCCCATTGGAGCCAGGCCGGCTGGATTTCCGGCAACCATTAAAGCGGCTTGCAAAACCGCGCAAGGTCTTACCGCAGACGGAAAAGCTCAGCATGGTCTGGTTTGCGGATCAGGCCGGAGAGCACTGATGGCCAGGCCGGGAGGACCCCATGAACGCCGATAAAAGTGTGCTGCAAATCTTCAAAGATGTGGGAATGATCGAACTTATGCAAATTCTGGCAGTCGTTCTGATGGCCTGGATGATCATTCAAGTAGTCAAACGCTTCCTTCCCTGGGTTGCCCAAGTATCTCCCAGTCGCTTTCGCTTCCACATTCTCCCGTTAATTCCGATACTGCGGCTGTTGATTCTGATTGCGGCGGTTGTCTTGATTGTTTTTATCCTCACGGGAGCCACTTTTCAAAAGATCGCTGCCGTTGCGGGTGCACTCGCCTTCGCGGTAGGATTCGCATTCAAGGGGTACATCACGAGTCTGGCTGCTGGAGTGATCGCCATCTACGAACATCCCTATCGCCCCGGCGACTGGGTCAAAATCAATGACGCCTACGGTGAGGTCAAGTCAGTGGAAACCAGGGCCTTGCACCTGGTTACGCCGGATGACACCATGGTCACTATCCCTCACAACAAAATATGGGAGAGCAGCGTTTATAATGCCAACGATGGTCAAAGAGAACTGATGTGCGTGGCTCACTTTTACCTGCATCCGGAGCACGATGCAAAATCGGTGCGCCACAAGCTGGAAGATGTGGCACTGACCAGTCCGTACCTGCAACTGGAAAGGCCGGTGGTGGTCGTCTTGAAGGAAGAACCCTGGGGTACTCACTACCAGTTGAAAGCCTATCCCGTTGACAGCCGAGATCAATTTCAGTTCATCAGCGATTTGACGGTGCGTGGCAAAGACGCATTGGGCAAAATGGGCATTGCCCCGGCGGCGGTGGTCTTGGCTGCTGTGAACAGCGGCTAGGAGCGGTCACTGTATGCCTTGCCGCTGTTACCCCCAGTTCCGTAGCGCCAAAGGCCGATCAATTGAGCTCAATGGAAAGGATGTCAGAATCATTTTCACCGTCCAAGCAAAGGAGTGGCCGGATGCAAATTTTAAACCCCAGAGGATCAAGGCTTTTCCCGGTTTTTTCATTGGTTCTCGCCGTCAGTTTACTCCTGCCGGTATTTAGCAGGGCGGCTGAATTGAAGGAGGAATACAAGTTGACCCTCAATGTCGGCCCTTCCTATTACTGGGGTATGGGAGCAACCCGGTTCGTTGAACTGGTCAAAGAAAAAACCAAGGGAAAAATCAATATTAAGCCCTACTACAGCAGCACCCTTCTCAAGGGGGCTCAGCTCAAATCACCGCAGATGGTTGCCAAGGGTGTCATCGATTGTGCTTACGAATCCACCATCAATTCATCCACTGTCATTCCTGAAATGAACGTGTTCTCCCTGCCGTTTTTTATCAATACCTACGAGAACCTGGATAAACTGGAAAATGGCAAGACCGGAGAAGCCATCTTTGCCGCCATGGACAAGATCGGTCTTAAGGGGCTTGCCTGGGCGGAGAATGGATTTCGCCAGGTCACCAACAGCAAGCATGTTATAGCCGAGCGATTTGAATGGATTGCGCATCCGGGTTGTCGGCAGTCCTGTTTTCATAGACATTTTTCGCCAGTTGGGGGCAGATCCTGTCAATATGAACTGGGACAATGCGGTGGCCGCTTTCCAGCAGAATGTGGTCGACGGTCAGGAAAATCCGGTCGGGATCCTGGTGCCGTCAAAGATCTGGCAGTATCACAAATTCATCACCTTCTGGAACTACCTGGTGGATCCGGTGATCATCTATTGGAATAAAGAACAATGGGAGGCATTTTCACCTGATATACAAAAGGCCGTCTTGGAAGCAGCTCAGGAGTCGGCCAGGTTTGAAAAGGCTCTCTGCCGCGCCGGGATGGACGGGGGTAAGTCCATCATGATTTTGCGGAATGAATTCAACTACACCATGGAGTTTCCTGATCCGCTGAAACTCTTTAAAGAAAACGGCATGACCGTTACCTTTCTTACGGATGCTCAGATCAAAGCATTCAGGGAGGCGACCAGGCCCGTCTACGAAAAATGGGTGCCACAGATAGGGCAGGAGTTGTACGACAAGGCATTGGCCGACATGCAGCGATAAACGGGGTTAAGGCTTCGAGGGATGCCCTTCGGATTGGCTGCTCCCGGGGGCAGTGCCATAATTACTGCAAGTGTGTGGCCAGCGACGCCCATTCTGGTGCCTGGTTACGGGCAGCGCCTGGTGGAGAGCGTAAGCATTGGATTATTTTCAGTTCATCATTTTAGTTAAAATGCTGGTGAGCATCGTCATGGTGGTCCTGCTGTCGGTTCTGGCAGAACTGGTCAGTCCCAGGTTTGCCGGGGTGCTCTCGGGCTATCCGCTGGGAGCTGCCATCAGTTTGTTCTTTTTCGGCTATGAATTGAGTCCTGAATTTGCCGCCGATAGCGCCGTTTACACTTGCGTCGGCCTGGTGGCGACTCAGGCTTTCGCCTACCTCTACTATCAAGTCTCCATCCGAGCGGGCCGACTGGATAAACCGCAAAACATCATGCTCGCCTCTTCCATGTCGCTCTGTGGATATTTTTTGGTTGCCGTGACCCTCCGCCCGCTTGAGCCTAACCTGCTATTGGCCGTCACGCTGCCGGCAGCTTCCATCGTTTTGTTCGTTGCCTTATTCAAGAGGGTGGACAATGTCAGAATCCGCCAGCGAGTCGCTTTAAACCCGCAGGTGCTGTTCATGAGGTCTTTGGCTGCAGCTTTCTTTATCGTGGTCATCACTTCTACGGCGAAATGGGTCGGCCCTTCCTGGGCCGGCCTTTTTTCCGCATTTCCCGTGACCATGCTGCCCCTGGTAGTCATCATTCATGTGACCTACGACCCCGAACACGTCTACGCCATCCTCAAAAACGTCCCCAAAGGCATAGGGTCACTGATTGTCTACTCCGTTGCCGTCCACCTGCTCTATCCCGCCTATGGGATATACCTGGGAACCCTGCTGGCCTATCTTCTTGCCACACTGTACCTGGTGCTTCTTCATGTCAAGGGCGGCGCGCCGCGGCTGCTCTCGACGCTGCAATCAAGGACAACCCGATCGTCGTGAACAGCGCCGCATCAGCCAAGCTGCTCGGCTTCGGTTTTGCTGAGAACCCGCCTGGCCTCGACCAACTTTTTGTAGAGCGTTTCCAGCTTGGCAGGATTTTTGGCAATCAATGCCTTGAGCAAATCGCCTTCCAGTTCTGCAACTTCCAGCCGTTCGTAATAATCCAGCGATTCCTTGAGATGGGCCAGTACGATTTTTCCTGTCAGTATGGGATGATTGTTGGTTACATTGGCATCCTTGAAACGAGTGCCGTGTTCCAGCTCTACTTCGAGACCCAGGCGAAAGCTTTCGGGATCTATGTTCATTCCTTCACGGTTGACTTCCGCCAGAATCACCTTCGCCTCCTCGGGCAGCACTTTCGAGTCACCCAGAGCGGACCAGTCCCGCACACCAAGTTCTTTACAAACCCGCTTCACTTCTTCTACCGTCACGTACTCAGGAATTTGCATATCGCCTCCTTACGACTAAGTCTCTCCCTGTGACCTTCACATTCGTCTTCGCCCATCAAGCCAAAGGAACCACCCGTGATGCCGTTTACTCCAACAATAAGATCAATTTCCGCCGTCCTGTAAAATATGGCTTCCAAGCTAATGGTTTTGGTGTAGATTGGTCGAGTCACGCGTTTCGCATGACGGAACCCAACGCCTGATCTGCTGAGTTTGGTGCCTCAGCCCAGCCTGCCTGGAAGCCAAAATCATGTTCTTAAACACTATAGGAACCGCACCCGACCTTATCAAGAGGAAACATCGGTTGCAGTGAGTTCACATTCATTTCATTCGGCATGCCGGGAGGTCATCAATGCTGATGCAGATAAACGGTTTTCTTCCTTGCTGCGGTGATTAAGCCGTATCTGCCGCCTTATGGTAGCACAGCTTGAACAGCGTGGGGCCAAACAAGCAGGTCAACAAGGCCAGCAACACCACGGAATCCTTCATTTGCTGATCGATCAGCCCTTTTTCCAGGCCGATGGTGGCAGCGGCCACAATCAAGCTCAGCCGTGAGGAGAGCAGTGCACCCGCTTGCAGGGATTTTCTCAGCGGGAAGTCCTGGAAGTAAAACAGCAGACTTGGGATCACTTTGACCAGGATGGCGAGGATCAACAATTTAAGTGTGAAAATGAGCTGATCGACGGCGAGGATATTGTGCAGATCGAACTGCATCCCGACATTTATGAAAAATATCGGGATCAAGAAGCCGAAGCCGAGCGCCGACAGTTTTATTTCCAGGTCCGGCTTCTGCCGGAATACAAATGAGAGCACACAACCTCCCATAAACGCACCCAGCACCGGCTCCAGATGTACCAGTTCCGACTCGGCCACGAAGAGAAACAGAAGAGCGAGCGACAGCCTTACCCCAAGCTCCTGGGAGTCACTTGCGCCAAGTAGCTTCTCGGCCTGTTGAGGATGCCACCACACCCACATTCGGCCGGCCCAGAGCAGCAAAGCAAAACCGGCAAAAAGCGGTATGGGCGCAATGAATCGCCAGCTGAAGCCGTAATCCTTGCCAAGCACGAAAAATGTGATCCCGAAGAGGGTCAAAAAGTCTGCCAGGGAGGCGGCAATCAGCATCTTCTGGCCGAACGGCGCCCGGCTGATGCCCATCTCTTTGAGAATCGGCATCACCAGACCCAGCGAGGTTGTGGTCAGGACCAGTGCTACAAAGACTCCTCTGCCAAGATGGATTGCTGCAGCGAAGGACAGACCCAGACTGGCTCCGAACACCAACAGCTGAAACAGCAGCTCCTTCCAGCTCTGCTTGCGCAGCATGTCAAAATCAATCTCCATTCCGGAGTGGAACATGAGCAGAAGGAACCCCAGATGAGCTAAGAAGGGCAGCCAGTCACCACTAAACTGAAGATTCAAGAGACTCTTGCCCATGACCACACCAAACAAGATTTCCACTACGGGAGCCGGCAGCCGGAGTAACCGGCTGACACCCGGGAGAATCGCTACGGCCAGGCTGACAAGCAGCAGGGAAAATTCTTGGTTGATGGACATAGTGCCCGCCCCAGCAGGGATTAGTTCGTCACGATGAGCACCGAGCAGGGAACTTCCTGGGCCAAGAGCTCTCCCACGTGCGGCGCAAACAGTGTCTTATCTTTGGTGGTGCTGCCCATGACCAGCAGGTTGAAATCATTCGCGACCTGAACAATTTCTTTTACAGGGTTGCCTTTTCTGACGATTTCGCGCAGTTCTACTTTGTGTATGTGGATGATTTCTCGAGCCCGTTGAATATTCGACTCGATCCAGTCCTTGCCTTGCGAACCGGTGATGAAGTCAGCCTGTTGAACGATCACTATGGCGACCTCCGAATTCAACTGGCGAGCCAGGTCTGCGGCCAACTCCAATCCCAGCTCAGCTTTGGGAGAGCCGTTGAACGGTACCAAAATTCGCTCGTAGGGCTGAGTGTTCCTGGCCACGAGCAATGGGCACGTGAGGGAATGGGCCAGCGAGACCAGGGCAGGTTTTGCCATCGACTTAAAAAAAGAGGCCTCAAACGGATGCACAACCACCAGGCCGCAGTTGTCACGTGCATCGCTCTCCTGAATGCGGCTCAAAACGTCCCCTTCAACCTCCTCCGTCCGGATATCGATGGTCTGGGACCATGACTTCAGCTCGTCCTGAACGGAGCACTCCCGTTGGGCGGAAAACACCGTCAAATGCTTGACCTTGGTGTTTTGTGCCAAGTGCATGCTTTCTCTTATGATCGCCGCGGGGTTGGCATCCGATGTCAGGGCAACCACCATTCCCTGTCCGTAGGCAAGCGGAAAGTGAGGATGGTCGCATTCCAACAGGTCACAAATGGGCCTGAATACGTCAGGTTTGCCGATTATCACCAGGCGATCGTTCGCCTCGATCACCAACTCAGGCTCGGCAAAGATCAACTGCTTCTTTCGAAACACGGCGACCAGTTTCCAATCCTCGTCTATCAGGGCGGCAGTCGGCCGGCCGATCATCCGAAAGTGGTGGGCGACATCCACCTCGATGATTTCAGAGGGTCCAAGTGTCAGTGGGGTGACATGAATGCGCGGATCCTGCAGATAGTGAAAGATGTTCCTGGCAAGCAGGGTGCTTCCCAGGATGGAGCGAACCCCCAGCTCTTCAAATTTTTCCTGGTTCTCATGTTCGTTAACCAGTGAAAGAATGTGGACCACGCCTTGATCTTTGGCATATCGTGCGGTGGCGAGATTGACCTTGTCGTTGTCGGTAAGAGCGAGAACGTAGTCGAAGTTTGCCACCCCAGCCGCGTCCAAAGCAACCGGGCTGGCGGCATCGCCGACGGTCATCCTCTCAATATTGAGATCAGCCGAAACCAGCTCATTGAGTCGCTCCTCGGACATGTCCAGCAGGGTAACACGCCAGTTGTCACCCAATCTTCTCAGCAGATGCCTGGTAATCTTGCCGACTCCGCAGATCAGCACTTTCATCGATGAGACTCCTTGTGAAACACGCTCACTGAGGTATCGAAGGTCGGACGATCTCGGCCCGGCACTCTTGTCCCGCCACCCCAACCAAACAGGACGGATCGGCTTGACGACGCCATGTTGAGATCATCTTCAGAAGGCGATTAGAGCAATCTTTCGGCAAAGCAGAGCGAACCGCTTCAGAAATTGGTGGTCGGCATTGCCCGAATGAACAAGGGGATTCTACGAGCGATAGGAGGCGTTGATTTTTACGTAGTCATACGAGAGGTCGCAGGTGTAGGCGGTGAAGGCCGATTCCCCCAATCCAAGATCGAGTCGAACCGTCAGCCGTTGCCGTTTGAAAACCCGGCTTGCCCTCTCCTCGACCTCGGACCCCGCCACAGGCATGCCTCCACGGAACACGCACACATCGTCAAAGAACAAAGCTGCTTTCTGTGGGTCCAGAGGAATACCGGATCTGCCGGCCGCCGCAACTATCCTTCCCCAATTGGCATCTTCCCCAAAAAATGCCGTCTTGACCAGGGGTGAATGGGCAATGGTGAAGGCAACCGTCTTGGCGCTTTGCATGTCGGGCGCTCCACCTACCTGAATTTCAATGAATTTTGTGGCTCCTTCACCGTCATAGACAATCTGTTTGGCCAAATCCAGCAATACCGCCTGTAAAGCTTCCCCGAAAAGCAGGCTTTCATCGCTCTGCGGATTGCGCAACAGTTCGTTGCCCGCTGCACCGCTTGCCATCATCAGCACACAGTCATTGGTGCTGGTATCCCCGTCGACTGTGATGCAATTGAATGAATTGGACGTACCGTGCCGCAGCCAGTGACTCAACAGGTCCGGTTGAATGACTGCATCGGTGCAGACAAAGGCCAGCATGGTGGCCATATCGGGAGCTATCATGCCGGAGCCCTTGGCAACGCCTCCGATGGTGATCATCTTCCCCTGGATCTGCACACGGGTGGAGGCCATTTTCGGGACTGTGTCGGTTGTCATGATGGCGCGAGCCACCTGTTCCCATGCATCCGCTCTCAATCCGGCGCACAGATCGGGCATGGCAGCAGCCACGGGCTCCAGCTGAATCTGTTGACCAATGACGCCGGTAGAAGCAACGAGGATCTGTTCGGCATCGACGTGCAGGCTTTGCGCGACGAGCTCGGCCATTTGGTGCGCCTTCTGCCAACCCATGGCGCCGGTGCACGCATTGGCGATTCCGGCATTGATCACAATCGCCTTCTTGTAAGGAGAATGGAGATGCCTTTTACACAGCTCTACCGGTGCCGCACTAAACAGGTTGCGCGTGAAAACCCCGGCCGCTGCGGCATCCAAGTTGTCGCCGGCAGCGATGAGTGCCAGATCGGGCCGGTTGCGATAGCGCATCTGACATGCCAGCGCCGACACCACAAAGCCGGGAACAGTAAACGCTTCGTTACTTACCACAACACTTCTTGTACTTTTTGCCGCTGCCACAGGGGCATGGGTCGTTTCTCCCAACTTTGCGATCCTTCTTGACGGTTTTCGAACCCTTGGGAGCTTCGCCCTCCGCCGGTCCATAAAACATGGGTTGTTCTTCCTGTTCCCTGCGCAACTGTTGGACCTGTTCTTCCCGTTGAATTTGGATATGAAACAGCAAGCGAACCGTTTCTTCCTTCACTCGCTCGATCATTTCCTGAAACAGCTGATGCCCCTCTCGCTTGTAGGCCACCAGCGGATCCTGCTGGCCGTAGCCGCGCAGCCCAATGCCTTCCTTGAGATGATCCATGTTGAGCAGATGATCTTTCCACAAACTGTCCACCGTTTGCAGCAGAACGTAATTTTCCAGGTCCCTCAGGATGGCTTCTCCAAATTCTTGCTCGCGGGCTTCGTAGCGTTGTTTCACTCGATCGAGGAGCTCTTCCTGCAGCTCTTCCAGGGTGTGCTCGGATAACGATTCGGCAGTCAAATTGAGCTGCAGTCCGAATACCCGATTCATCTCATTATTGAGAGTCTCCATGTCCCAGTCTTCTGCATAAGTCTTTTCGTCGGTTGTTGCAGCCAGTATCCCCCCGAGCAGGTCTTCTATCATGTCCATGATAGCCGGCTTCAAATTACCGCCATGCAGGGCTTCCCGCCTCTGCTGATAGATGATCTCACGCTGCTGATTCATGACATCATCGTATTCGATCAATTGCTTGCGTACACTGAAATTTTGTGCTTCCACGCGGCTTTGGGCATTCTCGATGGCGCGGCTGATCATGCGGTGCTCGATGGGTTCATCTTCTTCCATGCCAATGCGCTGCATCAACCCGGAGATTCGATCTGCTGCAAATATGCGCATGAGATCGTCTTCCAGCGAAAGATAAAATCTGGAGGACCCCAAATCTCCCTGACGTCCGGCACGACCTCGCAGCTGGTTGTCAATGCGACGCGCCTCGTGCCGTTCCGTGCCCAGTATGTGCAAACCGCCCAATTCGGCGACGCCTGCACCCAAGACAATGTCCGTGCCACGGCCCGCCATATTGGTGGAAATCGTGACCGCTCCGCGCTGACCGGCTTTGGCCACAATCTCAGCCTCCTTCTCATGGTGCTTGGCATTGAGAACCTCGTGCGGGACCCCGTGCCGCTTGAGCATGGCGCTGAGTTTTTCGGACTTGTCGATGCTCACTGTGCCGACCAAAACCGGCCGGCCGATGTGATGAAGCTCCTCGATTTCCCGCACCGCTGCTTTAAATTTTTCCTTTTCAGTGCGGTAAATGACATCGGGATGATCGAGCCGAATCATCTTTCTGTGAGTTGGAACGACCACAACGTCCAGCTTGTAAATCTTGGCGAACTCAGCCGCTTCCGTATCGGCAGTACCGGTCATGCCGGCCAGCTTGTCGTACATACGGAAATAATTCTGAAAGGTAACGGTGGCTAAGGTCTGATTTTCATTCTCTATTTTTACATTTTCTTTGGCTTCCAGGGCCTGATGCAGCCCTTCGCTGTAACGCCGGCCGGGCATCAGGCGCCCGGTAAACTCATCGACAATGATGACCTTCGAGCCTTTGACGATGTAATCGACATCTTTTTTGAACAGGGTGTGGGCTTTCAGGGCCTGGTGCACATGATGCAATATGTCGATATTGCGCGGGTCATACAGGTTGTCTACTCCCAGGAGGTTTTCCGCCTTGGCTACTCCCTCTTCCGTGAGTGCCACGGTGCGGCTCTTTTCCTCCCTGGTGTAGTGAATTTCTTCTTGCAGGTGGGGAATGATGCGATTGATGCGATAATAGAGTTCGGTGGATTTTTCGGCGGGTCCCGAAATGATCAACGGCGTGCGCGCTTCGTCGATCAAGATGCTGTCGACTTCGTCCACTATGGCGTAATTGAGCTCACGCTGCACCACATCATCCAGACGAAACTTCATGTTGTCGCGCAGATAATCGAAACCGAACTCGTTGTTGGTGCCGTAGGTGACATCCGCACCATAGGCCTGTTTGCGTTGCGCGTCATCCAATCCATGCACGATGCAGCCCACTTCCAGGCCAAGGAAGCGGTAGACCTTTCCCATCCATTCACTGTCGCGGGAAGCCAGGTAATCGTTGACCGTCACCACATGGACGCCCTTTCCCGTCAGGGCATTGAGATAGACGGGCATGGTGGCAACCAGAGTCTTACCTTCCCCCGTTTTCATTTCTGCGATTCTGCCCTGATGCAGAACAATGCCGCCTATCACCTGCACATCAAAAGGACGCATGCCCAGTGTCCGAACAGCAGCCTCTCTTGCCACCGCAAAAGCTTCCGGCAAAAGATCGTCCAGCGGCTCTCCATTGGCCAGGCGCTGCCGAAATTCACCGGTTTTAGCCTGCAGTTGAGCATCGCTCAGTTTGCGCATCGGCGGCTCCATTTGAGTGACCCTATCGACCATGGGAGCGATGCGTTTGAGGTTGCGATCATTTTGGCTGCCAAAGATTTTTTTTAGTAGGACACCGATCATCGAACGAAAGAAAGCCTCCCTGAAAGATTTCCTTTAAGCGGCACAAGCAAACTGCCGATCCTGTGGATATTGCAGGCCCATCCACGGAGCAAATTTTCCACTGGTGTCGGTCAGGAGCACCCCAGACATTGACTGGACCGTAAGCAAATTCACTTCTCGGTCGGTCTCTTGGCAAAGTGTAAGTGGGTTACGCGCCTGCTCGTGCACCGTAACCCACCGAAATCGGGACATCCCTCCCTCGACTTACAGCTTGTTTTTATAACTCACGCCGCCCCAGATGGCAAATCGGGACGGCTCTTGGACTCGCCCCTGGATGGCTGCCAAGCGTCCCGCGTGATCCGCCAGATTCCGCTCCGACTCGCACTTCGTGTATCATATTCCGGTAGGAAACTTGGGCAGCTGGGCTAACGCCTCCTGAATTTTTTCGTCGGGATATTCGTAGTCCTCCAGCTTTCCTTCCATGTAGGCGTCATACGCATTCAGGTCAAAGTGGCCGTGTCCGCTGAAATTGAACACAATGCATTTTTCTTCACCCGTCTCCTTGCATTTGAGGGCTTCATCGACCGCCGCCCTGATGGCGTGGCTTGTTTCCGGAGCGGGGATGGTGCCCTCGGTATTGGCAAACAGCACGGCTGCTTCAAAACATGGGTTCTGCGGGTAGGCAACGGGCCTTATCACCTTTTTATCGACCAGCAGACTGACCAGAGGAGAATCACCGTGATAACGCAGTCCGCCCGCATGGATGCCGGGAGGTTCGAAGGTGTGCCCAAGGGTATGCATCAACAGCAACGGGGTGAGCCCTACAGTGTCGCCGAAATCATAACGGTAGAGTCCCTTGGTGAGCGTCGGACAGGAGGACGGTTCCGCACCGATGATTTCGCAATCCAGTTTGCCGCTCAGCTTGTCGGAGACGAAAGGAAAGCAGAACCCTCCAAAATTACTGCCTCCACCCACGCAGCCTATCAGCACATGGGGCTTTTCCCCGACCAGTTCCAGTTGTTTTTTGGCTTCCAGGCCAACGATGGTCTGGTGGAGCAGAACATGGTTCAGAACACTTCCCAAGGAGTAGTTGGTATCTTCATGGGTAGCGGCATCTTCCACTGCTTCGGAAATTGCCATTCCCAGGCTGCCGTTGGTGTCCGGATTTCTTGCCAGTATATTGCGGCCCGATTCGGTGCGGTCGCTGGGTGAGGGATACACTTCGCCGCCCCAGATATGCATCAAAGACTTTCTGAAGGGTTTCTGATAATAACTCACCTTAACCATGTAGACCGTGCACTTGAGGTCGAGCAGCTTACAGGCAAACGACAATGCGCTGCCCCATTGGCCCGCGCCGGTTTCCGTGGCAATTCTCGTGATCCCCGCCTGTTTATTGTAATAGGCCTGTGCAACCGCGGTGTTGGGTTTGTGACTTCCAGGAGGACTGACGCTCTCGTCCTTGTAATAAATACGGGCGGGTGTGCCTAAGGCCAATTCGAGATTCCTGGCACGCTTGAGAGGAGTCGGTCGCCAGAGCCGGTATACATCTCTGATGGCATCGGGGATCACGATCCAGCGTTCTTGACTGACTTCCTGTTTGATCAGTTCCATGGGAAAAATCGGCGTCAAGTCTTCCGGCTTGATCGGTTGTCCGGTCTTTGGGTTGAGCGGCGGCGCGAGTGGTTCAGGCAGGTCAGGTTGAACATTATACCATCTTTCGGGTAGCTCGCTTGGACTCAGATTGATGTGGAACTTGTCCGACATTCTCGCCTCCTGTTGTCTAAATTAGAATGATCAACGCATTCATTATTTTCACGAATCAAACATCCATCACCATGGCAATTTCATCACAGTCGGGAAACTTTGGGCAGTGTAGACAATCCGCCCAGATCTTCTGGGGAAAAATGTTCTTGTCGACCACCTGAAATCCCAAATGGCTAAAGAAATCCTTTTCATACGTCAGCACGAATATCCGCCCGATACCCAGTTTTTTTGCCTCCGCGACACATTCCATCACTAGTCGGCGTCCAATGCCGCGGCCTTGAAACGCCGGATCCACCGCCAGGGACCTGATCTCCGCAAGGTCCTCCCAGACAATATGAAGACTGCAGCAGCCCGTGAGCCGACCCGATTCGTCCTCTACGGCTACCACCGCATCGCGCAAGTTGGTGTACAGCTCGCTCAGCGAGCGGGCAAGAAGTTTGCCGTCTTTGGCAAATTGGGCAAGCAGCTTTTGCATGACCGGTACATCACTGATCTTCGCTTTGCGGATCATAGAGCCATCCTATAAAATTACAACCGCCTGGAAATCAATGTCTCCAGAGCCGACAACAATTGTCCTATTTCTTCCGGCTGCGTAAAAAAGCCCGGCGAAACTCGCACGGTACCTTCCGGAAAAGTACCGAGGGTGCGGTGCGCAAGAGGGGCACAATGGAGGCCGGTCCGAACTGCTATATCAAATCCCTGATCCAAAAGATAGCCCAGATCAGCGGGGTTGATCCCCTCCAACGTGAAAGAGACCGAACTTGAGCCGCGCACACCCGGACCATACACTTTGATTCCCGATAATTCCCTTAACGCCGTCTCTAACTCCTGGGCAAGAGAAAGCTCGTGACGCCGTATCGAAGACATTCCCTGTTCCAGGATGAAGTCGATACCGGCCCCCAGCCCGGCTATGCCGGGAAGGTTGGGAGTACCGCTTTCATAGCGATCCGGACAGAACTCCGGTTGGAGCTCCTCTTCCGAGAGGCTGCCGGTTCCGCCCTCAATCAGCGACTTAACACTCAAATCTTCGCGAATATACAGTATACCCACCCCCGGCGGGCCCAGGAGAGCCTTGTGTCCTGAACAGGCCAACATCCCCAGATTCAATCGCTCGACCGCAATCGGCTGG